>Ga0307379_10001932_pt1 | contig 31491 bp, 28 predicted proteins | sample UN2MG_FD_202237 | JGI IMG/M metagenome (GOLD analysis project Ga0307379, IMG submission 202237) | Soil microbial communities from Risofladan, Vaasa, Finland - UN-2 | ecosystem: Environmental > Terrestrial > Soil > Coastal area > Acid sulfate soil | place: Finland: Risofladan, Vaasa | collected...
CTTTGTGACAGCTTTTACAGCCTCGTCTTGTCCAACAATCCTCTTATGCAACTCTTCTTCCATATTCAAAAGTTTCATAGATTCCTGCTCTTCTATTCGGGTAGTAGGTATTCCAGTCATTCTTGAAACAATGTAAGATATATCCTTACTGGTTACAACAGATTCAACCTTTTGCTGTTTTTCCTCCCATTTTTTCTTTAAAGTATTCAATTCTTTTAAGAATTTTTCTTCTTTATCTCTTAAGCCAACGGCTGACTCAAAATCCTGGTTCTCTATCTTTTCTTTCTTCTCTCTTGAAACCTCTTCAAACTTTTTCTGCACCTCCCTAATTTCAGGAGGCAAGGTTTCTCTCTGTAATCTAACCCTTGAAGCAGCCTCATCAACCACATCGATAGCCTTATCAGGTAAAAATCTATCAGAGACGTATCGATCAGATAATCTTACTGCTGTAATGATTGACTCATCAGTAATCTTGATTTTATGATGCATTTCATATTTATCCTTAAGGCATCTAATGATATCTATCGTTTCGTTAACAGTAGGGGGATTCACCATTATAGGTTGAAATCTCCTCTCTAATGCACCATTCTTCTCAATATATTTTCTATATTCATCTAAAGTGGTTGCACCAACACACTGAAGCTCTCCTCTTGAAAGGGCGGGTTTGAGCATATTTGACGCATCAATAGAACCTTCGGCAGCACCAGCACCAACAAGAGTATGAAGCTCATCAATAAATATAATGATATTTTCAGACTGTGTAATCTCTTTCATTACCGCCTTTAATCTGGCCTCAAACTGTCCTCTGTATTTTGTTCCAGCAACCAAAGCCCCAAGGTCTAAACAGATAACCCGCTTATCATACAATATCTCGGGCACCTCTTTATTGACTATTTTCTGAACTAAACCTTCTACTATAGCTGTCTTTCCAACCCCAGGCTCACCAATTAAAACAGGATTGTTTTTTGTCCTTCTACTCAAAATCTGAATTACCCTTTCAATCTCAAACTCCCTTCCAATAACGGGATCTAACTTATGCTGAATAGCTAATTTCGTTAAATCCCTTCCAAATTCATCTAATGCTGGTGTTTTTGGCTTTTCCTTTCCAGGGGACAATGGTTCTTTTAATAAATTTAAAATCTGCTCTCTAGCATCAACAAGTCTCACACCCATACTACTCAAAACCTTAAATGCTACTCCTTCCTTTTCTTTGAGTAATCCGAGGAGAAGATGTTCTGTACCAATATAGTTATGACTCATCATTCGAGCCTCATCTACTGCGTATTCAAGCACCTTCTTTGCTCGAGGAGTAAAAGGGATATCACCAATAACAACGGTAGAACTGGTCAAGGGAAAGTGCCTTTCTAATTCTAATTTAAGGTGTTTTAGATCTACGCCAAGTCTCTGGAGAACAGTAACTGCTATTCCACCACCATCTTTAACAGTTCCCATGAGAATATGTTCCGTACCTAAGTAGTCACTGCGGAACCTTTCCGCTTCTTCGCGAGCTAGAATAACTACCTTTCTCGCACGTTCTGTAAACCTTTTAAACATCTTTTACCTCCTAATCTTCCTGATAAACCCTCCCATCAATTAAATGGACAACTCGCTCCATCCTTTTCGCTAAATTGCTATTATGGGTCACGATTACAAAAGTTTGATTTCTCTCCTCATTGATTCTGTTTAACAGCTCATGCATAGAATTACTTGTTTTACTATCCAAATTTCCTGTGGGTTCATCTGCTAATACCAAATCCGGCCCATTTATTAATGCCCTAGCCAAAGCTACCCTCTGTTGTTCGCCTCCGGACAACTCTCCAGGTTTATGCTTTAATCTATCTTTGAGACCCACTTCGTCTAATAACTCCTTCGCCTTATTCTCTGTGTCAGTTTTATCAGCCCCAGCAATAAAAGCAGGTAGCATAACATTCTCTAATGCAGAAAATTCTGGTAAAAGATGATGAAACTGAAAAATAAATCCTATCCTTTTATTTCTAAAGCTTGCTAATTGTTTACCTGTTAAACTGAAGAGATCGACTCCCTCAAAGTATATTTTTCCATCTGATGGTCTGTCAAGGGTCCCCAAAATATGTAAGAGAGTGCTCTTCCCTGCTCCTGATGCACCTACAACTCCAACCATTTCCCCCTTTTTAACGCTTAGATTAATTCCTTTTAAAACCTCTAGCAAAACCCCATTGGTTCTAAAAGATTTACAAAGATTTTTAGCTGTAACAATATCCGTCGTTTTTTCTTTTCCTTTTTTTCTATTCGTATCTTATAGCCTCTAATGGATCCAACCTCGCAGCCCGCCATGCAGGATAAACACCTGCTAAAAGGCTTAAAATGATAGCTATACCAACAATCAAGACTATATCTAGAGCTCCTAATTGAACAGGGATTTTATCTAAATAATACACACTTTTTGGGAAAATATCAATACCAAATATCCTCTCTAAAAATTCAGCTATCTGATTTAAATAGGTGGATAAAGCCAAACCCCCTATACAACCTAGAATTGTTCCAGTGACTCCAATGACTAATCCCTGTATTGTAAATATTTTCATTATACTTTTATTATTAGCCCCCATGGACTTGAGAATCGCTATATCTTTACTCTTTTCTAAGACCATCATAAAAAGAGTACTTACAATATTTAAGGCAGCAACTAAGATGATAAGCACCAAAATAACAAACATGGTGATCTTTTCTATCTTGAGAGCTGAAAAGAGGGTGGGATTAAATTTTTTCCAATCCATAACCCAATAATCAAGACCAACTTTTTTTTGAATCTCCTCTCCTATCTTATCTGCCTTAAAAATATTATCAACTTTTATTTCCAATCCAGTAATTTTGTTACCAATATTAAAAAATTTTTGAGCATTTTCAATGGATATTAATGCAAGGTTTGAATCATAATCATACATACCTGTATAAAATATTCCTACAACTGTGAAATTCATCATTCTCGGTATACTGCCTACCACTGTTATATTCCCTTGAGGATAGATGGCAGTAACTTTATCACCTATATATGCTCCTAAATTTCTTGATAGCTCCTTTCCCAGAATTATTCCTCTCTTTTCTGAGGGATCTCCTTTAACAAGTCTGTTTTTTTGAGATAAATTCCGAATATCTCCTTCAATAATACTCTTTTCCAAATCTGTAACTCTTCCCTCTGTCAACGGATCAATCCCTTTTATTGCAACTCCTGAAACATTTGTTCTCGTATACAACATTACTTGGTTAAGAATAAAGGGAGCAACGGATTGCAAATGGGGATGACCCTTCATATCCTTTATAACCTTTTGATAATCATCCATGAGAAGGGATCTTCTATCCATTATCCTTATATGGGCATGTGTCCCTAATATCTTGTCTCTTAAGACATCAGCAAATCCATTCATCACCCCTATGACAACAATCAAGGCCATAACCCCAACCAATACGCCCAAGATAGAAATCCATGTAATTAAAGATACAAAAAGCTGTTTTCTTTTTGATCTTAAATATCTTAATCCTATGTATATTTCAAAAGCCATAACCTTAATAACTTTTTAGTCCTTTAACTGAGGAAATAAGATGACATCTCTAATAGATGTAGAACCTGTCATTATCATTACAAGCCTATCAATACCAATGCCTTCTCCTGCTGTTGGAGGCATGCCATACTCTAACGCTCTGATATAATCTTTATCTATAGAGATCATTTCATCTTCTCCGTCAGTTGATTTACGTAGTTGTTCTTTAAATCTCTGTTCCTGGTCTAAGGGATCATTTAACTCGGTATAGGCATTTCCAATCTCTTTTCCCCCTATAAATATTTCAAACCTCTCTACTAACTCAGGATTATCCTCCTTCTTTTTAGCTAGTGGAGATATTTCAATGGGATAATCTGTAATAAAAGTCGGTTGGATTAATTTTGGTTCAACCACTCTCTCAAATATCTCATTTAAAAGCTTAGCATGGCTCTCTTTACCTGATTGAGGTATCTGTAAGTCATGAGCATATTTCTTTGATTCATTCTTATCCTCTATGATTTTTGGGTTTATACCACCAATTTTAATCATAGACTCTTTTAAGGTATATCTTCTCCAAGAACCAGATAAATCGATCTCTTCACCATTATAATTTATATGGGTCGTACCCAAAACTTCCTTGGCAATAAAGGCTATCATCTTCTCTGTAATATCCATAAGATCATTATAATCTGCATAAGCCATATAGAACTCTAGCATTGTAAATTCTGGGTTGTGCTCTGAAGATATTCCCTCGTTTCTAAAGCTTTTATTAATCTCATAGACTCTTTCAAGTCCTCCAACAATTAGTCTTTTTAAGTAAAGTTCTGGAGCAATCCTCAAATAAAGGGTCATATTGAGTGTATTATGATGTGTAACAAAAGGTTTTGCTGCTGCCCCACCTGGAATGGGTTGCATCATAGGTGTCTCAACCTCTAAAAATTTCATGCTATTAAGAAAATTTCTTATCTTTTCAATAATCCTGCTTCGGAGAACAAAAATCTTCTTAACTTCCTCATTAGCTATGAGATCAAGATACCTCTGACGATATCTGATTTCAATGTCTCTCAATCCATGCCATTTTTCAGGGAGAGGCCTTAATGATTTGCTAAGGAGTTTAAAATCCTTAACCCATAAGGTTAATTCTCCTGTCTTTGTTTTAAAGACCTTTCCACTTGTACCAATAAAGTCCCCTATATCAAATTTGAGAAAAAGTTCAAATAGGTTATTTTCAAACTCATCTTTTCTTAGATATAACTGAATCTTTCCTGTAAAATCTTTTATATGACAAAATATTACCTTGCCGTGTTTTCTTTTTGTTATTAAACGACCAGCAATAGTAAATACCTCAGAAACATCATTTAGCCTTTCGTTATCAAAATCAGAATATCTTTCTAAAATAGACTGAATAAAATGGATTACCTTAAATCGATTAATATAAGGATTGATACCGGCATCCTTTATCTCTTTCAACTTTTCTCTTCTTTGAGAAAATAAATCCTTTACCTCATCCACGATAAGATCTCTACCTTTCTCGTATATACGATTGTTCTTAGGACTAATATTTCGTCAGTATAGCTAAGAGTACCATTTATCGTCAAGTAAAAAGGCTTTAAAGCCTATCTCCTTCTATTGTGAAATAAATATCCCTCTATGAATTGATTAATATCACCGTCTAAAACAGAATTAACATTTCCCACTTCAATATTTGTTCTGTGATCTTTAACTATGGTGTATGGATGGAGAATATATGATCTAATTTGGCTTCCCCACGCAATCTCTTTTTTCTCTTTATGTATCTCTTCCATTTTTTCCTTTTGTTTTTGTTTTTCTAACTCGTATAATCTTGACCGTAAGACCTTCATAGCCATAGCCTTATTTTTATGCTGTGATCTCTCATTTTGACACTGCACAACTATCTTGGTCGGTAAGTGAGTAATTCTAACAGCTGAATCGGTTACATTTACATGTTGTCCCCCTGCACCACTAGACCGATAGGTATCTATCTTCAAGTCTGATTCTTTTATTTGAACCTGAATATCATCCACAATCTCAGGAATAACAAATACTGAAACAAAAGAGGTGTGTCGCCTCCTCCCTGTATCAAAAGGAGAGATACGGATCAATCTATGGACTCCACTTTCACCTTTAAGATAACCATAAGCATATTCCCCTGAGATCAAACAAGTAACACTTTTTATCCCAGCTTCATCCCCAGGTTGATAATCGATGATATCTGTTCTAAATCCTTTGTTTTCTGCCCACCTAAGATACATTCTTAGTAACATTTCCGCCCAATCCTGTGACTCCGTTCCTCCGGCTCCAGGGTGTAAAGAGATAATTGCATTATCAATATCATGTTCCCCAGAGAGCACTATTTTATACTCTTCTTCTCTTATCTTCTTCTTAAAATTGTTTAAACCTTTTTGAATGGTTTCCAATAACGACTTGTCTTCAGACTCTTCTTGAGCAAGCTCTAATAATAATTCTTGTTCCTCTATCTCATCTTTCAGTGTCTGAAAAATGTTGATCAACTCATTTAATTGAGACCTTTCTTTAAGTATCTTTTGAGCCGCTTCATTATCTTCCCAAAACTCGTCTTTTAAAATCTCCTTCTCTATATCTTTTACTCTTTTCTCCTTGGAATCGAGGTCAAAGATAGCCTCTTATGGTATTAAATCTCTCTTTTAAATTTAAGAAATCTTTTTTAAACTCATTGAACATAATCTTATCCCTCAAATTAAATTCATAGATTTATAAACAACTTTTTTCTCTTTTTATATCTTAAAATCAATGTTTTTGAAAAAAAGGCTAAAATAATAATAATGCAGAAATAGATAAATATATCACCATACTTTGAATAAAAAGTTAAATTTTCATCTCTAGGAATGACCTCTCCCTCTACCAATGTCCTTACAAATATCTCAGTATCTTTTACAATCTTACCTGTTGGAATGATAAACCCTGAAATTCCAGTATTAGCAGCCCTCACTATGAATACCCTGTTTTCAATAGCTCTAAAGACCGCTATTGCGATATGTTGATAAGGAGCAGCACTCTTTCCAAACCATGCATCATTTGTTATATTGACTAAAAATTGGGCTCCCTTCTTCACAAATTTCCTTGCATATTGAGGAAAGATGATTTCAAAACATATCAAAATACCAAATCTTTTTCCAGACACATCCATTATACTGTAATCTTCTCCACTATAAAAATCACCTATAATACCCTCTACTATTTTATTAATAAAAGGAAAGAGACTTTTTAAGGGAACATACTCACCAAAAGGAACTAAATGAATCTTATCATACTTACCTAACACTCTTTCATCAGAACTTACAAGATAGGCTCTATTGTATAATCTAATTTGATTCTTAATATATTTATAAGCAGGGCTACCAAATAATATAGGACTTTGTGAATCCTTTGCTAAAGATAGGATTTCTGAAGAAAATTGCTTTTCAGACTGAAAGTAAAAAGGAACAGCGGTTTCAGGCCATACAATGAGATCTGGTCTATTTTTTGATGCATCTAACGTCAAATTTTTATAAATATCAATGGTCTCTCTGACATATTTAGAATCCCATTTTCTATCCTGTTCAATATTTCCTTGAATGAGAGATACCTTGAGTCGATCTACATCCATCTTCTCCAATTTAGAGTAACGATCTATTTTTAAGTAACCATAAATAATCGAAAGAGAAAAACTTAAAATCAAAACTAAAACTATTTTTGTATTAGAAGGAATGTACCTCCTATCATTCGATATAAGAACACTTCTTTTTTGGAGGTTTACTATAAAAAGAAATAACAAAGAATTCACTAAAACAATAAAGAAGGATATTCCATATATTCCAGTGATATCGGAAAACTGAATAATTTTTAAATTTTGAAATTGTGAATATCCAAGGCTTGCCCACGGAAACCCAGTCAAGATGTGAGACCTAAGATATTCCAAGAATGTCCAAAGAAAAGGTGCTATAATCCATTTTTTATATTCCTCCTCTTCATTCAGATAACCCAAAAAAAACCCAAATAAAGCTATATAAAAACTGAGATAAATTACTAACATCAAAAGGATGAGATAGCTGAAAAAAATAGAGAGGTCCCCGTAGTTAACCATTGTATTAACAACCCAGTATAGAATCCCTGAAAAATATATCAAACCTGTGACCCAAGCTAATCCTAAAGATTGAAGAGGGCCTTTATCTCTTAGTGCTGTAAAAAGAGGAACAAGGGCAACCCAAGATAAGAATCCCAAATTAAATTTAGGGAAAGTTGATATAAGAAGTAACCCTGAAATTATTGAATATATAATCTCTTTTTTTCTCATAATGAAAGACTTTTCTATACAAAATAATATTAGTAATAAACAATTCTATTTTTTTAGGTACAACTCATTATCTCCGAAAAATTTCCATGGATATTTGGCGTTTGACCGATGCAGAATGAAAGCGTATAGAGATCAATGTGTGGCAGTACTTTGACTTTTTTTATTACATAAAAGATACCTATCCCAAACTTGCTGACAACGTGTTGAAAATGGTAATGGGAAACCGTAATAAACTTGATACGGAGAAGGTCTCCTAGGTCTTTTCAATAGTCTTAGATTTGTTACATCTAATGGTCTATTTCCTTTGATTAAATTACATTTTTGACAGGCTACAACAACATTCTCCCAGCTTGTTCTTCCTCCTTTGGATTTTGGTATAATATGGTCTATGGTTAAATTAGCATGATTTTTACCACAATATTGACATCTGTACTGATCTCTCTTAAAAACATTTTTTTTGCTAAAAGGAATTTCTTTTTTATAAGGCCTTTTGATAAATCTTATTAATCTTATAACAATGGGAAGCCTTATAGAAATCGAGGGGGATCGAACCATTCTGCCATCATATTCTATGTTTTCTGCCTTTCCTAATAATATAAGGACAACAGCCCTTTTTGCATCACAAAAATGTAATGGCTCAAAGGTTTGATTTAATACTAATACTTTCAATAAATCCATAGAGATCTCTTTATATATACAAAAATTCTAGTAATTATATTGATTAGACATAATCCTGTCAACTTCAAGTTTGACTTTATAATCCTTATTGATATATCATAATAGCCATCTAAATATTTAATATATTTGTTTAAAAAATATAAAGATCAAAACCGTGAAACAAAAAACCATATTTTTTATATTATTAATCATATCTATCATCTTAGGCTCTTCTTTTGGGGCTTTTATGGGATATCTTCGCGATCTTCCTCAGATAAAGCTATTAGAAGAGTATCAACCAAAGACAATTACAAAGGTTTATTCAAATAATGATGAATTAATAGCCGAATTTTTTCAAGAAAACAGGGTATTGATACCTCTCACAAAGATTCCCAAGCTTCTTAAAGACGCCTTATTAGCTGCGGAAGATTCTCGTTTTTATAACCATTATGGAATCGACTTTAAAGGAATTATCAGAGCTATCTGGTCTAACATAAGAGCAGGAAAGATTGTAGAAGGTGGAAGCACTCTAACCCAACAGCTATCAAAGGTTCTATTTCTTACTCCAGAAAAGACCATTTCAAGAAAGTTAAAGGAGGCTGTTTTAGCTTTGCAAATAGAAAGAAGATATTCCAAAGACAAAATTCTTGAGATGTATCTTAACCAAATATATCTTGGGAGTGGCTCCTATGGCGTAGAAGCAGCTTCCCAAACTTACTTTGGAAAAAGTGTTATAGATCTTGATCTCCCTGAAGCAGCACTCATCGCTGGTTTGCCAAAGGCCCCCTCCTTTTATTCTCCTTTTAATAATATAGATAAGTCAAAAAGGCGAAGAGACCATGTGTTAAGAAGGTTGGCTGCATTAGGACACATATCTAAAGGAGAACTTGAATATGCTCTCTCCACCCCTATCAAACTGTCTCATACAAAAAGGAGAATAAACAGATTCCCATATTTTATAGAATACATTCGTCAAAACTTAGAAAAAAAGCATGGGAATGCTGCTATTTACAAAGGTGGGCTTAATGTCTATACCACCCTTGATATTGAAATGCAAGAGTATGCTCAAAAAGATCTTAGAGAAGGCTTAAGAAAATTAGATAAAAGAAGGGGATTTAGGCCTATTATTAGAGAAAGAGATACAACCCTAGATCATACTCAAAAAATACCTTCTGTATATAATGTAGGCAGTATAATTTCTGGAAAGATTGTTAAAATAGAGTCCAATTCTATTTTTTTAAAAATAGATGATTTGAAAGGGAGGATTCTCTTAAAGAATATGGATTGGGCTAAAATTAAAAATCCCTTTACTCATTTTAAGATTGGGGACGTAATTGAGGCTAGGATTCTTAATATCTATGATAGAGGAAGCATAAAATACGAGATGGCTTTAGAACAAGAACCAGAGGTAGAAGGTGCTATCGTGGCTATTCAACCAGAAACCGGGGCGATAAAGGCCATGGTTGGAGGATATGATTTTTATAAAAGCCAATTCAATAGAGTAACACAGGCAAAGAGGCAACCAGGTTCTTCCTTTAAACCTTTTATATATGCAGCTGCTATTGACAATGGCTACACTGCCGCTGACATTATTATTGATTCACCTATTATTTATAAAGACCCCTCAAAAAATGAAAACTGGAAACCCAAAAACTTTTCGAATAAATTTTACGGCCCTATTACCATAAGAAACGCCTTAGAAAACTCTAGGAATGTAGCTACGATAAGGTTATTAGATAAAATAGGAGTAAATACTGTAATCGATTATACCCATAGAATGGGTATTAAGAGTGACTTACATCCCTATCTTTCACTTGGTTTAGGATCTTTTGAGGTAACGCCTTTAGAATTAACTTCAGCCTTTGGGATATTTTCCAACAAAGGTATAAGGGTCGAACCTTATTCAATCCTTTATGTGACAGACATTGAAGGAAAACTTCTAGAAGAAAATCATCCTGTAGTCTCTGATGTCTTAAGCCCAGATACCTCGTTTATAATCACAAATCTCCTAAAGGGAGTTGTAGAACATGGAACAGGTTGGCGGGCAAAATCTTTAAGAAGACCTGTTGCTGGAAAAACTGGCACTACAAATGATTTTAGAGATGCTTGGTTTATTGGATATGTACCTCATTTAGTAACTGGTGTATGGGTTGGATTGGATGACAACAGTTCTCTTGGGGAAGATGAAACAGGTTCTCGGGCTGCAAGCCCTATTTGGGTTAATTTTATGAATAATGTACTTAGGGACTGGCCTATTGAAGATTTTAATTTACCTGAAAATATTACCTTAGTCAAAATAGATGCAAAAACAGGCCTTTTGCCTTCTGAGAACTGCGGAAAAGATCTCATATTAGAATCGTTTGTCAAAGGTACTGAACCTACTGAATCTTGCACTAAGAGTATCATAAAAAAACTGATCTCTCGTTTTTAAAATTTCTTAAAAGGGAATTAATAGATTTTTAGGATTTGACTTGATGAAGGATTAATCGGTATTATTTTTCAATTAATGCTTCTACGAACTCTTCAGAATGAAACGTCTTTAAATCATCCAAGCCTTCACCTATTCCAATATATCTAACAGGTTTCTTGAATTCATTTATAATACTAACTAATATCCCCCCTTTTGCGGTTCCATCTAATTTAGCTAAAGCTAGCCCTGTTACATCCAAGGCCTCATTAAATATCTTTACTTGAGATATCGCATTCTGCCCTGTTGTTGCATCTAAAACCAATAAAACTTCATGGGGAGCTCCTGGTAATCCTTTCTCCATAACCCTCTTCATTTTTTTAAGCTCCTCTATCAAATTAACCTTGGTATGAAGCCTCCCTGCCGTATCAGCTAAAAGAATATTATAACCCCTTGCCTTGCATGCTTGTATTGCATCAAAAATAACAGCTGAAGAATCTCCCCCTATCTGATGTCTTATACACTCAATACCTACTCTATTTCCCCAGATTTCTAACTGCTCTATAGCAGCTGCCCTAAAAGTATCCCCAGCTGCCAAAAGCACCTTTTTCCCATCTTTTTTAAACATATTGGCCATTTTGGCTATAGTTGTAGTCTTACCTACGCCATTCACGCCAATAACCATAATCACAAAAGGAGAAGTATTTATTTCTAATTTCTCCTCACCCTGTTGAAGAATTTTTAAGATAATCTCTTTTAAAGACGAGTAGAGAACATCGTAACTTTTTATTAACCCTCTATTTGCCCTCACCTCTAAATTCCCTATAATCTCTGTAGTACCTTTAATTCCTAAATCAGCCAGTATAAGGACCTCTTCTAATTCATCAAATAATTCTTTATCAATCTTAACTCTTTTTGAAAGTAACCCCTCAATTTTATTAGTCAGAAATTCTCGGCTCTTATCAAGACCTTTTTTTGTGGAGGTAAATAAATTTCTCTTTTGTCTCATATCTTTTTCCATACCCACTCAAAACAATAAATCTCTTCTTTGTAGTTTAAAGAAGAGATTTATAATAATTAAAAAATTTCAATTAGTTTTTACTATTTAATTGCAAAGAAACAACCTTTGAAATCCCTCTTTCTTCCATAGTAATCCCATACAGAACATCAGAAAAGGACATTGTTCGTTTATTATGGGTGATGATGATAAACTGGGTTTTTTTGGACAATTCTCTCAGAATATTAGCAAACTTTTCTATATTTGCCTCATCAAGGGGAGCATCTACTTCATCTAAAAGACAGAAAGGTGCTGGTCTTACTAAAAATACAGAGAAGAGTAAAGCAATAGCTGTTAATGCCTTTTCTCCAACTGATAGTAAAGTGATGTTCTGGAGTTTTTTACCTGCTGGTTGTACCATTATATCTAACCCTGTCTCAAGTAAATTTCCCTCATCTGAAAGAACCAATTCTCCTTTGCCTCCCTCAAATAATCTCGAGACTATATCTTGAAAACTCGAATTAACAGCATCAAAGGTCTTCTTGAACATATTTTTTGTTGTTCTGCTTATCCGATCGATAACCTTATGAAGGGATTCAATAGATTTGGTAAGATCCTCTTTCTGTTCGTTTAAAAAATTGTACCTTGTTTCAAGATTTTTATATTCTTCAAGAGCAGTGAGATTTACATCTCCAAGCCTTGATAATTTATCTTTTAATTCACCCATCTCCCTTTCTTTATCTTCTAATAAAAGATTAGCTCCTTCCTCTCTTTCTAATATATCTTCTATCTTAAAACCATAATCTTGAGTTACCCTTTCTTCGATGCTTTTCATCTTGGTAAGCAACTCAGTCTTCTTTATATCTACTTCATTGATTTGATTTTTTAATTCACTTATATCTCTTCTGAGCTTCTTTGCTTCTTCCTCTAGCGCTTCTAAATTCTTCTTTTTTTCATAAAGGTCTCTCTCTTTGTTTTTAACATTTTCATCAATCACTTTGTTATTATCAAATAATTTTTTTAAAGATAACTCCATTTCATTTATTGACTCAGCATATTCTTTCTCTTTATCCCTTCCTTTATTAAGAATGTTCTTTAAATCCTCCATTCTGGCCTTTATGTCTTCTTTCTTTTCAATGATCTGCTGGATCTTCAGGCTACTATTTTCCTTTTTTCCCCTTAAAGATGTTAGGGAAATTGCAAGCTCGGTCAACTCGCCTTTTTGTGTTTCTCGATCATTATTCAAAAGAGCAATGGATTTCTGAAATCTGTTAATTTCTTTTTCACTCTCTTCTTTTTTTTCTGATAAAGAAACTACATCATTCTCAACATCCTTAATTTTTTTATCAGTTTTTTCCTTTTCTTCACTCAATTGACCTTTTTCAAAATCGAATAAATCAATTCTCTCCTTTATTCTTAAGTATTCTTCTTCCAAATGCTGAAGGTCTTTTTCTAACTCAAGAGATTCTTTTTCTAAATTTTTCTGAGCAATATCCAATTCTTCTAATTCTTTCTTGAACTTATTGATAACATCAAAAATCTCATCTTTCAATCCTCTGGTCTTTTCTAACTGATTATTTAATCGATCAATCTCTAATTTTAAATCCCCAATAATCTTTCTCTTCCTCAACAATTGAAGATTAGCATTATTTTTAAAATTACCTCCAATGACTACGCCAGAAGGTTCCAAGACATCTCCATCTAATGTAACCAATGTATTATCAAATTTTTCTTCTATCCATAATTCCAAGGCAATAGAAAAATTCTCAACAATAATCACGTCTCCTAAAAGAAATTCCAAAACATCTTTAAATTCATCTTTATATTTTATAAGATCTACGGCCTTACTTATAACCCCCTTCTCACCGTTGAAATCAATATTCTTTTTGCTATTAAGGCTTTTTGGTTTAAGAGGAATAAATGTCCCTCTTCCTCCCCCATTGGATTTAAGACATTGAATCGCTTCCTTGATATCATCGTGGTTCTCCACAACGAGACTTTGTAATCTTTCACCCAATACCGCGCTTAAAGCAACCTCATATTCAGAAGAGGTTTCTAATAAGTCAGCTACCACGCCGTGAATCCTTTGATTCTTAGAAGATTGATACTGATGCTTCATAAGATAACGCACTCCTTGCTGGTAACCTTCTAGATTGGCCTCAAACTCTTCAAGAGACTTAAGACGGGAAGCCTTGCTGGTAAGGCTAGTTTGAATTTCTCTGATTTTATCCTCAACAGAATTATCTTTTAACTGTGTCTCCTCAAGTCTTTTTTCTGCTATTTCTTTATTTCTTTTTATTTTTTCAAGATTTTGTTTAAGGAGAAAACTTTCTTTCCTTCCGCTTTCCAACCTCTCTTCATAATCTCTATATCTTGATAAATCTGCTTCTAGCTCTCCTTCTAACTTCTCTTCTCTATATTGTAAATTTTCTAATCGATTTTTTAATATATCCAATTGATTTTTCTCTTGGGAAATCTGACTCATCAAATCAACATGGATGACCTTTTTTTGATCTAAAGAATTTTGTTCGAGATTAATCTTCTCCTCTAATTTTTCTAATTGACTCTTCCTTTTTAAATGAAGTCCCTCTTTATCACTTATCTCTTTTGAAAAATCTTCTTCTTCTTTCTTGTAGCATATTATCTCTTTGTCAATTTCATCTGATTTATCTTTTAAAAAAACAGTCTCTTTTTCAGCCCTCTCTCTTTCTTCTTTAATATTTTTAATCTGACTATTATAAAGTTCAATCCGATTTTCAAGTTTATCTATATTACCAGCTAAATCGAAGGCCTCTCTTCTCACAAGAGATAAATCCTTTTCATCTTTCACAATGTTTAATTTTAAATCTTCTATCCTATTCTCAAGAGTAGAATTTTTTGAGCTCACTTCTACTTCTTCAGTATCTATTCTCCTGAACTCTTCATTGAGGATTTCCAACTCTTTGTTAAGATGAGAATATCTATTAGAAAATATTGATAACTCTAATTCCTGTATCCTTTTCTGATATTCTTTATATCTCTCTGCTTTTCTTGCTTGTCTCTTTAAAGAGTTAATCTGTCGGCGAATTTCAGAAATAATATCTTCAAGTCTCAAAAGGTTTTGATTGGAATGCTCTAGCTTCCTTAAGGCTATATTTTTTTTATGTTTGTATTTAATAATCCCTGCTGCTTCTTCTATAATCAAACGTCTATCTTCTGGTTTGGAATTGATAATGGCTCCAATTTGCCCCTGTTCGATAAGGGAAAAGGTTTGAGTGCTCACCCCTGTATCTAAAAAAAGTTCAACAATGTCTCTTAATCTACATGGAATTTTATTAATAAAAAATTCGCTTTCACCATCTCTAAAAAGACGTCTCGTAACCTTAATCTCATCAAAATTTCCCCAATCAGAAGATAATTCTCCTCTCAAATCTCCCATATTTAGGGATACTTCAGCCATTCCAAGAGGTTTTCTCGTTTGAGTCCCATTAAAGATGAGGTCTTCCATCTTTTTTCCCCTGAGGAGCTTTGGGCTCTGCTCTCCTAAAACCCATCTTATCGCATCGTAAATATTGCTTTTACCGCACCCATTTGGACCAACAATTGATGTTACACCCTTGCTAAAATCCAAGTTGGTCTCATCGATAAAGGACTTAAAACCCTTCATTTGTAATGATTTGAAGTACACTTTCTTCTCTGATTTAAATTATTAGAATAAATTCATTCCAAAATTACCTTTTTATCTACCACTTTACAATATAAATGTAAAGAAAAAAATACAATAAATTGTATAAAAATTTTTTTGGACCACAATATATTGTGGAAACTTTCTCATTGATTTTTTTTAAAATGACATCTATAATTTCAGAAATTTTTAAATTGTCTAATTAAAGGTATCTCAAACATGACCACATTAGGAGAAAGAATAGGTAGTTTTTTAAGCGAAAAAAGAGATAGGCTGGCAAACCTGCTTCTGAAAAAAAAATTGACTCCTAATATGCTAACACTTATGGGTTTGACCATTAATCTATTTGCTGCAATTGGCCTTGCTATTGGATTTCACAGGACAGCTGGTGTGGTAATGATTTTTGCTAACAGCTTTGACGTATTAGATGGGGCTTTGGCCAGGGTTTCAAATAAGATAACGCGGTTTGGGGACTTTTTTGACTCTACTATAGATAGATATTCTGATCTCACACTCTATTCTGGCCTTATTGTCTTTTATTTCCTTAAGCAAGATATCATCTATATAATCCTTGTCTGTATCGTATCAATAGGTTCTGTTTCAACGAGTTATGTTCGGGCAAAGGGACAAAATGTTATTCCGATAAAATGTGATGTGGGTTTTATGGAAAGACCGGAACGCATTGTTACATTAATTATCGCTGCCCTTTTTAACCATATACATATAGCCATTTGGATTCTTGCAATCCTAACACACTTAACAGTAATCCATAGGATTTTATATGTAAAAAAGGCTCTTGAGAATCCTGCTCACTTAGAGAGTGGTGAATTTAAGGTACCCAATATCTATGAAGGAAAGAGTTCTTTTAAGACATCATTGATGAAGATACTCTTTTTAGATTATGAAAGAATGACCTGGCAGTATGACCTTATATGTGGAATCATTATATTCATCCTTATCTTTCCACCTTTTTAAGCTTCATCAGAAAAAAATGTCATCATTTTTTCAGGTAATTTCTTTATAGTATAAATTGTATTAATAAATCATAAAATTTTTTAAAAATCTATTTCTTCTTTTTCTTTGTTACTTTTTTCTTCTTTTTTGCCTTTAATCCAATTTTCTCATATATCAAGTCCATATTAACTGACCGTTCAAAGAGCTCAGCCCCTCTTAAAACCTTTTCCGCAACGCTTCCTACAGAACATGACTGAGACCAGAACGTCCATGCGTACCCATAACAATTAAATCTGCATTAAGACTCTTAGCTTTATTAACTATCTCGAGAAAAGGCTGTCCCGATGTCATTTCTGTTGATAAATTATACTTCTCATAATACTCTTCAGGAATCAAGCTTCTCAATTCCCTTTCCACTTCTTCCTCTTGCTGTTTCTTGATCTTCTGCAAAAAACCTGATTCGTAGTTTATTTCTGACAAGTCCATTTTTGGTTCTCTTAAAACATGAAAAACGACTATCTTTGCATTAAATTTTTCAGCTATTGAGATAGCATGATCCAAAATATTTTTAGAATCCTTGGTAACAGTTAGGGATACTAAAATATTTTCTATATTCTCCATGTTTGACTAATCCCTTATAAAAAGATTAACAAACAGCTTTTTAAATTTTGTACAAAATGATAGGAAAAAGAAATAAAAATACACTCTCAAAACCTACCTCTTTTTCTCAAGTCTGGGCATTCAAGATCTATATCCTTTTTATAAAAATTTCATTAGCAATATTTGAATCCAAAGCTAAAGTTGTTTCACCAACCTCAACCACGATGGAAGGGTACTTTTGGTGAAGTTTAACAACACTTCCAGGAACCAGTCCCATTATAGTCAAATGGTCTAACCTTGAGTGATATTTTGATGTTAAAAAGATAACCTTGGCTTTTTCTCCAATATTCAATTCTTTAAGGGGGAAAACCAATGGTTTGAGCGATCTCTCTGTTTTTTTGCAACAAGGCCCAGGAGGAATAGCTTTTCCATGGGGGCAAACAGGAGGATGGCCTAAAAATTTACAGATATTTTCTGTTACTTCAGGATCTAAGATATGTTCAAAACTGCAGGCAGTACTTTCTATCTTTTCTTCTCTTATATTAGTCAGAACTAAAGAAAAAAGGCTTTCGGCAAGGCGGTGTCTCCTCACCACTACTCTTGCCTTCTCTTCTCCTTTTTGGGTAAAATCTATTTTATTTTTATTTATATTTATATAAAGCCGGTCCTTAATCTTTTCAAAGATTTCATTAAAATCAGTCCCCTCCCAGTTTTTCTTTAAATCTTCTATGGAAGATTTTCTCTCTTCCCTTAACATCCATATTGTTTCTAAGATTTCTTCAATTCTCTCTTCCTTAATCATCTCTTTATCCTTTTCTTTTGAATAATTTTTTAACAAAATCTACAATTTTCGACTCTTCTGCAAACTTGTAATGACAATTTGGACAGCCGATTAAATTACAGTCGCATTTTATCGAGCACTCAGTAAAACACTTAATATCCTCTAACTTAAAATTATATCCACATAAAGGGCAAGTTAAACTCTCTTTCTCTTTTGAGACCTTGTTGTTTAAATCTCTCATAAAGAAATTCCTAATCTAATAAGGATAAAATTTAAAATTCCCCCTACCAAAAAGGCAAACGGAAAGATAAATGATATTATGCCTAAAGATATCTTAAAGCCCCTCTCCTTAACGATCATAAAATAATTTGCTACGCACGGAACAAAGAGAGTCAATGTAACCAGGCCAACCACCATCTGGATAGGATTTAATGCTCCTGCCTTAACCATAAAAAACAAACCTGCTGCACCATAATCTCTTCTGAAAAATCCAATTATAAAGGCCTCAGTTGCCTTTGCAGGAAGGCCTAAAAAACCCACAACTAAAGGGGATGCAATGAATTCAATTAATCTTAGTATCCCTGACTTATCAAATATAAAGAGGACAATGGTTCCCAAGATAAATAGAGGCACGGCCTCCTTTAAATACCACTCTATCCTAGCCATGGTCTTGATAAGGATATTCGAGAACTGAGGCTTTCTGATTGGAGGAAGCTCTAGAATAAAGTCAGAACCTTTTCCAGGAATAATGAAAGAGGCCAAAAAACCTACTCCGAATAAGACAAGAATTACTGCACCGCCCCATATCAAAACTGCCTTAAAAGATAAAATACCGAGAATACCCAAGATGACCCCTAACTGGGCAGAACAAGGAACCCCAAGGGCCAAAAGCAAGGTTACCAATACTTTTTCTTTTTTAGATCCCAGAATCCTGGTTGTCATTGTTGCCATTGTTGCACAACCAAGACCAAGAACCATAGGAAGAATCGCTTTACCATTGAGACCCATTATTTTGAATATCTTATTAACCATTACCGCTAACCTTGGAAGGTACCCTGTATCCTCCAGAATACTAAACGCAATAAAAAATGTAGTTACGATGGGTAAAATTAAAGCAATGGCATAAGTAAGAGCTACAGTAATAATCCCATATTCACCAATAAAAAATTCCTGAATAATCTTTACGGGAAATAGAAATTCAATCATCTTTTTTGTCCATGGATTTATGTATTGGCCAAAAATGGTCTCTTCTAAAAAATCTACACTAATCTGAGCACCAAAGTTTCCTACGAATTGATAAGTCAGATAGAGAACTCCAAAGAGGGTCATTAGTCCCCATAATGGGTGCATGGTGATCACATCAAAAAAGTCAGAAAGCCTGCTTCGAGTTGCTTTCTCTTTAGTGCTTGTTGCTCCAACAATCTCATCAACCTTCTTTAACCTTTTACGATTGATAACAGTCCGTAAAGGTTCTGTATAATAGGATTGTGTTTCTGTTACAATAGAATCTATTTTACTTTTATTATCTTGAGAAAAGGTCTTTCCCATCCATTCCTTAAGACTCTCGTCTCCAGATAACATCATCAGGGAAAGGAATCTCTTAGAGAGATTCGAAGGAGGAAGGAGATGACTTAATAACTCTATAGCCTTTTCTATACGATCATCGTACCGAAATAGTGAATTTGATTTCTTGGGATGATGAAGACATTCTTTTAACCTGTCAATTCCCTTTCTTTGTATGGCTATGGTAGGTACCACATCAACTCCCAAAAGTTCAGCAAGTTTTTTATCATCAATTGAAAATCCCCGGCTTTTCGCCTCATCCAGCATATTAAGGGCCAAAACATAGGGAAGCCCAGCTTCTGAAAGCTGAGTACTGATTAATAAAGCTCTTTTTAAATTCTTTGAATCTGCCACCTGAACAACCGCACCATCTTTCTCATCCATAAGAATATCCCTGGTAACCTTCTCATCTTCTGACATAGGAATGAGGCTATTAATACCAGGGGTATCTATAACAAGATGTTTTCTTTTATTGAATGACGAAAATCCGTGGGTAACCTCTACCGTTGTCCCAGGATAATTTGAGACAGTAGCATATCGACCCGTAAGGAGACCAAATATAACACTTTTCCCTACATTTGGGTTTCCAACTAGTATTATTTTATTAATATTACCAGAAAACTCTCTCTTTCTTCCGCTCATAAAAATCTAAGTCTCTTTACTTATAAAAAATATTTCAGGACTTTTTTCTGCAGTCTTTACAAAGACCGTACAACTCTAATTTATGACTGAGGACCTCAAATTTCTTTTCTCTGCTTATCTTATCCTGAAGCTTTTCAATCATCGAATTGGTAAATTCCATTATCTTCCCACACTCTCTGCAAATTAGATGATCATGATGGATATGATCCACCATATGTTCATATCTTGTCTGGCCGCCACCAAAATGGAGCTCTTGAGCCAAACCGCACTCCTTTAAAAGATTCATCGTGCGATAAACCGTTGCTATGCCGATCTGAGGATCTTTTTTAATTACTATTCGATAAAGCTCTTCGGCACTAATATGTTTCTCTATAGAAAGAAAGGTCTTTAAAATAGTTTCTCGCTGTTTGGTTAGTTTCAAATTCTTTTCTGCGATATACTCCCTTAATAACTCTTTTTCTTTCTCCATAAATCATTCCTATAAAATGATTTTGATATGCATTATCAATATACTCTACAGACAAAATGTTGTCAAGAAAATTTAAAGAGAAAAGGGGAAAGGCTTAAACGATCACAGAAAGAATGGTGTAGCCTGCTTTTTCAAGGTCTTTTTTTATGGGCTCAGGATCCAATGTGCCCAATCTGAATACATTTATCCTTTTATTTTTTTCATCATGGGAGGTTGTAACAACACTTATGATATTTACTTTATGCTTTTTAATTATCTTTGTTACCTCAGCTAATTGACCTGGTCTATCCTCAAGTTCTATTTCAATACGGCTACTCTCCTGTCCCATACCCATGACTTCTAAGAAAATTTCAAAAATATCTGTTTCAGTTATAATACCAACCAGTTTATCATTCTCCAAGACCGGAAGGCCGCCTATCTTTTTATCCCTCATAATCTGAGCCGCCTCTTCTATCGTAGCCTGAGGAGAAATAGTGATGACATCCTTTGTCATCAACTCTTTAACCTTAATCCTATCAAGAAGATAATGAACCTCCCAAAGATTTAATGAGGTGGCAGGTGATGCCATAGCTGAACGGAGATCCCTGTCAGAAATAATACCTACGAGTTTACTACCTTTCATTACAGGCATACGTCTAATCTTATGTTTTTTTAGCATATCGATTGCTTCTATCATGGAGGCATCTTTATCGACCGTTATTAAATTCCTCGTCATTCTCTTACCGACAAACACAAAAACACCCCCTATCCGTTAATCAGTCAATTAATAATATTATAACTCTCCTTCTATTTTTATACAACATAAAAAACTTGTTTTTTTATCTTCTAAACACCTTTCCTTAAATTTTTTATTAAAATTGCGAAATTTATCTTTTGAAGCGAGAAAATTTTACAGAAAAGATGTTTTTAGAAATTAAGGAAATAATACTTGATAAATATAGTCAGTTATGTAATTTTATAAAAGAGAATGGTTTCCTCTTCCCTCTTAACCCTCCTTTCTTTCACCTTCCAGATGGAAGAGGAGGCCAATGCCTTCTATCAGTTTAAGTTGCTTTAAATTCCTCATATATATTTTTTCTTCCAGCTTTTTCAGTAAAGCAAAATTCTATAAATTCATCTATAAAGTGAGCCTAACCTGTCTTTTTAGAAAAGAGAATTATTGGAAAAGAAACAAAAAATTAAAAATTTTTTAAAAAATACTTGACAAAAATAATCAGGTATATATAATTCAGCCTTATTTAAGATAAACTTGACTAAATTAGTCAGGATTATTATTCAGGATTATTATATTAAATATTAAATAATTTAACACTTTAAAGGGAGGTAAATTTTATGTCAGTACAGGTTCGTATACCAAGTCCGTTGCTGAGCCTCACACAAAATAAAAGTGAGGTTAACGCTGAAGGCAGTAATGTTAAGGAAGTTCTAGAAGATCTGGAAAAGCAATTCTCAGGTCTTAGGGAAAGACTCTTTGATGAGAGTGGTTCAGTAAGGAGATTCATTAATATCTACATTAATGAGGAAGACATCAGATTTTTAGATGGGGAAAACACCCAAATAAAAGATGGGGATGAGATATCTATTATTCCAGCAATAGCAGGCGGAAAATAATAGATTCACTCTATATTTAAGTTTAGAAAAATGGAAGTAAAATGCGAGAGCAAAGAACTGGCTAAGGGTGTTACCTATAATTCTATTTTGGATTTGATAGGAAATACACCTCTTATTAAGATAGAAAAATTAACAAGAGGTCTTAAAAATGTTGAAATCTATGCCAAAGCCGAATGGTATAACCCTGGAGGTTCTGTAAAGGATAGGGCAGCCCTTAGTATGATTGAAGAAGGGGAAAGAAGCGGGCATTTAACAAAGGATAAGATTATTCTTGATTCTACATCGGGAAATACAGGTGTCGCTTATGCCCTTATAGGAAATGTAAAGGGGTATAAGGTCGAACTTGTAATACCTGCAAATGTTGGAAAAGAAAAAAGGACCATGATGCTTGCATATGGAGCAAAGATTATTTTTTCAGATCCTCTTCTGGGCTCAGATGGTGCCCAGGTTTTGGCTAATGAAATATTTAATAAGGAACCTGAAAAGTATTTTATGCCTTGTCAGTATAATAATCCTGCTAATGTGTTGGCACATTATAAGACTACTGGCTTAGAGATTTTGGAACAGACAAATGGAAAGATTACCCATTTTATTACAGGGGTTGGAACAAGTGGTACCCTGATGGGAACCAGAAAGAGGTTAAAGGAGTTTGATGAGAAGATTCAGATTTTCTCAATAGAGCCGGAAGAGAGTTTGCATGGTATTGAAGGTTTAAAGCATATGGCGACTTCAATCGTTCCCAAGATTTATGATGAATCATTACTGGATGGCAGAATATTTGTTAAAACAGATGATGCCTTCAATATGACCCATCTTTTGGCCCAAGAAGAGGGAATATTAGTTGGTTATTCTTCTGGGGCTGCATTGAAAGGGGCATTGGAGCTCGCAGAAAAAATAAAGGAAGGGGTGATTGTTACCATTTTTCCAGATAGCGGAGAGAGATATCTGGATTTAAATAATAACTGACAAGCAGAAAGGAGGACAAAAATGGTAAACAAAGATAATATTAAGCTATCAGAGGATGAATTACAGCGTTACAAAAGACAGATGATGATGGCAGGATGGGGAGAAGAAGGTCAGAAAAAATTAAAGGGTTCTACTGTATTTATGGTCGGTGCTGGGGGGCTTGGCTGCCCTGTGTCTATCTATCTAAGTGTTGCTGGCGTTGGAAAGATAATTTTATGTGATTTTGATACACCTGATCTTACAAATCTAAACAGGCAGATCCTTTACACCCATAAAGACATTGGAAAAAACAAGGCGATTTCAGCAAAGGAGACTCTTTCTGAAATCAATCCAGATGTAACCATTGAACCGGTCACGGAAAAGATTACTAAGGAAAACATTGATCGTTTTGCCCATGATGCCGATTTGATTATCGACTGTCTCGATAACTTCCCGACCCGGCATCTCTTGAACGAATACAGTGTCAAAACCAAAAAACCCTTTATCCATGGCGGTATCTATGGAATGTCAGGACAGCTCACCTTTTTCCATCCCCCTGAAACGGGGTGTCTTGCGTGCATCTTTCCTTCATCTCCGGAGAAGGAGGTTTTTCCTGTATTAGGAGCAACACCAGCGGTTATCGCAACCTTACAAGCGATGGAAGCGATAAAATTTCTCCTCGGCAAGGGTACGAATCTCAAAAATCGTCTTTTAACCTGGGACGGGGAAAAGATGGAATTTCGCAAATTAAATATTAAAAAGTCCCCTAATTGTCCTGTGTGTGGCAATGGAAAAGGATTTTAATAATAAATTTTAAATTTAAAATCTTTACAAGCCGAGGAAAATCTTTTATCCTTTTATTTTTAAAGAGCTTTTAGGAAAAATTCAATAGGGGGGATAGTTTGATTACTATTCCGAAATCTATCGTTGATAAGATGATTACTCATTCCAAGAAAGAGTATCCCCATGAGGGCTGCGGCTTATTATCAGGACAAAACGGAAAGATATCTTATATCTATGAGATTGAAAATGATGATAAAAACCCAGATACTTATTTTATGAATCCAAAAGATCTCCTAGACGCTCACAAGGAAATAAGAGAAAAAAGTCTTGAGTTAATAGGAATCTATCATTCTCATACTCATTCGGATGCTTATCCATCAAAGACAGATATAGAAAAATCCTTTTGGCCTGAATCAGATTTGCCTTTGTTCCCTGAAACTTTCTACTTTATCATTTCTCTCCAAGATTTAAACAAGCCTGTTATAAAAGTCTTCGATATAAAAAAGGGTCAAATAGAAGAGAAAGAATTTAGTATAGTCAAATAGTGATAAGAAAAGGAGGGCAGATGTGAGACTCTCAACAAGAGGTAGATATGCGGTCAGGTCAATGGTAGATTTAGCCTATCATTCTGAGAAACTTCCGATATCGTTATCAGAGATTTCAAAGAGGCAGGACATATCATTACATTATTTAGAGCAGCTCTACGTTAAGCTGAGGAAAGCTCGTTTGGTTAAGAGTGTCAGGGGCCCTGGGGGCGGATATTTATTAGCCAAAAAATCTAATAATATAAGTATAAAGGATATATTGTTAGCCGTTAATGAGAATATGTATCCTGTTCAATGCATAAGCGTTAAGGATTTTTGTGATAGAATAGATAGATGTGTAACAAGGCTGGTCTGGAAGAAGCTAGGAGATCAGATTCACAAATTTTTTGAGTCGATTACACTGAAAGATTTATCTGAAGAGTATGACAAGATATTAAAAAGATAATCAGAACCAATTATATATTGAGGTATTAAATGGCAAAAAGAAGCAAAAAAAAGGGCTCAGAGAAATTTTTAGACAAGAGAAAAAATCAGAAAAAAAGCTTCTTGCTTTGGATTGGAGCTGGAATTGCAGTAGCTATCATTATTCGTGCTTTTTTAGGCCACATGCCCTTTATGAGCAAAGGAGGTAAAAAGGGGAAGTCCTTCTATGTTCAGGGAGGTGAAACACGCCCTGTACTTCCTCCCTCAATGTTTACAGGCATGACCAGAGCAGCATATATGCTGCGGCAAAAAAATATCCCCGTGTAATGGACGAGGTCTTTTGTTATTGCACTTGTGATGAGCCGCCTTTCTATCATAAAAGCCTTTTGAGTTGTTTTGTTGAAAATCATGGTGCAGGCTGACTGCTCTGTCAGAAGGAGGCCCTGAGGGCAGCCCAGCTTTACGAACAAGGGAAATCAATCGAAGAGATAAAGAGAGCAATTGATAGGGAATTTAAAAGCTAAATCCATTTTTCACTCTGGCTAATCTTTTTTCATGCCTGTCTCTCATCACCGAAGGATTAGTGGATAAGTCATTTATATAACCAAAAAGTGCTTCTACAAGATTAACTCAGTTGACAATCCTCAATCACCATGATAATTTTTGCATGTTTTTTTATTTTGGAGAGATCGAATTGACGGGTATCATCCTAGCAGGGGGAAAGAACAAAAGGATTGGAAAGGATAAATCTTTTATAAAAATAGGTGGGATAACTATCATTGATAGAGCCTTTTCTACCCTATCAAGGATATTTAAGGATATTATCATTATTACAGATACTCCAGATCTCTATTCTTATCTTGGTTGCAAGATATATTCAGACATTATACCGGGCAAAGATTCTTTGGGTGGTATTTATACAGGGCTAAAAGTATCTTCATCTAAACATAATTTTATTTTTGCATGTGATATGCCCTTTCTAAATGAGTCTTTAATAAAATATATGATAGGAATTACAAAGGATTCAGATATCGTCATACCACGGAGCAAAAAAGGCTTTGAGCCTCTTCATGCGATATATTCAAAGGTTTGCATTCCTTATATTGAGAAACTAATTGAGGGGAACAATTTGAGAATCTTGGATTTCTTTACTCATGTAAAAGTTAAAGAGATAGGAATTTCAGAGATAGCCACATATGATCCTAAAGAAATTGCCTTTTTAAATCTTAACACAGAAGAGGATATATTGAGAGCTGAAGCAGTTGAAAAATCTCTTTATGAGGAACATGAGGCATGATACCAATTGTTTCGATTGTTGGGAAATCTGATAGCGGAAAGACAACATTGATGGAAAAACTTATTCCAGAATTAAAGAACAGAGGCTATAGGGTTGCTACAATAAAGCATCATATTCATGGCTTTGAAATTGACAAAGAGGGAAAGGATACCTGGAGGCATACCAAGGCAGGTGCTGATGAAGTAGTTATCTCTTCACCTAATAAGTTGGCCATTATAAAAGTGGTAGATAAAGAGTATACCTTGGACAAAATAGGATCATCCATCATTAAGGATGTAGATATTATTCTCACAGAAGGTTATAAAAAGGGGGACAAGCCCAAGATTGAGGTATTTCGATCTGAGGTCCATAAAGAGCTCCTCTGCACAGATGAAGATAATCTCATTGCGATTGTCAGTGACAGAAGATTTGATAGGGGTGTTCCCTGTTTTGATATAAATGATATTAAAGGCTTAGCAGACCTCTTGGAAAAAACCTTTTTAAAAAAAATTAAATAAGAATGAGACACCTTTGCTGTTATTTTTTTTATTGCTCTTTAAATCTTCTACAATAATGAAAAAGATGGGAAGAATTGACTTGAAATATAATATTGAATATATTCGTCGAATAATCTTTGCCTTTTGAGGAGATTTTTTGAAAAATTTTGATTGGAAAAATATTAAATTTAATCCCAAGATTCCTCGTCAAATAATCAGTTTGGCTGTGATTTTTGCAATAGTAATCGGAGCTTTTATCATAGGGCGAATATTTTTTGTTCCCCATTCATTTGGAAAGTATGGACACTACCGTGGTAATGCGCTGGATGAAATTGCTTCTCAGAAGATCAATTATGCCGGATATCAGGTATGTACAAACTGCCATAGTAACATTTATAATTCCTTAACAAAGTCTAACCATAAGGGAGTATCGTGCGAAACATGCCATGGGCCTGCGGCAAAACATACCAGTTCACCTGGTGAATATAAACCGATTGTCCCTAGGGAACGCGAACATTGTCAGCTCTGTCACGCTTTCAATCCCTCAAGACCTACAGGCTTTCCCCAGATTATTGCAGAAACCCATAATCCTGGAAAAGCATGTATGGCATGCCATGAACCGCACAACCCTCTCGTGCCCCAAGTTATTTCTGAATGCAGCGCCTGCCATCGAACCATAGTCAATCAAAAGAGGGTCTCGCATCATGCATCCCTTTCCTGTGAACAATGTCATAAGGTTACAGAGAAACACCTAACTAACCCAAAACTCGAAAAAGCTGGAAAGCCAGTAGAAAGAGCATTTTGTGGGCAGTGCCACGCCAAAGATGCTGATAGTCTCAAGGAAATCCGTCGTATCGACCTCAGTACTCACGGCGGACGCTACTTGTGCTGGGAATGCCATTATCCTCATTATCCGGAGGCGAAGCGATGAAAAAGAATTCTTTTCAATTATATCGAAGAGATTTTTTGAAAAGCTGCTATAAAGCGCTTTCGTTTGCCGGGATATTTTACCTTTCTTTTCAGCCTGAAAAGCTCCTTTTCAGTAGAGAAAATAGCCAGTATGATCCAACAAAGCACTGGTATGGAATGGGGATAGATATTCATAAATGTATCGGTTGTGGAAGATGCGTAGATGCCTGCAAAAAAGAAAATAATATCTCCAGAGAACCGATTTATTTCCGAACCTGGATTGAAAGATATATCGTTCCCATAGAGGGGGAAACCTATGTAGACAGCCCAAATGGCGGTATTGACGGCTTTCCTGAGTTCAAAGGTGATATCGATATATTAAAGACATACTTTGTTCCCAAGATATGTAACCAGTGCGCTAAACCTCCGTGTGTCCAGGTATGCCCTGTCGGCGCAACTTTTCTCAGCCAAGACGGAGTGGTCCTTGTTGATGAGAAGTGGTGTATCGGTTGCCGTTATTGTATTCAAGCCTGCCCCTACGGAGCCCGCTACCTCCATCCTGTTAAAAAAGTAGCTGATAAATGTACATTCTGCTATCACCGTATTATAAAGGGCTCCCTTCCTGCCTGTGTTGAGGTCTGCCCAACTCAGACTCGAATCTTTGGTGAGGTTGGATTACAGAGTAGTCCTTTAAGACGATTTGTCCGTTTTAATGACATTATCGTTATGAAACAATATCTGAATACTGAACCTAAGGTCTATTATTCTGGTGCTGATATGGAGGTGAGATAATTTGCTGGATATAAGCATGACTAATATGATACCTGAGTTTCAGCATATAACTGGATTTATTTATCCTAATGAGTTTGAGCTCCACTGGGGAACCTTAATAGTGGTCTATCCTTATATAACAGGGTTAGTAGCTGGTGCTTTCATTCTTGCTTCTCTCGAAAGAGTATTCAATGTAAAGGTATTGCAACCTGTATATAGATTATCTCTTTTGGCTGCGCTCGCTTTTCTCCTTGTAGCACCTCTTCCGCTTATCATTCATCTTGGGCGTCCAGAACGTGCTTTCGAGATGTTTTTAACACCCTCTACACAATCGGCAATGGCCATGTTTGGGTTTGTTTATGCATGGTATTTGATGGTGGTATTACTCTTGGAGATATGGTTTGACTATCGAAAAGAAATCGTAATCTGGTCCAAAGAAAAAAAGGGATTGAGTAAGTATCTCTATAAGATTCTCACCTTGGGCGCAGCAGATATTTCAGAGCCATCCTTAAATTTTGACGAAAAAATTGGAAGAGTTATCACCATCATCGGTATCCCTTCAGCATTCCTCCTCCATGGCTATGTTGGCTTTATTTTCGGAGCGGTCAAGGCGAATCCCTGGTGGAGCAGTGTGCTGATGCCAATCGTTTTTCTTTTTTCAGCGATGGTTTCTGGTATTGCTTTAGTATTTTTAATTTACATGGTCACCTCTATGTTTCGCTGGAAAGAGATGAATATGGGTTGTCTTAATAAGCTGGCCGAACTACTTCTCTATGCTATGATTATTGACTTTTCACTGGAGCTGCTGGACTTCATCCATAGGCTTTATGAGTCAGAGGAATCTATTAAGATTTTGGCAGAGTTAATAAAAGGCAGGCTGTTTATCAGCTTGATAGTTTCGCAGATTATTATTGGCAGCCTTGCACCGATGATAACAATAACTTGGGCGAGATTTTTCAAGATCCCAGATGAAATGCGAAGGATGGTCTATTTTGTCGCTGCTATTCTCGTGCAGATAGGTATTTTCAGTACGCGGTGGAATGTTGTCATTGGCGGTCAGCTATTCTCAAAAAGCCTCCGAGGTCTAACAGTTTATAAACTAGAATTATTGGGAATAGAAGGTTTATTGATGGCTGCCTTTTTATTAATATTACCGCTTGTCATCCTTTATATTCTCTGTAAAGTATTGCCTCCCTGGGTTGAAAACGAAGGCGAATTCCAAACCTCAGAAATTGAAACTTAGGCTTGATCTACGCCTCATAAACCTCTTCCCTCTTAAAAGCAGTCTTTCTTATATGTAAACTTTTCTTCTATTTTCCCCTTGATTTATTTGCCAAAAAGATTTAATTTTTCACACGGATAAATTTAAAAACAGAGTTGTTTTATTGGTTGTTTAAGATCTACAGGGATAATTTTTCAAATGATTAAACGCTCTTTAACACCAAAAAAAATGATGGATGTATATCATCAATTGCTGAAACAAGTTGGGCCTCGCCACTGGTGGCCTGCAGATTCTCCTTTTGAGGTTATTATTGGAGCAATTTTGACGCAGAACACTGCCTGGGCAAATGTAGAAAAAACCATCAACAATCTCAAACAGAACAATTTACTCTCTGCAAAGACACTCGATAAGATCTCTGAGAAAGAACTGGCAATCTTGCTCCGTCCTTCTGGATATTTCAATCAAAAGGCAAAGAAGACCAAGCAATTTGTGAAATATTTTCTGAATCACTATCAGGGTTCAATAAAAAAGATGTCTCAAAGAGACACAAAGGTTTTACATAATGAGCTACTATCGATTTATGGCATTGGAGAGGAAACAGCCGATTCAATTCTTCTCTATGCATTGCAAAAACCGATTTTTGTTGTGGATACCTATACACGTCGTATCCTTTATCGCCATGGATGGTTCCATGAAAACCCAAGCTATCAGGAATTACAGGAATTTTTTATGCAGCGTCTTCCAACCGATGTTGCTCTTTTTAACGAGTTCCATGCATTGCTGGATTATATCGGGCATTTTTATTGTCATAAGTCACCTCGCTGTGATCTGTGTCCGCTTAAAAATAGATTATCAAAAAAGAGAGCTTTATTATGAAGGCAATTGTTTTTGATGGAGAGAGCTTAAAACTAAAAAAGGTGGGGTATCTTTTTACCCCACCTTTTTTAGTTCAAAAATTCAGAGAATCAAAAGCCAAAGATTTCCCTACTTTCTTCCGTAGGAATGGACATTCTTGGCAGTCTTCAATGCCCAGTTTCTGTCTTTCTCACCATGACAAACCAAACAGGCATACTCCACTGTCAGATATCCCTTGGCATATTTGCCATCATCCGTAAACATCTTCGCATTTGGATCGAGATTAATCTTGAAGACATGCGTCTTAATATCTGCTTTGTACTTCGCCTGCTTAATAGCAGATTTTGTAGCCATAGGCATATGGCAGTCAATACATTCTACGCCTCGAAGCTGCATAGGAGATCCAGCATATTCCGTCTTCTGTTTGCTGTGGCACTGAACACAATCGACCTTGACGGAAAACTCAGATTTCTTATGCGGGTCATGGCAAGTCACACAGGCCATTGACTTATGAGGACTTGCTAACAGTTCATTATACTGCTCGTGATGTCTGATAAATCCACCTTTGGCAGGAATTGTCTCAGCCTTTCCCCTGATGTGACATTTTCCACACTGAGCAGAAGACTTATTGACAACAATATTTGCCTTAGAGGGCCCCTTTACATGTTTTGCACCAGGACCATGGCAGTTTTCACACTGGATACTAGGGAATGCCCATGTTCCAACAACACCTTCAAGACCATCTTGCTTCCCTTCTTTTGAGTAACCTGTGGTGTGACATTTACCACAGTTGTACTTCTTCTTCTCTCCAGGATGATAGTTAGACCAAGTATCATTCCAGAGATTATATTGGTTTTTCCCCGGTTTATCCTTATTTGGACCTGTTGTGGTAATAATATATCCCTCCTTATTCATATATCTTGCTTTCCAGTTCTTTCCTCCAATCACATAGGATATATCATCCCACGTATACCCCTCAGGAAGAGGTAGTCCTGCTATCTTGGCATCTTGAGCCTTCCTCAATTTATAGGGATGACCAGAGACAACAAAGTCATTATACTGCTTGAAA
>Ga0307379_10001933_pt1 | contig 31487 bp, 33 predicted proteins | sample UN2MG_FD_202237 | JGI IMG/M metagenome (GOLD analysis project Ga0307379, IMG submission 202237) | Soil microbial communities from Risofladan, Vaasa, Finland - UN-2 | ecosystem: Environmental > Terrestrial > Soil > Coastal area > Acid sulfate soil | place: Finland: Risofladan, Vaasa | collected...
TGAATTTAAAACAACTTCAGAAAACGAACAAACGTGATCCGAATGAGGATGCACGTGCGTTTTATGAACGTCTACAGGAACAAGCTAAATCCGGACCGCTATTCAGTGCTAAAACGATTCAAATCATTGAAGAATATAAAATTAAGGAAAAGAATACGGCTAAATGGTTAGCAACCCATATTGAAAGTGGATTAAAACCACCATATGGAAGTGACTTGATCGGAATATTTGATTGGATCCGAGATCAAAAACCCGATTTGGATAAACTTGATTTTGAAGAAGCTAAAGAGTCATCTGATGAATGGCACGAAGGATTTGTTGAATCAGATAAAACCGGTGAATATAAGACAAAGAATGTTGACTATGACTTTGGTGATGGTTACACTATGGTTCTCGTACCAGTTGAGGACTTAGACGCTGAAGGCGATCTAATGGGACACTGCGTTGGATCGTACGAGGAACAGGTTGAATCGGGTACTAAAATTTACAGTCTTCGTGATCCTCAAAATAAACCACACGTAACTATTGAATTTAGTGGTGGGAAAATTCAACAAGTACAAGGAAAGGAAAATAAAGTACCAGTAAAGAAATATCATAAATATATATGGAAGTGGGCTGAAGAACGAAATTTACACGAATCATACGCTTTATTTAGTTTTACACCTACGGATGTGTTGACTAGGTTATCTGATAGTTCTGATGAAGAACTTTTAATTCGAATAGCTGAAAATTTGAATACCTCTCCAGAGGTCTTGATCAAATTATCTGTTAATAATTATCGAGTTCGTTATAATGTAGCCCATAATCCGAATACGCCTCCAGATATCTTGGCTAAACTAGCTAGTGATAGTTATATTGAGGTTCGTCAGCATGTGGCCTATAATCCTAGCACGCCTCCAGAGTTCTTATCTAAGTTAGCTGATGACAAGGACTGGGCGACTCGTCAGAATGTGGCCCAGAACTACAGCACGCCTTCAGAGATCTTGGCTAAATTATCCGATGATAGTGATGAGAGTGTTCGTGGTGGTGTGGCCATAAACCCTAACACGCCTTTAGAAGTCTTAGCCAGATTAGCTGATGATGATGGTGAATGGGTTCGTTATGGTGTGGCCGAGAACCCTAGTGCGCCTCCAGATATCTTGAATAAATTATCCGATGATGATAATGGGGATGTTCGTCAGAGCTTGGCCAAGAATCGGAATACGCCTTCAGAAGTCTTAGCCAGATTATCCGGTGATGACGATAAATATGTTCGGAGGAATGTGGCCAATAATCGGAATACGCCTCCAGAGATCTTGGTCATGTTATCTGGTGATAAAGACGCGATGGTTCGTAAGGGTGTTGCCCGTAACCCTAATACGCCTTCAGGTGGTTTGGTAGTATCAACAAATCACCTGGCGTTTTCTGATCGGATTTCGTCCGTTATTAGCATGCTGGATAATATTCATCTTGCTAATTAATAACTTTGTGATGGAGACTGATCGTATGGAAAAACGTCGGGCAACTAATATATCATTAGTATCAGATTTAACCCAAGACTTCATGAAGGAGTTTGGGAAGAAAGATCTGACGCGTCGCCATGTTATGTCGTTCCTCTCAAAATCTAACACGCCTCAATTTTTGGCGTCGGATATAATTCGATGTCTTAAGCTGCGTCATTCTGTTTATGTTAAGGACGTTCTTGACGAGTTTCCGATCGCCAAAACGGCATCTGATGGCAAGCTATCCTTAGCTGCCGTTCGGGCCAAGTTGGTTATGCTTGAATCCGGCTCCGCACCGAATGTGTCGCGCCAACTTAAGCAATGCTCCGCGCATATATCTTCGGTAATCAAAGACCTTGAAGATATTAAGTCTGAAATTTGACGGCTTAGATTAGCCTTCTCATATCGTATGGATAGTGTATGGCGAAGACTCCAGATATCGACTCTGCTCGCGGCATAGGAGAAATCTCCTCAATACTCCATAACCAAGGTATAGCCGATCTATCTTGGCTGGCGGTTAATGAAGAGGAGTATAGGGCTGCTGAAGCCCTACCGAAACAAAATCTGGATTGCATTCCGGAGCTTCAAAGAGCTCTGACTGTTGACCCGAAGGAAGATGACGTTCCTCATCTAATCCCATTACGTCCTCACGTGATAGTGAATAGGAACCCGCTTAGTAATGAACATATGCAAACGTCTGAGACTGATCAGACGGTTCCGATTCGTAATAGGGTCGCCAGATATATAATGGCGAACTTGACGTCTGCAGATATCGAACGTCGGATTCGCACCGAATTTGCTCCGGGTGACATTCGTATCGCTGCGGGTGTCATTCGTGAAATAATGAACGAACGTGGCGTCCTGGGGAATGTGTATATCGATGCTCGCCATTTCCCGAACGCCCACCGTGACCCGAAAGAGCGTAAGTACGCCACGACTTTTGGAAAAAACGCGATTTTTGTCATTGCCGGTTGTGGAAGTAAGAACGGTTGCAATTGCCACCAAACTGGCACTTGTTCGACTTTCGGAAGCAAGAGAGTAGTAAATGAAGTTCCTTGGAGTGCTAGCGTTGCGGCGCATTACGCTCCTCGTCTTGCGGCGGAAAAACGATCACTCTCGGAGTTGTCTGGAATATCCGCTCAAGAATGGAAAGAAAATATTCGTTCTTCTTTCTTAAAGACCCCTATAGTTAGTAGTGGCGATGGGGTTCGCACTATCCACACTCAGTATGCTACAGTAAAACCAAAGATTACGAATCAGGATATATCGAATCTCGTTGCGAAAAATTCTTCAGGACCTAAAACTAATGGACCTTCATCGGTTTGGATAAAGTATGCTCGTCGTATGATGCATGGGGTTGATGACCGTCATGCGCTTGTAGCTTCAACTGATCCCGAAATACGTGCGCTTGCTAGTGAATATGGTATTCTCGGTCATACGTACCTTGACATGGATGCCCTTGGAGGGTGTCGTAATACTCTCGCTTTCATGAATGAACGAGGTGGTATTCCTGATTTTGTTATTCGACGTTCTGCGTCGTGTTCTATGTGCAGCGGGGTTTCTGACGGTGCCTGCATGGCTATTTGCTCTAAGAGCAAAATCTCAATGTCTAAAGATGATATTGGGTATGAAGCTTTCGCTTCTTCGCTCGATAGAGCTGTCCTTTGTGGACGGATTTCATCGACGCAGGCTGAGTCGGCTTTCTCCATGGCTGGAAAGGGTTCTGCTTGGGAGAAGCTCGTCTCTCAAATAAATCTTCATCAGCCAGCTAGTATTGATACTACTGAGTATAGTGGTATTCGTGCTTCGGTTCACAATGGTGACCCCGGTCGTAATGATGCGAATGTTACGACACCTATGAATCCAGAAGAGATTCGCAGAACCCTATCTCATCTAATGAATCTTGGATTTTCTGGTAAAGCTCTTCGAGAAACGCTTCTTAAGCGTTATTCAACTGAAGACCTGCGTCAGGTGCCTGGTATAGGTAGACGCGCATCTTTGGATGATGGTATTCAGGGTCAATACTTCATCGATCCGACCGCCTATGCTGATTACGGTAAGGGTTGTGCATCTGGTTCGAAACATTTCCGGAAGCGCGGAGCCCCTAATGTCATCGCATCTGGGAGTTGTACTGGATGCACCCTTCAAACAGCCCCCGGATGGTGTTCTAAATACGCTAAAAGCCTGATCAGACAGGTACCTATCTATGTTCGAGAGCAGGTTGCTGCATCTCGAAAATTGCCTGTGATTCAGTCAGCACCTGTTGAAAACCCTGTTGAGAGGTATGAACTCTCCAGTGAACTCACTGTTGACTTTGGAGGGACCAGGTCGAAAGGTCCTGATTTACATATACCTGGAAATGTTATTTAACTCGCACCCATTGACAACGGGTATTGTCAATGGGTAATGAGCGATAACGACGATAAAGATAAAGACACTGGCAAGGGTAAACTAATTTCTTTTCCGGGAGGGAAAGAAGTTGATGCCGGTGAGGTGGGTGCTGACTACGTTATTGGACAAGGAGGGGACCTGTCCACTGGCGAGCTCATTGATCCGAAGTCTATTGATCGTGAAATTCGTAAAAGGGATCAATTTGTTAAGTCTCAGGGACTATTCCAGGTTATTTCTGAGAAAGCCCCCGTTTCCGATATAATAGACTCTGTTCTTGTTGAAATAGCAGAAGAATTATCTCATCTTAAATATGAGCGTCGGAAAGCCACTGAAGAAGGCAAAAATACCGCGAATTATACGATATCTAGAATAGCATCTCTTCGACAACTTGCTGACGTTCTTCAAAAGCGGCAAGATAATACGAGAGCTGAGAGGCTTGATTTGAAAAGCCCGAAGTTCAAACAGATACTTCATCTTTGGATGGAATTTGTGTACGAATCTATGTCAAAGTCTGATCTTTCGGAGTCATCTATCGATGTTGTTTTTAAACAGATGGAAGCTGACATGACAGACTGGGAAAAGAAAGCCCTCGACCTTTAATGGATTGGGTTCAGCATGAAACATTGGACCATTTACTGTCATATACACGTTGAATCTGGACGTCGTTATATTGGTTTGACTCAATATACGATGTTGCATCGATGGAATCAACATATTGCTCAGGCAAAAAATCTTAAAAACGAGAAGAGGTCACATTTCGCCGCCGCGATTCGTAAATATGGAAAAGATGCTTTTTCTCATGAAATCTTGGCGATGAGTTGGGATCTTGAAGGCGCGAATGTAACCGAACGAATTATAATTGAACAATGGGATACGAGAAATCCTGAAATAGGGTTCAACTTAGCTAAGGGTGGAGGATCAAAACCGAGTCTAAATCCTAAGAATCCGTGGAATCGTTCTGAATATCGGGACAAGTTAATGAATATATTTTCCAGTTCAAATTTTAAAATCAAGGTGTCTTCGAACGTGAAAGGACGAATTTTAAGTTCAGAAGTTCGTTCTGCAATATCTTCTCGTATGATTGGACACACGAAATCTTTGGAAGTTCGATCAAAGTTGTCTTCTGCATTAAAAGGACACATCATGTCTGAAGAGACATGTAAGAAGATTGCTGAAGCACGTAAATTTCAAATTTTTAAACCGGAAACGCGCAAAAAGCTTTCACAAAAATCGGCAGGTCGAAGACATACAGATGAATCAAAGATCAGAATGTCCATAATTCAGAAGCAGAAAGCTGATGAACGTGTGGCTGGAGAAAAAGTTAGGTATCGTGCAGTACATAGACCAACTCAAACACAAACTCATAAATTATGTAAAAAACATGGACAAATTCCTTTAGAAGAATGCTTTTCTTTGATTCGTAACAATATTGTTTATTATGAATGTCGCCTATGCCGTCGTTTTTATACCAAAAATTTTAAAGAAAATGTACGCAAGACAATCGTTTTTGACCTTTGATCGAACAGGATGCCGATTAAGGAGCCTAAATTTCAAAGTCACCTAACCGGGGAAGTCACAGATTTCCTTGATAGGAAGCGTCGTGAAAAACATGGTGAAGGCGGTGAAGGAGGAGAGGAAAATTTCCTTACTATCATTGAGTTTATCGAAAAATTTAAACTTTTCCCGCATGGGCTTTTCCCTGTACAAAAATTTATTGTTAAATTATACTATAACGTTCCGCTTGATAATGTTAACAAAAATATCACAGTAAAAGATAAGTTCAGTGAACACACTCTTTACACATTTACTGAGACTGAATATCTTCAATACCTATACGACCAAGGTCGTTGCAACATTAAAGAGCAAGACGGAAAAGTTCGACGCGAACTTATTTTGATTCTTGGACGTCGTTCAGGTAAGAGTGCTATGGCAGCCGTGTTCGCTGCCTATGAACTGTATAAATTATTAAGACGTGGATCTCCGCAAGTTCATTATGGACTACCGCCGGGATCTGAAATTCGCGTGTTGGATATCGCTAATGATAAAGAACAGGCTGCTATCGTTTATGGTGATATTCAAGCTCATATTCAATCTGTAGACTATTTTAAGAATAACGTTGCCCATGACACTCAAACTTACGTTAAATTTCGTACTGATGGTGATAGAAAACGATTCGGGCCTAATGGCAAAGCAACTATAACGGCCACATTCAAGAGTTCTATCGCCAAAGGCCTTCGTGGACGAGGCGTAATTTGTGCCATTTTAGATGAGATAGCATTTTTTATTGACGATGGAAACTCTTCTGCCGAACAAGTTTATCGTGGCCTTTCACCATCGCTTAAACAATTCACTCCGAAAGATCCGGATAATAAACACAATCCAATAGGTCCGACCGATGGTCGCATGATTCTTATCTCTTCTCCTGATGCTAAAGAGGGGTTTTTTTACCGCTTGTCTCAACAAGCGATGTCTGGTGGTATTGAATCGTCAAATACTCTTATCCTTCAAGCTCCGACTTGGGAAGTTAACCCAACTTTGTCTCCTGAAGATTATCGTGTAGAATACGCAAAGCACCCGAAGTCATTCATGACTGAATATGGTGCTGAGTTCTCAGATCGTGTCCGTGGTTTTATTGAAAACTGGGGTGATTTGCAAGACTGCATAGTACCGGCACTCCGTCCTGCTGTCCGTGGTTATCCTCGAGAAGCTCACTGGGCTGGTGTCGACTTCGGTATTTCGAATGACGGAACAGCCATATCTCTCACCCGGTTATCTGGTGGAAAAATAGAGCTCGCGTATCATGAAGTTTGGTATCCCCGTAAGAGTTGGAAAGAGTCGAATCCACACCTTGATGTCCCAAGCGTTCCGTACGCTGCCACTCTTCAAGATCGCACGCGTCTTGACCTTGATGAAATAGCCAATTGGTTCCATATACTATCTCGCAGATTTTATATTTTGAGTGGGGTTTTCGACCAATGGGCTGGACCGGTATTTGAACAAGTTCTACATAAGAAGAATTTGAATCAATTCGAAATGCGGAATTTTTTCCAATCTGAGACATCTCAGATGTGGCAAACGTTTAAAATGACAATGTTCAATCGTCAGCTTGCTTTATATGACTGGCCGATACCGGCTCAAGCTTCTTCGGAAAGTGGTAGTGTGCGCCATTCTCCATTGATCTCAGAACTTCTCGAGTTACAGTCATCATCTAGTGGTAAAAATATTATTGTGGTGGAAGCTCCTAAAATTGCTGGAAAGCATGATGATATGTCTGATTCATTGGCTCGTTCCGTCATGCTTGCCATGGAGCATGTCCGTGATAATCCAGGTATTTTAGAATCTTCCGGTAGACAGATCGCTTCCCAACATGGTCCGAGAATTCAAAACGTTGGATATAATCAGTACCATCGTCAACGGGCTCGTTCTCATGGTATTAATGCACTCCGTACGGCACCCAGGCATGCAAGAAAATACTAGCCCTTTCGTTTCTTCTCTAACTGTGAAAATTTCTAATTCAGATTCAGGGGTTGATGTAAAGGATACAACTGCCTATAAAATCGCTCGTCAAATCATGGATCATATATATGGTGATGATGAAGATATGTCCAATGAAGACTTTGTCGGTTTGTACCATGATTTCCTTCGTCGTGGGGGTTCTTGGAAGTCCCTTATGGATGGTGATATGAGATCCGTCAAATTTATTGAGGATGCACTCGAGTCTCTGGTTAAATCTAGGGGTCTAGGGAAAATTGCTACTAGGATATCTACACGATCTGCACATTTGGTAGCGTAATATGGTCAGTATGGCAACAGATATACCAAACAGGAAACTCAGTGCAGCTGAGTCACATGCCCGTCAAGATGACTTGGATCAAGCCATAAAGTTGTTTAAATCTATTCATGACCGCCTTGAAACTGTTACCCCGATAATCGAATCAATTATTTTAGACGCTGGTCGTCTTCGTCAAATGTGTGAAAGAAATTCTGTTCTTAGAGCAGCCATGGTTTCTCGCCGTCTTTCCATTCGAATTGTAACTCAAGATATGATTGGCGTGCGAACCAAGATTTCATCCATTTCTAAGTTTGTTGGAAAAACTTTGCATGCAAAAGCTTCTGAACTTGAAGAAACTGTTTTAGACCCGGAATTACTTCGGTGAAACGTTTTTCGAATCAAGTGTTGGTATATCATGGCTAAGAAACCTAAAGCTAGACTACCTGTTGTTGAAGTTAAAGAACAGGCTGCTACCAAATCTAAGCTTACTAAGCTTGAGAGAATGGCTAGGTTAGAGTCTTCTCAATCTATTCGTGTTGCTTCTTACGCAGGTGGCTTCGGTAATACTGGATCTGGAGCCATATCGAATGCTGATTCTGCATTCTATAGTCCACAGTTATCCACAGATTTCCTTGAACTTCCGCAGTCGGAAAGAGAAAAACGAGAACTCTTTCGGTTTTGGTACAATACTCATCCTATCGTTGGGTCAGCCATAGACTTCCACACGGATGTTCCGATGAGCAAGATTCGGCTATCTCTCCCGAAAGGGAAAGACCCGAAAATGAATAAAAACATTCTTCATTTTTATGAAAGAATGTGCAAGCGTGTTCGATTGTTTCAAACCTTATATGACGCGACGCATGAATATTGGCTACATGGGAATTGTTTTATCTTCTGTGAAGATCAAGATCTATCATCTGATATGACCGATGATATGCTTCTTGAGCCATCAGTGAAGGGTGCTGATGATGAAGAAGTTCTTGAAGTTGACTACGCCGGTCGTGCGAAAACAAAAAAGGAACGTCGTCGTGCTCTGAAGCCTGAGAACGAACGAGATAAAACGATTCGTGAGTATGTTGCCAAGAATTATCAAGGCTGGGAAAGATTACAAATTTTACCTCCTGAACAAGTTAAACTTGAGGTATTTCAGTATACTAACAAAACTAAAATAGAACTCATACCTTCTGAGAAGGATAAACTTCTCGTCATGAAGGCGACTGATCAGCGTGACGAAGAATCAATTCGTATTGCTGAAGACATTCCTGAACAAATTCGAGAGAGTTTGTTGTCTGGCCAGCCGATTCCACTTAACTCGAGTCCATACGACGCATTTTTATGCTCGTCATTCTGTTATCATCTTGCTCACAAAAAATCAGCTTATGACGACCGTGGAATATCCCTTCTAGAACGCTGTCTTCGAACTCTTCTTTATCAAGACAAACTTCGACAAGCCCAGACCAGCATTGCTTCTCGGGCAATGACGCCAAAACGTATTATCTGGGCTGACAAAATGTCAGAGCCGGATGTTGACGCCCTGCGTGATCAGATTGATCAAGCTATCATAGATCCTGATTTCACCATTGTCACGAACTTTGAAGTTCATTGGGATGAAATCGGGTCTAGAGATCGCCTCCTTGATCTTGGTACTGAGTATGATATAACGAACAAGCTTCTTTTTATCGGATTGCGCATCACCGAAACCATGCTTACCGGAGAATCAACGTATTCTGGAGAACGTATTCATCTAGATGTTATGAATACTATGTATCTCTTGTACCGGGAAAATATCGTTCAATTTGTGGAAGAGCAGTTATTCGAACCTGTGGCTGAAAAGAAGGGCTTTTTTGATACTGATGAATTTGGTAATAAGACGTATTTATACCCGAAGCTTCAGTTTACTCGTCTTGCGCTTCGTGATAATTCTGAACTTCAGGATTACATGTTTAACCTATACCAGAAGGGATCATTACCGATATCTTTCATACTGGAATTGTTGAATATTGATTCTGACGAAACCCTTGTTCAACTGAAAAAGGATATGTTTACGCCGAATGATTCCACATTCAATGAGTTCCTAAAAGGTCTTCTCCAAAAAGCCGGGGATGCGGCTCTTGAACAAACGGATGCTCTTGAGAAACTCGCTGAAGGCGCTGGTCTTAAAATGACCAAGAAAAAAGGAGATAGATTCGGAGAAGATGAGGAAGCATAGTATATTTCAATACGCTTTTTTTACATATTAGTATGTGGTTGCATCATGAAGCGTTTTGCCGATAGTTCTTTAGATTCCTCTGAAAAGGAGGAACATGAAGTAGAACGCCTGATTAATAAGTATACTCCCCCCTCTCGGAAAACCGATAATAAGAAGGGTCCGAAACACGATAATAGGAGAGATAGAATCAAGACCGAAGATTCGGATCTCAGCGTGACGGATTCTGATTTGTCTCTCGCCACCATTGCTCATAATATCGTTGCTGGTAAATCCAATAAATCCGATAAATCCAATAAATCCGATAACAAGAAACTGGTTGATAAATTTGTTCGTGAGCTTGGGCGAGTTTCTGATTCATTAGGGGAAACTGCGCGTAAATTATTGCTTAAATCTGCTTCTCCTGAAGATTGGATTTCTGAACAACAGGAAGAAAAAAATGATAATAGTAATATTAAATTCCGAGGTGACGCAAATAGAATAATCAAAAAAATAGTTGACATATGGCCGTCCGGAAAGCCTGGTTCTGTTGGTAAAAGAGCAGGGATCATACTCTCCGTTTTGAGAGAGATGGATGGTGTAGGTCTTCCTAAAAGTTTCACTAATACTTTTAAGCACGATCCTAAAAATGTATCACATAATCAAAAATTGGTTATGGAAATTATTGAAGATTCCGGAAATATAGTTTCGGAGGTTGATTTACATGATCACGATTTTGTCATATTTTCTACTCTTGCCGTCATATATGGTGCCATTCAGAGTAATCCGGATTCCATTGATAGCTCGAAATTATCATCCTCTGTCGATTCAGCGACTAAGGGTGTATATGAAAAAGCTTTACAGACAGTGTCAGTTGCTAAATGGATGAAAGAATGGGAAGATGTTATTAAGGATCAACATTTTTCTAAGACAGAGGAAATAAAGGAGTGGATCCCAGCCGACGAATTTTATGACCATATGATGAGTGGCGCCAAAAGGCTTTTTGATCGTCCTGATCCAGTTTTTGACCATAAAACTATTGTTGATGCCATGGAGAAATCCATGGGGAAACAGTTCGGGCATGCCCCGGAGGCAGCCATGAAAGTTGTTAAAGACTATCGACGGGGTGTCCGAGCAGCTTCTAGTGCAGCAACTTCTTATGAAACTGAGCTTATTGAAACTATGTCCAATAGGACTTCTTCATATCATGGTGTATTGCAACAGGGTCATCCATCTGGCCTGACCAATACTGTTTATGAATCTTACGATAAGAGATATTTCGGAAAAAAACATTTTGAGTCCATTGTAACAGCTGCCAAAGAACTTATGGAAGAGGACTGGCTGAAGTATGGCTGGACCAATGGCGCTATTGATGCGCCAACTAGGGCGGCTCTGGATTTGGCTATACATCTTGCTGACTCGAATCTTTATCAGTCCAAGATAGATGCCGAAACCTACGAAATGCTTTTGAATCGAGTTGCAGGTTGGGATCACGATCAGTTTTCTGAAACCATCTTTCCTGGGAAAGATGGTTCGAATAGGAGCGCTTCAGACATGAATAAGTCCACCGTTCGAGAATTTTTGCGAATTGCTAGCGAACTCAAGAATACGAACCCGATAGCGGCGCTCGATATCATAAAAGTTGTTCGTTCAATTCGGGCTGCCGAGGATCAGGGACAACAGGATCAGGGACAACGTGCACCTGCGCAAACCTCTCAATCTCAGCAGGGGCAATCCCAGGGTGATACAGATGAAGATGTAGATGATTCCGTTGCCGATAAACTTGATATCGAAGCTCTTCAGAAGCTGACAAAGACTATGCTTGATGATGATGATGTTATGTCATTTGCTGATGCTTTGAGAGACATATCTGGGCATATCAAGAAGGTTTCTTCATTTCGTACTGCCGGAGTCGGTGGTGCTGATTGGCCAAGTATTGTTGAAGCTCTTGAGGGTATGTCTGACGAAGAAGGCGAAGCGTTTTTAGAATCAATGAAGGGTACGATTGGCGAATTCAATGAAGCTGTTGCCGATGAAGATATTGAAGGCATCATGAGTGGTTTCGATGATATCCTCAAAGGCGTAGAAGAGGCTGTTAAAACTACTAAAACCAGTTCAATTCGTGTGAGTACCGCTGTTCTGGCAAGATTAGCTCTTTATATTCCCGATACCCGTTCTATCCTCTTACCGATTCTGGCCGCTAAGAAGAAGCAGCAGAAGAAGCAGAGTAAGAAGAAGAAGCAAAGTCAAGAAGAAGACGATAAGCCTAAGGGTAAGGGTAAGGGTAAGGGTAAGGGTAATCCCTTCGGTGGTAAGAAGGCCCCTCCGTTCGGCAGCAAAAAACCCGGCAAAAAGAAGAAAGCTTCAATTGCTGTTGAGTCCGATGATTCGGAGTGGTGAGCTTTTCATGTCTTCACTAAACAAGACCGGAGAGAGAATTTCAATGATTAAGAAACAAACTGCCAATAAGGTTCTCGCGAATCTTGACGAGACAGCGAACAAAATTGATTTACTTGTTAAGTCAGGTAAAATCGACAAGCGTGTTGCGTCCACTCTTGTGAGGGATATCGACGCTTTTGCTGACCGTTTCCAGGTCGCGGCCTTCGGTCCAGACGCTTTGAAGCGTCACGTTGCGAAGGTCTCGAAGGTTTCGAGAGTCCTTGAACAGGATTCTGACGAACCCTATATGAAAACCTTCGACAACCCGAATAAGGTTATCCAGTCGGATTCCGACGAACCTTACATGCATAGGACTGACAAGTCTTTTAATGCCGATGCGATCGATAACTACGATCAGGATCGCACCACCACGGTTACTGACCGTAAAGAGTATGCGGTTCGTGACCTGTCGGAGTGGTCGGATAAGACCAAACAGCAGCCTTCTTGGGCGAAAGGCCCTGCAGGCAAGAGCACTCATCAGGGTTCGACTCGTAAATCTTCAGTAAAGACCTGGGCACCCTGAAACAAGCTGCTTTAGCTGGACTTCATGGATTCCTATGACTTTGCGATACTCGTTCGTTGATGACCAACTGGCTGCTAGGGACTTCAATACGGATGACGTTGTACGTAAAGTCTTCGTATTCGGTATTAGTCCTTACATCGGTCGAGTCCTCTATTCGAATGTAGATACCGGCAAAGTCCAGGTTCAGTGGTCATGGGGTGCTGAGATAGAATCAGCGTCGGAGTTGATCAAAGACAACTCCAATAGCTTTGCTCCTACTCAAGCTGACCAGAGCGATTCTACTTGGGAGGGATCTCGGAATATAAACTCAAAGCCTGTTCAAAAGGCTGATGAAAAATTCCGTAAATCCCTCGCTACTCGTGTTGTCAGTGCTTACGAAGACAAGACCTTTCCTTTATGGAAGGCGGCTTGTGAAGCGTGGCACTGTGGTATGAATGAATTTGAAACATACTTTCGTATGGCTTCTGTTTTTGGTCCTGAATATGGACAAGAAGCTGTTCGATTGACGGTATCGAATTTATATGAACACGGCCGTCAAATTGCGATATACTGGAAGAACAACAAGCGTCGTTATAAAGTTACTCAGCAAGAAAAATCATCCGGGAAAGTAGTTTGTCCCAGGTGTAAAGGTATGCTGAAACCTCGCGTTTATCGTCAGGGTAAACGTGTATTTCAATGTAATGGGTGTGGGTTCTCCATACACCCTCGTGATTTGGCGGAGTGATTTATGAATAAGCAACTCGAAGCGAATACCAAAAAGCTACTGAGCATCGCAGCCCGTATATCTAAAGAGAATCCTATTCTCGGGTACGATCTCGAATGCGCCACTCGATCGTTTGTCGCGGGCAAAGACCTGAGGATGCAAAGTGAATGGGCTGATTATGCTCAAAACGTTGAGAAAATCAGAGAAGAACTTGACAAGATCTTGAAGAGCAAGCCTGGTGATGAAAAAATCATTGAGTTTCTTGATGGGATCGATGGTGAAGTTGAAAAAGTAAAAATTTCGTCTTCGCGAATCGCGTCAGATGATTCCCCAGAAGCGTTGTGGGCGGCTTGGGAAGTGCAGTGGAAAGAGTTGAAGAAAAAAGCAGATGATGCTAAATGGTTAAAGGAAAATGGCTCTGAAGCACTACTGGCAGAAATTGACGCGCTTCATAAAGGTCTTGACGACGTTATTGAGCTGGGTACTGAAGATATTGAGCAGATTCAGACCTCTTCCGTTAACAAGCGGAGATTATCTTCGTTGATCCGTTTCGCTAACGCGATTCCAAACTCTCGCCAGAAATTGCTTCCTATAATCAAGAAGATGCTCGGGTAGTCGTTCAGCTCTCCATTATTTCTTGTGCTACCCTCATTTTTCTTACCTCATCCCATACTTCTCCGAAATCGGCTGGTTTTAGGTCTTCGTACTGAAGTGCCTTTCCCTCATTCTCACAAAATCTCTTAAGCTTTTCTAAGAAAAGCGTTTTGCGGATTTTGCGTTGAGCGGCTTGCTGCCGTTTTGCGACAGTCCCTTTATTTGTGGCCTTTTTCATGGCCAGCTCAATACGTTTTCGAATATTTGCCGAAATCTTTGCCAAATCGTATCTATCTTGATACGCTAACTCAATTCGCTTCGCTCCGGCAAACCTTATTACCTCTACTTGGATTTTGTAATCCTTGTTTGCCTTCGCATCCAAGTACCAAGTCATGGGGATAGTCTTAGATTTACCTGATTTCTCGAGAGTAATTCTCGGCCATAGACCGGATTTCGGGACGCCCATTTTAACATGGTCCTTGGATAATTTGATCTGGACCTTTTTCAGTTTAACGTCTTTGAGTATTTCGGTAATGATTTTGCTCATGTATATAGTACTCTGAATACCTCAAAATTTACGATCATACTATTAGAGTTATTTTTAGACGTTTTGGTGCAATGGGATTTCGACGCACCGCTAATGCCATAGTCTCTCGACCTGGCGTTGAATTTGATGAGTGGATGGACACGCTTCGCGCTCAAAATGAGGGTGCGGTACCGCGTGACCATATAAATCGTGTAGCCAAGACTGTTTTACGCAAGTGTGATCCGAAGCAGTATCTTCTTTCACATGCCACCATTGTGGCTTCTGTTGATACATATGCTCCAAGAAATGTGAAAACTGGGCGCTCGATGAACCAGGGCATTCAGATTGATGTGCGCTGGCCGGATTTTCGCATCAAGCCTGAGTGTCATGAAATCATCAATAATAACGGCGACGCATGGGAGCGTTCGCTGTTGTTATCAACATATCGTACATTCATCGGTGCCCATAATTATCTTGAACACATTCAGCTTCCTGCCCTGTCGAAGGGATTTATTGTCGATGCGATCGCTCGTGATCTTGGTAAATCAGCTTACATCGATATCCTTGTTGCCACGGACCGAAAACATGGTCAATTAGTTGCGGATATTTTAGCTGGTGAAATCCAAGCCATGTCGATGGGCTGCCATATTCCTGGAACGCAGGTGTATCTCTCCGACGGTAGTCCGATCAGTATTGAAGATGTTCGTCCAAATATGGAGGTTCTGACTCAGAAGGGAAACTCCTGTCGGGTCGAAAATCTTCAAATTCGTGAAAATAGATGGAAAGTCCAGACCATTAAATCAGTCGGTCTTCCATCCATTACATCGACAGACAATCACAACTATTACATAATTCGTTGCGAGACTGTGGAAAAGACCCGAGGTCGTGGAGGAAAGAATTCTAAACTCCATGTCGTGGAGAAGGACTATCCATTTGATTATGCAGAAGCCCGGACCGTTCGGGAAGGTGACTTCCTCGCTTTCCCCATTTCACAGGACGAAGTCCAGTCTGATGTGACTCTATCCGAGGCTCGTCTGCTTGGTCTTTGGATCGGAGATGGGTGGAAGTTCGAGAACAACCATGACTCCACGATTGGTGTTGGATTTTGCCTAGATGAATCTCACCCCGAAATCGTTCAGGAAGCGATTCAAGCGTTAGACCAAGTTGCTTGGGTGAATCGAGAGCTTCATGTTGCCATGGGAGGTAACGCTCCTCGGCCTCAGAGCACTTCCGTGTCCAACAGGCGCGGGGCGTCATACCTCATGAATACTTCTCGCTCCTTCCGGGCGATCGTGGATCGTCATACTTCTGGGAGGACATCATCCGATAAGCTCATCGGGAAATCGGTCATGTCTTGGCCGAAAGACCATCAAATGGCATTCCTTTCCGGTCTTATAGACTCGGACGGATGTGTTTCGACCAGTAAGCGTGGGACTAAGAATGTTTTTCTTAGCACTAGGAATTTAAAGCTCGCGCATCAATACATGCAGATTGCAGCTCGATGTGGCATCATTCCCACTTTCTCAGTTGCAGAACGCAGTGGCACGAAAATGTTGCCTGAGGCAACCGGGACTGATTACCAAATCAAGCTCCGGAACTCAGATGTTGTTCGAGTTCCGTCCTTGAAGGTTCGTGCAGCTATCGATGGGATTCGGCCCACTAGGGCCGGACGCAATAGTCGATGGATTACCGATAAATATATTTATTCTAAAGTTAAGAAAATTGATCGATCTGACTATGCAGGGTTTGTATATGACCTTCAGGTTGACCAAGATCATTCATATGTGGCGAATGGTGTTGGGGTTTCTAATTGCATCAGCCTTTTTACTGTTTGCAATCGTTGTGGCAACGTAGCCTCTGATGATTCCCAGCTCTGTCCGTGTGTTTTATACCTTGGTAAGGGTAGCAAATTTGCGGATGATCAGGGTAATGAGCATCCTTTAGCTGAGCTCATTGGTCACGTATCTGTTCCGAATTCGAATCAGTTCATTGAAGCATCGTGGGTTCGAAACCCGGCTTTCCGTGGCGCAGTTCGTCGGAATATTTTAAATCCTGATGAGTCTAAAATAGCTTCTCAACTTTCTGAGGCTCATCGGGCGAGAGCATCTCGCGTTATTCCTACGTCTGGAATGAAAAAAGCCGCATCTCGTCGTTTTGCTCAACAAGGCGATGATGAATCGAGTCAAGATATGGATCTTGATGAACTTCTCGGCCAAGACCAAGGCGGTGGCCAAGATCAGGGTGGCCAAGATCAGGGTGGCCAAGATCAGGGTGGCCAAGATCAGGGTGGCCAAGATCAGAGTGGCCAAGATGGTCCAGATGAGCCTAAAGCTGACAAAATTGATGAAATGCTCGAGAAGGTTCAAGAGCAACTGTTATCAATATTAGTTGATAAGCTTGGCGAAAAACTTGAACCGAAACCCGAAGATGTCGGGTCCGTAACCGCTCCCAATCTCATGAGTGGGAATGATAATCTGATACGCTCTTCAGATGACTTTGACCGGCGTGTACGCCGAATCTTCCCTGAAGCCCGCACTCTTCATAGATGGGCTTCAAGAACATATCGGATTGTCCATGAAGGTGGTCTGAGAGCTGTTAGAGCTTCTAAATTGACTTCTAAAGATTTGATAGTCCTTTCATGGATTGAAGATCGCGTACGGGGAAGAAACTATTCCTCTCGTTTATATAAGACTGCGATGAGAGTAGGATCAATGACGAATTTTCCCAGCGAGACTTCATTTCTTGCCGCATGCAGAATGAAGACTGGCCGGGTTCTTTCCCCCAGTGAGGAACGGTTCTTCACGTGGAAGGGACGGATTGCTTCCGTCTCCGGACTTTAAGGTTCTCATTAGGGTATTCTATTAGGAGGCGTTGTTAATTATGCGAGCTCGATCCACCTGGCAGAAGAATAGCGATACACCGCGTCAGGCGGCGACTTCGCGTAAGGCTGACATCTATACCATGAACCAGGACCATCCGCAGCCGACTCCGGTCGACTACGTGAATGGTGATCCTGACTCCTGGGCGGAGACTCCTGTCTCCGGGGATAAGATGTCCGTCAATGCTGAATATGACGGTGCACAGGTCAAGCGCAATGAACTCGGATTTGGCGAGTTTCGCGATGACACCTTTAAGCACAAAGACTCTGACCAGTGGAATGGTAAGGGTAAGTATGACAACACTAAGGTAGCTGCTGAGCGCAAGGCTAGTGCTTGCGAGCGGTTGGCTCGGGCGACACTTCGGACTGCCAATTCGCAGCTCATTGAGGGTGCCGCAATTGACTTTATGGCGCTGCCAGACAGGTCGATCGTTGCCATGCTGAAGCGTCTTGACGCTGTTTCTCCTGATGCGCTACCGCAGCAGGCTAAGTTTAAACGCGCCTTAGCTTGTACCAAGCTTGCGGCTCGTTTACTCGGCTCTGCGGCCAACTCGGATAACGTTGAGAGGCTTGGATCAGTCATGATGACGATTGATGATCCTACTCTCAAGTCAATGGTCCGTACCATTGCTTCTGCTCGCGTGGCTGAAGGCCAGCAAGAAGAGCAGCAGGATGACGATGGACAGGTCGCTGGACAGGGCGACGACCAGCAGGATGATGATGATCAGCAGCAGCAAGAGTCCCATGGTCTCAATCCGAATGAGCAGGCCATGTTGAGTGATATGCTGTCGGAAGAAGGCGGCGGCGCTGGCGCTGCATGTCCTCCTTGCCCGCCCGGTGCGCCCGGTGCGCCCGGTGCGCCCGGTGCAGCACAGCCTATGGATGATCTCTCTGCATTATTCAGCGGCGCTCCTCAGGGTGCTCCTCCTGGCGAGATTTCGTTTGATGGTGACGACGATGTTGCTCCTACACAGACGAGCATGGCGTCTGATCTGGATGCTATCTTTGCTGATGACCCTGAAGTTCAGGCTCAACGTCAAATCGCTTCAGCTCGGTCTGAAGCTATGGGTCGAGATAGTTTCACTGGTCGAGTCGCTTCGGCTAATAATGGTGCGAAAAAGCTCGGCACCGTTAAGAAGTCTGCGTCTACATCAGTGGACCAGGTTCTCGAGACTCTCTGGGAGAGACCATAATTTATTAAGTCTTGATACCGAAAGGGTTAAGACTTAATATTGATACTAATAAAGATACGTAGACAGGCACCAACTCATGATTTTTCAGGTGATAGCGCTCTAAAAGAGAGAGGAAGTTGGATAACTTCGCAGGAAACTGGACTGAAGTTACGGCTTTAATCGAACTGATAGATACGTTGATCCTGTAATCAACAGAAGGAATTAGAAAAATGGGAACTGTAGGCGGTCAGGCATCAGGCGATTTTCGTCTGAATACATCTGCCCTGCGCATCCTGTACTCGCTGATCAAGGATTCAATTCCTACGTTGGCGGCAGACGGGTTTACGCAGAGCAATCCAAGCGTCCAAACGACGCCCTCGGCAAAGAGCACCACGATCCCCGTGAATGTCAAAAAGGGCATTCTTGGTGGTTCGGTTGCTTTCATTCGGCCCGATATCGGTCCGAACACGGTTGGTGGCGGGGCATTAGTCCTGGCTGCTTTTGTGAAGAACGTTCGTCCTCTCGGACTCTTCATTAACGACGCTGCTGGTAATGCATTTGAGAACACACCTGCTGTGGCTTCGGGCAAGGGTCCGTTCCTCCGTGGTGGCTCGGTGGGCGTCAAGCTCTATGAGACTCAGGTTCAGTCGACCATCGGTGGTGGCGTGGTAGGCGCTGCTCTCGTTCCTTCTTATGAAGTTGGTCAACGGCTGTATGCCTCAGTGAATGGTCTGCTAACTAACCGTTGGCAGGACTCTTACGAGGCGGCTTGGATCAATCTGTTCACTCTTGGTAGTGGCGGTGCTGGCGTCTCCATTGAGCCGGACATCACTCACATGGGTACTATCCTTTCACCCCCTGACGCGACAAGCGCGGAAATGTTCCTCGAGCTCAATTTCTGAGCAGGAACAGGAAGGATAAGATCATGACTAATCCATTTGGTGTGAACGTTGTTGATAACGCCGTTAAAGAGAAGGTCGTCGACCAATATATTGGTTCGTCGGCAGGTCGTCGTCGTCTTGCTGCATCGATGATTCAATCGTTGCGTGAGCGTCGCGACTACTCGTCCGTTGGCCGTAAGACCTTCTTGGTCGAGCAGCTTCCGGACGGTGCGCTTCCCATTTACGACAAGGATCCCGATGTCGTCGCGTACGTCATTGGTGAAGAAGGCGAGTCGATTACTGCCGTGGCGAAGCCGCGTCGCGTGATTTTCCCGCTCTTCGAGATCGCGGCTCTGCCCAAGGCTCCGCTGACGCAGATTAAGGAACGTCGTTACGACCTCCTTAAGCGTATGCAGGATCTTGGTAAGGCGCAGATCCAGGCTGCCGAAGACGACCGCGTCTTCAGCATCATGGATGCCATCGCGGTGAACGGCTTCGATTCGCTTCCGGGCGGAACGAACCCTGACATCCCGGTTGTTGCTCCGATTTCGCCTGCCGTCCTTGCGGACGCGTTTGCCGAAATTGAAGCGCACGACCTCCGTGTTGCTCGCGTCTACATGAACGCTACGGACTACGCGGACATCCGCAAGTTCGGTCGCGACGTGCTGGACATCGAGTCGCAGGCGACGCTTTGGAAGACCGGCATGATGAGCACGGGCTGGAATGCTCAGTTCATCGTCAGCCGTCTCGTTCCGAAGGGCGTTGTCTACATTTGCTGCGAGCCTGAGCACTTCGGTCGGATTCCGGTCCGTACGGAGCTCACGGTCCTCTCGGCGGACAACCCCGAGGAACGTACTATCGGATTCTCTATGTTCGAAAACCTCGGCATTGGCGCGTACAACCCGCGCGGCCTGGTGCGTCTCATTGTGACACGCTGAACATTCTGAAGCCCCTTTGAGGCTTTCCTGAGCCTCCCATCGACCCTCGTCGGATTAATTTCTGACGAGGGTCGATGAGTATTTATATCTTGGAGTTGTGTGGAGTTCTTGCATGTTTGAGTTCATCATGTTAGAATGGCCTAATGCCACAATGCCGTATTCATGGTGAACTACCCGAAACGTCCTTCTCGAAACGAGCTACAGGATATATTCCTCCGGTTTGTAAACAATGTGAGCGAGATAGCGCTCGTGAAAATCGAAAAGCGAGATATCAAGATCCTACAACTCGGGGTCTGATCCGATCTCAGAATAAATCGTGGCAACAAAATAATTCGGGTTATCTCTCTGATAAGTTCAAGAAAAAATATTCCTCCGATGAAGTATTTCGGAATCGGATTTTGGATAGAGTATCCTTATATAAAACCGACCCACAAGCTCACAGGTTAAAACGGGAACGAGCCGCGACATACTTCCAACAAAACAAAAGTAAAATTTATGAACGAATACAAGCCAAACAAGCCAAATATCCGGAACTGAAATTGCGCGGCGTTATTCGTTCTCGTGTTTGGGGTGCATTGAAACAATCGAAAGGTGGAGATTCTGTACTGAATCACCTTCCATATTCACTTCAAGATTTGAAGCATTACATCGAGTCAAAATTCGAATCATGGATGACTTGGGATAACTGGGGGCCAGCGTCAAATCAGCGACAGACTTGGCAAATTGACCACATTATCCCTCAGTCAATGTTTCCGTATGAATCCATGGGCTCGGATAATTTTCTTCTTTGTTGGTCCTTGAATAATCTTCGCCCTCTGGAATCGAAAAGAAATTTCACCGAAGGGAATCGTTCTGACTCATTTAATGGGTGTGAGACATTTTCTCAATTTTTGAGTTATGTTCGTAATACTGGGTATGTGTCTGGAGTTATCGATCCGTCATATGAACGATTGAGTTTAATGAATGTTGATGATACGCTTCCTCAGCCGTTTGACGGTCTTTCATATCTTGACTCACTTTTCCCACATAGATTCAATTCTCGTTCCGGTCAAAATCGTTCATTTATTGATTTTTGGAATGATGATCTTGAAATTCTTCGTGTTGTTGCTTATGTTGTGGCTGATGGACGTATTCCCACTCCAAAAATTATATCTACGAATGTCAAATTTAATTCATCACTCCCCGCCCATTTCTATCCGTCCGCAGCTTCGGCTCTCGTACGGAAGTATGCTTCTGGTGGAGATGTAATTGATCCATTTCTTGGGTGGGGTGGTCGAACGCTCGGAGCTCTTTGTGGCGGAGCGAAATCGATTTGTGGAACGGACTTGCAGTCCGAGTCGGTCGATGGCTGTCGTCGTTTGGTGGATGACTACGCAAAAATCCGTCTGGTGGACTCGGAATTTACCTGTCAAGATTTCGCGACATACTTACAAAACACCGAACGTCGTTTCGATTTGTTGATGACGAGTCCACCCTTCATGGCGACTGAAGACTACGGAGTGAAAGGGCACTCTGACGTTCGTTCCTGGTCAGAACAGATCGTCCAGCCATTGGTGCGCGGCGCGTTGCGTGTCGTCAAATCCGGTGGTCATATAGCCATTCATGGGCAAGATCGTCGCAATATGCCGGTTTTGACAACTCTTTTGACAGCTTTCACGGCTGCTGGAATGGAGAAAGTTGCGGAATACCGATACGGGAAGACCGCAGGGCAGTCCGTTGTTGTATTCCTGAGGACTGGGAAGAACATAAGTACCTATTCAGTATAATACCTATATAATATAGGTGATTGTTGGCTACGTTTTGGCTACGTTTAAAAACCTACTTGACATACTGTCAAGAGAATCTTGACATGCTGTCAAGAGAATGCTATAATACCTGTTAATCGGGAAGGGTTAGGTCCTTGACTTAACGCTCTAACCGAAGACGCAAACCCATCTGGAGAGTAAAATGTCTGAAAAACGTAAACCCGAACAGCAGCACTTGCCTCTGAATTCTAATCCTGGTCTCCTTTCAGAAGATAAGCGCAAATGGTGCGCGAGCTCATGGAATAAGCGTGCTCTAAAACAGCCTCGAATTGCCGTATTTCATTATGCGATGAATTCAACGCCCCGGCCTACGGCTCCTGATGAGACTATTGCTTACGGTTTTATGACCTTGAATAAATTTCATGATCGAGAACCAGAGGCCATTAGGAAAACGATTGAGGCACTCGACCCTGAATGGTTTGACTCCTACCCTAAAAAAGAAGGAACAGATTTTGATGATAGTTTTAAGAAAGCTGTTATCGGTGAGCTCGCTCGAGCCTTTTACCGACATGGTTTGGCTGCGTATGGAAAACCTGGTTTGCGTAAATCGGAAAGTGATGAGGTAACTAACTCACCGCTCGCAGCCCTTTAAGTATAGTATTCCGGTATTTTCCGACCCTAGTTTTTGTTATGTCTAGGGTCGGAAAATATACGTTTAACTGTAAGGTAAATTATGTTGGAACGAGGTCGATGGGGTCGTGGTAAGCCACACACGGCAGATGAACAGCTGCTAGTTCCTGCCAAAATTCTTGGACTCAAGGGCGACAACCCGACGCTCTACATGAAAGGCAAGCTCAAGCACGTTGAGCATGCAACTCTCGATTTCCCCAACTGGGTGAAAGTGATTCGTAATGCCGAAGTGGGCGGAGCTACTGCAGGAGCAACCTGGGTCGATTGATACTTATATAAGGGGCAAATTCCCCGTAATAGGCTGAAGCTTTTCTGTAGTATCCGGTCCGAAAGCGGCACAGGTGAGTGTCTGCACGCCATGAAATTCGGTTAGTCCCGCGTCATATACGGGATGAACTGTCACATCGTGTCGTCCGGCTCTCTCAATCAGTTCCAATAGTGCATCTTCAGATGTCACTGATACGACGATTTTCTTGAACGTACCTTGTAACCAAATTTTTTGCTCTTGCGTGATTTTTCGGGTGAAGGTTCCCGACTCGCTGATTTCGGCACTCTTTACAAGAAACATCATGGAGGCATGTGCGGCTTGAGCCGCAATTTTGCCTTTACGCATGTTGAGGTCTTTCCTCACCACTATGACTTGTTTTAAATCCATGTAGTTCGATGTATTAACGTCGTTTACATTTTGCGTCAAAAGACAGTTTAAGCTTCCGAATCGCTAAATCAGCGAAATATGCGTCATCGCCTATTTCGTATGGCTCTATTCTTAGTGTTCCGAGTTCGTCCGAAGTGAGTTTAGATAGGGCATCCCTAGTCTCATCGCCTGCGGATTGAACTACGGCTCCCGGTAGCCTTCCGGGACCATGTTTGAAACGGTTGGCGATAAAGGATAACCCTATGGTATGCTGTAATGCTTCTAGTGGTTTCATAACTTGTATGTAACTTTACACTTACCGTAGGTTATACTGAAGTTATGGACTCTTGACCTACATTGTAATATATGTATGGAATATTCTTCGTAAATGTTTCGGGGCTTCGTGTATATCCTTTTGTCTTTAACCTGGAGTTCTTTATGGGAAAAATTTCAAATATTCTGTTTATCTTTGGTCTGACTTTCGTATTTGCGTGTGGTGAAAATAAGACTCAACCCGAGTCAAACGTAGCGGTTGTTAACCCGCCTGATGACTCAACTGCTGATCCCGGCCTACCTGAAGATGCCGGTTCTGGCACAGCCGGTTCTGGCACAGCCGGTTCTGGCACAGCCGGTACGGATGGCGGTGAAGCTGGTACTGGCGGTGAAGCTGGTACTGGCGGAACCGGCATGGAACCCGCCTCTGTTTGTGCTTGTAGTGGCACCAACTGCGCGATGTGTGGAAACGTTTGTGTTGACCTCGATACGGATCCGAAGAATTGCGGAGCATGTGGCTATGCGGTGGTGAACGGAAGAATGTGTTCGGATGGCGCTCCGAGCCCTGCTTGGCAGCCCATTTCCACTAATGGTGGCGCTCCTCTGCCTCGAACTGGACATGCTGCAGCTTACCTTGACGGACTTACTTCTCCGTCCGTAGATGGTGCTTTTGTTGTATCTGGTGGTTCAGATACTGTTGGTGGTCTGGCAACTAATATGATCGGTATTTATTATCCGACGTGGGATAGGTGGTCAATCGGCAGGCCCTGGCTTGGTACTGCACGCTGTCATCACGGGTCTGTTGCTTCTCGTGATAATGTTTATATTTTCGGTGGCCTTTCTGACTGTTCTAAGGATTCAAGCGTCGTCTCTACTGATCTAGAAGTTCAAGATCGTGCAACGCTCATTTCCATGTTTCCAAAGTGGAGCTCTATTTCGGGTGTTGGTGTTGGTGTTCCCGGGCCTCGTTATAACTTTGCACATATTTGGACGGGGATGGGTATTTTCGTTTACGGCGGGTCTGATTCTAATTCGTTGCCGCTGTCAACTGGTGCGATGTTTGATCCAGTTAGTTCAACTTGGGTTGATGCAGACTGCGCTCTTCCTGATTGCGCTCGGTCCGGTAATATGAGTGCGTTCATGAACCATGCTACCAGATCTGTAAATTTGTTTGGTGGAAGTAAGATTAACGGTCTTGATTATGTACCTATTGTTAATAATGGGTCAATTCCTCTTTCTCCAATCGGTTGGTACACACTTCCGGTTCCTAACGGCACTCCCGATCCGTTACCGAAGCGTCATGCTGATTCTATCCACAGAGTCTTCTACCTCACGTCTGAAGATTGTTCAAGCCCTTCCGTGTTGATTTATGATAAGAAAAATGAGATGTGGTCTTCTGACACGTCTCCGACTCCTCCAGGCCTTGTTGCTGAAGCAGTGGTTGCATGGACCGGAGCTGAAATGCTTGCCTGGTCAGGTGCTTGTGGAAATTCTGCTCCGGTTTCCATCGGAGGTCGTTATCAGCCTCCCGCTTATATCCCTTGATTATTGAAGATGGATTTTTCGTATAAATGCGACACCAACAGTGGCCTTATGGTCGGCGTGAGGAAACTCAACTATGGTTTATATAGTATTTTAGTTGGTTTCCGAAACGGTAAACGTAAGCCGCCGAATTATTATAGGATTGGACTTGTACGTAGTGGTGTCATAGATATGAAATCCATTAAAGAAATTGATGATAGTTGGAGCTTATTTGGTACGGGATATGAGTACTCACAGATCATCGATTTGCTTCATTCTGAGTCATTCCTACTTATTCTGAATGATATCAGAAATCACGCAATAATTGATTCAGTGATGATGGAGTAAATTTCAGTGCGGACGTACGGGAGGCTCATCGTCGTAGTATCCGCGTTCGTCATAGTCTCCGAGCATCTCGTTTTCTTGCAGCTCGCGGATATGTTCCGCGTCGTCAGCTTCGTCGTCTTCCGGACTAGTTCGTGGGTCGTTCATGGAGGCTATTATGCCTCGAATTTCAGCAGCTATCTTGGATCTTGATGGCTGTGTTGATGAATCGATTCTAAGGGCAACAAGACGAATCTCGTTTGCAATATCGGAAGGTTTAGAAGATATTGTCATTTTATTTGGGTTGTAAACCAAACCAGCTTCACGTAGTTTTTCTTGTAGCGCGTTCTTGCTTTGTTTTATCTTTTGTGTCATATTCAAAATTTCATTAAGCCTATTTAGGTCACGAGGGCCAAACACCCCATCATTCTCTTCTGTTATATATTTAACGAAGTGATCAATAGTTCCGTGCGTATCAATGCCCTCGTCTCTCTCTCCTCTTCTTCTCTCCTCTTCTTTGAGATTCATTTCATCTAATTGTTTTTGTTTATTTACTCGTTTGGTGACCACTTTTGAAGTGGATAGAGCATTATCTGGAGGCTTCGATACTATATCATCTATTATGGACTGTGTGACGTTGTTTATGCTTGCTGTGTCCTGTCCTTCGGTAAATGAAGGCTTTCCGTTTTGATCAAACTCTATTTCAAACGTTCCTATGTTTTGATGCCTGGATAATTCTCCTCCTCCATGTTTGTTTTTGTTGTAGTATGCTCCTGTTAGGTTGGCAGTTACGGAAGTTCCAGGCATCGGTTCGCCCGAAAGTTCACCTTCTATGTGGATACCTCCGAGAATCCCTTTAGCATCGAAAACTCCAGGTTTTCCTGGAAATGAAAATGTGCGTCCACGAAACCCGAAACTTGGAAGTTCATCTGTATTACGTACATCCCATGTCCAGTTTATGCCAGCGCTCATGGCTTTTTGAATAATTCCTGCCAGTTCAAGGGCAGTTTTTTGTTCCATTGCAATAATACGAGCTGCGACTCTTGATGCGATTATACTCATTTTTAACCTTCCAACTCTATCATTGTTACGATTCTATCGGTCATCTCTTCACCACCCCATATCGCTACCGACCCGACTTTCCATATGACTGGATCGAATTCTAAATCATCGCATGGATCTTCTGAGTAAGATAGAGTTATGTGTGGTTCAAACTTTGGATACTTTTCGGAGTATCCAACGTCTGCTTCTTTCATTTGTTTCGTAATCTCGGTTCTAAACTTAGCAATCGTCGGGGACTGAACCCGAGCTATAACCGGGACCCCGCTGTCCGGGTTCGCTGAGAAACAAGTTCTTGTTGCACATCCGACTAGAAACGGCTTTGTTTTTTGTGCTAAGGCCGCGACTACTGCACCTGCTCTAATCACTTGCGCTAACGGAGCCATTTTGCCGAGGTATACGAGAGTTATATGCATTTCTTCAGGCTCAGACCGTTCACCGGGAGCCTCTATCATATATAACTCTTGTGCTATCTTCTTAGGTACTTTGATGCCTATGAACGCCACACCCTAGTTATATATCAAAGGGTTACGACTTGATTTTCTATGACTAACATGATTTAATATGCGTCGTGCTTCACATTCACCAAAGGAGGATCAAATGAGGACTATATAAATGAGGTGACTTGTGCCTGTAAAAAGAAAACCCGCGCTAACTCGAAGAGTCGAACGTAGGTATAGGGAAATTCTTGATGGGTGGACCGGGAAAAATTACCAGTGGACACTTTGGGATGGTGAGTATCTTTGTTGGGCAGCATTCCATTTTGCTGAACAATGGCATGGTAGAGATATAGATACTTCTCGCCTTGCAAATATTGTTCTTCGGTCAAATGATGCCGAGTGTTGTTATAGATATGCTCGTGAAATTCCCGGTGCTTCTATTCGAAAATTTCAATATCAAGTTATAAGATATGGGACCGCTGAGTTAATGCGCAGGTTCGCTCGTGAGATACCTGGTGCTGATTGCGCACACCTTGAGTGTATGGCAGATATTGCCGATATCATGTATTCGTGAAAAGTATTATTCGAAAATATAACTGCGACGAGTGTAAATTATGGTGTGGGTAACACTATATGATTATCGGTGCCAAGTTTGACGAGGATTTAGCTTTCGTAGTTGAAGCCTGCGGTTTCACTTGGTCTGTGCATCGTTTCCGTAAAGATGGTAAACGTGGAATGATTGCATTCACGAAAAATGAACTAGTAGGTACGTGGATTATCGGGATGATTAAGCCGGGTGAACTCACGCCAGAACAAGTAATCGCAGAACTGACTGAAGGTCACCGGAAAGAATCTAACTAATCAGATCACATATATATATTTATGAGTACACCAGATTCTGTCGCTAATTATCTCTCTGTGATGCAAAGTTTGTATCATACCGCTAATGCATCTCGAAACAATTCGAAAGTTTCTAGAAAGGCTGAAATAGCTAATCTGCGAAATATGATTCAAAAGCAGATCTCGGAGCTAGGGTTAATTTCCTCTCCATCTGAGGCTAAAAAGCTTAACTTGATTGAAAAACCTCAAGAAATCTTTACTTCCGATATTCCGAATCTCTTAGAAACTATCGGTGTCAAGACGCAGACAGTTGATCAAAATTTTCTTCATGCTAGATCCAAAATTTTGGACACACTTGATGGACATAGTAATAAAGAAAAGGCATCGATACTCAATGATGTCAACTCACGATATGATAAACTGCAGCAACTAGAAGAGTCACTTGTCGGATTGAACGAAGCTGAATCTCGTATTGACGATGTATCTGAAAAACTTACCGTTGCAGAAGCTGAATACAATGATGTGATATCTGAGGTATATCGTCGTGGTTGGGCTCATTTTCGAAATGCTCGAATCATTGACATCCCTAAATCTGAGTTTGCGTACGTTCAACGTGCTTTCGAACGCTATGGAAGCAGCACTCCTAGTAAACCTGTTGATGGCGTACCGTACCCTGAACGCGTTCCGTTTTCTGACATCTATTTTTCTTTCGGCACAGGTATTCCATATGATATTGAAGGAGACAATGCCTTATTGTACGGAATTCTTGTAACCCCTTCTTTGGCTGCCGGTGTCTTTCGTATAGAAAGGAAAGACAGACCGATCAATCACATACTTCTTGATTGTTGGTATAATGATGGGTTCTGGAGATCTGATTTTTGGATCCCACATGCTCAGGCAATGGTTATTTCGCTTGTTGATTTAGTTAACAATTACAGAACATTTGTTCTGGAAGAGGAACCGACTGAATCAACTCGTATTAAATATCGCAAACTATCAAAGAGTTTCATCGTTAAAAGACCGATTCCGCAACCATATTATACGATTAAGCTTAAATCAAAAACGATTCACTCATCCATGTATCGAACTATTCGTAGACTTGCACAGTATTCAATCGAGTATAGCTATCGTTTTGATGTGCGTGGTCACGAACGTTGCAAAGTTCAACGTGGAAAGCTACCGATTGACCCTAAAAAGTTAAAAACCTTAACTAAACGCGGTTATACTATTTTCGACACTTGCCAACCATCTGAGGAAGTTCAAAAACTTTTGCATTCACGACACATCCCATTGCGTAGGTCAGATGAATGGTTGGCTGTTAAAATTTTTTGGGTTTCAGAACATATGAAGGGGCCTGATGGTAAGCCATATGTGCCTGCTGTTCGCATTATGGGAGGTGAAAATTAACATGGACCGTTGTAACGTGGAACTTACTGAAGGCGAACTCATTGTGATGAAGATGCTGGTGCGTGGGGATCAAATCCCGATCAATCGCAACCGTGTTCTTAACTCGTTACGACGCAAAATCAATGCGATTACGATCAATAGAGTCAAAAGTAAAGAAGTCAAAACTGATGACTCTCTTGTCTCTCATTAGAGAGTGTTACGAAAGTTACTGACTCGATTTCGTTCTAAAGAATCTAATTTAGAACATTTTGACCCTCCTACCGACGCGGACTTTGAGTACTTCAAATCTCTGTGTTCCGTATGGCCAGGCGGGTATCATACACGTTTATACATGGAAACGAATGATCCGAAATATATCGGACCTGCGTCAGATGAAATACGACAATCTGTTATGTCCTCTTACACTATAGATACTCCTTTAGGTATTGATCATATTGAAATACTTAACAAAATTTCCTACGCGTCTAAACGATAATAATTAATCTTTTTATAACGATGCGCTCCACTCTTTGGTATTGGTTAATTTAACCAGGAGTTCGACCGCATGAATGATATTGCAACAATTAAATGGCAGCGTGGTAGTTACAAAAAGTTTTACGCTCTGATGAAAATTAGGGTCGGTGCGGCTGATCCGAAGTCAATTCCGATTGACATACAAGAGGGTGATGAGTTTGAGTATGACGGGCAACTACTGAAGTATGCCGGATCGGAAATCCATACTCCCCAACTTCGCGGCGCAATTAGGAATGGGTGGGTTACCACAGATCAGGATAATGTCGGCTCTGAGCATGTTTCTACAGTTCAGCTTAATAGAAATATTGCTAAGGCCCAAACTGTTAATAAGGACATGTCTCGAGTTCAACGTAGCGGACCCACTCAGTTAGACACCGACTCTTTGGATGAAGAAACAGTTCTTAACGTTTCTGATCGTCGAGATTCTTCCAAGAACTCGAGAGCTACTCCTCAGGTTATAAAGTCGGAGAATAACCGTCGTGCCGGAATGCGGGTTGAAGGTGGCATTCAAGAAAATCAAGATGCCGTCACTATCGGGAGAGTTCGTTCTCCAGCCAAAATTAAAGTTGATATAGATAAGTCTAGCGGCATGACCCATGATATAGAAAACCGTGGTCTCGGTCAACCTGAGCTATTTGAAAACAAGGTGATTGAACGTGAAGGCGTTCGAGTTACGACCAATGTCGGCAACCTTAATAGGAATGTTCAGGCCGCTCAAGAAGAAGATGGTGAAGTTGTAGGACAGGTTCGTACTACGAGAACGTCTTCTTCTGATGGCATTGAAGTTAAAGATACTAGTAGTATCAGGAATAAAACTTCAGGCGCTCCAGTTAACAAATCTCAGCCAGTTAAGATTGATACCACGCTCTCTCCTAAGATTCGTATGGCTCGTCGCATCGACCCTGGCTTCCCTTCTAACTGGATGTTTAGTGGCCGTTTGGCTGATCGACTTGAGGCTGTGAAACAACACGGGGATACCCCTGAGTTTTTGGAAGCCTTGTATGCTGCTGAGGGTGACCAAATGCGCAAGGCGCTTGAAAAAGCCTACCCTGGTCAGTTCGGCGGCTAATAACACTGCGTCAATTTTTTGTAGGGCCATACTGTTAGATGATGTCTAACAGTATGGCCCTACACTTTTTGCGCACACCAGACTTGCGTCAAGCTCGAGGATCAAAATGAACACACCTCGTGTAGCCAGTCCAACTATATATATTCAAGAAGAGTTATCTGACGCTCGTTTGCGTTGCGATGAACTTAAAAGTTATATAGTTAGAGTTCTTGATCTGATTAATGCATCTCCTCAAAAAGATCATTTTTACGCTGTCGCTGGCGATATTATTTTTTCTGTTCCCGAGTCTCTCTTAAAACTAGAAAGAGCTCTCGGTGCAGTATCGATGGCTGTTAATAAAGTCGATTATGAAGAACAACGCCAAATTCTTCGTCCTGAGAAGGTTGACGAACTAGAACGAGTTTTGGAAGACGTACGTGTGCGTCTTCCGCGCAGGGTTAGTAATATCCATGATGATAACAAGTGACCGAGAAAACTAGATTTATCATG
>Ga0307379_10001934_pt1 | contig 31485 bp, 19 predicted proteins | sample UN2MG_FD_202237 | JGI IMG/M metagenome (GOLD analysis project Ga0307379, IMG submission 202237) | Soil microbial communities from Risofladan, Vaasa, Finland - UN-2 | ecosystem: Environmental > Terrestrial > Soil > Coastal area > Acid sulfate soil | place: Finland: Risofladan, Vaasa | collected...
TCGTCCTTTTCCGACACACCTCCAAGCATACCGAGCTTGTCGCCGAGCAGGTCGGCAAGAGTAGCTTTGCCGGAAGCCTTGGCACTATAGGTCTCGCGGGTTTTCTTCTCCTCAGCCTCCTTGAGCGCTCTGACACTGAGTCCGATCTTGTTCTCGGCCTGGTCCATCTTGATGATTTTGGCCTTAAGCTTGTCACCCACAGAGAAAAGCTCTTCGGGATTGCGTGCCCGTCCACCGCCGAGCTCAGAGGCGTGGATAAGCCCCTCCACACCCGGAACATCCAATTCTACGAAAACACCGAAGTTGGTGACCCTGACAACCGTGCAATCAACAATATTCCCGATCTTGTGGGACTCGAAGTAGTCATCCCAGGCATTGGGCTGCATTTGCTTCAGTCCGAGGGAGAGCCGTTGGTTCTCCACATCGATGTTCAGCACTATCGCTTCGATCTCAAGCCCCTTCTTCAGCACTTCGCTGGGATGCTTGATTCGCTTTGTCCAACTCATGTCGGAAACGTGAACAAGTCCGTCGATACCTTCCTCGATTTCCACGAACGCTCCGAAATCGGTGATGTTTCGGACTTTGCCCTTGATCACGTCGCCCTCGCGGTAGCGCTCCTTGACGAGAATCCACGGGTTTGGCTCGATCTGTTTGAGGCCGAGTGAAATGCGCCGCGCATCGTTGTCGATATCGAGAATAACAGCTTCGACCACCTCGCCGACGCTGACGAGCTTGGATGGATGCTTTACCCGCTTGGACCAGCTCATCTCAGAGACATGAATCAGGCCTTCGACACCCTCTTCAAGCTCGATGAATGCGCCGTAGTCGGTGATGGATACGATCTTGCCCTTGATGCGGGAATTTACCGGATAGTTCTCCTCCGCGTTTTCCCACGGGTCTGACCAGCGCTGCTTGTATCCGAGGGAGACGCGGTCTGTTTCCGAGTCGTACTTCAATACGACCACTTCAGTATCATCGCCGACTGAAAACAGCTCGGAGGGGTGGCTGATGCGACCCCAACTCATATCGGTGATGTGCAGAAGGCCGTCTATGCCGCCGAGATCGATGAAAGCGCCGTATTCTGTGATGTTCTTGACAACGCCTTTGATCACCGCGCCTTCAGTCAGCTTCTTGAGCGTTTCTTTCTTGCGATCCTGATTCTCGGCTTCAATCACTTCCCTACGGGAAAGCACGATGTTTCCGCGGCGCTTATTAAGCTTGATTACCTTGACGCGAATCTTCTCGCCCCTGAGCGACTCGAGATTGCGAATCGGCCTGACATCAACTTGAGAACCAGGCAGGAAGGCCCTAACGCCAACATCGACAGCGAGGCCGCCCTTGATCCGATCTATCACGCGGCCCTCGATAACTTGATCGTTCTTGTAGGCCTCCTCGATATCATCCCAGACCTTCATCTTCTCGGCTTTATCTTTCGAGAGCACAAGCCGGCCTTCGATGTTCTCGGTAGCCTCCAGGAGAACCTCGACATCATCTCCGACTGCTAAGTTGCATTTACCTTCAGTGTCATAAAATTCGCGGATGTTTATCAGGCCTTCAGATTTGTAGCCGATATCGACAACCAACGCTGACTCGGTGATTGCGATAATCCTACCTTTGACAAGCTCGCCTTCAGTAAACTGATGAAAGCTCTGTTCGTAGAGCTCTGCAAGCTCTTCTTTTGACAATTCATCGGCATTAGAATCTTTCTTCTCTGCAACTTCGGATGTCGGCTCATCCAATTTCTCGACACCCTCGGTTGCACCGGGCTTCTCGCCCTCTTCAGCAACATCTTGATCCTTTGCTTCCGAATCTTCTGCCTGACTCGCTTCCAAGGCCGTGCCTGTTTCATCGGCTGGTTTGGTCGGCTTATCCGTCGGGGCGGACTCCTGATTCTCCGGGGTATTATGCTCGCCGACGTTTTTGGTTTCTTCCATGCTGGTTCTTTTTCCTCCTGATATCGGATTTGCCGCACTCAGACGGCATCGCAGAGAGGTAGTTTGAACCCCTACCCCTCGGCGGGCCAAATTATATGTTTGCGTTCGTGCATGTCAAGAAGTAATGCAATTTCCCATAATTATGGAGCTGGGCGTTTTATCTCGATTCGGGCCGAGTTTTTCTCCTGTCATTCTCACCAACCATCCAATCCCGAACGTTGCCGGCTGATGACTTTGGGTCTAGACTCTCAGCATGCAACTATTAAAAAAAGTCAGACTCAGTCCAATGTATTATAAATACGCCATTCAGGTAGCCGTTATTCTCCTGCTTCTACCCGTATCCGCACCGGCGGACGAACAAGTAAACAAGATCGTGTTCCCACTAAAGGAGGTTTGGCGCTATCGCGTGCCGGAACTGGAGGCCACCTCAGGGCAAAGAGCCATCTACTCCACTCCTGCAGCGGACGGGCTACGCCTCTATTACGCTAGCGCCAATGGGACATGCGGAGCGTTGTTTAAACGTTCCGGTGAGATCTCATGGACCTTCCACTTCGGTGAGCCCTTTAATAAAGGCCTTGCGCTGTTCGACGACGGACCGGTGGTCGCTGCAACCGACTTCCGTCTTTTTGCTCTCGATCGCGAGAATGGCTTTGTCCTGTGGCATCGTAATATTGTCTCCGGCCTATCGATACCCATTAGCGGATCAGCAAATTCATTGCTGGCGTGTGATAATGACGGCGGAATTTTCTGTATCGAACCGGCTACCGGCGCAATCCGATGGCAATTCGAAACCACTGCATCGGTCAGCGCCTTTCCCCACATCCATCAGGGTCGTGTGTTTATCGGTGACCGTGAAGGGAACGTTTACTGCCTGGACGAGAGTGATGGCCGGGAAATCTGGAAATTCGCTGCAGGTGGCGGAATTCGATCCGGTTTCGCGGTGCGTGAAGAATGGCTTTTCTTCGGATCCGACGACAACTACCTCTACTCGCTCGATGCGGGCAAAGGCTCGTTGCGCTGGCGGACAAGAACCGCAGGAGATGTAAACGGCTTCCCCATATGTTCTGAGAGAACCGTATTCGCCACGCCTTCCGACAGAACCCTCAGGGCTTATCGCTGCAGCAACGGCCACGCCCGTGAAGGTAGCCCACTGCAGTTGAACGCAAGTGTTGTTTCTCCTTTGCTCCTCGACTTCGGACAGGTCGTAATTCCGCGCAGAAACGAGCTGGTCGGCGTGAGCGGAGAAAATCTTCGCGAAACGGGTAAATTCACAGCTCCCGCGGATATTACTACGGGTTTTTTCCTCGATCCTGAGAGTGGAATTTTGTATTTCGGGTGCCGCAGCGGCGAAGTAATGGCCATTGCCCCGGAGGCGATAGCCGGTGCCGTCGTGCCGCTCAGAGATACTGCTGCCGCGGATCGGGGCTCGATTACTCCAACGCTTGAACTGATCCCTCCCGAGAGCACTCCCGAGGAACAACCACAAGTGGCGCAGTCCCCAGGCGAACAGGCTGAAGCCCAACCCAGTCCGCCCGAACCCGAGCTTGCTGAGGAAGAAACCGTACAGACAACAGCCCCTGTGGCTGAGGATAAACCTGAAACGCAACCAGAGCCAGGCCAGGACCTTGAGCTCCCGACAGAAGTGCCCGTAAAAGTCGAGCAGCCGGAGCCTGAGGAAAGTGCGTTACCGACCAAGCCCGAAGAAATTCCACTGAGCCCGGGGGAGGCTCTGGAGAAAGCCAGAGAAGCGACGGCCTCGAGACAACTCGAGTTGGCTTCAAAGCTTTGGAAGACAGCGCTCATAGCTGAGGCCGAGATTACCTATACGGTGTCAATCGGCCTTTTCTGCCGCAGACCCGCGGTCCTCTCCCTCATCTCAAGTTTAGCTGAGCACGAGGTGATGGTTTTCGACCGACAACGCGATGGTCAGACCTGTTACTTCGTCTGCATCGGAAGATTTGATAGCCGAGAGGAAGCGGAGGGTTTCCTCGAGAACTGCGATGACGAAATCAAGAGGCAGAATCCCGCGGCCTACCGGCTTGATTCATTTATTCCTTGATCAAGACTTCTGCAAAGTCTCTTTGATTGTCTGCGCAAGCAGCTCGGCTCCCTCCCGCAGCCGCTCCGGAGACTCTTTCGAGTAACACAACCGCATCTCACTCCTGCCCGAGCCATCGACACAGAAGTGTGCGCCCGGCACGTAAGCAACGCCTCGCTTGACGGCGCGCTCCAGCATTTCCTCAGCGTCGATCGAATCCGGCATTCTCACCCACAGGAAGAAGCCTCCGCGCGGCTCGTTCCACTCCACACTTTGCGGCATACTAGCTTTGAGGGCTGCCAGTAACGCTGTTGCCCTTCCTTCGTAAAGCTGCCTGATCCTGCCTATCGAATGTTTCAGGGCGCCGTTGCGTATCAGCTCGAGCACGATGTTTTGATCCAGAGTGCTCGAGCAGAGGTCGGAAGCCTGTGCTGCGAGCTCGATGATTTCGATCAGATCCTTCGGCCCGCTGATGAATGCCGTTCGTAATCCCGGCGCAAGGATTTTTGAGAAACTGGATAAGTATATAACCTCTCCCTTGCCCAGCGCGGCGACCGGCCTCAGTGAATCCCTGACATTTTCGTGAAAGTAGAGATCGCAGTACGGATCGTCCTCTAAAACATACAAGCCTTCTCGAGCAGCGATCTCCGCCAGTTCTGCGCGCCTCTCCACCGACATTGTGGCGCCTGAAGGATTTTGAAAATTGGGAATTGTGTAAATAAGTTTCGGTCGGCGGTGGTCCTGGCGCAGTTTCTCCAGTGTTTTCTGCAACACATCAGTTTTCAGACCGTTCTCGTCCTGCGGCACTCCAACCATTTCCGCCTGTAGGTTTCGGAAGCAAGCTATCGCTCCTGGATATGTCGGTATCTCTACCAGTATCGTGTCGCCGGGATCGAGGAGAACGCGCCCGATCAGGTCGAGGCCGCGTTGTGACCCGCTGCACAGAAAGACCTGCTCGAGCGCGGTGTCGACACCGCGCTCCGCAAGAATTCCTACAATTTCTCTCCTGAGATCGAGATTCCCGGCCGTCATACCATATTGCAATTCTCGCGCTGAAATCGATCTTGAAAGGTCGGCAATGACCTTACCAATATCATCAACAGGAAAAGAATCCGGAGAAGGATGCCCGCCTGCCAGTGAGATGATCCGCTTGTCGGCCGTTATCTTTGCCAATGCGCGTATCGGTGAAGGCCGCATGGCTTTGGCGTCGCGTGACAGTCTGTTACCCAATTTCCAACCTCCTGCAGTCAGGAAAGGAGGATTCCTTGATTTAGTTCTCGTTTTCCCTCAACACTCTGAGAAAATTCTCGCCGAGGATCTTGCGCAGCTCTTTCTCTCCATGGCCGCGATCCCGCAAACCAGCCACTATCTTCACTACATCTTTCACATCATTTAAGCCTTCCGGAGTTGATGGAACGCCGTCGAAATCGGAACCCAAGCCAACATGATCGGCCCCGGCAACTTTCACAGCGTGATCGATGTGGTCCAGCAAAATTGAAATATCGGGACGCGGCAGCGTCTCCCAAATCGAATCCCCTGCTTCTTCTTCATTGCCTTCCTGACAGCTTGCCGTTAGTTCACCCGGTTTGGCCAGCAGTTCATTCAGCGCTTTCTCGCTTTGGCGGGCATAGTCCTCGCTCAGCAGCACCGAGAAGTAATTGATTCCAACAACGCCCCCGTTCTCAGCCAGCGTTCGCATCATCTCGTCGGTGATATTGCGATAGTGGGGATTGACTGCGTAGCAGCAGGAGTGAGACACCAGCACCGGCTTCGAGGTCGTCTCCAGCGCTCCCCAGAACGTGTCTTCATGGACATGGCTGAGGTCGACGATCATGCCGATGCGGTTCATCTCCCTCACCACATCCCTGCCGAAGTCCGTCAGACCTCCACGATGCGGCAGCCCCGAGAATTTGCCCTGATCGGGATCGGCGGCGTCGGCGACGGCGTTACTGTTGTTCCAGGTGAGCGTCATGTAGCGGACACCCAGGCGGCGGAAATGGCGAAGCAGGTGCAGATCCTCCATAATCGCGCTTCCGCCTTCTATCGCCGGGATGCAGGCGATCTTGCCGGCACTCTTCGCGCTTAGGACTTCATCGGCCGATTCGGTGATCACGAAACGCTGATCTTTCTCAGCGGTGCGGTGAAGACCGTCCAGCATGTCGAGCGCTTTGATTACATCGTCGCAAGGATTCTTGTTGGGATAGATGAAGCAGCCGAAGAACTGCGCATCCTGCCCCACCTCGATCATGCGCGGGATATCTAGATGGCCTTTGTCGTTGCGGACCCGCAAATCGAAATCCCGCTCCAGGATATGCATCGCGGTGTCGCAGTGTCCGTCGATAAAAAGTGCATCCTTGATGAAGTCCGAAGCCCAGGCCAGATTTTTCTCGTCAATCACTATTCCTTCCCCTCTAAAAAATAAGCCTCCGCTAGACGCGGGGGCGAGAGATTTTACCAGTAATGCCTAAGGAGGGAAAGGGACAGTTAATATCTCAGCAACACTCTCCCAAGGCCCATGGAATAGTCGAAGGCAAGTCGTAGAAGCGGACGGCTGTCGCAAGCGACGCCACTCCCTGACGCAGCTTCTTCGCCGGCTGCTCGGAGAAACAGAGTCGCAGAGTATCCGAACCCGATCCGTCCACGAAAAAGTGCGGCCCAGGAACGAAAAGCACGCCTTGCTTGATCGCACCCTGCAGTAGAGCCTCACTGTTTATCGCTTCCGGAAGTTTTACCCACGTGAAGAACCCGCCTCTCGGTACATTCCAGGTGATCCCCGCCGGCATAAACTCTTCCAGCCCGGCGAGCTGAACGTCGCGTTGTTTTCGGTAGAAAACGCGGGCGTTGTCGATTGAGCGACGCATCACACCACTATGGCATAGCTCCAAGATGAGGCGTTGGTCAAGCGTTCCGGCGCTCAGGTCGGAGGCCTGCGCCGCCTGCTCGATTATCTTGATCAACTCTTGCGGCCCGCGGAGGAAAGCCGTTCTCAGTCCCGGCGCGAGGATCTTAGAAAAGCTGGAGAGGTAAAGAACCCTGTCGGATGAGAGCGAGGCGACGGGGCTCGCCGGCGGCTGCTCGTCGAAGAACAGCTCGCTGTAAGGATCGTCCTCCAGAATCAGCAGATTCTCGCGCTCGGCTATCTCGATCAACTCCTTGCGCCGCTCTGGCGAGAGCGTGGCGCCCGAGGGATTCTGGAACGTCGGGATCAGATAAAGCAGTTTCAGATCCAGACCTTCGACGCGCGCCTTGGCGATAACACGCTCCAGCTTATCGATGCGCATGCCGTCCTCGTCCTGAGGCACACCCAGCAATCGGGCTCGCAGGTTGCGGAAGCAGGCTATCGCGCCCGTATAAGTCGGCATCTCGGTGATCACTGCGTCGCCGGGATCGATCAGCACCCGCCCGATCAGGTCGAGAGCACGCTGAGAGCCGTTCGTCAGGATCACCTCTTCCCTGCTCGCCTCGATGCCCCGCCGCGCCATCATCTTCAACGCCACGTCACGAAGCTCGTCGTCGCCCTTGGTCAGACCGTATTGCAGCGCCCGCGCCGGCAGCTTGGCCACCAGGCCGGCCAACACCTCCCGGATTTCCTCGAGCGGGAAAGCCTCCTCGGAAGGCTGGCTCCCCGCGAGCGAGATAATATCGGGGTCGGCGGCAAGCTTCGCCAGATCGCGAATCGGCGAGGGCCTCATCGTCTCGGCGTCGCGCGATAACAGCGCCTTCAAACCTTTCTCTGCGTCCTTCATCCCTTGTTTATACGTCCGTCAGCGCGATTTCCCTTCCATTTGAGCGCTGAAGATTACATCAAACAGACCGTTTGCTCAACACTCTGAACCAATTGAAATTACTCGAATTTAATTGGGTTGACATCGCCCCGCCCAACAATTATGTTATGCGCTGATCTGACGCGGGGTGGAGCAGTCAGGTAGCTCGTTGGGCTCATAACCCAAAGGTCGCGGGTTCAAATCCCGCCCCCGCTACCATTTTTTTGTACGCCATCCGAGAACCCTCCCCGCCGGCATCTCATAAGAACATATAATTCATCGAGAATAGATATAATCTACGATATACTCATCTCTGTGAGTAATTGCCGTCTTCTACACTGTAAGGGGGAAATGATGAAAAAGGCCTCTTCTCTAATTCTGTTGTTCGCTCTCCTGGTTCTTATTAATTCAGGTTCTTCAGCCACAGATAGCAGCCTCCCGCCTGACGATTACGAGCTCCAGAAAAAGGTCGATGCGCTCTTCGCCGAGTGGGATCACTGGGATTCGCCTGGGGCGGCGTTGGCTGTGGTGAAGGACGGGGAGGTAATCTACAAACGAGGCTACGGCAGCGCACAGCTCGAATACAACATCCCGATTACACCCTCGACGATTTTCCACGTGGCGTCGGTCTCGAAGGAGTTCACGGCATTCGCGATTTCGCTGCTGGAGGAACAGGGCAAGCTGTCGCTCGACGACGACATCCACAAGTACCTGCCCGAGGTTCCCGATTTCGGCGAGAAGATAACGATAAGGCACCTTATCCATCACATCAACGGCATGCGCGACCAGTGGCAGTTGTTAGCGATGGCCGGCTGGCGGCTGGACGACGTGATCACCAAGGAACACATCCTCAAGTTGGTGCGCCAGCAGAGAGACCTTAATTTCAAACCCGGCGCCGAATATCTTTACAGCAACACCGGCTTCACTCTGCTGGCTGAGATTGTCGAGCGGATTACCGGTGAGACTTTCCGCGAATGGACCGCCGAGAACATCTTTACGCCGCTGGGAATGAGCAACACTCACTTCCACGATGACCACGAAATGGTGGTTAAGAACCGCGCTTATTCTTACCGCAAAGACGATGAGGGGACCTGGAAGAAGTCCGTCTTAAGTTACGCCAACGTAGGTGCCACGAGCCTGTTCACTACTGTGGAGGACCTTGCCCGCTGGGCGTTGAACTTCGAAGAGAAGCGCGTCGGCGGTCCGGCTGTGATCGAACGGATGCAGGAGCAGGGTGTCCTCAACAACGGCGAAAAGATCAGCTACGCACGCGGCCTCGTCATCTCGGATTTCCGCGGCCTGCGGACAGTCGGCCACAGCGGCGGTGACGCGGGATTCAGGACGCACTTCCTGATGTTCCCTGAACAACGATTCTCGGTCATCGTCTTCAGCAATCTCGCCCAGTTCAACCCGAGAAGGCTGGCCCAGCAGGTTGCTGAGATCTACCTCGGCGACGTGATGACTCCGGAAGAAATGAAAGGAGATGATGAGCCAAAAACTGTCGAGATCGACCCGGTGGTTCTTGATTCCTACGTCGGTCGATTCAAACTAAAGATCGGCATCATTGTCACAATAGAAAAAGAAGGAGATACACTCACAGTCACTGCCCAGAACGAGGAAAAAATCGCAATGCACCCCGTGAGTGAGACAGAATTTTACATCGAAGAGATCAATGGCCGAATAACGTTTGAAGTCGATGAAAACGGTAGAGTCGACAAACTTGTCCTAGTCCAGGGTGACAGCACTATTCCCGGCGAAAGGATAGAGCTTTCCGAACTGTCCGCGGAAGAACTGGGCGATTACGCCGGCGAGTACTACAGCCAAGAGTTGAGCACCATGTACACGCTGGAAGTGCGTGACGGCGGTCTTGTCGCAACTCACAACAGGCACAGCGACATCCAACTGACTCATACGGGAGAGGATGAGTTCAGCGGAAACGAATGGTTCTTCAGCGTGCTGAATTTCCAAAGAAACGAGTCCGGAAAGATCATCGGCTTCAAACTCTCCGGCGGCCGCGTCCGCAACCTAGTGTTTGAAAAGAGGTAACACAGGAACGATTGCCGTCCTATGCAAGTTCTAATCGCTTGCAAGTCTCTATCCAATCGGAGAAACGGGGAATTAGTCGCCTCCCTGGCGCGAGCGTTCCAGGGTGCTGGGCATTCAGTCTGCATATCGACGGTGTATGCAGAAGAGTCAGCTCTGAAGCTGCGGCAGGATGGTTTTGAAGTAGACGAAGGATTTGTAACTCTGCATGAGCGTAACTTCGACCTGATTCAAGTCTTTGACAGCCCCTCGGCTATCCTGGCGCGTCATTACTTCCCCGTCGTCCCCATCGTTTTGGTGGTCAATCCGAATCAAAGTGGAGATGCCTTTTCGCCTTCCATAGACGTCGGCATCTCGAGGTTTATCTTTCAGTCCGATGACCAGCGAGAGAGCTGTATCGATCAGTTCGGCATTGATCCCGGCAAAACTTCTGTTCTTAGCAACATGGACGGAGAAGGATTCAAGAGATTCGTTGAGCAGATTCTGGAACATGCATCAACGGCAACCGATGACCGGGGCATCATGCCCGTCCCGGCGAATGAAATCTTATTTTATTTGGACATTTTCAAGACGCACTCCAAGCTTGCCGATACGGTGACAGAGCTGCAAGCCGAGCATGGTCGAATCAGGCTTGAGCTCGACAATCTGAAACCCAAGCTGACTGCTCTGCGCGAAGGCTACAACCGCGAGATGGGCAGCCTTCGTTCCCAGCGGATTTCCAGGGGGATCGGTTCAATGCCGACGCTGACCGCAGATTCGCAGCCACGTGAAACAGAATTGCCTGAGCGAAAATACTATCGCGGAGAAAACCTCGTATTCATCCTCGGCCCTCCGCGCTCGGGCACGACCTGGATGTTGTCGCTGCTGAAAGAGCATCCCGATGTTGTTGCCGCAACGGTGGACAACCTCGGCATGCGTATCAACGATGCTCAAACCCTTGAGACGGGTATATTTTTAGAAGACCGTGGTCTCAGCGAGAATCAGATCAGGGATAGGTTTTATGACCTGTCTACCGCGCATCCAGGGAAAGTGATTGTCGAAAAGACACCCATCCACACGTTCTACGCTGAAAGAATACGGGGTATTTTCCCCCTCGCTGTGTTGTTATTGGTTCAGCGCGATGGCCGGGATGTTGTCACTTCAATGCTGAAAGTAGCGAGGGACAGAAATGCCTGGTGGAAAGGGGCACCGGGCGAGACAGCCGACGCCGCAGCTTTGTGGCTGCATTATGCTGTAGCTGCGCTTGCCTGCGAACGACAGAACGCTACTCTCACCATCAGATACGAAGACCTCTCCTCCGATCCGGCCGGTGAACTGAAGAGGATCCTCTCAGCACTCGCAATGAGTACGCTCCATGCGGCCCACCAGGTCGAGGCCTCGCGAACCGGCAGAAACATCCCCATTAAGGGTGTGTACCGGAAAGGGAAAACCGGCAGTTGGCGAGAGCAATTCACCGCACGGGATGTCGATGTGTTCAAGTCTATCGCCGGCTCGATGCTTATCCTCCAGGGCTACGAGGAGGATAATTCCTGGCGCCTCTGAGCCCCACTCTGTCTTGCGGTACCCATTGATCAGTTTCCATCGATAAGAATCACAACACCACTTTGTTTCACTTTGCAACCCTCCCTTATTTATCGGGGACATCGCTGAAATGTGATGTAGCTCACAATATTCCGCATCTCCTTTGTTTTCCGCTGTTTATGGTTTGTGAATAAACGGCATGTATCTTGATCTTCAGATGCTCGGTTATCGATCCAAATAAAAAAAGGTTGAGGCCGGGCAATGAAGACAACTAGATTCGCAAAACTGTTGGTTTCCACCGTCTTCTTAGTATTAGCAATTTCCACCTTGGCAATAGCTTCAAGCAAATCCGGAAGTGAAAAGTTGTATATTGTTGAATTCCGCGGCGAACCCGATGAGGTTCAGCTTGAGGCCCTCCGCTTGCGCGGAATGATGATCGTCGATCATTACGATTCCGATAAATACTGGGTGCGCGCCGAGACGGGCACAACGGCAGCGGCTATCCCGTTTATCAAGAAGATATCGAATCCTGAGATTAGCGATAAAATAACACTCCCTCTCGCCGTCTCTACTGCAATGACCAAGCCGTCGGACAAGGTAACCGCCACTGTTTTGTTCTTCGATGGCATCTCCTACAGACAAGCCAGCTCGCTGATTTCATCTATGGGTGGCGTAGTCCTCGACAAGCAGATGCTGTATGGCGACCGTCTCACAGTCGAGCTGCCTGCTGGGTCAGTTGCCAAAACTGCTCTGTCGGATTCAGTTAGGATTATCGAGGCCGGTCCGCGAGAAAAGATTACGCTTAACATGCGGTCCGCCAAGGCATCCAACGTTGTCGCAGCCAGATCGAATTTCGGTCTTTATGGCAGCGGTGTCGTCGGCGGCATTTGGGACGGCGGCGCCGTCGGCAACCATCCCGATCTCGAAGGACGTATTATTCGTGGCGAGAAGAGCAAGGTGTCAGATCACGCAACCCACGTGGCCGGGACGATCGTAGGTAGCGGCGCTCTCAGGCCATCCGCCGAAGGGATGGCTCCCCTTGCGAGCTTGGTATCCTTTGATTTCAAAGGCGACGTGCCGAGCGAGATGGCCTCGGCCGTGCGCGACTACGGAATCTCCTTCTCCAACAACTCCTGGTCATACAGCAACGGCTGGAGCTACCACTACATCCTCAAGCTCTGGATCTGGTGGGGAGATTTCTACTTCGGCCATTACAGCTCGGAATCGGCCGCTTATGACAAGCTGGTTTATGACGACGATCTGGTGATTCTTTTCGCGGCCGGCAATGACCGCGGCGAGAAGGGACCGACCGACTACTCTTTAAAGTATCTGGACATCGCGAAGGCTAGAGGCGACGACACGCCTCACCCCGCCGATGGCCCTTACCGCAGCATAGACGTTACAGGTTCTGCGAAAAACGTTATCACGGTCGGCGCCGTTAAACAGAACGGCAGGATGTCCTCTTTCAGCTCATGGGGTCCGACCAAGGACGGCCGCATCAAGCCTGAAATCAGCACCGTCGGTACGCAGGTGCTCTCCACGCTGCCCGACGGCAAGTACGACTCCTGGTCGGGGACAAGCATGGCCACGCCCGGGGTTTCCGGCGCGGTTGCCCTGTTGTTCGAGCAGTACCGCAATGACATCGGTCGTGATCCGTCGGCAGCTGAGATCCGCGCTCTTCTGGCCGTTACGGCTAAGGACATCGGTAAGAAGGGGCCTGACTACAGTTGCGGATTCGGCCTGATGGACATCAACAGTGCTGCACAGTTGGTGGCTGATAGCACTCAAAGCGGAATCATAATTCGCGATGCGGTTCGCAAAGCCAAAACCCACAGATCAAAATCATACAGTTTCGAAATCGCCAAAGGCACGAAGCATCTCAAGGTGGCGCTGGCCTGGATCGATCCTCCGGCTCAGCCGAATGCCAAAAAAGCGTTGGTCAACGATCTTAACCTGCGGCTCCGCAGAGACAGTGGCGTTGAAGAACTCCCGTGGATTCTCGATCCCTCCAAGCCCAAAGCGCTCGCCACAAAAGGCAACAATGATGTCGATAACATCGAGCTGATCGAAGTGCATAATCCCGGCGGCGGCAAGTGGACCATCGAGGTCAACGCCGAGAGGATAAACAAGAGCAACAAGCAGAAATTTGCCCTCGTTGTTTTCACCGACAATGGAATCAATGGAAAGGTAACGGAAGTGAAGAACACTAACTAAGGCAAGGCCCAACCTGTTTCATAGATGTGCCCCGAAGCCTCGCATTCGGATCCCCTTACTGAGTCTTCGGGGCTTTTTTTATATGTTGTCAAACGTTTAACGCGCTGATATATCATTCTCTAGAGAATCGAATTCCAAACGTGACGGCTGCTTATGACCAGGATCGTCGTCGTTGAGATGGGAGTGCCGGGCGAAATTTTTTTACGGAATCATGGTAGTTACGGCTCATGGTTCTGCAATGCCATTCGCAAAGTCGCGCCGGATCTGACAGTGGCCACCCTGCCGGTCGAAACGGCCGATGCGGATACCATGCGTCAAGGTATCGGCGTGATCCTTTCTGGAGCCGAAGAGGGAGTCTATGACGACCTGCCGTGGAGGCAAAGTTTCGAAGGTGAAATCGTTAGAGTGATAGAAGACGGATTTCCGCTGTTGGGTGTGTGCTTCGCGCATCAATACTTGACCGAGCTGTTCGGCGGCAAGGTCGAGCGCAGTTCATCGGGCAAGGAATTCGGTAGATACCTCATCAATATTACCGCCGACGGTGAGGAAGATCCTCTTTTCGCCGGTATTAAGAATCCCTTCGGCGCTCTGGAAAGCCACAATGATGTTGTCGTCCGGCCAGCACCGGGAGCGGTTCGACTTGCTTCAAGCGAAAAGGTCGCCTGGCAGGCTTTCAGGTGGAGCGAAAACGTACGCGGTGTGCAATTCCATCCGGAAATGACACCCGAGATTGCTATTTCAATCCTTGCCAAGGAACTGACGGATTCCAGAGACAGCGTGGAACACAGTGGCAGGATAAATGATTTGAAGAAGCCTCACGCCGGACTCGACGTCCTTTCAAACTTCCTCAATATTTGCCTTGCATGGTAAGCATTCATCCACTTTCACCGCACCTGCATTGGCGTCCGCAGAGAACGAAGAATTTTATAGCACGTCGATCGAAAAGTGTTGACTAGTAGCGCTTGCGGATGCTATATTGATAATGGATGGTCAATTGATCATCTTGGCAGTTTGCTTTACTAGCATAAATAGCGATTCGAAGCGCTGTATTTGTTCTTTGTTAACAGCATATTAGACAAGTATTTATACATGGGTGTGCCGAGGATCGGTTTTAGCGATCCTGGAATATATTGACATTTATTTCTTGATATGAAGATTTGCCGCATGTCATCCGTATCTCAACCCGATTACCCATGTCGATGGTTAGATCCCATGTTATTGGGATATAGATTCTCATTGTCTCACCCCTAGAACCCCCCTCGCCATTAAACTAAAGGCCTTGCCGAAAACGGCAAGGCCAATTTTTTTCGTGAACTCCGACGTGGGTTAAGCTCCCCTTCTTGCCAGCTGCCTGTCGAGCATGATTAGGGCATGACCCTTGTCGCCGAGCATCTTCAGAGTTTCGATGATCTCCGAGGCATTTTTCTCCTCTTCAACCTGCTCCTCGATGAACCAGTGTAGAAAAACGCGGGTGGCGCGGTCCTTCTCCTCTTCGGCAATATCCATCAGGTTGTTGATCATGCCGGTGACTTTTACTTCGTGCTCCAGAGCCTTCTGGAAAACGTCAAGTGGTGATGAGAAATCTACGGGAGGCTGCTCGATCGCCTTGAGAATCACCCTGCTGCCGCGATCGTTGATGTACTCGTAGATCTTCATGGCATGCTCAACTTCTTCCTTGTGCTGCTGGCCCATCCAGTGCGCGAAGCCGGGCAGGTTTTTCTCCTCAAAATATGTCGCCATCGAAAGATAAATAAAGGCGGCATAGAACTCCGCGTTGACCTGTTTGTTAAGCGCGTCAAGCATCTTTTTCGAAAGCATCTTCTTTTCTCCTCTATCAAGTTCCCATTTGCCGCGAAGTATCCTCACGGATCGCGGCATATTAGTAACCAAGAGAGCTTTGCAGGGACGTTATCCGTGCTTAAAGAAGAATGAAATCCAACGCTGTCATCCCCAACTGTCAGCCCCACAATTCCTTATAAATAGTTACATTCCATTTGAGCTGGAAATTCCCGTTTCAGAGCACTATTCGGCTGATTCTTCGCTCACAGCCGATTTGACTCTTTTTTAAACATACTCGTTAGATTATAAACATAGATAACGACCCCGCAGGAGAAATTGGATGTCGAAAGAGAAGCTTGTCGTCATCGGCGGCGACGCCGCCGGCATGAGCGCCGCATCGCAAGCCCGCCGTCAGCGAAGTGATTTGGATATCATCGCCTTCGAAAAAACTCCTCACACTTCCTACGCCGCTTGTGGCATTCCCTACTATGTCGGAGACATGATCAAAACATCCGACCAGCTTGTTGCCCGGGCCCCCGAAGTCTTTCGCGAGAAACAGAACATCGACGCCCGCGTGCTCCACGAGGTAGTTGAGATCGATCTCGAGGGGCGAAGAGTAAAAGCCGTTAATCTCTCCGAAAATGCCGAGAGTTGGGAATCGTTCGACAAGCTTTTGATCGCCACCGGTGCCTCCCCCATCGTTCCCGATGTTCCTGGAAAGGATGCCGAGGGTGTGTTCACTATCAGCTCGCTCGAGAGCGGACTGAGATGCAGGGAAGCTCTTGACAGGTTGAATCCAAGAAATGCCGTTGTAATTGGCGGCGGATACATCGGGATCGAGATGGCCGAGGCGCTCTTGATGCGTGGCTGCGATGTGACCATGATCGAGATGGCGCCGCAGGTGATGCCCACCCTCGATCAGGACATGGCCGGGATCGTGGCTCAAAAGCTGGCAGATGATGGTGTCGAACTGCTGCTGGAGGAACCTCTTACCGGTTTCGATGTCGACTCAAACGGCCGGGTACTTGCCGTAACCACCTCTAATCGCACCATCCCAACCGATTTCACAGTCTTGGCCATTGGAATCCGTCCGGAAAGCAATCTGGCTGCGGCCGCAGGCGTCCCGCTCGGCGACCGCAATGCAATCCGCATCAACGAGCGTATGGAGACGGGTATCGAGGGTGTGTGGTCCGCAGGTGATTGCGCCGAATCGAAGCATCTCGTCAGTGGAAAGCCTTTCTGGGTGGCTCTCGGCACGGTTGCCAACAAGCACGGGCGCGTCGCTGGAATCAATATCGCCGGCGGGAACGCCGTTTTCCCGGGCGTCGTCGGCACTGCCATCACCAAGTTCAACGAACTCGAAATCGCGCGTACCGGCCTGCAACAACGCGAGATCGACAAACTCGGTATCGATTCAATCAGCGCAAAGATTCACTCCAAAACCAGGGCTCACTACTATCCCGGCGCCGAATTGATCAACGTCAAATTGTTTGCCGAGAAGGGCAACGGCAGGCTGCTGGGCGCTCAGATAATCGGCGGCCCCGGGTCCGGTAAAAGAATCGACACGGCCGCCGCGGCGTTGCACGCAGGCATGACTATCGAGGATCTCATCAACCTCGACCTTTCCTACGCTCCGCCTTTTTCACCCGTCTGGGATCCGCTGCAGATCGCAGCTCGCGTGTTGCTTTCCAAGCTTTGATTTTGGCATCAGTAAATAAGAAAGGGCGGCTCGAGACCGCCCTTCTTCATACTTCAAAACGATTTGTCTTACTTGTTCATTTCCTTCGTGTAGGGCAGTAAACCGCCGTACTTCAAACAGGCAACGTCTTTCCCGCTGAAGCTCTCGACGGCGACCGCTTCTTCGCCGTTTGTCAAGTTCCGCACCGTTACTCTGAAGTTGCCGCCGTCCTCCAAAGCCTTATGCAGGTCCCTGATCTCGACTTCATCACCCAGCTTGAACTTGTCGTAATCGTCCGCCTTCTCGAAACGCAGCGGCAGCACTCCCCAGTTGATCAGGTTTTGCCTGTGTATTCTGGCAAAACTTTTAACGATCACAAAGCGCAAACCCAGGTACATAGGCGCAATGGCGGCGTGCTCGCGGCTGGATCCCTGGCCGTAGTTTTCGGCACCGATTATGGCAAAATGCTGTCCCCAGCCCTTGACGCGGCCGACAAACTCCTCGTCGAACCGCGAATAAACGTATTCGCTGATGGCGGGGATGTTCGAGCGGTACTGCAGGACCTCCGAACCGGCAGGCATGATGTCGTCGGTGCTGATGTTGTCGCCGGTCATCAGGCCGATCTTGCCGCCGATCACATCAGGCATCGGCTCTTTGACGGGCACCGGTTGAATGTTCGGTCCCTTGACGACCTCCACCTTGCTTGGATCATCAGCCGGCGGGACAAGCATGTTGTCATCGATCAGCATGCTGCCCGGCATGTCTACCAACTCCGCGGTCAGGTCGGAACCACGCGGGTCGAACATCTCTCCCTTTAACGCCATGGCTGTCGCTACAAACGGGTTGCAGAGATACACCTTGGCGGACTTCGTGCCGCTTCGCCCAAAGAAATTGCGGTTGAACGAGCGCACGCTCACTTGCTCGTCTCCCGGCGCGGCTCCCATACCGATGCACGGGCCGCAGGCGCTCTCTAGAATCCTCGCGCCTGCGCTGATCATGTCCTTTATCGCCCCGCTCTCGGTGATCATCGTGTAGACCTGTTTCGAGCCGGGGCTGACTGTCATCGACAAGCGCGGATGGATCGTACGCCCCTTGAGTATCGACGCCACCGACATCATCACCTGGTAGGAAGAATTGGTGCACGATCCGACGCAGACCTGATCGACTGGGAGCCCAGCCAACTCCTTCACCTTGACAACCTTATCCGGTTGGTGCGGCTGCGCGATCAACGGCTCGAGCTCATCCAGGTCTATCTCTTCGATTTCGTCGTACTCGGCGTCGGGATCGGGCTGCAGATCGCGCCAGACGTCTTCCCTGCCCTGGGCTTTGAGATATTCGAGAGTAATCTCATCAGAGGGGAAAAGGCTCGTCGTCGCGCCCAGTTCCGCCCCCATGTTGGTTATCGTCGCCCGCTCGGTCACGTTCAGGTTTTTCGCCCCGGGACCATGGTACTCGACGATGAAACCTGTGCCGCCCTTCACCGTGCGCCTCCGAAGCATTTCAAGGATCACGTCCATCGCTGCGACCCATGGGCGGTCCAGATCGCCGCTCAGCATTACGCCAAGGACCTTCGGGAACCGCATTTCATACGGGCTGCCGGCCAGCACCACCGCGGCGTCCAGCCCCCCGACACCGATTGCGATTGCTCCCATACCCCCGGCTGTCGGCGTGTGGCTGTCGGTGCCCAACTGCATAGCGCCGGGCTTGGCGAAACGCTCAAGATGAACCTGGTGGCAAATGCCGTTCCCGGGCCTGCTGAAATAGGCACCGTACTTGTTGGCGGCCGTCTGCAGGAATCTGTGATCGTCAGCGTTCCTGAACGTCACCTGGAGCATGTTGTGGTCGACATAGCTGACGGCGGTCTCGACCTTTACCCGCGGGACTCCGATGGCCTCGAATTGCAGCCAGGCCATGGTTCCCGTGGCATCCTGAGTCAGCACCTGATCGATCTTGACCTTAATCTCCTCGCCGGCCTTCTGCACGCCTTCGATGAGGTGCTCAGCGATAATTTTCTGAACTAAATTCTTACCCATTATTCCCCTCGTCATTCTGCTTGGTGATGATGATGCTACGACTCGACCAAAATAACTCTCATCGCCGGAATGATCAAGATATTGCCGGGGAGTCTCCACGTTATTCCATATTGCTTCTAACAGTGGCCGATTCAATTCCGGTGACATCATGGTGACCGGTTGGTCTCTGGTTTTAGCAGAACCGTCTTAACCAGTTTGCTCCCCCGCGTTAAACTTATGGAATTATCTCAACATTTTTATTATAATAGCCCAGGGGAGGGAGTGGAAAAAAGTATTACGTATCATTAAATATCCTAAATCCACTCGCTTAGACCGAGAAATATGAAAAGGTGCCTGTCTCTCTTCATCTTCTTTGCTGTTGTACTGGCTCTAACGGTTATCGCCTCATCTACGGCATACGCCCAGCGGTTGAATTTCACCACTTACGGTTCCAAGGAAGGTCTTCCGCAGAGCCAGGTTCTGGCGATCTATCAAGACAGCCTCGGATATTTATGGTTCGGCACGTACGCGGGAGCCAGCCGCTATGACGGCGTTGAATTCATAACGCTTGATGTCTCCGGTGGAATGATCAGCAACAGTGTCAGCGACATAGCAGAGGATGCCAATGGATTACTCTATTTCTCTACTCATGGGGGCGGTATATCCGTCTACGATGGCTACAGTATAAATAACATTACCTCCGAAGATAATTTGCTCAGCAATCACGTCAATGACCTGTTAATAGAGGGGAAAACCATTTACGCGGCTGTCGATGGGGGTCTCTCGATAATCAAGGACGGCACAGCAACCAGTTTCCCTTTCGGCGACGACGACGACGCCTGTTTTGCAAACAAGTTGTATCGCACCAGCGATGGCGAGCTGCTGGTCGCCACGGATTCCGGTCTCTATCGATTCACCACGGGCCGATACATCCCTGTGCCTTTCGAAAACCAGCCCAAAGATCCGAACACCAACGATATTTTGGCGGATGCCAAGGGAAACACATGGGTATGCACATCTGGCTTCTTGTACAGGCTGGAGGACGGCCGCTTGACGGAGGCAGTGACCCATCCGGTTGCTGACACTGCTGTTTATTTATGCGCGGCATGCAGCCAGACGGGCGACATTTACTTTGGCACGAATGATGGCATTGTTCTTCTGCACGACGCCGAATTCTCAAAACTCAACGGCAGACAAGGATTAGTAAACAATACAGTCGACAGTATCCTCGTCGACAGAGAAGGCAACGCATGGTTCGGCACGGAAAACGGCATCAGTAAACTCAGTTCGGGACCATTTGCTTATTACGACCGAGCCACCGGACTTGCCGGCGACAGCGTGCTGACGATATTCGAAGACAGCCAGGGCAGGAAATGGCTGAGTTGCGAGAATGAAGGCCTGACAATAATTGACGGTGACGAATTCACTAACATCACGATGAAAGACGGCTTACCGGATCAATATGTAAATGCCATCGCAGAAATCGACAGCGGTAGGTATCTGCTTGGGACGCACAACCATCTTTGCCTGCTTGAGGGCGGGAAGTTCAAGATTCTTGAGGATTCGTTTGGTATATCCTGCTTTTTCAAAGACAGAGAAGGTCGCATTTGGATGGGCACCTCTGCAGGACCATCTTTCTGGGAAAATGAGGAGTTGCACGAATTAGGTGAGAATTCCCTGCTAAGCGAAGCGGATATCATCTGCATCGATCAGGATTTCAAGGGTCGTATCTGGTTCGGCACAACACACGGATGTATTGTTCTTGACGGCGATGAGACGACCCAGTTCGCGCGGGCAGACGGTTTTTCGGATCTCGAAGTCTGGTCGATTGACGTCGGCGACGACGGAGCAGTATGGCTGGGTACCAACGGCGATGGAGCGTTCTATTTTCAGGACGGCAGGTTCTTCAATCTCAAAGTGTTCGACGGCCTGACGAACAACTTTGTATGGCAGGTATTAGTTGACTCAAGAGGCGGTGTCTGGTTCGGCTCGAATTTCGGAATTGATTATTATGATGGCAACACCTTTAAGCATTTCTCCATCGGTGATGGCCTAGCTGCCAATGAAGGTATTGCCAACGCCTGCTTAGAGGATTCAAACGGCACCCTGTGGTTCTGCTCCAGCGAAGGGGCAAGCTTCTACAACGAAAGCGAGGAAAGCCCTTATCAATACGATCCGCCTGTTTACATTACCGGTATTTCAGCTCGCGGGAAAACGATGCCCTTCAGGCAGGTCTCCGAATTCTCCGCAAGCAACAACCAGATCGAATTCAGCTTCATCGGATTAAGCTACAGGAATGAGAAAGCAGTCCGTTACCGCTACAAACTCGAGGGGCTTGACGACAGATGGTCCGAAAGCGTGCCTGATCACTCCGTCCGCTACGCAAATATCTCTCCCGGCAACTACACTTTCTGGGTCCAGGCTTCCTCCGTCAGGGGCAAGTGGAATGGCTCAAAAGCCAGTTACCGTTTTGTAATCCTTACTCCTTTTTATCTCAGTTGGTGGTTTATCTCGATTCTCGTTGCCTGCACTGTTGCATTAGTCTTGCTTGCATATCGATGGAGGGTATGGAAAGTAAGACGGCGTAATGAAGAGCTTGAGCAGAAGGTTGTTGAACGCACCAATGAGCTTCTACAGGCCAACCGCGAACTCGAGGCTTTCGGCCACACACTATCCCATGATCTTAACGCCCCTCTGCGAAATATCGAGGGCTATGCACAAATCCTCATCGATGACTATGGGGACAAGTTGGACGCCGCCGGCCGGGATTTTCTTGGGAAAATCATCTCGTGTCGAAAGAGGCTGAAGGAATTGATTAGTGACCTGCTGCGATTTTCCCAATCGACCAGCCTGCCTTTCGAGAAGACGAGTGTTGATTTAAGTCTGTTGATCAGGATGATAACAATCGACTATTGCCGCACCGATCCGGACCGCGACGTCGAAGTAATTATTCAGCCGGACATCACCGCCGAGTGCAGTGAAAACCTCATCAGGCTCTCACTCGAAAACCTAGTAAGCAACGCCTGGAAATATTCGAGCCTTAAGGAACACGCCAGAATTGAATTCGGCAGGATCAACGAAAATAACAGGCCGGTATATTTTGTCCGCGATAATGGCGTTGGCTTTAAGCCTGATTCTGCTGCAGGTTTATTCAAGTCATTTTCCAGACTCGAGGAGCACGTCGAGCATTTCGAAGGTAGTGGACTCGGCTTGGCGACGGTCAAAAGAATTATCGAGAGACATGGCGGCAAGATTTGGGCCGAAGGACAACCCGGCCAAGGCGCCACGTTCTATTTCACTCTGGTTTAAGTAGATCTGGAGTCCCAGAGCTTGTCTATCTTGCTCGCGTAAGCATCTGCATCGAACTTTCGCCTGAGCCCTCTGTCATTCATATATCGAACTGTTCCGAACACAGCCCTTTCCGCCCACGGCCTGTCGTGCTTGCCGAAACACCAGGCGATGCCCGCGTGACCATTTGGATCTCGACCGTCCAGCTCATATTTATCATTCAGATATAGAGCCGTTTCAAATGCTTCCTCGGGCGAACTGCTCCATTCGATTATCTTCTTGCCCCAGTACATTCTCATGTAGCCGTGCATCTTGCCCCCTAGTATCATTTCGCGCTGAGCGGCATTCCAGTATGGATCGTGTGTTCCGGCGAACTCCAATTCCTGTCTTGAATAGATGTATTCCCGCATGTCCTTACGATGCGCCTCCAACGTTTTGGCTGCCCAGTTCGGCAGACACTTGTAGGAATCATAATCGGGATTGTAGTTAACGAAGTTCATACTCAATTCGCGACGCACGATGAGCTCTTCGAGATAGGCCTCCGCCCCGTCCCCACCCCGTTCTCTAACAGCCATGCTGATTTGCAGCGGCGAGATCTGCCCAAAATGCAGGTATGGGCTCATCCCCGAAAGAACATCTGCATTCGGATCGTTCCGGCGCTCTGCGTAACGGGCCATCTTGGTATCGATAAATTCCATCAACCTGCGATTTGCTTCTTTCGCGCCGCCAGGGTAACCATCGACCGGTCCGACTCCCCTGTCTATGTTGAGTTGCTGCAATGCCTTGTTCAAATTATCGATCTCAAAATCTTCAAACTCCATGCCAATCGATTCCGCATCCAGATCTCTTTGCTTCAACGGTAATAAGTAATCCGGCAGGAGATTGTGGATCTTGGGCCTGATGGTCCTCGCCGCATATTCTTCTTTACGGGAGACTTCCTCGACCGGGACCACGACATCCGTCTCCACCTCCACCAAGGGACATTCAACCAGTCTGGCCAGGTTTCGGCGCCACGACTTCTGGTGTCGCAGATAACCACGGTCGGTCACTACCAGGCGCGCACGCTCTGCCATGCGCACCGCCCCGGCAACAGGTTCCGTTTTGCGCGCCACAAAGCGGATCCCGCGCTGAGCCAGATTCGCTTTCACTTCCTGAAGCCCTTGCAACATGAATCTGTAATGCCGCTCGTTCGCGCGGGGGTAGTTACTTGTTATGCCGAAAAAAACCACCAGTGGGATCCTGTTTTCGTTCGCCAGATCTATTGCGTGCTCGAGCGCATGATTGTATTGGGCTCTCTGAGCCGCCTGCATCCAATAGAGGACATACTCCCCCCGGGTCAACGAGGATTTCTTTAGATTTTTTATTCGTGTGATGTGAATCATGAGGAATCAGCCAACGCGGTAATAACGGGGCATTACTCTTCGTCGGAAAGCTGATCGGAGTCGTCAGGCACACGCAAATCATTGATCAGTTTTTCAATTCTATCAGCCTTCAACTCAGTATCATCGTGCACGACACTAAGATGCGGCGTGAACCGCAGATCGAGCTTTGGCGCAATTCTGTGCCTGATGTAACCCAGAGCGTGTTTGAGATGGGAAATGCTCTCTTCGACATCCGCATCGCTACCCAGCACACTGACGTAGAGTCGCGCGTTCCTGAGATCGGGGCTCACATCGACTCTGGTGATTGTCACGAATCCGATATGGGGATCGCCGAGGTCGTTTTGTACCACAAGGCTGACTTCACGCATTATAGCCTGAGCTACTTTTTCCGTTCTAATCGACACTGGTTACACCCGGGGCTTGCAATCAATAGAATTCCTTCTCAGCCAGTGTGATCTCAACCGGGAAGTTATCACAGATCTGGTCGTAAACCGAATTGAATATCTTCTCCGCTTCGGCGCGCCGCTGGCACACTGTCGAGATTCCGATGGCGCTTCGTTTCAGTTCCTCGAGGAATCCTATTTCCGAAGCTGCAATGTTGTGCCCGTTCCGTAGCCTCTTCTTAAGGCTGTTGATAATCATGCGCTTGTCCTTGCGGGAGCGTGACGCAGGTATATACAACTCAAAATAAAAAACGCCGACTATCATTTCTGCCTTCCCCCAAAGAATTGTCGGCTCCAGGTTGAAGAGGCGGAATTATGGACTGAGAGATTCGCAGCGAAACTAGAGTTCAGCAGCAACTTCCTCGTTGACGAACATCTCGATGATGTCGCCTTCCCGAATGTCCTTGAAATTCTCAATCCCGAGGCCGCATTCGAAACCACTTTTGACCTCCCGGACATCTTCTTTGAATCGCTTGAGAGAAGCCGCTTTTCCCTCGTGGATAACAATATCCTCTCGAATTATACGCACACTCGCGTTGCGCTTCAGCAAGCCATCAGTCACATGCAGGCCGGCGACGACACCTATCTTGGGAACCTTAAAGATCTGCCTCACCTCAGCCTTGCCAATGACTTCTTCGCGGAACGTCGGCTCGACGAGACCGCGCATCGCATCTTGGATATCCTTTGTCGCTTCGTAGATGACATTGTACGTGCGGATCTCAACGCCTTCTTTTTCAGCGATTTTCTGTGCCGACTTCTGAGCCCTGACGTTGAATCCGATAATGATCGCCGACGAAGCCGCGGCGAGCAGCACGTCGGATTCAGTGATTGCGCCCGGCTGAGCGAGCATCAGATTTATCTTCACTTTCTCAGTCGAGAGTTGCACGAGCGCATCGGAAACCGCCTCCACCGAGCCTCGCACATCACCCTTGACGATCAACGGCAACTCTTTGACCTCGCCTTCCTCGATCCGGTTGAACAGTTCGTCGAGACTCATCTTGGTGCCCGTTCCGGCATGATGAGAGGCTCGGCTCTTTTCCTGGCGGTAGGTTACCATCTGGCGCGCTTTATTCTCGTCGTCAACTACCTGGAACTGGTCTCCCGCCTCCGGCACTTCGCTGAATCCGAGAATCTCAATCGGTGTCGCGGGACCAGCTTCACTCAGGCGCGCCCCAACGTCGTCAATCATAGCCTTGACTCTGCCGGTGGTTATGCCTGCGATGAAGAAATTTCCGATTTTGAGGGTACCGTTCTGAACCAGCACAGTGGCTACCGGACCGCGGGCACGGTCCAATCTGGCTTCCAGCACGGTACCTACAGCCTTGATATCCGGATAGGTCTGTAGGTTCTGCATCTCGCAAACAAGCAGAATCATTTCCAGAAGATCGTCAACACCCTCTCCGGTCTTCCCGGAAACCTCTACGCTGACAACATCACCGCCCCAGCTTTCAACCTGAACTCCGTTCTCCGCCAGACCCTGCTTGACCTTTTCCTGATTTGCGCGGGGAACGTCAATCTTGGTTATCACGACGATAATGGGAACTTTTGCCGCCTTGGCATGCTGAATAGCTTCGATGGTCTGCGGCATCACGCCGTCGTCAGCCGCAACAATCAGGAGGACTATATCGGTCACCTGGGCACCGCGTGCGCGCAGCCTGGTGAAAGCAGCGTGTCCGGGCGTGTCCAGGAAAACGATATTCTGGCCACCATGCTTGATTCTATATGCGCCGATGTGCTGTGTAATCCCCCCGAACTCTCCACCGACGACGTTACTCTTGCGGATGCGATCGAGAAGCGTTGTCTTGCCGTGGTCGACGTGGCCCAACAAGGTTACAACAGGCGCCCTGGCCTCCGCTTTGCCTTCCACTTGAAGTTCGTTAACCAGGGCAATCTCTTCCTCGTAGCTCATCGCTTCGGTGGTGACATCGTAGCTCTTCGCAATGGTTGCAGCTGTTTCGAGGTCGAGAACCTGATTAATGTTCGCAATAACACCTTTTTCAATAAGCAATTTCTGGATGATATCCTTGGCTGTGATGCCCATCTTGTCGGCAAGTTCTTTAAGCGTTATGCCTTCGGAAATCATCACGTGATCGACTTTGGGTTTTGTCGGCATCTTGGTTCGTTTCTTACCCGGGATTACGACTTCCGCCGCAACGGCTGCTGCAACGCGATCTTTGCGCTTCCTGCGGCGTCTTCTCTTCTTGCGCGGGAGCTCCCCCCCAGCCTCGCCCGGCACTGCGGACACGGGAGCGGGCCTGACAATGCGCGTCGGAGGAGCAGGTCTTTTCACTATGACGGGCTTGCGAGCTTCTCCTACTTCCACCGCTTCTTTCTCTTTGGCCCTGACCGGCTTTTCAGCAACCTTTGCTGCGACTGGTTTCTCTTCCTCCGGCTCCTTGATTTCTTCAACCTCCACCGGGACTTCAGCTAAAATCTCTTTCTCTTCCTCTTCTACCGGTTCCTTTACAACGGCTATTTCCTCAGCCACATCCTCAGCTTGAGCAACCATCTCCTCGGTGACAGCAGGTTCCTCTTCCAGAAGTGCCGCAGGCGTCTCCTCGACAGCCGGTAATTCCGCTAGAGCCCCGGATTCATCGAGAATCAAACCCTCCTCCAGAGCGGCCTCCAGAGCCTTCTGCTTGGCTGTCTTGACTATCCTGACTATCGGTTTTTTCTTTTTCTTGATCGGACCCTTGATTGCCACGCGCAGCCTTTCCTCCTGTTCCGGCTCTACGGCGTTGAAATTGCTGCTGAAGCGCATACCCAGGCGCACAGCCACATCCATCAGCCGGTCGGTGGTGACATCCAGCTCTTTAGCGAGCTCATGCAATCTTTTTTTGCGTGGCATAAATTCTCCGCGTAAATACTTATGTAATTACTCCTCCTCATTCAAGGATTTGAGTATTTTTTCCGCAGTTTTTTTACCGAGCCCAGGTATCTCAGCGATTTCTTCGATACTCATTTCTGAGAGTTGCTCAATTGTCTCAATCCCAGCTTCCTTGAGCCTCTCAGCAGTCTTGGGGCCGATTCCAGGCAGCTCAGTTACACTACCGCCTTCAGCAAACTCTTCAGTCTCAACCAGTTCCATTTCATCAGAGAAGGTCAAGGTGCCATCGGCCAGGCGGGCCATCTGCTCCTCGGCTTCTTTCTTCTTCTCTCCCTCGCCGATGATGTCAAGTTTCCAGCCCGTTAACAACGAGGCCAGCCTGACGTTCTGTCCGCGCCTACCAATAGCCAAGCTGAGCTGGTCGTCCGAGACGATAACATCCATTTCTTTCTCTTCGGCATCTACGATCAATATCTTGCTGATTCTGGCCGGGCTTAGCGAGTTGGAAACGTAGCGCACTGGATCGTCGGAGTACTCGATGATATCGATCTTTTCGTTGCGCAGCTCGCGTATTATGTTCTGAACCCGGCTGCCGCGCATGCCTACGCACGCTCCGACCGGGTCGATATCCATCTCCCTCGAGCGCACGCCGATCTTGGCCCGCTCGCCGGGTTCCCTGACAGCATCAACTATCTGGATCGTGCCGTCATAGATTTCCGGAACCTCCATCTCGAAGAGCTTCATCAGCAGCCTGTGATCGGTGCGCGACAGCTCGATTTGCGGATCCTTGGATTCCTTCTTCACGTCGATAATCACGGCACGAATCCGTTCGCCCTGGCTGTAACGCTCGGCCCTGGACTGCTCGGATTTCCTCATAATAGATTCGTATCGCCCCAGATCGACGATTATATTGCCTTTCTCAAACCGCTTTACGGTTCCGTTGACAATATCCCCGATGCGATCCCGGTACTCCTCGTAAATATTTTCTCTCTCGGCTTCTCTGACCTTTTGGAAGATGATCTGCTTGGCCGTCTGCGCAGCAATCCTGCCCAGGTCTTCGGTATCTTTCTGAATTGCCAGTTCGTCTCCGAGTTCCGCCTCTTCGATAAGCTCTTTTGCTTCCTTCAGCGATATTTCGAGATCAGGATCCTCTACTGTTTCCACAACCGTTTTGTAAGCGTAGACCTCGATCTCGCCGGTCTCCCGGTTGAAGAAAGCTTGCAGTTTCTCATCGGACCGGAAGTTCTTGCGGGCAGCATTCGCCATCGCTTCTTCAAGGGCTTCGATGATCTTCTCAGTCGGTATGCCCTTCTCCCGTCCGATCATTTCAATGTGATGCATGAGCTGGTTTGACATGAGAGCCTCTCCTCAGATCACAGCTCCACTTCAAGGCGCGCTGAATGAATCTCCGCCAGCGGCAGCCTGTGCGTTTGTAATTCGACATCATTTTCGATCAGAATCTCCTCGCCATCAACACCAGCTATCCGGCCACGAAACTTCTTCCTGCCTTGATGTTCCGGTTTAAGTTTGATTCGCACAGATTTCCCAGCAAAGCGCCTGAAATCCTCAAGTTTTTTCAACGGGCGATCGAGCCCTGGTGAAGAAACCTCCAGGTTGTAACTGTGGCTAATCAGGTTTTCAACTTCGAGCATCATGCCGACTTCGCGGCTGATCCCGGTGCAATCGTCCAGGCCCACTCCTCCAGGCTTATCTATGTAAATGCGCAGCACCCAGGTCCCACTCTCGTGCTTGAACTCAAGATGGACGAGTTCCAAGCCTTCGAGCGTAACTATCCGTTCAACCTCGTCCTCGAGGCGGTGGTACTCTTCGCTGCTCAACTGCGCCATCGTGCTCCCTTTACCTGTTGTGGGAAATCCAACAAAAAAAGTGGGCAATACCCACTTTCGAGCGCGCGCAATTTAACATAAAGTATTTTTTGGTGCAAGCTAAATCGGGACCGTTGTATATGGCGGTGTCAGCATTGCATGATTGCTTGTGAGCCAATCCGCCGACCTGTTATAATCCGCTCAACCTGATGACGGGAAACAGAGATGGCCAACCCATATCGAAGCCTTGCAATCATTCTGGTTGCTATTGTTGCGTTTACCCAACCTGCCTGCGGAATCAAGGGCCCACCTCTGGCTCCTCTGCGAAAGACGATACCCCCGGCGACTGATCTGAGCGCAATCCTGGCTGGCTCAGAAGTAAGGCTGAGCTGGTCCCCTTCAATGAATTACAGCGACGGTACAGAGTTGGTGCTCAGAAATGTCTATATCTATCGGCTGGACGAAGATCTGACCGAGAAGCTCGTTTTGCAAGCCGAGGAGACGCAGCTCCGTCGCGCTCGCGAGGGCGGACAACAAACGGCGCGGCTGTCACCCGCGGGTGAAACAAATCTGCTTGCTCAACGGATTCGCGCTCTCGCTACTACCGATTTCAAACGTAAATCCAGGTTGATCGAGCGCCTGGCCGTCGAACAGCTTCTAGATCATGTCGAGGCCGGAAAAATCAGGTGGACTGAGCCGATGCCGGTAGAAGCTCAGGACAAACCATCCGCAAGGCTCGTGTATGCTGTTGTCCAGGAGGATGAGCGAGGGCGCCAGTCAACACTGTCAAATTTCGCCTTGGTGCTCCCTATTTCCTCACTTCCGGCGCCGACGGAGCCTGCCGAGGTTCTGACCCAGGAGTCTCTGACTCTGAACTGGAACTATCCGGAGCGTGCAGGCAGAGCAGAACGCCAGTTAGCACTGACCGGTTTCAATATATACAAGGCTCCGGAGGGCGAGGCGGTGTCTCTTGTTCCGTTCAACGCCACTCCGATTCCGTCCGGGGCACCGCTTGAGTGGCAACCGCTGAACTTGATCTCTCATCAGCAGGTTACCGGCACCTCTTCCCGCTTCGCTTACCTTCTGTTTACGTCCGATGTACCTGATCCGGCCGGTATCAGCCAGCCACTGATTCCCGCCGATCAGATCGATTCCTTTAAGGGTTCTACGGTAAGCGTGCATCTGACGGTATCGTCCCCTGGCGGCTCGTCAAGAGGCCGCCTGGTGCTGGACGCCTCCCGTGATCCACTCAAGCCGAGCGAACCTGCAGCGGGATCGGAGGTTTTCAGCGAGATCGAAAATCCTTTGATCTCCATTCATGAGCTGGAAATCACTACTGAGCCGAAGACATTCAATGCCGAATTCAGGCTCCCTTCCGACTCGAGGGCCCTGGTCCTTAAAATCGAGCCGCGGGGTTCCGATCCGATTGCCGCCGCTTTTCTGATTGAGTCGGTGAGCGCGATAAATAGCAGGGGCGACGTCGAACTTGTCAAGAACGGCGACTTCAGTGGATTTTCACCTATGGTCTACTCCGAGCCGATCGAGAAATTTGGCGGCAAGTTCAGCTACGGGATCAGCGCTGTCTACAACATCTCCGGGTTTGTCGTCGAGAGCGCCGCTACTAAGCCTCTGCTGGTCGAATTGCAGGATACTTTCCCGCCGGAGGCGCCAAGGAATCCAAGGGCTCTCGCGACGAGCGATTCCATCGCAATCAGCTGGAACAGTTCCCGCTCCAGCGATTTGCGTGGCTACCTGGTCTTCAAGCGCGAAGGCGTCGAGAGCTCCTGGAAACGCCTTACTCAACAGCCGCAACGCGGAACTATTTACCGCGACACCGACATCAAGCCGGGCATCACCTACAGCTACAGAATCCAGGCAATCGACCGTGCTGGTAACAGAAGCGAGTATTCGGTGGAAGTAACTGCCGGTAATACCCAGGATTAATCCGCATTAACACGTTGCTAATGAGTCCGATACTACTTCCCGGTGAGAGAGGTTAAGGCTGGTGATTTGCATTGCTGTATTTGCTGAGGAATATAAGTTGGCTCAGAGAGCCATCTCGAAATATGGCAAACATATCGACCTCGTCGAGCTTCGCCTGGATACGGCCGACAGAAAAACCATCGAAGACGCGGTCGCCTCGATAGACCGGCCGTATATTCTCTCCTGCCGGCCTCCCGAGCATGGCGGGCGATTCAAGGGAACTGAGGCCGAGCGCCTGGCCTTGCTACATGCTGCTATGCGCTACCGGCCTTTGTATATCGATGTGGAGCTGGGAACGGCAGCCGAAGTGTTGCTTGAGGGGACATCCGGCCAGCCTTTCATCCTCTCCTTCCATGATCCTGAAGGCACGCCCGATAACCTGGAAAAAATCGCCGCTGCGCTTTTCGCTAAGAAACCCGCCATCGCAAAACTGGTTCCCCGTGCGAATCGATGGATGGACAACCTGAAAATTCTTGAGACAGCAGATAGTCTCAGCCGCGAAAGTAGGCGGTTCATTTGCTTCGGCGCCGGGGAAGCGGGCATATTCAGCAGAGCCATGGCTCCCTCACACGGCTCGGCGATTACTTATTGTTCCGTCGAAGGCGCCATGCCGACCGCCTTAGGCCAGATCAGACTATCCCATGCAATCGATCTGTTTCGCATTAATGAGATTACCAACGGGTGGAAAACCTACGGCATCGTGGGTAAACCGGTCGCCCATTCGTTTTCCCCTGCATTCCACAATGCCGCTTT
>Ga0307379_10001936_pt1 | contig 31452 bp, 24 predicted proteins | sample UN2MG_FD_202237 | JGI IMG/M metagenome (GOLD analysis project Ga0307379, IMG submission 202237) | Soil microbial communities from Risofladan, Vaasa, Finland - UN-2 | ecosystem: Environmental > Terrestrial > Soil > Coastal area > Acid sulfate soil | place: Finland: Risofladan, Vaasa | collected...
ACGAAGACCAGATCGAATTATCCTGGGAGCAGGTTGCGTATCCGGAAGAGCTGGAAAAGTATGACACGTTACGGGATAGCACGCAGATATTCTTCAGGCCGATTAAGCCCACCGACGAGCCGTCCCTTTCCGAGATGATGTACTCATTGAGCGAGAAATCCGTCCAGACGCGCTATATGGCCCGTACAATGTCGTTCCCTCATCGTGACATGCAGCGGATTACCAATATCGACTATCGGCAGGATATCGCCATTGTGGCTGTTGTACCCGGCGTTTCGGGCGAGGAAATCGTCGCCATCGCCCAGTATTTTCTCGATCCGAAAACCAATGGTGCTGAGGTGGCCTTCCTGGTGCAGGATGAATGGCAGCGAAAGGGTATAGGCACCTTATTGCTGGACTATATCGCCCAAATTGCCAGGCAGCGGGGCGTAAAGCGGTTTTGGGCAAAGGTATTGCCGACGAACGAGGCGATGCTTTCCATTTTTCATAACTCCGGCTACAAAATCAACCAGAAATTCGACGGCTATGCTTACGACATCACTTACGACTTAAGAGAACAAAAATAATCAGGTGCGGCATTGACAACTAAGAACGCTGTTTTCATATACTCATCTGAGTTTGAGAAATATAGTTATCCGCCGGAACATCCTTTCAACACTATCCGAGCAACAAGAGTTCGAGAGATAGTATCCTCGATGGGATTGCTTTCAGGCAGTGGCAGTAGTGAGGTCGCGCCGAAGCCCGCCGAAAGAATCGTGCTAAAGAAGTTTCACACGGCACGCTATCTGCACGCGCTGAAGACCGCTGCCGCCGGACATTGGGATGTTGAGGCACTTCAAATGGGTATTGGCAGCCAGGATTGCCCGATCTTTAAGGGATTGTACGAGTATTCGGCTTTAGCTGCGGGGGGTACGCTGACCGCCGCGAAGATGATTCTGTCAGGCGAGGCTGAGATAGCGTTTAATCCGTCAGGCGGATATCATCATGCAGGGCCCGAGCTTGCAGCCGGCTTTTGCTACATCAATGACGTGGCGCTGGCCTGTATTGTGCTGGCCGAGCAGAAAAAACGGGTTCTCTATCTTGATGTTGACGTTCATAACGGCGACGGCGTTGCTAACGAGTTCTACGACCGTTCGGATGTGCTGACTATATCGTTTCATCAGAACCCCAAAACGCTCTTTCCCGGGACCGGATTCGAGAATGAAATCGGAACGGGCGAGGGAAAAGGCTACTGTGTGAACGTTCCTCTTCCAGTGGGAACTTATGACCAGGCGTATCTGAAGGCATTTGAAACTATCGTTCTGCCGTTGACGAGAGCTTATAATCCGGATGTGATTGTTTTTGAATTGGGCGCCGATGCCCTGGCGGGCGATCCGCTGGCGAATCTGTGCCTGACGAATAACGTTTATGCCGATATCATCCATCACCTGATGAGCTTCAACAAGCCGATTGTCGCCACCGGCGGCGGGGGGTATAACGTCGAAAATACCGTAAGGGCCTGGGCTTTGGCTTGGAGCATCTTCTGCGGCGCCGATCAGGGCGAGGATATGAGTCACGCCATGGGCGGCGTTTTTCTCGAAAGCACCGAATGGCAGGCAGGACTGCGAGACAGGGCACTGGCAGTAACCGAACAGCAGAGAGGCGCCGTCCAGCCCGCAATCGAAAAGGTTATACAGAAAATCAAAAAAAGCATCTTCCCAATCCACGGCCTTTAATTAATTACATAATAGTCTATCGAATCGGATCAGACAGGTTGTCATTCCGCACTTGATGCAGAATCCATGATGACAAAGATTCTGGATTCCCGCTTCCGCGGGAATGACAAGCGACAGAATCAATCATGACAAAGTAGTAGGGCCATTCTAAAACCTGCGTCCACGTATCATTCCGTAATTTTGCCGCTTTTTTCTTGCTTTGCCTGACAGTTTAGCTCAGAATCAATCTTAGCGCTTGTTTGTGGAAAAAGTTTGACGCCGAAAAGATGTCTAAACATTGGGATACCTCTCTCAATACGATATCTTGAGGAGTGTTATCGAGAAAACTATATAACATTATGTTAGATATATATTGGCATCATAAGGGAAAGTAAGTGGGACTATTCAAGTGGTTTTCACGAAAAAAGGGTGATCGTGACTCTCCGGCTTTGATTCAAGGATCGGGGGAGTTTCTCGACGGCAAGAAAGACACCTTGACGTCTGCGGATATTGATCCCGAAGGCGCAGAGAAATATGCTGGGTATGAGAGAGCTATGACTCTCAAGAAAGCAGGCAAACTCTCTGAAGCAGCAGAACTTCTCCTCAAGTCCTGCAATCCACCGTCCATCTATAAAGGTCACTACCGCGAGCTATTTAAAATCTGGCGACAGTTTAACCGTGATGACCTTAAGGTCAATCGCTATCAAGAAGTAGTTGATCGCGTGATGACAATGATACGCCTTGATAAAGAGATGATCCAGGAGATGCTCCGCTACTGGAGTATTCAGCAGAACAGAAAACTGCCGCTAGATTACTTCGATAATGACCGAAATTTACTGGTGGGTGACGCTAAGGCACTGAAGAGGGCAGCAGAGGCACTAGGGCAGAATGATAATGTGCGAGTTTCAGCAGACTTGATCAAGAGATTTGCAGAGACTAAAAAGGTCTAACTCGGCGCTCCAGGCGACGCTCATACCTTACGAGTCTGAGCTTGATCATTCTTGGGAGATACTTTTATGAAGTTCTTTATTCCATTAGCAAAGGACGCTGAACAAGCAGAGCGAGTGTATAAAGCTGTTGCCAAGTTTGTACATGTGGCTGTTACAAAAGATCGTATTTGGAAACTCAGTTGGCGACACAAGGGCATGGATATGGTTGCCGAGGTCGGCAAGACTCTTCATCCGTATTATCAAACCGGTCAAGAGGTTGTTATTGCTATTATTGATTGTGGTACATGCTACTCTGTTTGCACTGCTAACAGAGGTGTTGCGAGGGGAGAGCCTATACGGGCAGGCAAAGGCTATGATACTTACGCAACATACTTTGATGAAGAATAACTATAATGTTCACCTTTATAGGTATAATAATAAAAGTTAGGAATAGTAACCGAGCATATGTTTACATTTCATGATCGTTTCAATAGATTTAAGTAATGACGTAAGCAAAAAGGCTAAATATCTATAATTGTAAGGAATAACATGTCAGATTCCTCTGATTATCCCGAGTCATGCGTGCCTGAATCTAATGCATATTCAGTGGTGCGTGCACGTATTTATAAGAGCATTGACCTCGATGGAAAAGGTCTAGTTGAAATCTTCCAAACTCTGCTCGCACGAGCTGAAGAACATCATGCCATTTGCGCCTGCTGGAATAGATCTAGCCAGAAAATGCTCGCAGGCGAAGAACCTATCACACAGGAGGCCGTGGACAGTCAACTTCTTGAGGGTTTATACGAGACCAGGTGCCTTAAATGGTTCTTAGTCTGTGCATGTAAGCAACTGGCAGTATTTATTGAAAACGATGTTCTTGAAAAACAGAGTCGTTTTCCAAGAATAAAGGCTATCGTTTACGACTCAGATGGTCATGTCGAAAAGTTTGACCTCGAAAAAGAATAGATACTATTTCCATTGCGATTGTTCGTACATATGTATCTGAGGCAGTCGTAAGGGAATTATATGAAAACGCCGGGACAATATCTGAAGCGCATTTGTCACAGAATCGGCTGGTTGTGTATAATAATCCTTATACTGCCAATTTTTTTCTGGGTTTGACAGGGGGCAAGGTGGAAAAAAGAATGGCCCAAACTGGAAGGTTCGGGCCATTATAATCATACGATAAATAACATGTGTTAGGCATCTGCCGCTTCGGTTTTAATTGGCTTTAAGGTTAGCGCCAAACCGGCGGCGACCAGGCATGCGATTCCGGCGGGGATAAAAGCTAAGCCCCATGTCTTTGCGTCTCCCATCGCTCCGCCGAGGAACGGCCCAACGATACCGCCAACGCCATAAGCCATAAAGACCCATGGATAGTTGACGCCGACGTTTTTATTGCCGAAGAAATCGGCCGTCGCAGCAGGAAACAGCGCGAAGTTCCCGCCGAAGTTGAAACCAATCACCGCCGCACCGATATAGAGGCCAATTTCCTTGCCCCCGATGAAATAAAACACAATCATCATGACGCCCTGGATCGCGCTCATAAGAACGATGGCGTTTTTTCGCCCGGTTTTTTCGGATACGGTGCCCCAGATAATTCGTCCAAGCCCGTTGAACAGGGCATAGAACAATCCCATCGCCGTTCCGGTCATGACGTTGGCTTTGGTTAGTTCAATCCCGTTGGCGGTCAGTGCATCGATTCCGAAGAGCTTTATGATCCCGATGACCATAAGTCCCGCCAATGCTCCGACGGTAAACGTCAGGAAGAGCACCCAGTACTGGTATGTTCGGACCATTTTACCGACGGTGAAATTTGTGCCGCCCGCGCTTGCGGCGCCGGTTGTCGGCGGCGTCCAGCCTGCCGGCAGCCAGCCCTCGGGCGGATTGATGGTTACAAGAGAACCAATCCCCACGAGCACGGCAAAAAGCACGCCGTATAATTTGAATACGGCACTGACGTCCCAACCGGCGCCGTATAATCCGGTCCAGCCGGGGGTCAAATCAATCGGCCCGAATTGAAAGCCGCTTGTCAGCTTGATCCATATCAGCGCGCCAAAGCCAAAACCGGCAACGGCGAGCCCTGTAATCATCCCTTTCTTGTCGGGGAACCATTTTACGAGTGCCGCGATGGGGCATACATAAGCCAGCCCGATCCCGGCACCGCCCAGAACTCCGACGCCGATGAGAATGCCGGCGAAACTGCTGCCCGAAAAGCCTGCGATCAGATAACCGATACCAAGTACGATTCCGCCTGTCATCGCGACGATTCGAGGTCCGGCCTTTTTCTGCCATTTGCCTGCTATCAGAGCCATAACGACCGCAAAGGTCGCCAGGCCCACGCAGAAGACAATCTGTGTTTGCAGTTTCGTAAAACTGAACGGGGCTTCCGTCAGCTTTTTCGTGAATGCCGACCATGCGTACATCGCTCCAAGGCATAATTGGATCAGGATTCCGCCAATCACCACCAGCCACCGATTCAATACCTTTTGCCCGGCCATAATCTTCCTTTCAATAAAATATGCCGGATGCACACGGTTGTATGCACCCGGCTCTGAGTCTTCTTCAAGAAGGCATTTTACTCGCCTCGGCCTTTAACCAGCGCTTCGACCACGTGCGGGTCGGCAAGCGTGGTGATATCACCGAGGTTGCTCGTGTCTTTCTCGGCAATCTTGCGGAGGATACGCCGCATAATCTTGCCGGAACGCGTTTTCGGAAGAGCCGGCGCGAACTGAATCGCTTCAGGTGCTGCGATCGCACCAATCTCCTTTCGCACGTGCAATATAAGCTCCTTCTTCAGCTCGTCAGTTTCCTCGACGCCGCCGATAAGTGTTACGAAGGCATATAAACCCTGCCCCTTGATTTCGTGGGGGATGGGTGTAACTGCCGCTTCGGCGACTTTTTCATGGCTGACAAGGGCGCTTTCGACCTCGGCAGTGCCGATACGGTGGCCGGACACGTTAACGACATCGTCGATTCTGCCCATGAGCCAGTAATCGCCGTCCGGGTCAACTCGGCAACCGTCGCCGGCAAAGTAGATGTTGTCATACATAGTGAAATAGGTATCCACAAATCTGTCGTGGTCGCCCCACATTGTTCTCATCATTCCGGGCCACGGTTTACGGATACAAAGCTTGCCGCCTTCGTTTGCATCGCATTCGCTTCCATCGTCGCGCAAAACGACCGGATCAACGCCGAAGAAAGGTCGGCTTGCACTGCCTGGTTTTAAGGTATGCGCACCGGGAAGAGGTGTGATTAAGATGCCCCCGGTTTCGGTCTGCCACCAAGTGTCAACGATCGGACATCGATTACGGCCGATTTTTTCATAATACCAGATCCAGGCTTCCGGATTGATCGGCTCGCCTACCGTTCCGAGAATCCTCATCGTGTCCAGCTTATACTTGGCGGGCCATTCGTCGCCGAGACGCATCAGTGCCCGGATGGCTGTTGGCGCCGTATAGAAAACGGTCACACCGAATTTGTCGCAAATCTGCCAGAATCGGCCGGCGTCCGGGTAGGTGGGAACTCCCTCGAACATCAGCGATGTGCTGCCGTTTGCAAGCGGGCCATAAACAATATAGCTGTGTCCCGTGACCCATCCGATATCGGCGGTGCACCAGTAAATATCATCGTCGTGAACATTGAAGATGATTTTATGAGTAAGCGTGATGTGCATCAAATATCCGCCTGTTGTGTGTACGACGCCCTTGGGTTTGCCTGTCGAGCCGGACGTGTAAAGGATATACAGAGGGTCTTCAGCATTCATCGGTACGGCTTCACATTCTTCAGATGCACCAGCCATCTCATCGTGATACCATTCGTCCCTGCCTTCTTTCATGTCGCAAGGCTCGTTATTCACTTTGACGACGATCACGTTTTCGATTGTCGGTGTTTTCTCCAATGCAACATCGGAAATATCCTTTAGTCTGATGTGTTTTCCGGCACGCAGCGAAACATTGGATGTAATGAGCATTTTGCAGTCGGAGTCGTTGACGCGGTCCGTAATTGAGTCTGCGCTGAATCCGCCGAAGATGACCGAATGAATCGCACCGATGCGGGCACATGCCAGCATAACAATCGGAAGTTCCGGGACCATTGGCATATAAATCGCCACACGGTCTCCTTTTGTTATACCCCTTGACTTCAGGACGTTGGCAAACTTACAAACTTCCTTATGAAGCTGTTCGTAGGTGTATTTCTTAACAGCGTCTTCCGCCTCACCCTGCCACAACAGTGCGGTTTTCTTTGCGGTTGGGGTTCCGAGATGGCGATCAAGGCAGTTGTACGAGACGTTCAGTTGGCCGTCTTCAAACCATGTATGCTCGATCTTACGACCCTTCGTATCCCACGTGTAATCCAGAGCCTTTGTTGGTTCCTTGTCCCAGTGGAGGCTCTTTGCCTGCTCAAGCCAAAAGTTATCGGAGTCGTCGATCGACCTTTCCCACATCTGTTGAAACTGCTCCATGCTGTTGACATAAGCATTTGCTTTAATTTGCTCTGACGGCGGAAACGTCCGTCCCTCGCTCATCAGAGAGTCAATTGCTTTTTTTTGTCCCATGGATTCTCCTTTAAGTAAATTAATATTATTGTGCTTTAATTGCCTTTTTTTATGCTTTTTAGCGCATTATTTATAAAGTAATCTCTATTTAAATGATTGATTTTAATAGATATCCTCACCATTCTCTTGGTTATAGACAGGATTAAAGTGGGACTCTACCTGAATTTCCCGAACATGTCAACCTTTTAAAAGTTACCTTTCAGAATTTATAAATAAGGGATGTTTGTACACGCAGACTATCGCCGTCGCCGGGACCACGGTAATCGGTCCGCCAATGTGACAGCTCGAAGGCAACATCAGTTTGTTTGTTAAGGGCACAATATACGTTCCCGAACACAGAACGGTTTAAAGTCCGACTGCCATCGTTGACATCACCGCGGTCCACATCGTCCATCGCAACACCTACATTGAACCGCTTATTGCCCCACGGCCCCAGACCTGCAGCAATCCAGCCGCCTTTGCTGCCGATCTCTTTGTATTGATTCAACCCGGCGGTTGTCGTAACGCCCTGACCGATCCCGCCCAAATAGGCGTCCAGATTTTCGCCGGTGAACAATTCGGCCTTGATTTGTACCTTACTGCAGATTGGCTGAGTGTAATCCAGGTTCAAAGACCATGTCGTGAATTCGTTATCCCGACCGTTGACTGCGAGATCATACTCTTCCTCACCCCAGTGCCCGGACAGACCTATTGTAGCTTCTTTTGCTCCAAACATAGGAAGCGTCAGACTGGCCCTGCCCTGAAAAGTGGGAAAACCGGCATCTTCACCCGATTCGGTCCCGCCGATCGCGTCATCTCGTCCGATTGTTCTGGCCAATGCGCCTTCCAGCTTTAAATAACCGCCCGTCTCAAAGCCTAATTCTTTAGTCAGCCGAATTTGTGGACGCCGGTAACCAATGTTACCCGTCCACCAGCCGACGCTGTAATTTACCGTGGAGGGGAATAATGGGCTGATTACGTCAGATGTCTGGCCGGCGATAATATTGAACCGATCCTCAGGCCAGTCCAGCTTCATATATGCGTGCCGCATCATCAGATGGGATTTGTTCTCGTTACTGCCGCCGTAGAAATCCACTTCGACCCGCCCGCTTGTCTTCATGGCGCCGTCGTCAGTCCCGTTGATTTTCATCCCGAAACGGCTCTCGTTGGCTGTCATGTTGAACTGGTCGTCGTCGTCATTATTGTCCTCCCTTTCGACCCACTGGGCATAATTACCGTTATTCGTCTGTGAAGAGTCATAAGCGGCGTCGAGTTTCAGATACCCGTAAAGCTGGATATCCAGATCCGACCAGACTATCATCGGGCTCAGCGATCCGTTCGTCTCGGCTTGCGGAATGACGATTTTCCTGAGTTCTCCGAGATCCTTGTCAAGTTTCTCGACTTTCCGCTTTAGTTCGGCATTTTCCCTGGCCAAATCCTCGCTATTAGCCGCCAGGCAGGTTGTCCCGATGCTTGTCAACAGGACCAGACTCAACAAAATTTGTAGATTCCTCATTGCAAATCCCTTTCTTTTCTGATTTCCCTATGTGTTGTTTCGCCAATGCTGTAAATAGATGCGATATTCAGCGGATTGGCAACAATAAGTGGCACGTCTTTCTTTGTAGTCTTTTTTCTTAAGAACTCTGTATTCGTTTTCTAACCATTTTTTGAACAAAGTTAGGTATTATACGGATATGTCAAACGAGGTCAACAATATTCCTGCGAGATTCCGGCGAACAGTTCCGAGACTGCTCCGCGGCGGCATTTTTTTGCTTCGGATGTTCTTTTTTATGCAATGCTACCCATTGGTATCGATTGCCGCGGCCCGCTTGGCGGATTCAACGGTATTGTAGAGCAGCATCGTTATTGTCATAGGCCCTACGCCGCCGGGAACCGGGGTGATAAGTGAGGCCTTTTCCTTGACCGCCTCGAAATCCACATCGCCGACAAGGCGGTAGCCTCTTTTTTTGGTCGAATCTTCGACGCGGTTAACGCCGACGTCGATGACCACCGCTCCTTCTTTAATCATATCTGCGGTAACGGTATTGGGCCGGCCGGCGGCGGCGATGAGAATATCCGCTCGTTTTGTATGAGAACTGAGGTCTTTTGTACGGGTGTGGCAAACGGTCACAGTGGCGTTTGCATTGGGCTTTTTCTGAATCAGCATGTTTGCCAGGGGCTTGCCGACCAGGTTGCTTCGTCCGACGATTACGACGTCGGCACCCTCGATTTTTACGCCGTTGCGAATCAATAGTTGAACAATTCCGTGCGGCGTGCAGGGCATAAACGCCTTTTCACCCACAACCATCTTGCCGACGTTCACCGGATGAAATCCATCGACGTCTTTGGCAGGATCAATCGCCAGAAGGACTTCCGACTCGTTAAGTCCTTTGGGCAAAGGCAATTGGACCAGTATCCCGTTGATTTTCGGGTCATTATTCATCTTTTCGACCAGCGACATAAGTTGTTCCTGCGAAGTATCGGCGGCAAGGCGATTGTCGTCGGAGTATATTCCCATATCGTCGCAGGCTCGTTCTTTGGCTGTGACGTAGGATTGTGAAGCGGGATCTTCGCCAACCAGGATAACGCACAGACCTGGGATAATATTCTGTGCTTTTAATTTGGCGACTTCAGCTTTTAGTTCCGCCCGCATATCCGCGGCGATTTGTTTGCCGTCTATGATTTGTGCTGTCATCGATTACTCCCTGAACATCTAAGCGACTTGTCATTTCAACATGGCCGAAAAATGAGAAGTTCATTAAAACAGGCCTTGCACTTTTCCCGTATCGACGTCGACGTCGATACGGCGGAAAGCCGGGTTGGACGCTGTTCCCGGCATAAGCTTAATATCTCCGGAGACCGGCACGATAAAGCCGGCGCCTTTATAAACCAGAACATCGCGAATGGGAAGCTCCCAGCCGGTCGGTCTGCCCTTGAGGTTCGGGTCGTGCGACAAGCTGAGATGCGTCTTGACCATGCAGGTCCCCATGTCTTTGGCCGCCGGGTCGGCCTCCAGGGCGCGGACTTTTGAAAGGGCCTCGTCCGTGTATGTTACGCCGCTCGCACCGTAAACTTCCTTGGCGATTCGTTCGATGCGTGTTCCGAGCGGCGTATCCGAATCGTAAAGAAATTCGAAGTTATTTTCCTGTTCACAGGCCGCAATCACCATTTCAGCCAGCTCGATGGCTCCTTCGCCGCCCTTGAGCCAATGCTGCGAGACCGCGGCTAAAGCACCGTTTTGTTCGGCTACTTTTCGGACAAGCTCTGTTTCGGCCGGTTTATCGGTTTGAAAGTGGTTGACGCAGACGACAGGCTGAACTCCACTTTTCTTCACCGTTTCGATATGAGCGATGAGATTTTCGCATCCTTTTTCGAGAAGTGCGAGGTTTTCGGTGGTATATTCCTCGCTCAGCGGTATTCCAGGTTTGACCACGGGTCCTCCCCCGTGCATTTTCAGGGCACGGATGGTTGCCACGATGACGACAGCGTCGGGTTTAAGGCCCGATATGCGGCATTTCAAGTTCCAGAATTTCTCGAAACCGATATCGGCGCCGAAGCCGCTCTCGGTTACATGGTATTCGCCCAATTTCGTTCCGATCATGTCGGCGATGACCGAGCTTTGCCCGATTGCGATATTCGCGAACGGTCCCGCGTGAACGAATACGGGCTGGCCCTCGATGGTCTGCAGCAAAGTCGGGTGTATCGCTTCGGCCATCCAGGCGGTCATCGCACCGTCAACCTCAAGGTCGGCTGTTGTGACTTCATTACCCTTCTTGTCATAGGCCAGCACGATTTTGGCTATACGCTGACGCATGTCTTTGAGATCCTTGGCGACGGAAAGTATGGCCATGACCTCGCTTGAGGCGGCAATCTGGAAGCCTGAGTCCATATCGAAGCCGTCCATTTTTCCGCCCCGGCCGATCCTGATATTGCGAAGTGCCTGGGCGCAGAAGTCCATAGCCCATTTGAAATGAACCCGTTCGGGATCGATATCTAACCGCTTCAGATTGCTTTTCGCCAGCCTGGCGTCATCGTAGTTTCTCTCGTGCTGCATACGCGAGGTCAGGGCGACCATGGCGAGATTGTGAGCGTTCGTGATATGGTCGATATCGCCTGTAAGGCGAATGGACAGGGGAGTCAGAGGAATACATTGTGCCAGACCACCCCCGGCGGCGGATCCTTTGATATTGAAAGTAGGTCCGCTGCTGGGCTGGCGGATTGCCCCGACCACTCGCTTGCCCAGCTTACCCAGGCCCTCAAGCAGGCCCATGGTAGTTGTCGTTTTTCCTTCGCCCAGCGGAGTTGGTGTTATAGCAGTAACATCGATGTACTTGGCTGTCGGGGCGTCCGCCAGCCGGGCAAGGGCTTTCTGATAGTCAACTTTGACCAGTGTGCGATCCCTCGGGATCAATTCATCTCTCTGCAGGCCCATCTCCTCGGCAAGCCAACGGATGGGTTTCATTGTCTGTTCGGCGGCTTCTGCTATCTGCCAGTGTGTCATTCTTGTTGGGTCGAGATTCATCTGCATGCCCTGTAATTCATGTCCTAAAAATAAGCAAGGTGAGCCTGAACCAGTCCGGCAACCCCGAAATCAGCAATGCAGGCCTGACGGACACAAAAAAGCTTTCGGTCCATACTCACCATTCGGCACCTTCAATGATGCTCATAATGGGCTGTTATTGTACAAAAGCTATTGAACTATGCAAGAACAGAACTTTTTTTTGAAATTTTTTCTTTTTCTTGTAGCTGCCTCTGGATACCGGATATATTGAAATTGGCATCGATTGTGCTGAATTGTTAGTTGTTTACAAGCAAAGTCTTACGCAAGATGGTTCATGAATTTAGGGTAAGCCTCGAAACGCTGCATAACCAGCATATTTGATTCGGTATAAGCCAGATGAACCAGGAAAAAGAGGCAAATCTAAAGGAAAAAGTCGAAATATCCTTGATTTTCAATGACAAAACATATCTAATACCCCGCCAATAACTACGGATTGTTGGTCTTTTGAGAAATGTAGAGAAATATTGAAAAGTAATTAGAGAAAGGAAAAGGTATGACTGAAAAGCAAGGAATTCCCATTTCGCTGGACTCACTTTTACCACCGGCCGTGGCGAATAAGGTCGAGGATATCGGCGTTAAGAAGGGCAACCTGGACTTCTTGTCAATGTTTATGCTGGCTATTCTGGCGGGTGCCTTCATAGGTTTCGGAGCTATCTTCTGCACCACAGTAATAACCGGAATTTCAGACAAAGTCGGCTTTGGTATCACAAAGCTGCTTGGAGGTTTAGTTTTTAGTTTAGGACTGATTTTAGTGATTGTTGCCGGCGCAGAGCTTTTTACCGGCAATAACTTGCTCATAATGGCTGCTGCCAGCGGAAAACTTCCTTTTTCCAAACTGGTCTGGAACTGGGTCGTCCTGTACATCGGAAATTTTGTCGGATCTATCATGACAGCGTTTATTATGTTCTTAACACTACAATATACGATGTCTTCCGGCGGCGTAGGCGTGACGGCTTTGAATATTGCAAATGCCAAATGCGGTCTTGACTTTATTCCGGCTCTGACACTAGGTATCTACTGCAATACTCTGGTTTGTCTGGCGGTCTGGCTGACCTTTAGCTGTCGAACTACCGGAGACAAAATATTGGCTATCATCTTCCCGATTACCGCTTTTGTTGCTTGCGGTCTTGAACACTCTGTTGCTAATATGTATTTCATATCGATTGGTCTGTTTATAAAGCAACTGGCACCGATGAGTTATTGGACGATGATCGGGCAAAATGCCTCTGATTTTGCGAACCTGACCTGGTTTAACTTCGTCAGAAATCTAGTGCCTGTGACTATTGGCAATATGATTGGAGGTGGAGCGTTTGTTGGCGTGGTCTACTGGGTAATCTACCTTCGCAAAAAAAACAGGTAAAAAAACTGAGGTCTGAAAGCACTATCTCATTATAATTACCTGCTTTTGGGTTATTATTGTCTGTTGTAGAAAGGACGTTAATCTATGGATACTTCGGCTGTCTCACAAACTAATGACAATAAGAGTAAAAACAAACTTTACCGCCCATTTATGTGTAAGATAGAATCCGATCGGGACCTGACACTCACAGAGAAGCTGTTCAAATTAGTCCGGCTGGACGGACAATCTTTCGGGCACAAACCAGGGCAGTTTATGCAGGTATCCGTAACGGGTATCGGCGAGGCGCCAATATCGGTGTCTTCTTCGCCGACCCGAGGTGATTATCTTGAGCTTGGAGTCCGTAAGACCGGCACGTTGACCGGCGCTATGCACAAGCTTAAGGCCGGCGATGAAATCGGTTTACGCGGTCCTTTCGGGACGTTCTTCGATACAGAAGCAATGAAAGGCAAAGATTTGCTGCTGATTTCCGGCGGCTGCGGCCTCGCACCGATGAGGGCGCTGATCCAGCACGTTGAAGATTGCCGGGACGATTTCAGGAACGTTACGGTGCTCTACGGGGCAAAATCTCCCGGCGATATATTGTACAAAGACGAATTGATTCAGTGGCAGAGTTCGGAGAAGCTCGATTGTCAGGTGACCGTGGATAGTGTTCCCGAAGGTACCTGCTGGGATACGAACGTTGGTATGATTACGAAGCTGATTCCGCCTTTGCAGATCGATACGGCAAAGACTGTCGCTGTTATTGTCGGGCCGCCGATCATGTATAAGTACGTGATCCAGGAGCTCAAATCCAAAGGCGTGAGAGATGAAAATATTATTGTCTCGCTGGAGCGGTATATGAAGTGCGGCGTCGGTAAATGCGGCCATTGCACGATCGACCATCTTTATTGCTGCATTGACGGTCCGGTGTTCAGACTGGACCAGGTTGCCGGCTTGAAAGGTGCAATATGAAAAAGATTCTTACAACTTGTCCGTATTGTGGCACCGGATGCATGTTCTATCTGGTCGTCGGAGATGACGGTAAACTGGCCGGTGTCGAGCCCAGCACCGAACACGTAGTTGCCAAAGGGCAGCTCTGCGTGAAAGGTTGGAATGCGTACCATTTTGTCAATCATCCCGACAGGCTGACTCAGCCGTTGATCAGGAAGAATGGGAAAATGGAGCCGGCCTCGTGGGATGAAGCGCTCGACCTCGTCGTCAGCAAATTAAAAGAGATACAGGCTGCCAACGGCAACGATTCGGTGGCGTTTTTCTCGTCCGCCAAGACGACGAACGAAGAAAACTACCTGATGATGAAGCTCGCCAGGGCGGTATTCAAGACGAATAATGTCGACCACTGCGCCAGGCTCTGCCACTCCTCGACAGTGCTGGGCCTCGCGGCGACCTTCGGCTCCGGTGCGATGACGAATTCCATCTCCTGTATGGAGAAGGCCGACTGCATTCTGGTTACAGGCTCGAATACGACCGAGCAGCATCCACTGATCGGCACCAGGATTATCCAAAATGTCGTCAAAAACGGGGCAAAACTGATTGTTGCCGATAATCGCAAAATCCGCCTGTCGCGCCTGGCTGATATCCATGTTCGGAGTAAGAACGGAACGGATGTTGCCTTCCTCAACGGCATTATGAATGTCATTATTGCCGAGGGGTTGGAAGATAAAGAATTTGTCAGGACCCGCACGGAAAACTATGCGGAGTTGAAGAAGACCGTCGCGAATTATCCCCCGGAGAAAGCTGCCGAGATTTGTGGTATTGAGCCGGAAGAGATTATCAAGGTGGCCCGAATGTTTGCCGCAGCCGACAGGGCGATGATTATTTATTCGATGGGAATCACCCAGCACACGCACGGCGTTGACAATGTCAAGAGTTGTGCCAATCTTGTTATGCTTACCGGCAATGTCGGCCGGCCAGGCACCGGCGTAAATCCGCTCCGCGGCCAGAATAACGTACAGGGAGCCTGCGACATGGGCGCGCTTAATAACGTGTTTTCAGGCTATCAGAAGGTGGTTGACGTGGCGGCCAGAGAAAAATTCGAAAAGGCATGGGGCGTTGAGAACCTTCCGGACAAACCCGGACTGACGATTACAACCGCCATCGATGCCGCCGCTGATGGCCAACTCAAGGCGCTGTACGTGATGGGCGAAAATCCCATGATGTCCGATCCCGACCAGAATCATGTTCGCAAAGCAATGGAAAAGCTGGATTTCATTGTGGTTCAGGACATTTTCCCGACACCCACAACCGAATATGCCGACGTGATTTTGCCGGCCGCTTCCTACGCCGAGAAGGACGGCACCTTTACCTCCACCGAGCGAAGGGTTCAGCGTGTCCGCAAGGCGATCGAGCCCGTAGGCCAAAGCAGATCGGATTGGGAAATCCTCTGCGATGTGGCCCGGCGGGCCGGCTATGACCAGATGAATTACAACTCTGCCGGTGAGATCATGGACGAGGTTGCTGCCGTGACACCGATTTACGGCGGCGTATCGTTCGAACGAATCGACCAGGTCGGTCTCCAGTGGCCCTGCCCGGATAAGGATCATCCCGGCACGCCAGTGCTGCACATCGGCAAGTTTTCACGCGGTTTGGGTATGTTCAGCCCCGCCGAATATCGTCCGTCGGCGGAATTGCCGGACAAGGACTATCCGTTCCTGCTTTCTACCGGTCGATGCTACTTTCACTTTCATACCGGCACAATGACCAGGCGGTCGAGACTGCTGGATCGCGAGGAGCGTTTCCCGTATGTAGAGCTTAGCCTCGAAGACGCCAAAGAGTTGAAAATTCATGATCGGCAGTGGATATATGTAGCGACCCGTCGTGGAGAGGTCAAGGCCATGGCCCGTGTAACCGATGTGGCAAAGAAAGGCGTGCTGTTCATGCCGTTTCATTTTGAAGAAGGCCCGGCCAATTTGTTAACCATTAACGCCCTGGATCCGGTGGCGAAGATTCCCGAATTCAAGGTCTGTGCTGCAAAAATAAGGAGCGCCTAATGAACGTATTGACAGAGCAACAATTGGAGGCGTTTTTTAAGTCTGCCGAGTCGGACTACGATGTCCGGATACCCATCAAGCTTCATGATGGAACCAGATCCCTTGGCAAGCCCGGCGAAGGTCCGTTGGCACTTGCCGGCGGAGTGGTCCCCAAGAAAATCACCAACGTTTTCTTTCCACAAATCGAAACAGTGCTCACGATAGGCCCGGATGGCGTAGAATTGCAGGAGCCACCGGCCAGGCCGCTGCTTGTTGTCGGTTTCACCGCACAGGATGCCGACTGCCTGGAATTCATCGACCGGTTCTACAGTGAGAACTATCGCGACGACATCTATTTTAACAAACGTGAAAGTGCCGTGATTGTTTGTGTGTCGGGCCGATGCGGCGCCGACGGTGAGTTTCTGAAGATAGCCGGCGAAAAGTGCGATATGGAGCTAATTTGCGATGGGCAGAAGTATCTTCTCGCAGCATACACAAAGGCCGGAAAAGCGCTGGTCGAAAAGGCCCCGGTTAAGGAACAGGCTCCGGGTAAAACGTTCGAGGAGCTTCAAAAAGAATCCGATGCTCTTGCTACGGATGATCTCGAACTGATTCAGGCCGCCTCGAAGCTTCTTCTCGACGACAAAGTGCCGGACGAGTTTTGGAAAGGTATCTCCAACCGTTGTATTGCCTGCACATCCTGCAATCTTTCGTGTCCGACCTGCACGTGTTTCGAGGTTTTCGACAGTAAGGCGGAAGGCGGGATAGAGCGCCGGCGAATGTGGGATTCGTGCCAGCTTGACGGTTTTATGCGCGAAGCCAGCGGCCACAATCCCATGGGCGAAGAGAATATACGAACCCGCCGGCGGATTCACCATAAGCTGGCCGCCGATGTAACCCGTTGGGGCCATTTAACATGCTATCTCTGCGGACGATGTGACCTGGTATGCCCGACGGGGATCGGCATCAAGGCTGTTTGCGGAGAGATGGTAGAGCAGTACGGCTCGAAATAACCGTTAAAGCACAAGCGGAACAGGGCGAAAACTTCTGTTTCACGCATCAAATCAACCTGATGCCGACGATGGTTCCTTTTGCGATTTGAGCTGACCCCGCCGGCATGAACAGCAAACCATCGGCCTGGCACAATGCGTTCATATATGCTGAGCCATGGCGCTCAATCTGTGCCGCCTTGCCGTCTTTCGTGAATACCATGGCCAGCCACAAATCCTTTTTCGTATTTTTTCTCGTTGTTGTCCTTTCCAGTTCCATGCGGGCGACGGCCGGCTTGAAATCGTGCCCCATCATTTTGAAAAGCAAAGGTTTTGCTAACAGCTCGAACATAATAAAGGCCGATACCGGGTTGCCCGGCAGTCCAAAGCAGGTAGTTTCGCCGGAGCAGCCGAAGATCATAGGACGGCCCGGATCCGCCGCAATACGCTCGACTAATATCTCGATATCGTTGTTTTCGAGAACCTGCCGGACAAGGTCATAATCGCCCGCCGAGACACCGCCGGAAAGGACTACGACATCATTTTCCGCCATCGCTTGTTTGAGCGTTCGGTCGATAGCTTTTTCAGTATCGGGGGCGATGCCGTAGTTTTTTGTTATAGCGCCGGCGATTGCCGCCTGGGCGGTCAACTGAAATCCGTTGCTGTTTCTGATTTGACAGGCCGACGGTTTCTTGCCGGGCTCGACTAATTCGCTGCCCGTGGCTATTATGCCGACCCTCGGCCGCAATGCGACCAACGGATTCACGCACCCGCTGCTCGCCAGAACCGCGATGTGGGCGGGACCGATTTTGCAGCCTGCCCGAAGAACGACATCCGCTTTCTTTACTTCTTTGCCCTTCGGACGAATATTATCTTCCGTGCCGCCGCCGACGAATCGAACCCTGTCTTTTGCCGTGCTTTTCGTATGTTCGGCCATGATGACGCAATCGGCGCCGGCGGGTACGACCGCGCCGGTCATAATCGCGGCGCACTGTTTTTGGCCGACAGCTTTTTTCGGCTGCGATCCGGCGGGAATCGTCTCGATTATTGTCAGCTCATCGGCAAGGTCGGCTCGACGGCAGGCGAATCCGTCACGGAGCGATTTGTTAAAAGGCGGCATATCGATATCCGAGGTGACATCCTCCGCCAATATTCGGTTCAACAGGTCATCGTCCTCGATGCTGAGCCGTTCTGTTCCCGGCAGACCAGCCGAATTCATTACAATTTCGAACGCATCGTCAAACTTCATCGTCGTGATTTTTCCGGAACTCTTCGTATTCGGCCATCGTGTTTAAGTTCACCAGGCTCGTCCCCAGATCGACGTTCCTGACTTTGCACAGATCGAAAACATCGCTTATTTTACGACCACCTGATGACAGAACCTTATTTATCGCTTCGAGCGCACTTTTGCGGTAGACCGCGAAGAGCGGTTCGTACCTGCCGTTGCCGGTTGTTGGAACAATGATATCCGCATCGCTGCCGGCCGCTTCGGAAAGAATTCTTCTGACATTTCTCGGCTCGATGTCCGGAATGTCACAGGCTACCACGAAATTGATTTCATTCACCGAAGCTTCCAGAGCCGATGCGATTCCCATCAAAGGTCCCTGCTCCGGCACTTTGTCCGGGACAATCTCGAAGCCGAGAAATGCGAATTTTTCCGCGTCGTTAGCGCTGATAAGGACCTGCTCGAAACAGGCGGCAAGCCGCCGGCAGGTTCTCTCTATGATCGGCCGGCCCTCGATCGGCAGCATGCTCTTGTCGGTACCCATCCTCCGGCTGCCTCCTCCCGCCATAATTATCGCCGTGGCTTTTTCCACAAGTTTCCATTTTCCATCGGCGAGTTTTATCCGGTCCGGGGCAAGGTCGAAACTGATGCCGTCGGAGACGACAATTCTGTCGGCATATTCTCTCACATCCAGGGCCGAGCTTTTCCATGCGTTCGAGTCGTTCTTTCTGGCCATCAGAAAGAGCCCCGGCTCTACGACTTGCCTGAGCGAGTTTGATTCGCAGATTGAAACCGCCTCGGGGCCGATTGCATCCAGCAGGGCGGTTATTCCCTCGACAAGGTGCTCTTTGAGAACGCGAATCCAGAAGACCCGGTCTGCGCCCGCCGCCAGGAGTCTGGATGTGTCCTTGCCGGAAGTCCTGTTGGTTTCTTCCGTGATGCAAAAATTCCCTTCCAGCGAGGAACAGACGCCGCAGCCTTTGCCGCCGCGAGGGCACTGCCCGTCTTTGTCCCTGATCGTAGTGACTTTTATTCCGACGATATTATGGTTTTTGCTGAATTTATTCAAAAGCGCGCAAGCGAGTTCCGTCTTGCCTACGTTCGACCCGGCGGATCCGATCATTAACATTTTATCAAGCTTGATCATATTGTTTCCCGCTGTGATTGGCGGCAATCTCTGAGCATCCCGATGACTTTGTCGATGGATTCCGGCTCGACAGCGGCGAGATTCCGGCAGGGAAAATCTGTGTAGACCCGCCGAACCGCGTCGGCCAATTCCTGCCGGACGACAAGAAGTATCAAAGCGCTGCTCGAAGCTAATAATGAATCTACATTCTCACGCCAGAGTCGGCCATCCAGCTCCAAAGGCCCGAACTCGTCGACAATAACAAGATCGGCGGATTTGACGGCCGTTGCGCTCAGGGCGGCGTTGCCGAGTTTTAATCCTTCGGGCAGGAAAGTAAACCGCTCCGTTTTGCCTGCATCCGTGTTGCGCTTTGCCAGCGGCGCGCGAGTTTCGTTTTGCAGATCGAAAGCGTCAAACCCGAGCAATTCGCCGTCACTGTATAAAGCGGGGGCCAATAGTCCGGCGACGTTGAATCCTTCGCCGCGGGCTATTTCGACAAGTTTGGCCGCACTGGTCGTTTTGCCGGAGTGTTTTTTCCCCGTCCACAAAACGAGCTTGTTCCGAGTCGATACCATCGGCTGTTTCTTCTTTGTATTAACTGCTGAGAAACCTGCTGGAACGGTTTTCATTAAAATATATATACCGCTATACTGAAAATCCACAATCCCATGGTAACGGCCAGTACGCTGCCTGGAACAAATTGCAGTCTCAGGTTAAAAGGCCTGGCCAAGTTTGCTTTGATCTGCATGCCGAGACGCAAACTCGCCGGCACCAGGATTGCGCATGCCAGGGCGGCCATACTGCCGCTGATTGCTATATGTCGCAGCACGCCGGCAAATCCCGCCTGCACCCAGTGCTCGTACCGGAAGACGTACGTAATCATCAGGGCAAACAATGCGTAGCTCAAATAGACGGCCGCACCCGAAGATAGCGACCGGTTCTTTATCTTGAATACGCAGACGAATAAATCATAGCACACGCCCGTCAGAAGAATCCCGAGAAGGTGACATGCAAAGAACGGGGCGTTTAGAAACTTGTACAGCATCGCGCAGCCGGCGATAAGCGTTGCCGTGCCAATTTGCGGAAAATATACCCGGGCGGCGGCCATTAAGACAAAGCCGATAACGGTTAAAGGAACCGATGCGTAGGGGAAATTTCCGCTGTACAAAGCGTCACCCAGGACGGCTTCCGAGATACCCCACAGTCCGCCAAAAAACAATATTCCCAAAATGTGTTCTTTCTTCATTCTTTCTCTCCTTAAATTAAATCTATGTTATAGCACTTATTTACCTTCGAGCCAGTGCCGTGCGAATTCCAGCAAATCTAAAGCATTTACAATCCCATCCGCCTGGTTTGTTGCCAGGTCCGCTCCGCCGCAGAAGTCCGGCTCGCCGCATCCCGTATCGAGCCAATGTCCGGCGAAAATTCCGAAATCGGCAAAATCCACATCGCAGTCGTCATCGAGATCCGCGACCTGGTCGATAACGAAATCCTCGGTGCTTGTTGTGAGCAGTTGATAATAGTCGTAAGAAATACCATCCTGCTCTCCGGTATATTGTTCCAGTATCCCGGTGACGCCGCAGAGGGTCAGGCCCGGTTCTATATACGGGTGATAAATCAGGCCTTTGTCCTTGCCGGCGTTCATATAGTCGGAGACCCAGCAGGTAAGGTTGGGATCGGCATTGCTTGCGAGTATGTAGTTGTCGTAAGCCTTTCCGTACCCAACATCCTGAACGCTGACGTCTGTGACCTTAATCAGCATTGCCTCGTATTTTTCGGCATTGCCGCCGGAGACGAACCATGTATCGAGGCCCTCGACGGGCGCTGCGATTTCATCTACGGTGACAACCAGCGGCTCGGGCAGCGGATTATTGGTGCTGACGATCGTGAAGCCCGACTCGTTCTCGGCGTTGAATTGCAAAAACGTCGTGCCCTTAAAGTCTTCGACTTCGATATTGGTAAATGAAATCCAGTCGCCGACGTTCACATCGGCAAAAACTCCCACTCCATTAAGGTCCTTTGCCATAATGCCGCCCCATCCATCGGCGTAATTGGGGTCGTACAGCGTCAGTTTGGTCCTGGAGCCGGTAGTCTTGTCTATCACGATTCCGCCGAGGCAATCGACTATATTGCCGTGCCGGCCGCTGGCGCCGTTTGGATCCGTGGTGTACTGTATTTCATGGATTGACAGTTCTTCCGCCTGCGCGGAGCCGGCCGGCGCCAATGCGATTGTCATCATTATCATTATTAACATTGTTCTTTTCATCATTCGCCCTTTTTTAATTTCTGACATAACAAATACGTTTTCCTGCTATCTTGAGTTTTTAATTCTTACGGGTACCATTCGGAATCGCCAAGCGGCGGCACCTCCAGATCATCCGGCCACTGGGATTTCCAGACCGACGGCATCCATTGGACGTGGGAGTCGCAATAGAGAACCGAGCCTCCCAGAACTCCACCCGGCCTGGCGTGGCGTGCGCTGAAAGCCTTGGGATAGCTGCCGCAGTATTTTCCCGCCGTCGCGTTGTATTGCCCGCCGCCGTAGCCTTTCGCCGGATCGAGCAGTTGATCGAACAGCAGAATCAGGCGAGCCGGATTTCTTACGGATGTCTTTCTCAGGAAGCTGGGCATGTGCCAGTCCGTACCCTCGGATCCGTGAGGGGCCCAGCAGTTCTCGTCGAGTTCGAGGCAGGAGTTCATGGCGTAGGAAAAATAGCCGCTTCTCACGGGCCTGTATTTATAACTCTTATCCGGCGCCAGTTCGGCGCTGGGGCATTGAAATATAGTATTATTGCCGGGCTTTTGCCAGTAATCGTAATCGCGCCAGGGCTTTTCCCCCATCAGCGGCGGGAGAACATCGACCCAGCCGAAATAATAGTCTGCCAGCTCGGCGTCCGTTTGCGGATTGCTCGGCGTGCGGTCCCGGCCGTCAATGTGAGGGTAATAACCATCGTTTTCCACGGCGTAGGTTTCAAAGGCCAGTCCCCATTGCCGCAGCCGGCTCTGGCAGACGGTTTGCCTGGCTATCGACCTGGCCCGGCCAAATGCGGGTAAAATGATGCCGGTCAGCAGAGCTATTATCGATATAACGACCAGCAGTTCGACGAGGCTGAAGGCAGATCCTACAGCAGGCCAAAGTGCGGGCCTCGCTGTATTGCTCATCTTAACAGCCCCTCAATGCGTTTTTCATAAGCCTTTCCGACCGCCTTTTCGACGTCAGCGCGAAACTTCGCATACGCTTTGACCCATTTTTTCCCTTCGACGGTCAGGATAGTGCTGCCGCCCATATTGCCTCCCCGTTGCTTTTCCACTAAAACGGTGTTCAGGGCATCCTGTGCTTTATTCAGGTCGCCCCAGGCCTTTCGATAGCTTATCCGGAGCGATTCGCTGGCCGCGGTCAACGAGCCTGTCCGGCCGATGGCTTCAAGCAGCCGCCATTTGCCATCGCCGAAAATACCGTCGACGTCTTTGCTGTTCAGCCAGAGCTTACACCTTGCACTTATTCTCTTCATGTTCCCGGCCTTTAAGATTATTATTCAAAGCAGCCAAGCTGACATTTACAGATTCTTATATTGTTCTGATTGCAGATACGCCCGACCTCGATAATTTCCGCCTCGTATTTCTTCGCTAACTCGAAAGCCTCGGTACAGGTCAGTTGCTTCCGCCCATCCGGCGGGTGCTGCCCCTTGGCAGATTTGAGTACGGCGTCGATTAATTGTTCATTTTTATCCATTTTTCCCTGTCCATAGAATTTCGTTCGGTTATGCACAACCCGACATATCGTCGGGTGAAATTAGAACCTTTATCCGGCCCCCAGTCAATATAAATTTCCTTTACTATGTCACACATAAGCCGAGGGCAATAAATACCAGCCGCCCCGACAGATTTTGACGCTGATTTCGAATAGTCGAAATGATATAGCCGTTAAACAAGCAGCCACAGACGCCGTCCTGAGCGAAGTCGAAGGAGCACACAGAGTTCACCGAGAAACTTGAATCTAACCAATATCTTACAACTCTCAGTCCCCAACGCCCTCTGTGGCAAAAAAGAACAAGAAAATTTGTGACAAACAGCCTTAAGTGTTATAATCCAAAGAATATGGATGTTTAGCGAGGCCGTTTTTAACGCATCCGTTGTGAGATCTCTATGCGAGATGCGAAAGAACCTCAATGAAAGGGAGGAAGAAATAATGCGCCTTGTAATTTCCTCAATTAAGGATAACAAATTGTGGGAGTTCTGAATAAAGTCGTATCATATTGGTTCAAGTGTATTAAACGCGAGGATGAACTAGGGGAGGGAGTTCTGATCAGCCCCAACGTGGCGCTGTGTCCGTTTGGCACTGACACTTTCATATTTAAACGTGAGGATGAAGCGGTTCTCATCCCTGAGGAATGGCCGCATCGTCATTTGTTGAACAACGCGGAAACGAATAGACTGGATGTGTATTATGGATACCCGGTTCTTCTGTATGTCGTGTATGTCGACGGACAAGCACGCCGGTGTCTTGCACCTCTGTTCACAATCAAAGTCCGAACGGAACGACGGGATGGACAGTTGTATGTCAAGAGAGACGAGCCTTTTGTAAGCTGTGGAAGCCTCGCTCTGAGGCAGTTGGGCGTGCCTGATGAGCGGGTCATGCAGTTAGGTCAAGAAGTGGAAGCCCTTTTCGCTGGTGAACTTGGTGACGCAGTTACACTGATGGAGAGATGCCTGAATGTCCTTCGGGCGGAGGTTAATCTATCTACCGCAGAAAGTATTACGCCAGAGAATCTGACGAACAATGAAATACTGCAACCTGGTGGGATGCCGGGATTGTATAACAAGAGCCTACTGATAACGGGGGAAAATGGAGCATTCAATGCAGCCCTGCTTCGGGATCTCGATGAATTGCAGAAACGCAAAGACCTGGAAAAGACCGCGCTGGGGTTCATCCTGAACTGTGAAGATGGTGGATCTGGATCTGTTGATGCGCCTGTACTTCCATTTCCATGTAATGAATACCAAACAGCCGCCTTAAGCGACATTCTGAGTAATCGACTTACGGTGATAACGGGGCCGCTCGGAACCGGAAAAAGTCAGTACATTGCAAATGTTCTTATTAACCTGTTTGTCAGAGGCAAGTCTGTATTGTTTGTAAGCCACACGAATAAGGCAGTGGATGTTGTCTATGAGAAGATCGACGAACAGTTTCAGCATCTGATGATGCGTACCGGGAACAACGAGCACAGGGGGGAGCTTGTTGCCAGTTTTGACGAACTGATGGCGCGATGTAGACGACGCAATCCGCAAGGGCCGCGTCTCCGGGACATTGAGAAGTTCTGGCGGCTAATTATGCGATCAAGACTGAAGCTCATCAAGATTGATGAACTGGAGCAGCAAGTATCAATTGCACTGAAGGCTATCGAGTTTGAGCGATGCATAGTTCCTCATACTGGGCGGTGGCGTCGGCGACTGTTCTGGGCAATGCACTTGCCTTCTTTGATCAGACTGAGGATGCTCAGAAAACGGCTGGCATGGCATGGTGATAGGATTGGTCTCGAAAGGGCCATCCGCGATAACGAGGATAAGTACAATGAGCACTGCCGGGACTTTGTAAGAGCACTGTACGAGAAGAAGCTGACAAGGGGTGGGCATATCGGGCAAGTCGGGTCGTTTCTAAGGGACGTTGGCCAGCCTGGAATGCATGAGGAAGTCGATGGAATCTCGTTTGAGAGGTTTGTGCAGGAAGTCCTCAGAGTGTGGGGATCAACTCTAAAATCAATACGGAGAACGTTCCCGCTTAAGGGTCGATTGTTCGACTATGTCATATTTGATGAGGCATCACAGGTAGACCTTCCCTCGGCAGCACCGGCATTGTACAGGGCCAAACGGGCCATTATCGTGGGGGATCCGATGCAGTTGCCCCATATAGCTAAACTGGCTCACGATGTGGACAAGAGTATTGCGGAGGACTGCGGGATTCTTCGAGAAGATGGTCTATATCAGAAGGTCAAGTACCGAGACGTGTCACTCTATGAAACTGGAGAGAAATGTTTCCCCCAGCAACCCGTGCAACTTAAGAAGCACTATAGATCGGAGGATGAAATCGCCGCCTTATGCAATGAGTGCTTCTACAAAGGTGAACTCAAGGTGCGCAGCAACCTTGACTGGGTTCGGTATCCGAAGGGCTTCCCGAGAGGCATACACTGGATACACTGCCCTGGAGAAACCCTACGCCGCGGTGGGAGCAAGGTCAATCACGCAGAGGTCAACAAAGTCATGGAAGCCCTTGAAAGGTTGCTGAATAGAATCGAGGGCACAGAATTGAGTGTGGGGATCGTGGCTCCATACAAAGCCCAGGTAAAGGCGCTGTCGCGCAAAATCGACCCGCACAAAGAAGCTAATCGAGAACTATATGAAGGACACAAAGTCGAAGTCTTAACAGCCCACAGATTCCAAGGGTCAGAGAAGGATATTATGATCGCTTCACTCGTTGTTGCCGGGAGAGGTGACGGCAGCAACGATAGCTGGTATCGGGAACCGCAGATTCTGAATGTGGCATTGTCGCGAGCAAGGTACTACCTGGTAATTGTCGGAGACAAGGAGTACTGTAAAACACGCACCGGAACGCTGGGGGATATAGCAAAAAAGTACGATGAAATAAAGGCTCGCGAGTCTGGTCAGCCCAATGACATTCACCGAGGGCCTGAGACTCCAGCAGAGCGTTTCCTATTTGAGCGACTCAAGGAGACGGAGCTTGAGTCACGTGGATACACGATCACACCACAACGGTGGGTAAAACGATATAGGCTAGATATTGCCATAGAAGGACCAGGGGCGAAGCGATTGGATGTAGAATGCGATGGACACCAGCACGAGATTGTTGGAGGGCTACCGGTAATCGAAGATGTGGAACGAGACGTGTTTCTGGTAAAAGAAAAGTGGGAGGTCCTACGATTTCCGAACTACCGGATACTTCTCGAACCTGACGATGTAGTTCAGGAGATACTTCGATTTCTTCTTCATTAAGAGTGGGTAGGGTGCGATGTATCGCACCAATAATGAATAGGATAGAATCATGCTCGGATTATAGACGATGGTTTTGTGCGGGCGGGACATGATATTTTACCATGGTGACATACAATCCAATTCGGTAAAACACGGATTTGTAAAATGTCCTCATCGTTGGGGACATTCGTGCTTTCTTCGTTGGGTCAGAAAAGTGGTGCGATTCATCGCACACTACATTTTTGCTCCTGTGATCAATTCGCTTTTCCTTAAGATAGTCATCCTTCGTTTATGCTCTGGATGCAGATTTTATCTTTTTCTTTAAACTGTGATTATCAGCGTTAATCGGTGTCTAATGAAAACGATTATTGATGAAGGAGATTATTAAGCTTGTTCGGCGGTAGAACCGGTTAGAACTTCCCGGCAAATATTTGACATCGGCACGGTAAAGAAGAAGGTGCTTCCCTGGCCAAGTTCGGATTCGACCCAGACAATGCCGGCATTCAGCTCGACAATCTTTTTGACAATTGAAAGTCCGATGCCGGTGCTGTCGACTCGGTCATTCGGCGAAAGGGTCTGGAATATCTTGAAGATTTTCTTGAAATACTTCTCGTCGATTCCGGGCCCGTTATCGGCAACGCTGAATTTCCAAAAGCCGTCCTGCTCGACACAGCCGACTTTGATTTGTCCTTCGGGCTTGTCCATATACTTGACGGCGTTGCTCAGCAGGTTCTGGAAGACCTGTATGATTTGTGTTTTCTCGCACATTAAAACGGGCAATTCGTTCTCGATGGTTATCTGGATGTTTTCGGGCGGATCTATGCCGGCAATAACTTCCGAAAGGACCGTATTCAAATCGACTTGCCGCTTTTCGGGGCTGGTGTGCCCGAGTCTGGAATATTGCAGGATGTCGTCGATAAGAGCGCTCATTTGTTTTGCCTTTCCGACGAGCAGTCTGACTTGTTTTTTGCCTTGATCATCGAACTTGTCGGCATAGTCTGTTGATATCCAGTCGGCAAGGGTTCCGATTCCTCGCAGCGGCGTTTTTAAGTCGTGGGCGGTTATGTACGCGAATTCCTGAAGCTCTTTGTTCGCGCGTCTCAGCTCCCAGACGGCCGATTCCAGGTCCTTGTTCAGCTTCTCCAGCTCCTGCTCGGCCTGCAGGCGATCGGTGATATCGACAAACGCTTCGAGAAGAACTTCCTCACCTTCAAGCATTATGGGCAGGACTGTTTTAAGGATTGGGATTTCCTGGCCGGAGCTGTTGAGCAGCACTTTTTCCGAGTTGTCAACCGAATTGCCCAAATCTATCACCGGGCAGTTATTTACCTCGGCGGGGCATATTTTCTTATGGCAGGTATTTCCAATGACCTCTTGCGGTGAGTTGCAGCCCATCATCATTAGTGCAGTCTTGTTTACTCTGCGTATCGTTTTGTCCCTGCCGACGACTATCACGCCGACGGGCATGGTATCCAGGATAAGCTCTCCAGTTTGCAGCGCATCTTCGGCCGCTTTTTGGGACTGCCTGAGTTGTTCCTTGGCCTGTTTGCGTTCTTCCTCGACCCGCATGGCCGAGGCGAGGATTCCGATTATTTTCTTTTCGTCTTCGGATGGTTCAAAGTCCTTCTGGAAAACCGCGCACAATGAACCGACATTACGGCCGTTGCACGAGACCGCCTGGCCGATATAGCTCTGCAGGCCGTGTGCGAGCACGTTTGGATCGCTCTGCGCATAGGAGCTGTTTTGCAAATCCCGGACCACATAAGCCTCGTTGGTACCTTGCCGGATCACGTCGTAACAGATGTGTCCTTCGGCTTTGTCCCGGGGATTATAGTCAGGCGGTGTATGCCACTGTGCCTGTGAGCAGAGCATCCCATTGTCGAGACGGTTGTACAGCGCGCAGGTTGCCCCGAGAAGCTCTCCAAGCAGGGCGGTAATGTTATTGGCGTTTTCCGTAAAGTCACTGCCCAGGCTTAGCAGGCAGGTGTTTATTTTCTCCAAACGTTCCTGGGCCCGCTTACGCTCGGTTATGTCTCGAAGAGTCACTTGTATCCACGTCTTCCGGCCTTCTTGCCTGATCAGGCGTCCGTTGGCTTCCATGTGGACGTGACTTTTATTTTTTTGCGTGATAACCAAATCGAACGGTTGACGTTCGTCGCCGGTGAGGATCAGCCCAAACTCTTTAAGCAATGTTGCGATGGACTCTTTGTCCAGGATGCCGACCCTGGTGAAATGTCTGCCGATTACCTCTTTTGCCGAGAACCCGCTCACTTGCTCAGCGGCCGGATTGAAAGATAGAAAATTACCAATCTTGTCCAGCGAAATAATGGCATCCGGAGATTGTTGAACAAGGTCGGAGTATTTGCGTTCACTTATCCGCAAAGCCTCTTCAGTCTGCTTGCGTTCCGTGATGTCCCTGCATATCTCCAGCACTCCCGTCGGTTTACCATCTTCGTCTCTTAAGGCCACGTTGGCGATACAATGGATATACCTGCTTATACCTTCCTTGTCTGTTACCCGGGTTTCGTACTGGTGGATATTGCCATCTTGAAATGCCTGAAGTGTAGGGCAGGGATATGGTTCGCAGGGTTTATTCTTTTGGTGGTATACTTCGTAACATTTCCTGCCGACAATATCGTCACCGAATATTTCCCTGGCCGCATCGTTTGTCCAGATGATATTCAGTTCATTGTCTATTACGGCAATGTCATCAGCGATAGCACTCAGCATAGCGCCGAGTTTTCCTTCGCTGATGCGCAGCGCCTTCTCGGCCTGCTTGCGATGTTCGACCATTTGGTTGAAAGTATTGGCCAATTGACCGATTTCGTCGTTTCTTTTGATGTCAACCTTGATGCCCATGTCCCCTTTGCCGATTTTGTTCATGGCGGCTTCGAGTTTTGAAAGGGGCCTGGAGATATAGTTGGAGATAAGAATACCGGGTATAACAGCCAGTATTGTCAGCACCAATGAAGTGCTTAGTATGATGTTTCTTAATTTAACAACGGGGGCAAACAGTTCTGCTGTTTGGTATTCAATTGTTAAAATCCAGCCGAGGCCTTCATAGTCATTATGACCTTGTGAGCGAGCGAAGGCCATTAATTCTGTTTTTCCCTCTTGCTCGTCCTCTGCTTTCTTTCGTAAATATCCGCTGTCACCTGCTATTTCCTTAAAAAATTCATCTTTGGATATATCTTCGAAAAACTTGAACTCTTCTGATTCGTCAAAAATCGTCTTGCCGTTTCTGTCAAGCAGCTTAAACTCTACGTTGTTGTATCTTACAATTTCTTTGGCCTTCCTGATTATGCCAATTGCTTCTTCGATATTCAAAACAACCTTTACTACTCCGATAAAATTCCCCTCTTCATCATCGCTTCTTATTGCGATAACGATAGAATAAATACCTGAACTTTCATCGTATTCAACATCACTTACATATAAATCATCCTTCCTTGCTTTTTCCCACCATAGTTCGTCATCCTGCCTGTAATCAGAGGTTTTTTCTGTTAAAGCTGCATTAGCCCCGTATTTGTTTGTCACGAAGACTTCGCCGAACACTTTATATCCGTGCTTTTTTTCGTGGAATCCTATTTTTTCTCTGAGTTCCTCCGACAGTTTGTTATTTAATAATTCCTGCATCAACGGAGTTGTTGTCCCTTTCTCTGCGGAAATCCATTCGTTGTTTTGTTCATCAATATACTTCTGAAGGTTTTCCAGCTTTTCAAACTCCCGATTTGATTCTGCAATAGTTTCCTGCAGTACTAAATCGCTGCAATAGGCTTGAAACTCTTCGATTGTGTAATAAATATTTCTGTCAATCTTATCCATCGTTTCGACAGCCAGAGCTACGGAACTTTCTCCGATAGACTTTTGTAATGCTCTCTGGCTTGTATTCACGCACATAATCCCTACGATTCCCACCAGGGACGCAATGCCTACAAATCCTAAAATCAGTTTTTGTCTTATTTTCATGCCCGACAACCTTTGTCCTCAGAAGCCTAAAAGCCCAGGTTTTCCCCCTGTTCATTCGTGGCTATAATATTTTTATTCATATGCGCGGTAAGCTGCCGCTCCTCGTATAGGACTTTGCTTTAGTTTTCTCAGGCTTCCCCTTGTGCTCTTACACACAACTGCCGGGGAGAATTAGATTGCATCCATGGAGGACATTTGCATATTACTTTCCTGTCGGGCGCCTGACTTTGGCACGGTAAAGCAGAGAATATTTTGTTTGTCTTCCGAGCTTTCAGCCCATATATGTCCGCCGTGCATTTCGATGAATTCTTTGGCTATCCGCAGGCCAAGAATGAGGTCTTCTCGTCCTGTGTGGAACTGATCTTTAACCAGGTCAGGGCGATTGGTAATTCTGTGTATCTCGTTACGTTCGAGAAGTTTACCTTCATCCTGTATTTCTATTGCGAGCTCATTGTCGGCGTCTTTGACTCGCATACTGACATGACCGTTAACAGGAGAGAACTTTATCGCCCTGCTGAGAAGATTGATCAGCACCTGTGCCATCCTGTCGTAATCGGCGTTGACAACAAGTTCACAAGGGGGCGTAAAATTTTTCAGTTCGATGTTCTTTTCTGCCGCGAGCGGCAGAAAGGCCTCTACAGCCTGTGAGACCAGCGAAGTAAAATCAAATTTCCGTTTGTCCAATTCTATCTTGCCGGTATCGATTCTTGTAATATCGAGGTAATCACCAGCCACTCTTTTGGCTGTCTCAATGTTGCCGTCATCAAGTAGTCTTTGCAGCGCATCGGCGACCATAATCGCCACTTCATTTTGTACCTGATTTTTCTTCTTTAATTTCATACTTTCATTTCTGAGCTCGTCCTCGATAAGAATCCGTTCAGTAATGTCGCGAGCCACTCCGACAATCGCCACATCCTGTCCGTTTGTGCCCTTAATATTCGACCTCGAAAGGGAAACGGGAAATACGCTGTCATCTTTTCGCCGATGATAAAAACCGACTTCCCAGCCACTTCCGACGGTCTTGGTTTGGAAAACGCTTCTTGTATTCTGGCTTTGATGTTTTCCTATCCAGAGCAGGTTGCCGTTTTGTCCGACAATTTCTTCCTCTT
>Ga0307379_10001937_pt1 | contig 31446 bp, 32 predicted proteins | sample UN2MG_FD_202237 | JGI IMG/M metagenome (GOLD analysis project Ga0307379, IMG submission 202237) | Soil microbial communities from Risofladan, Vaasa, Finland - UN-2 | ecosystem: Environmental > Terrestrial > Soil > Coastal area > Acid sulfate soil | place: Finland: Risofladan, Vaasa | collected...
GAGGTTATAACCTAACAATAGTTTAAAAAGATTAATCAAGCGAAGAGCATTAGGAGTTGTGATAATTAATCTTCCACCCTTTTTTAAAACTCTTTTTATTTTTCTTAAAGGAATAAGGGGGGAATAGTTGAAGTGCTCTACAATTTCTCCAAGAAAAACCACATCAAAAACCTCTTCTCCAAAAGGCAAATTATCAATTTCAATATTCAATTGGAAGAAAGGCACCCCCATCTCTTTACAGTGAATTTTGGGTATATCTCCATAAAAAAATCTACCCCAAAAACCTTAAAGCCATGAATCTTAAGAAATTTTGTTTGATAACAGAAACCGCAACCTATATCCAGAATTTTAGATGAGGAAGATAAAGGTAATGCAAGCTCTATCATTTTAAGGTATCTTTTTTTATTTTGCTCGAGATGTAGAAAATTAAAATTTTCTCCTTCTAATTCTAAATAAGCTTGTTTTAATTTTTGAGAGAGTAAATTCTTTTTCATAATCCGTTACCATTGAATACCTTCTGATTTTAAATAATCCTGTGCTGAATGAAGGCCCAACTTAGCAGCAATTTTTAAATCTTTGATCGCCCGCTTTTGATTTCCAAGTCTTTGATAAACAAATCCCCGACTAACATAAGCCACCGTATCTCTTGGATTGAGTTTTATGACCTTATCATAATCTTCGATGGCCTGCTGTAGTTTGCCAAGCCTTGCATAAGCTGCTCCTCGATCACTATACGCCACTGCATTCTTCGGATTGAGCTCTATGGCCTTATTGCAGTCGATGATGACGTTTTGATGTTTACCAAGTCTTCCATAGGCAAGCCCTCGACCAATATAAGCATCTTCAAATTTGGGGTTCAGTTCTATGGCCTTGGTAAAGGCATCTATTGCCTCTTCGTATTTGACAGAATCTATAAACTTATGTCCCTTCTTAAACCAAGCCATTGAATCCATGGGGATCAATTCTCTTAAATTATTTAACTTATTATATTTTATTAACCAAAAAGATTACCTTATTTACTCTCTTTATAACCAAATCTAATAATTTATTTTTAGCTTTTGAATGTTAAAAAAAATAAGAATAACAAGAATCTAAGCTAAAGTTTTCTGGATTATCAATTGAAAATTAAATCACAGTGCGAACCCAATTTAACTACTTTTTACTAAAAATAAAGGATTTCGTCAATAATTCTATGCAATCTATGTAATAAATATAAGTGAATATAAGTGCTTTGACAAATTGTTCTCATTAAACCATTATATTCTTCAAAACTATTCTCCTTGACATATGAAAGTCTTCATTTTATATTGCCTTCAATAAAGCCACTGTGAATGGATTTCCCGGGAAGTTTAAATAGAAGGTAGATAAAACATGAAGAGACTTTTATCCATCTCAGCTATTATTTTGGTCCTATGCTTGATGTGGCAATCAAGTTGGGCCACTAATGCCTATATAACAGATTTTTTAAAAGTAACCCTGCGTACCGGACCTAGTACTGAAAATAAAATCATTGCAGTACTTTATTCTGGCCAAATTGTAGAAGTCCTTAATTCAGAAGGCGACTGGAGTTATGTACGCCTTTTGGAAGGTGGGATGAGCGAGAAAGAAGGCTGGATGCTAAGTCAGTATCTGATAACCCGTCAGCCATGGGAATTGATAGCCAAATCCTTAAAGAAGGAAAATACCCTCCTCAAAGAAAACGAAAAGAAATTAACTCAAGCGCTTAATCAACAAAAAGATCTCAGAATAAAGCTTCAAGACAATACAGAAGCATTTAATAAGTTAAAAAAGGAATATGAATCTCTAAGTAAAGGTTCTACTGGCTATTTGAAGCTGAAAGAAAAATACGATAAGGCTCAATCTATATTGGAAACTGCCCAAAAAGATGTTCAAAGGCTGACAGAGGAAAACAAAAAATTGGAATCCTTGCAAAGTCATAAATGGTTTTTAACAGGAGCTCTTGTGCTTCTCAGCGGGTTGATAATCGGTTTGCTGATAGGACGTAAGCAAAAGAAACGCAAAACACCATTCTATTCAATCCCCGGTTGACAGAAGTTATAAAAAATCCTGAATCTTTAAAAAAAATCCTCAGCAACCTTATAAAACATTTGATCATCGTGAATTTGGATATTGCTTAATTCCTGAGCAATTTTCCCATTGCTTAATACATAAACCTTATCAGATATACGTCTGGTCTGTCTTAGGCTATGGGATACTACAATGAGAGTATATTTCTGTTTGAGCTCTAAAAGAAGCTGTTCGATCCTCTTTGATGCCTTGAAATCTAGTGAGGATGTTGGTTCATCCAAGAGAATAATCTCAGGTTCTAGTGCTAGAGTTCTTGCTAAACACAACCTCTGTTGCTGACCACCTGAAAGGATAAGGGCTGGTTTTTTTAATCTATCCTTGACCTCATCCCATAGATGAACCTGTTGCAATGAATTTATTAACCTCTCCTCTCTTTCAGAGCGGTTCAAACCTGTGATTATTTTGAGAGCAAGTGTAATATTTCGCTTTATGGTTGTAGGAAGAGGGTTGGGATGCTGAAAAACCATTCCTATTTTTCTTCGCAAATAAACGGGTGAGGAATAGTTGCTAAGTATATTATGCCATTCATCTTGAAGCTTTATAAAAAGTTTTCCACTTGTATAGCAATTTTCCTCGATATCATTCAGCCGATTTATCGCTCTAAGCAAAGTTGTTTTGCCTGATCCCGATGGCCCGATAATCGAATTGATTTTATTTTGAGAAAAACTTGCGCTAGTGTTTTTAATAACCTCTTTACTGCCGAATCTTACACATAAGTTTTCTATGTGAATTTTCCAGTCTGATTGAAATTTTTTATCTACCATCTTTTTTCTAACCTTTTTCTTATCATGTAAGAAACAAAGAATAGAGTCCCGGTTATCGTAAGTAATATTAAGGAAGCACCATAGCCTCTTGCTAACTCTTCAGCGGATGTATATTCAGCTGCAATATAGAATATATAAAAAGGAAGAGCCTCATATTTTGAAAAGATAGAGTCTGGAATGCCTCCAATTGCAACCACCCCGGTAAGCATAATCACAGCAGTGTCTTCAGCACATCTTCCAATTGAAAGTATAATACCGCTTAGGATATTCTTGGTTGATTGCGGTAGGCGAATATGCCAAAGATCGTCTAATTTGCTAAAGCCAAGCGAAGGACCTATGAGCTGTGATTCTTTAGGAATAGAGGATAGAGCAATTTGAGTTGTTTTTATAAGGTAAGGTAAAACCAAGAATGCCAGAGAGAGAGCAGAAACAATAAGGCATGTATTCGCTGCTGGCGTAATAAATTTATGGATGAGTAAAACCAGAGAGAACGCAAATAATCCCATAACAATTGATGGTATTCCAGCTAAAAGATCAATGAAGAAGGAAAACATTGCTTTGAGATTAGCTGGACAGTATTCTGACAGATAAATTCCTGCGGAAATCCCTAAAGGTATTGAAATTGCTGTTGATAAAATAATAAGAAAAAATGTTCCTACCATTGCTGGCCAGATACCGTCAAATACAATTTGCTTTCCTATCAGAGCCTTATACCAATGCACATCTCCAAAAATTAACTTTAAACCTAGGTTAGGCATACTTTTGTAAAGTAAAAATCCGATAAGGCATGCAACCACAGTTATAAGGAATATTCCACATGACCAACAGTACAAAAATAAGAAATTTTCTATAGTCTGAGTTCTTTTCATTGATCTAATCTTTTCTTGTGAATTATAAAATAAGAACTCAAGCTTGCTAACAACATAAATATAAAAAGAATGAGGCCGGATGCAAAGATTGATTTAAACGTCAAGCTCTCAGTATCAGACGCCAAAACAAGTGCTATCTGAGCCGTCAGTGTTCTCACAGAATCAAAGAAACTGTAGGGAACCTGTGCTGCATTACCGGCGATCATCAAGGCTATCATGGTATCTCCTACTGCCCTACCGAACCCGAGAATAACCGCATTGATAATTCCAAATTTACTATAGGGTATAATAATATATATCAGTTCCTGAATAGGGGTAAAGCCTAATGCCTTTGATGATTCAATATAGCTTTTGGGAACACTTTTAAAACTATCACTAATTAAAAGCACCATGGTTGGGAGAATAAGTATGCTCAAAACAAATATAGCGCTTAAAAGACAAAACCCACTTCCTTTCCCTGAAATATCCCTGACAAAGGGTATTAAGAGAAATATTGAAACAAAGCCGTAAATAACTGTAGGTATGCTAGTCATAAAGCGTATCAAAATATCTCCAATCTTCGCTATACCCTTATTGGCAAGACTTGATAAAAGGCAAGAAATTCCAAGACCGATCGGTAAAGCTATCGTAACCGCTAAAACTGCAAGGATAATAGATGTGAGAGCCATTGGCAAAATCCCAAATTTTCCATATAAGGGCTGCCACTCAAAGCTTAATATATTTCTTAATATAGCTGGCTGAAAGAGGGGTAAAGAAAAATAGATTAAAAAAAAGAGTATCAAAACTGATAGAGAAACAGCAAACAAACCAGCCAAATAAAGACATCTTTCTAATATCTTGTCTTTCATATCTTTGTTTTAGTTTTTGATAAAAAAATAAAAAGCCAGCTTATTTCATCATGATTCATATTTTTTAACAAGCTAGCCTTTACAGTAAACAAAAAGAAGTCTTATCTATTGAATAGGGATAAAATTATGCTTTTTAATAATCTTTTCACCTTCGGGTCCCATGATATAATCAATAAAGGCCTTTACAAGAGGTTTTGGTTCACCTTTAGCATTTGAGTAAAGCTTTCTTACTACTTTGTATTCTCCACTTAAGGCAGTTTCCTGGGACGGTTTCACACCATCTACAATCGGTGCTTTTACGGTTTCATCAATATGACCAATGGAGATATAACCAATAGCATTCGGATCATTTGCAACAGCTACCTTCATTGCCCCATTTGATGGGACTACGTTTGCTTTAGAACTCACCTTCCCCTTTTTTAACATTTTTTTCCAAAAGACTGCTCTGGTTCCGCTCGCTTCGTCTCTGGTATAAAGATTAATTGTTGCATCATTCCCGTCCACATCTCTCCAATTGCTGAGCTTGCCTGAATAGATATCTTGAACCTGGCTGCTTCTAAAAGAAGAAACCTTGTTTTTTTTATTCAAGACCACAGCAACACCGTCCAGAGCCCAAGGATATAGTTTTAAGCCATATTTTTTAATTTCTGTATCTTCCGGTTTTCTTCCAGAGTTGCCGATATCAACGAGGCCTTCTCCAACCTTCTGGATACCAACACCACTTCCCCCGCCAGCAATGGTAATCTTAATCTTTGGATTAAAAGACATAACTCTTTTTGCCGCATCCTTCAATACAGGAATATGGGCAGTTCCTCCAGCAATATCAATCGTTCCGCTCATTCCCTTAAAACGATCCAGCTCACCTGCTTGCGTTGCTTTGCCTATTGATATTAAAGCTATACCCAGCAATAACACCAAAAAAAACTTCTTCATACAAACTCCTTAGGAATGGTTGATTAAAAGATAAATATTTTTGTTTATTTAGCATAAACAAAATCGATTTGTCAAATAGGAAAAATCAATAATTAGATGATTTTTATCTTGAGAAACTATATTGCTCCCCTTTTCTTGTTTGTACAAGAAAGGTAAGAAAGAATATGCTTTGAAAATCTAATGTTAGTTTAAAATCCAAAAAATTTATTAATCAGAAACTTTTAAATATTTTTTAATTTTCTAATCTAATGAATTATGATATAAGGTTCCTATCAAAAAGACTCTCATAATAATTAATATCTTTTATTTTTCTATATTGAAGGGAAAAGAGGAATGGCTTCTCTTGAACCTTATTTATTATTCAGGATCTTTTTAGTTGTTTTATTTAGTAGTTATCTCATCTATACGGTCTTTGACATTATTTTCTGGTTTAAAGATCTTCCAGTTTTATTTAAGAAATATATTTTAATATCTCTCCTTTCGTTGAGGTTTTCAGCTGTAAAAAAAGAGCTTTATACTATACTGTTTTTATCACCTATTTTAACTATTTTGGTCTGGCTTAATTTAAGAATTGTTTTTTAAAGATGGTAAAACTTCATTTAATAAAATCTATAGTCGATTTTCTATCTAAACCTGCTTTTAAAAAGACAGCCTCAGAGGTTGCCAAGATGGCAGTAAGAGAGGCAGGGATGAAAGCAGGTATGCAAGCAGTTAACAAAACAGCAAGTGCTATCAGCAGTGCGCCAAAAAAGGTCGAGGCCTTTGTTGATAGAAAAAAAGATCAGTATCTAAAAGAAATATTAAGAGAAGCAGAGATTTTCTTTGAAAATCAAATGGATATCTTAGAAAAAAAGGTGGATAAAAAGATTACTGATATAGAAAAGCGATTGGATGATCAGATTCAGAAAGAGCTTCGAATAAAACTGAGAATTCTTATTTATACTCTTATTACAATAATTTTAGTAAGCCTTCTTTCACTGGGATATTTCTATATAAAAAAGGTCTTCAATATTTAGAACGACTACTTTTTCATTATTGAAAAAACCTTTTAATATTATTATACTGAAATATTATAGAACCATAAATTATCGAATGAATATTTTTTAAAAAGGAGGAATCTATTGATTATGAAGATAAATCTTGCTTCCAAAGAGGTGCCTATTGAAAATCTGAGATGGCGTTGCGACCTAAATAAACTTACTTTTAAAGATACCTGTGAAGTCAAGGCCTGTGATGAAATTATAGGTCAAGAAAGGGCTTTAAAAGCTATTAGACTGGGTCTTGAAATAGAAGGCATGGGTTACAATGTCTTTGTAACCGGATTGGCAGGAACTGGAAGAACAACTACCATAAAATGTCTCTTAGAAGAGATAGATAAAAAGAAAAAGCTTCCAGATGATATCTGTTATGTAAATAACTTTCAAGATCCTGATACACCTCGAGCGATACTTCTCAAACCAGGATTAGGGAAAAAATTTAAGAGGGATATGAATCTGTTAATAGAATCGATGAAAAAAAATATCCCAGAAGTATTTGAAAGTGAGGGATACCAAAAAAAACAAAAGAATATTGTTGAGTCACTGAGAGAAAAAGGGAAGGATATCTTTAAAGAACTCGAAAAAAAACTGTCCAAAGAAGGATTTACAACTATCCAAGTTCAGCCCGGGCAATACCTAAGGCTCGATATAGCTCCATTAGTAAAAGAAAAACCTATCAATATAGATGAATTAGAAAAAATAACAGAGGAGGGAAAATTTTCTAAAGAAGAATTTAAAAGGCTAAAAGAAAAATATAAAGAATTCAGTACAGACCTTTTAGAGACAATTAACATAAGCCAGAAGATTGAAAAAGAAATTCGTGAAAATGTTGATGAGCTCAACAAAAAAACTCTCTTGCCTCTCGTAGAAAATGCAATTTTTGAAATCAAAGTAAAATATAAAAACAAAAAGATAGACCGATATCTAGAAGATGTTAAAACCGATATTTTAGAAAATTTTGAAAGATTTGTAAAAGACGTCTCTCAGTCAAAACATTCTCCTTTTAGAGATATGCCTCCTAAGGAAACCTTTAATGAATATAGAGTCAATGTTCTTATAGACAATTCAGAAGTTAAGGGATCTCCGATTATTATCGAAACGAATCCAACATATAAAAATCTATTTGGAACTATTGAGAGAGTTTTGGACCGGAGCGGTGTATGGCAGACAGATTTTACAAGGATTAAGGCAGGTTCCTTTCTTAAGGCTAATAATGGATACCTTGTAATTAATGCACTGGATGCCATGATAGAGTCAGGGGTTTGGCAAACACTGAAAAGAACTCTAAGAAATAGGGTTATGGAGATTCAAAGTTATGACCCCTTTTACATGGCAAGCATCTCTGCATTAAAACCAGAACCAATAGAGGTGAATGTAAAGGTAGTAATGATAGGAGATAACTATCTCTATCACCTCTTATACAATCACGACGATGACTTTAAAAAGATCTTTAAGGTAAAGGCAGAGTTTGACTCTGAAATGGATAAAAAAGAAGAAAGCATTGCCCAGTATACCACTTTTGTTTCAAAGATATGTATCCAGGATAATCTTCTCCCTTTTGATAATAAGGCCATAGGAGCTATTATAGAATATGGTGTAAGACTGGCAGGAAAACAATTCAAGATATCTATACGCTTTAATAAGATAGAAGAAATCGTGAAAGAAGCCAATTTTTGGGCAAAAAAAAATGGCCGCAGAATCGTTACTGAAGAGTATGTGGATGAGGCTATTAAGGAAAAATATAATAGGGTCCGACTGACAGAGGATAAACTCCAAGAGATGATTGATAGAGGAACATTAATGATAGACACTGACGGCATGGTAGTGGGACAGGTAAATGGCCTCTCTGTCTATGATACAGGAGACTATTCCTTTGGAATCCCAACCAGAATTACTGCCAAGACATCTATGGGCAGAGACGGCATCATTAATATCGAGAGAGAGGCAGATTTAAGCGGAAAAACCCACAACAAGGGTGTCTTAATCTTAGAAGGCTATCTAAGAAGTAAGTACGCCCAGGACAAACCCTTAACCCTCAGTTCAAGCCTCTGCTTTGAGCAATCATACGGTGGAGTAGATGGTGATAGTGCCTCCTCTACAGAAGTATATGCCATTTTATCAAGTCTCAGCGAACTCCCCTTAAGACAGGATATTGCAGTTACAGGTTCTGTTAACCAGAAGGGAGAGATACAACCCATCGGTGGGGTAAACCAGAAAATCGAGGGGTTTTATGATGCGTGTAAGGCCAAAGGACTTACTGGAAAACAAGGGGTAATGATCCCCCATTTGAATATCGAAAATCTCGCCTTGAGAAAGGATATTGTTAAGGCAGTCGAGGAGAAAAAATTCCATGTCTATTCTGTAAAAAATATAGATGGAGGTATTGAAATCCTAACCGGAGTAAAGGCTGGTAAGATTCAGAAAGATGGAACTTATCAAAAGGGATCCGTTAATTATCTGGTCAATCAAAAACTGATGGATCTCGCAATGAAGATGAAAAAATTCGGTGAAAAGAAAAAAAAATAAAACCAGTTAAAAAAGGGAAAAAGCCGATAGCTAAAAAATAGTTTTAAGATTCTTTTTAAGACGGATTTTTTCTCGAAACAATCTCTTTTAAATTTTTATCATAGGGCGATCTTATAATCCCTTTTTCTGTAATGATTGCATCAACAAGTCTGTTAGGGGTCATATCAAAGGCGGGATTGATAACTCTAATCCCATCAGGTGCTATCCTCTTTCCGCTAAAATGAGTTATCTCATTTGAATCTCTCTCCTCGATTGGAATATCGTCTCCTGAACTCACTGACATATCCATAGAAGATACAGGAGCAGCCACATAAAAAGGTATATTGTGTTCCATTGCTAAAATAGCTATAGAATAAGTTCCAATCTTGTTAACAACATCACCATTTGAAGCAATTCTATCCGCCCCAACAAGAACCTTATTAATATCCCCTTTTTTCATGAAATAACCCGCCATATTATCAGTTATTAAAATAACAGGAATCTTGTCCTTATTCAGTTCCCATGCTGTAAGTCGTGCTCCTTGCAAAAATGGTCTTGTCTCATCTACAAAAACATTAATTCTTTTACCATTTTTTTTGGCTGTTCTTAAAATACCTAATGCTGTCCCATAGCCAGCCGTTGCTAACGCCCCAGCGTTACAATGGGTTAAGATAGTATCTCCATCCTCAATGAGTTTTTCCCCTATATCACCCATTTTTTTACAAATGGCGATATCTTCTTCCATAATCTTAATGGCCTCTTTTTCTATTATCTTCTTTAGAACATTAATCTTTAGATCTCTATTATCCTTTATTAGCTTCTTAATCCTATCAATAGCCCAGAACAAATTGACTGCTGTTGGTCTTGTATCTGCTAAAACCTTGCATATCTTTTCGATTTTTTCATGGAAATCTTTAAAACTAGTCGTATTAATCTTTTTTGCTCCTATGGCTATACCAAAGGCAGCCGCTACACCAATAGCTGGGGCTCCCCTGACAACCATATTCTTAATTGCAGTAGCAACTTCTCTATAATCGTTACATTCTACATAAACCTCTTCCTCGGGAAGTCTGGTCTGGTCTATTAATATAAGCCTAGTCTTTTTATACTCTAGTGTCTTAACCAGCTACTTATCCCCCTTTGAAATGAGTTTTAAAATGCCTTTTTTATTTATCCCCATAACCATTATTCGCTTTTCTCTGCTTTTTTCACCCCTTATAATAGTAAGAGAGGATGTTTTTACTCCGAAACTCTTTGCCAAAAACTTTATGCACTCTCTATTCGCTGCTCCTTCAACTGCAGGTGCTGCAATCTTTACCTTCAATACTCCATTGTAAATACCACTTATTTCATTCCTAGAAGACTTAGGCACAACCTTGATATCAAAGATAACCCCGTTAGTAGCATCATCAACCTTCAACATAGCATCATTTGCCTCCCTCATCTTCCTTTTCTAATAGCTTTAAATAGGACTCAATAATAGACCTTATCTTTATCTGAAGTTGTTTTTTATGTTTTTTTAATTCCTGAATCTCTATCTTTATCTTCTCTACCTCTTTGTGAGAACTGCCCAGTATTTCTCTGGCCCTTAACTCCGCATCTTTTATAATTAACTGGGCTTCTTTCCCTGCTGTTCCTGCAATTTCATCCTTCAACTTCTGGTTGGATTTCAACATCCTTTTCAGCTTTTCTTCATTTTCCATATAGAGCTTTATCTGCTCCTTCTTATTTCCAAAAAAGTGTCTACCTCTTCAGCATCAAAACCACGAAATCTGACATTAAACTGCTGCTGACGAATATCTAAAGGGGTGATTTTCATAAATTATCTCCTTTAGGAAAGATAAAAAATCTATCGTAGTTGATAACCTAGTTGAACCAATGATTGGATGACAGCTGACCTTAAGAATATTATAGCAAATATAGCTATGATGGGAGAAATATCTATACCTGTAATAGGAATATATCTTCTAATTGGTGCCAATACAGGCTCAGTAGATCTTATTAAAAACTGAACAATAGGATTGTGGGGATCGGGATTAACCCAAGACATTAACGCTCTTATAATAATAACCCACATATAGAGATTAAGGGCAATATCCAGAATGTGGGCTAAGGCCGTTATAAAATTTCCAACTATAAACATCTATTTCCTCCTGATCAATCTATAAATTATTTCTCTTTCTTTTTTGACAAGAACTTTCCTAATTCTTTAGATCTCTTGGTAGCTGCCTCTATTGCATTCATAATTATCTCGCTTAAACCCTCTTTCTCTAGGACATGAAGTCCGGCTACGGTCGTGCCTCCTGGAGAGGTAACCATATCCCTTAATCTTGCAGGATGTTCGCCTGTCTCAACGATCATCTTCGCAGAACCCAGTAAAGTTTGAACAGATAATTCTTGAGACACCTCTCTACTGAGACCCATCTTAACTCCTGCGGCTATCAGTGCCTCTACAATTGTAAAGATATATGCAGGCCCGCTACCGCTTAAACCTGTCACAGCATCCATCAATTTTTCATCGATAATTACAGTCTTCCCTATTGTATTAAAAATTTTTCTTGCTGTTTCTAGATCATCCTCTGTAGCATAATTCCCTTTAGATAACGCAGCAGCTCCTTCTTGAATAAGGGCGGGGGTATTTGGCATAACTCTTATTAGCCTAATCTTAGAACTGGAAAAAGACTCGATAAATTTTAATGAAACCCCTGCAGCAATGGATATCAATAGTTTTGATCTGTTAATCTCACCAGCAATCTCTTTGAGTACCGTGGTTATATCTTGAGGTTTCACAGCAAGGATAATGATATCTCCCTTTTTAACTGCATCTCTATTCCTTTGAACAGCCTCGACAGAATAGGTCTTTTTGATATAACGAAGCCTTTCCTTGCTTATATCCATACCAATAATGTTCTTTGAGGAGATAAAATTTTTCCCCAATAAACCTTTTATCAATGCCTCACCCATATTCCCACAGCCTATAAATGCTAATTTATAATTCTTCTTCAAAAGTGCCTCCTAATATTGTCTCTCTCCAAATATAGTTGTTCCTACCCTTACCATAGTAGCCCCCTCTTCTATTGCAATCTCAAAATCATTAGACATCCCCATTGAGAGCTCTTCTATAGAAACTCCTTCTATCTCTTGCTTTTCGATCTCATCTTTTAACTCTCGAAGCTTTATAAAATAGGGCCTGGCATCTTCTGGGTCATTAAAGAAGGGAGGCATGGTCATTAAACCCTTAATAGAAATATGCTCATAGTTAGAAATCTCTTTTATGATCTTCATCATCTCTGCTGCTTCCATGCCATATTTTGTCTCTTCCCCTGATATGTTAACCTGGATAAGAATATCCATTACCTTTCCTTTTTTTTTACCAATTCTATCAATCTCATGTGCTAATGGAATGCTGTCAACAGAGTGAACCATATCGAAAAGGTCAAAAATATACTTAACCTTATTCCTCTGAAGATGTCCTATCATATGCCACTTTACATCCCTGCCTATATCTTCTATCTTATCCCTAGCCTCTTGGACCCTGTTTTCTCCAAAAAGTTGATGCCCTGCCTTAATCGCCTCTTTAATGCGATGAACATCCACAGTTTTGGAAACAGCAATGAGTTTTACCTCATTAGAATTTCTGCCACTTCTCTCCGCAGCCTTTTTCATTCTTTCTTTAACTTCTAATAGATTATCTTTAATAAAAGACATATCAAAGACTCCAAAAAACCATTGAATATTTTTAAAATATAACATTTAAAAAAAAAGACTTCAACAAAAATAAGGAAATCTCTCTGCTCTTTCAAATATTTAACTTTGTAAATTATAGGAAATAAGGTATCTTGAGCTAAAGAGTCAAAAATGTGGCAATTTTTTATGAAATTTGACAACTATTTGACTGCTCTGCGAAACTTTCAAATAAAAAGTCCCTTCATAAAAAACTCATTAAATCAGAATGTTATACATAAGAAACATTAGTAAAAAATACTAGGTATATTATTTGCATATTCGGTATATAAATTTTATAGGATTTCTTGAATGTTAGAAAAAACAAATATTGATAATATAAAGAGATTAATCCTTTGTATAAGTCACGAAATAAACAATCCTTTAAACACAATATCTCTTAATGCCCAATTATTAAAGAGAACAACGAATGAGGATATCTTAAAACGGGCAGCTATCATTGACAGTAGTGTGGATAGACTAAAAAATATAATTTCCCAGATGCTCCAATCAGTAAATAACCATCCTAGACATATTAAGAATGCAAAGATAATAGATCTTAAAAAATTTAAAGAGAGAAAGATGTTTCATCTCTGAAGCTATGCTCTTTGATTTATTCTTCATCGGCTAACATTGCTATATTAATCATTCTCCCCTTTTCTTTATTATTTCTTCGATATGAATAAAATTCTCTATAATGACAACATGTGCATAAATCTATAATCAATATATTTTCTCTTTTAACACCTTCTTCTAATAACTGATCATAATTTATACCACCAAGATCTAAAAAAAATTTATTATTATCGTTTCCTTTGATATATCTTTTAAAATGAATAAATTCTTTTTTAAAAAACTCTATTACATTTTCACCCACTTCATAACAACATGCTTTGATAGACGGTCCCATACCAACAAGAACATCACTCGGATTAGCACCAAAGAATTCTTTTAATTTTTTAATGACTTTCTTTGTAATCTTTAAAAGGGTTCCTTTTCTCCCAGCATGAACTATGGCTATTATCTTTTTTTTGGGATCAAATATAATTATTGGGATACAATCAGCGGTCCTAACAGCAATAGGAAGGTTAATCTGATTTGTAATAATTGCATCACCTCTAAAATCATTTAAAGAATCCAAATCAATCTTTTTTTCAATGATAAGTATATGACTGCTGTGGATTTGTTTTATGGATAAAACCCTCTCTTTAAAAATATTCAAAGCATTGTAAAATTGCTTTTCCTTGTCATTCAACCGAAAACTAAATCCATGAATAAAAAATGGAAATTGTTCTAGTCTCTTGAATGTAACATAGCTAATCCTTCTGTAACTTTTTATGAGATAACTATTCCCCATATCTTATGTTCTTTTCTCTTTTATTAAAAAGGTAGTCTTTTTCTATGCCGATATCGATATGATCCCACGGAAATATCTCTTTATAATCTCTTTTTCTATATACATAAAACTCTGGATTAATATTTACCTCTTTAATTGCTTTACGCCAATCTTCCCTTAGATTGTAAGAAGCAAGTAAAAGTTCTCCAACCCTTCTATCGCCCCTTGATAATATTGCTTGGATAAATGACCATTTGGGAAGTTCATGAATAACAAAGACATTTGCAACCTTTTTCAAGCCATTTTTAATAATCTTCAACTTTCTTTCTAAAGACTTTACATCCTCCATTCTATCCCATTGAAAAGGGGTAAAAGGCTTGGGAACAAAAGGATTTATACTCAAAGTTATATTCCCCAATCTTCCTTTTTTTCTCGAGTCTTTTAAGATGTAATGTTTTATCCTTTTTATCAAATCTATTAATCCTTGAATATCTCCCTCTGTTTCAGTTGGAATACCAATTAAAAAATACAATTTTATATGCGGTATGTCTTCGGCAGTAATTAATCTTATACCTTTTATAATTTCCTCATCTGTCATCTCTTTATTTATAAACCTTCTCAGGCGTTCTGTTCCGGCTTCAGGGGCAAACGCCAATGTCTTATGCCCGCTTGCAGCTAAACACTTAATAAAGTCTTCTGAAAGGGCATCAATTCTTAAAGAAGATACTGATATCTTCCCTCCCATCTTTAAGATAGCGTGACAGATAGACTCTATCTGTGGATGATCCATTAAGGAAGAACCCACAAGACCAATCTTATTACTATACTGCAATCCTTTTTTAACATCTTCAATGATGATCTCTTTGCTTGAATATCGGGGTGGACCATATACATGACTTGTAACACAAAATTTACAGTTTTTCCCGCATCCCCGTTCTATCTCTATAAGATATATATCAGAAAATTCTGTATTCACTGTAAAAATCTTTGTAGAAGTAGGAAAGTTATCGATATTTTTTGTATATCTTTTCTTTATCTTCTCTGGATAACCCTTCTTTGCCTTAAGAGATCTTATTCTTCCATCAGAATAATAACTAATCTTATATCCTGAAGGGATATATATCCCCTCAATTTTAGAAAATCTCTTTACGATTTCCTCCTTTTTTCCTCTAATACCTAAAGTGCTTCTGAATTCATCTAAAAAATCTTTTATTGCCTCCTCTCCCTCTCCTATTATAAACATATCGATAAAATCTGCTAAAGGCTCTGGATTATAAAAGGTGCAAACACCTCCAGCGATAACGATTGGAAAATAATTTTTACGTTGATTTGATAACAAAGGAATCCCAGCTAAATCCAAAATCCTCAAAATGTTTATATAATCTGCTTCGAAGGATATCGAAAAGGCAAGGATATTGAAATCTACTATAGGAATTTGACTCTCAAAAGAGAATAGAGGGATTTTTCTTCTGATAAAAACCTCAATATCTTCTTTATCTGGTAAAAATACTCGTTCACAAACAACATCTTCTTCTTTATTTAATAAATAATAAATATTTTGAAATCCTAAGTTTGACATTCCCACTTGGTAAAGATTGGGATATGCCAAAGCGACAGATATTCTATCCCTAAAGGTTTTTTTTACAGTACCTTTTTCATCATTTATCAATCTCCTGATTTTATCAATATACTTCAATGCATCACCAAAAATCAATCAGGTTGTTTCCTTAGAAAAGTTGGTACGTCTAATTCCCTATCATCAAGGTATGATGTCTCTAAGGCTATTTTAACATTTGGTTCTTTTTTACGATTCTGTCTGATATGGGTCGGTATTTCAATATCATCTCCACCTGCCACTGCCTTCAATCTTCTAACAGAGGATTCTTCTTTTTTCTCATCTTGTATATTAAAACCAGTAGCAATCACTGTAACCCTAACTTCTTCTCCCATACTTTCATCAAGCACCGATCCAAATATGATATGGGCATCCTCATGGGCACTTTCATAAATGATAGTTGCGGCTTCATTCACTTCATACAGGCTCAGATCGTTTCCTCCTGTAATATTAATCAGAACGCCTCTTGCACCTTCAATGGAAGACTCTTCTAATAGTGGACTAGAGACCGCTCTTTGCGCTGCCTCTACAGCCCTGCTTTCTCCTCTGGCAACACCCGCACCCATTAAAGCCATTCCCATTTCAGACATAATCGTTCTTACATCTGCAAAATCTAGATTGATGAGGCCTGGAACAGTTATAAGATCAGATATGCCCCTTACTGCTTGCTTCAAAATATCATCAGCGATCCTAAACGCATCTCTAAGAGAAGTCTGTTTTCCAACAACATTTAACAGCCTCTGATTAGGAATCGTTATCAATGTATCAACCGATTCTTTTAGTTCCTTAATTCCATCCTCAGCCTGAAGAGCTCTTTTTTTCCCTTCAAACAAAAATGGTTTCGTAACAACGGCTACAGCTAATGCACCTTTATCTCTTGCTATTTTCGCTATTATAGGCGCTCCTCCAGTGCCTGTTCCTCCACCCATCCCTGCAGTAATAAAAACCATATCTGCTTCACCAATGATATCTGCAATCTTATCAGTATCTTCTAAAGCAGCTTTTCTTCCAATCTCAGGATTAGCCCCAGCTCCTAAGCCTTTGGTTATTTCTTTTCCTAACTGGAGTTTGTGAGTCGCTAAAGATGCCTCCAGAGCTTGCATATCAGTGTTTGCGATAACAAAATCAACCCCTTCTAATCGCGATGCGATCATAGTGTTGACAGCATTACCACCTCCTCCGCCAACACCAATAACCTTGATTTTAGCCGATAAATCTATATCTTCAACAAATTCGAACATCCCTCTTCCTCCTTTCAAGTTTTTATTAAAAAACTCTTAAAACTGTCTCTTTCATTCGTTCGAACATCTTCCCTAACATTCTATTGTTACCAGATCCATTGAATTTCCCATTGTTTTGATTGTTATATCCATATAGAACCAACCCAACGCCTGTAGCATACATAGGACTGTTTACCACATCAACTAATCCCCCAATACCGATAGGCATACCGACCCTTACAGGTAATTCAAATGTCTGCTCACCTATCTCAGACATTCCCTCCATTATTGCAGCCCCCCCCGTAATCACGACACCAGAAGCAATCAGTTCATTGAATCCCGACATAAGCAACTCTTTCTTAACAAGGGTAAACAATTCTTTAATCCTCGGTTCTATTATCTCACTTAAAATCTTTCGGGAAAGAGTCCTGGGCATCCTTCCGCCTACACTTGGCACCTCTATTGTTTCATCTTCTTTGACGAGAGATGTCATGGCACAACCATATCGCTTTTTAATTTTTTCTGCTTCTACTGATGGTGTCTTCAAACCTATTGCAATATCATTTGTCACATGGTTCCCGCCAATGGGTAACACCGATGTATGTCTAACACTTCCATCATAGAACAGAGCAATGTCAGTTGTTCCTCCTCCAATATCCACAATTACAACACCTAACTCTTGTTCATCCGGGGTTAGAACTGCTTCGCTAGAAGCCAGTTGATCTAAAACAATATCTTTAACTTCTATATTTCCTTTGTTCACACATTTTACAATATTTTGTAACGATGTCGCTGCACCCGTAACAATATGAACTTTTCCTTCTAATCTTACCCCTGAGATACCCAAAGGATCTTTAATGCCATCCTGCTCATCAATAATAAACTCTTGGGATAAGACATGAATAATTTCTCTATCAAAAGGCATGGCCATAGCCTTCGCAGCGTCTATAACTCTCTCTATATCTGATTGTACCACCTCCTTATTTTTTATGGCGATGATGCCATGGCTGTTTAGACCCTTAATATGAGAACCTGTAATACTGACATAAGCAGAATCAATCTCTATTCCTGCCATAAGTTCCGCCTCTTCAATAGCTTTCTTAATCGAGTCTACTGTACTATCAATATTGACTACTACACCCTTTTTCAATCCCTTTGACGGATGGATTCCTATTCCTATGATATCTATCTCATTTTCTTCACCCAGCGCACCTACAATTGCACAGATCTTTGAAGTCCCTATATCTAAACCTACAATTGTATCTCCTTTCTTAATCATATCCTTATCACCTCCTCCTTAAAATAATTTAACAACAACCTTTTTTCTAAAGCAAAGATCAACATATTCAATCCTCCTCTTATCTTTTTTTAAAAGTTTTGATATTGTTTTTAAACGTGAAACTTCTTTTTCAATATTGCTTTCATCCAAATTGAGACGGGTCCCATTAGTCATTTTAATAGAAACTCTTCTCATGTCAGACATATCAACAATGAAAATATCTCTTAAGTTGTATAAACCGGAATTACTTAGGTTTTTTAAAATCGCAAGTCCTCTAAGAGGTCTTTCTAAAGATACCCTATTTCCAATATTGTAATTTATTTTTTTGACTCCTTTAATTAAAGGGTATCTCTCTGTTTCTTCTTTAAAATCCAACTTCTTAATAATAAAGCCAGCATCATCTAAAAGATATTTTTCAGTTGATAGCAATACTGCATAAGGTTTCCTTTCTTGAATATTGATATTAATGGTTTTTGGTAATTTTCTTTCTATTTTGACCTTTTTAATCCATGGCTCTTTTCCCAATACCTTACTTATTTTTTCTATATCTATTTTAAATATATTCATACCTGGTTCTACGGAGATCAATTCAGCGATATATTTCTCTGATAAAAAATTTGTTCCTAATATATTTATCTCTTTTACATTAAAAAAATAAGATTGCTTAATATAGGTTATTAACTGAAAAACAAAAAAAGCTATCAAAATGGGAATGCAGAAAATACGTAATCTGTAATAAATTTTTTTGATCTTCAAAAACCTTTTTTCCGCTGAACTCGATTTTTTTGATTTCTTATATTTCATGCTATTTCCCTACTATACAAACCTCTCTCTCTAAAGTAATACCCGTTTCTTGAAAAACTTTTTCCTCTATATACTCGATTAAACAAATAACATCCTTTGCAGAAGCTCTTCCTTTATTTATAATATAGTTTGCATGAAGCCTTGAAATCTCAGCATCACCAATACAATATCCTTTGAGCCCTAGATCATCTATAAGTTTACCCGCAGCAATATTTTGAAGATTTTTGAATATTGAACCAGCACTAGGAAAAGAGATGGGCTGAGTCTTTTTACGTGTTTTCAAGTTTTTTAGAAATATATCTCGTATAGTATCCTTATTACCTTTTTTTAAGGAAATATCCACATCTAACACAATTCCCTCATAGGGGAGTTTTGAGGAACGATAACTGAATTGGATATCTTTTTTTGCTATATTAAATATCTTTCCTTGATAATCCATCAGGGTTATCGATTTAACGATATCTCCGATTTCCCAAGACTTTGTTCCCGCATTCATGACCAGTGCGCCACCTATAGAACCTGGAATACCTGTTCCACCTTCTAGCCCTGAAAATCCTTTTTCGATACAAAAATGAATCAAATCAGACATCTTTAAACCAGCTCCTGATTTTAGAATTAACTTTTCCTTATAGCTAGTAATCTGAATATCACTAAATCCCTTCTTTAAGTTTATAACAACTCCTCTAATACCATTATCGCTAACAATAATATTTGTTCCCTCTCCTAGAATAAAAACCGGTAAGTCATTTTCATTAATTATTTTAAGGATTTTCTGAAGTTCCTTCACATCTTTTGGGCTTATAAACACATCAGCCCTTCCCCCCAGAAGAATAGAGGTATGTTTCTTCATCTCCTCATCAAATTTCTTTTCCTGAAAATCCCTAAAAAGAGAAAAATACACTTCTTTTTTATCCATTATTGTTTGTTCTATTTTTTTTAGCCCCCAATTTTGAAAGGAGTTCATCTCCTACTGACGAAATATTACCTGCACCTAAGGTCAGAATCAGATCTCCTTTCTGAATGATACTCATTAGAAAATCCACAATCTCAGATTGATCTCTTATATGAAAAACAGACTTATGACCATACTTTTTCACCCCTTCATATATAAGTCTTGAATCTATGTTTTCTATAGGCTCTTCGCCAGCTGAATATATATCAGTAATAATTAATTCGTCGGAATCATTAAAGGCTGTAAAAAAGTCGTTTAAAAGATACTGAGTTCTCGTATATCTATGAGGTTGAAAGACCACTATCATTCTTTTTTCTTTCCATACCTCTTTTGATGCCTTAAGAACCGCACGAATCTCTGTAGGATGATGTCCGTAGTCATCTACTACTATAATCCCATTGGTTTCACCTTTGATTTCAAATCTTCTTTGGATGCCTCCAAATTCCTTCAAAGCCTTTTTGATTATTTCAAATTTTATATCTAGTTCAAGACCAACAGCTACAGTGGCCAGAGAATTATATACATTGTGGAGGCCAGGCATATTGATAACCATCTCACCTAACTCTTTTCCCTTATTAAAAATATTAAATGATGTTTTCAATCCTGAATAGGTTATATCCTTTGCTATATAATCAGCTTGGCTTGTCACTCCGTATGTGACACATCTTTTTTCAACTTTTGGAATGAGCTCCTGAATATATTTCTGATCAAGACATAATATGGAAAGACCATAAAAAGGGACTTTATTGATGAATTTCAAGAATCCCTCTTTGATTTTACTTATACTCTTATAATGGTCCATGTGTTCCTTATCGATAGTAGTCACAATTGCTATCGTAGGTGTTAATCTTGTAAATGAACCATCACTCTCATCAGCTTCTGCAACTAAAAAATCTCCCTGACCGAGCTTTGCATTGCTGCCAAGGCTATTTAGCTTTCCACCAATGACCACTGTAGGGTCTAATCCACCCTTTGCTAGTACCGTGGCTATTAAAGATGTTGTTGTTGTCTTTCCATGGGAACCTGCCACAGCGATGCCATATCTTATTCTCATTAATTCTGCAAGAATCTCTGCTCTACGTATAACCGGGATCAAATTTTCCTTAGCTGATTTAATTTCTATATTATCTTGGTTTACTGCTGAGGAATAGACAACAACATCTGCATTTTTTATATTAGACTTATTATGGCCAATAAATATGCTTGCACCTAATCTTCTTAGTCTCTCTATAATATCTGAATCTTTTATATCAGAACCACTAACAGCATAGTTTAAGTTAAGAAGAAGCTCCGCAATACCACTCATTCCAATTCCACCTATGCCAACAAAATGGATATGCTGCGTCTTTCTAAACATATATTCTCCTTAACAATTGCCATGAACTGCTTCTTCTTTTTTTATGAGGCTATAACAGATATCGATTATCTTCTCAGCAGCATCTGTAACCGCCATTTTTTTGCTCTTGAAACACATATCCTTAAGTTTTCCCCTGTCTTTCATCAATTCAAGTATCTTTTTTGCAAGAAACTCTCCAGTCAAATCCTTTTCTAAGATCATTTCAGCTGCGCCTGACATTTGTAGTTTTCTTGCATTAATTTCCTGGTGATTGTTGGCAGAAAATGGAAAAGGAATTAATATTGAAGCCTTACCTGCTACTGTTAGTTCAGAAAGAGTTGTGGCACCTGCTCTGCATATTATCAGATCCGCCTCCTTATATTTATCAACGATATTATAGATAAAGGGTTGAACACTTGCTAAAAAACATCTCTTTTCATACTCTTTTTTCATCAATTCCTCATTTCCTTTTCCTACTTGATGGATAATCCTTATAGAATCCTTAAACTCTTTTAGATACTCTAGTCCTTCAATAACAGCCCTGTTAATACTCTGCGCTCCTTGGCTCCCTCCAAAGATCAGTAATGTAAATTTAGAGTGATTACTATTTGATATACCATTTTTCAATTGTTCTAAAAATTCTCTTCTTATAGGATTACCGGTGAATATAACTTTATTTTTAGAAAAATAATCTTCAGTTTCTTTAAAAGAAATGGCTATTTTATCCGCAAATATCCCTAGAATCCTATTTGTAACTCCTGGTAAAAAATTCTGCTCTTGGATAATAATAGGAATTCTTAAAATATAGGCGCAAGATACCACGGGTCCAGTTACATATCCCCCTACACCTATAACGATATCTGGCTTATAGCATAATAAAATCCATAAAGATTGAAGAAATCCTATGGGTAATTTTAATAATGAAACAATGGTTCTTACTGAAATCTTACCCTTAAGACCTCCAACTGAAATTCTTTTTAGTTTAAATCCTTCTTTGGCTAATATTGAGTTTTCTAAACCTTTTTTTGTCCCTATAAAAAGCACATCAGTTTCTGGATTTCTCTTTAATAATTCCTTTGCTAAACTGATACCAGGGTATACGTGCCCCCCTGTTCCGCCACCTGCAATAAGAACTTTCATTAAAACCTCAAACTTTTATTAACTTCTTTAGAAATATTTAATAATATCCCAATCCCAATAGAGTTAATGAGAAGTGATGAACCTCCCAGACTAATAAAAGGAAGGGGTAGTCCTTTTGTAGGCAAGAGCCCAATAACAACTCCTATATTGATAATGACCTGCAGACCTATCATCATAATAATTCCAAAAGCCAGATATCTCCCAAAAAAATCAGGACATCTTTTCGCCACAAGGATGCCTCTCCAAAATAAAATAAGGAACAAAACAATAATCGCCAGTGCCCCTATAAAACCTAGTTCTTCACCTATTACAGCAAAGATAAAATCTGTATGGGGTTCCGGGAGATAAAACAATTTCTGTCTGCTTTGGCCCAGACCCAATCCAAAAAAACCTCCCCTACCTAATGCTAAAAAAGATTGTACAATTTGAAATCCAGAATCTAGTGGATCCCCCCAGGGATCTAAAAAGGCCAGTATTCTTCTTTTTCTATAACTCACAGTAGAAACGGTTACATACAAAAATGGTAATATCATTAAAAAGGAATAAAAGAGATAAGAATAACGAATCCCTGCGATAATAAAGAGAAAGAATACTACAGCCGCTATCAGAACAGCTGTTCCTAAGTCAGGCTGAAACATAATTAAGACGAAGAAAATCCCTAAAATGAGAAGGTTGGGGAGGTATCCCATGCTAAAGCTATCGAGGTAATCTTTCTTTTTCACTAATGAGTAAGACATGTAGATTATAAGAACGAGTTTTGCCAATTCTGAAGGCTGGAATGAAAAATAGCCTAGATTCAACCATCGCTTAGCACCCCCTACCTCTCTACCAAAATGGGGAATTAAAACCAAAACTAATAAAACGATTGATACAATGAGAAGAGGATAAATAAATTTTCTTAAAAGATGATAATCAAAATTCATAAAAAAGAGCATAGAAAAGATGCCAAGTATTGCCCACAATATCTCTTTTTTGAGAAAAAAATAGGGATCATTAAAGTTTTCACTCGCAATAATTGTGCTCGAACTGTAAACCATTACTATGCCGACCTGTAATAGGATAATCGGTATAAAAAAGATGATTGGATCAAAAGATCCTACTCTTTCTCCCACGAATCCTCCTTACAATCTCTTTGAATTGGTTACCCCTCTCCTCAAAATCTCTAAACATATCAAAGCTTGCACAGGCAGGTGAGAGAAGTACAACATCTCCCGAGACAGCCATTTTAAAACTCTTTTTTACAGCATCCTGTAAATTCTCTACCAAATTGACCTCGCATTCTCCATTTAAGACCTCTTTTATCTTATCCTTTGCTTCTCCAAATATGATTACGCTTTTAACCTTTCCTTTGATATATCTTTTCAGTGGTCTATAATCACTTCCTTTATCCTTCCCTCCGGCAATTAATATGATTGGCTCAGAAAAGCTGTTTAATGATTTTATAACAGCTCCAACATTTGTCCCTTTTGAATCATTGATAAATTTCACCCCATCGATATCTCTAACAAACTCTAACCGATGAGGCAATCCAGAAAAAACTCTGATAGAACGCAACATTTCTTCTCTATTAAGATTAAGAATGAGTCCTGTAGCAAGAGAGGCCAAGACATTCTCTATATTTCTCCTGCCTAATTCTCCCAGATCTCCTAATTGTCCAATTTTCCTCTTCTTGTTATTATCATTCCAGAAGATCTCTTCTCTATCTATATATATCCCTCGCTCTGCCATTATCTTTTTGCTAAAAAAAACCACTTTTGACGGAACCTCTGATTTCAACCCCATTAATAAGGGATCATCATAATTTAATATTAGATAATCCGATTCTTCTTGATTCATATATAACCTTTTTTTTAATGCTATATATTCCCTATAATCTCTATGCCTATCCAGATGATCTGGGGATATATTTAAGATAATCCCAATGAAAGGTTTAAACTCGCTTATTCCCTCTAACTGAAATGTGCTGATCTCTGCCACGATAAAATCCTTGTCTTTGCTCTCCAGTATTTCTTCTGCCAGGGGATATCCAATATTTCCACCTAAAATAAATTTCTTTTTACATCTTTTTAGCATTCCCCCAATCAGGCTTGTTGTTGTACTTTTTCCATTGGTTCCTGTGATTGCAATAAAAGGCACAGGAGATAATAAAAAAACCAATTCGATCTCACTAATTATTCTTAATCCTTTTTCTCTTGCTTTCACTAAAGGGGGTATATCCATTCTTACACCAGGACTAACCACGATAAGATCCGCTTCCAAGAAAAATTTTTCAGTATGATGATTAAGATCAAGTGCTACATCACCTTTTAATTTAGATATATTCTCCTTTAATTGAAAAGGATCCTTAACATCTGAAACTGTCACCTTGCACCCTAGTTCTGTTAAAAGATTAGCTACGGCTACACCTGTTCTTGCCAGTCCTACCACTGTAATCCTCTTTCCTTTTATATTCAAAACCTCTTTGCCTTTTTAAATTATCTGAGTTTTAATGTGCTCAAACTCAACAAAGCCAACATGATTGCAATAATCCAAAATCTCACAATAACCTTTGGCTCAGCCCATCCTATTTCTTCAAAATGATGGTGAAGGGGGGCCATCCTGAATACCCGTTTTCCTGTCACCTTGAAATAGAGAACCTGCACAATAACAGAAAGGGTTTCAATAACAAATATTCCTCCCACTATGATTAAAACCAACTCATGCTTTGTTATTACCGCTACTGTCCCCAGAGCACCCCCTAAGGCTAATGAACCGACATTACCCATAAACATCTGTGCAGGATATGAGTTAAACCAAAGGAAACCTAAACTCGCTCCTATTATGGAGCCGCAAAATATGGATAGCTCCCCTGCTCCTTTTATATAAGTAATATTTAAGTACCCGGCAAATTTAACATGACCTGAAAGATATGATATAAGGACATAAGTAAGAGTAGCTATGATTATAGGTCCAATGGCAAGGCCATCTAAGCCATCGGTTAAATTGACTGCATTAGATGTTCCAACAATTACAAAAACAGCAAATAGAATATACCACCAACCCAGATCAGGATTAATCTTTTTAAAGAAAGGTATGAACAATTTTGAAGAAAACGAAGAGGTAGCTGGATCAAGATAGAGAAAAAGGGCAATCCCCAATCCCAGGAGAAATTGAACTAAGAATTTTTCCTTAACTCTTAGACCATTTTCTCTCCTTTTTATTACTTTTAAATAGTCATCCCAAAAACCTATAAGGCCAAAACCGATGATGGAAATCAAGACAAGCCATGCATATTTATTAAGCAAGTCAACCCAAAGAAGAGTTGAAATCACAAGGGAAACAATGATAAGCATTCCTCCCATCGTCGGCGTACCCTCTTTTGATAGATGGGATGGGGGACCATCACTCCTGATACTTTCCCCAATCTGATATTTCATGAGTTTTTTGATTACAAAAGGGCCTAATAAAAGACTAATCAAAAGGGCCGTTAAAATAGCATAAGAGGTTCTAAAGGTTATATATTTAAAGACATTTAAAAACGAGATTTTTGCATGTAGAGGATAAAGTAAATGGTATAGCATTAATAAGCCTCTCTTGTTTTCTTAAGTTTCTCAATGATCCTTTCCATTTTCATTCTTCGCGATCCCTTTACGAGAAGGATATCCCCGTTTCTTAAGTTCTTGTCTAATATATTGAAGGCCTCATCTGCATCTTTACAAAAAAATACATTTTGTTTTTCCATTCCGTTAAGCAAGGCCTCTTTTCCAATAAAGGATGCCATTTCGCCAACAACAATCAAAAAATCGATAGATCTTCCAGCAATCATTCTCCCTATCTCTTTGTGAGCATCCATTGAAGCATCGCCTAACTCTAGCATATCCCCAATAGCCAGAAACGAATGACCGCTTTTGCTAATATTTGAAAGAGTCTCTATGGCTCTTTTCACAGAAGAGGGATTCGCATTGTAGCTATCATTAATGATTCTAATATCATGATCCAGATGACATAACTCCATTCGCATGGGAAGCCCTTTAAAAGATTCCAAACCTTTTTTTATGTTTTCTATCTCTATACCACAGACCGATCCTACTGCAGCAGCAGATAGTGCATTATAGACATTATAATTTCCAATAAGGGGGAGATGAACCTTAATTTCTTTATCATTAATCATTAATAGAAAGGTGAGACCATCTGTACCTAAATCTCTAATGTTTTTTGCTCTTATATCTGAATAGGATTCTATGCCATAGGTCAACAATCTTCCTTTAACCCTTTTTTTCAAATCCATAATGAACGGATCATCAGAATTGAGAATGACTGTTCCTTCTTGATCAATAAAATCAACTAACTCTCCCTTTGCCTCTTTTACCCTTTCAAGAGAACCCAAAAACTGAAGATGGACACCGCTGATATTTGTCAAAACCCCTATACTCGGTTGAGCAATTTCACAGAGCCTCCTGATTTCTCCTAATCCACTCATTCCCATTTCCAAAACCGCAATATCATGAGAAGGCTCTAACCTTAAAAGGGTTAAAGGAACACCTATATGATTATTATAATTACCCTCATTCTTCAGCACAGAAAATTTAGTCTCTAAAATTGAGGCTATCATTTCTTTTGATGTGGTCTTTCCATTACTTCCTGTAACACCTATTAAAGAGACACGGTTTCTTTCCCTATGATATTGAGAAATCCTTTGCAATGCAGCCAAGGTATCCTTAACAAGAATAATACAAGGCTTATGATAAATTTTTTTATCAGAAAGATTCTCTCCATTACATAACTCTCTTTTTGATAGCATGGCTCCAAATGCCCCTTTACTCAAGGCCTCACAAACAAAATCATGCCCATCAAAATTGTTTCCCTTAAGGGCAACAAACAAATCTCCAGGGCTGAGACTTCTTGAATCAATAGAAATATTCTTAAAGCTATGATGCATATTACCTTGAATAACACTACCCCCTGTTATTTCTTTTATCTCTTCTAATGTGAAACTAACCATATTTCTGCTGTCTTTTTTTAAGCCTTAAAATCTTCCGTACAACCTCTCTATCATCAAATCTTTTCCTTTTATTGCCAATAATCTGATAAGACTCATGACCTTTACCAGCTATTAATACAAAATCCCCTGGACATGCCAACTTTAATGCTCTCGTAATAGCCTCTTCTCTATCCTTAATTTTTATATACTCTCCTTTTTTACCCTTCACACCATCAAATCCCTTTTCAATCTCCTCGATAATTTTCATAGGATCCTCAGTTCTGGGATTATCTGAAGTTATAATGATAAAATCAGAAAACCTTGCCGCCACCCTTCCCATAAGAGGCCGTTTTAATCTATCTCTATCACCCCCGCAGCCAAATACTAAAATCAATCTCTTTTTTGTTATATTCCTTGCTGATTGAAGGAGATTTTTCAGGGCATCTTCAGTGTGAGCAAAATCTACTGCAACCATAAAATCTTGACCTTCCTCAATCTTTTCAAATCTTCCAGGAATGACTCTAACCTTCTCAATCCCTTTTTTAATCATCTTTAAATCCATTTCATGACAAATACCTGTTCCTATCGCAGCTAAGATATTATATACATTGTGCTGTCCAAGTAGAGGGGATTTAATTTTTATGCGACCTTGAGCTGTTTTTGCTGTAAATGATATTCCTTTCCGGAAACAATATATATCTTCTGCAATCACATCAGAACGTTTATTTACACTATAAGTCATTACTCTCCCGGGAAAGTTTTCTAAAAGTCTTTTTGAATAGGGATCGTCTATATTGATGATTCCGATTTTAATGGGATATTCTCTAAAAAGTTTTGCTTTTGCCTCAAAATAGATGTCTTGGTTCTTATGAAAATCAAGGTGGTCTTGCCCCAAATTAGTAAAAATTGCTGTGTGGAACTCACACCCCACTAATCTCTGTAATTCTAAGGAGTGTGAGGAGGCTTCTAAGATGCAGTAGTCGACATCATTATCAACCATATCTCTTAATAAATACTGAAGATCAAGAGATTCTGGTGTAGTTTGAGGCGCTGGTAAGATGCAGTTATTATAACGATAAGATATTGTTCCTATAACCCCAACCTTGAAGCCATCATTTCTTAAAATAGAATCAATAAGATATGAAACTGTGGTTTTCCCGTTTGTACCTGTAACCCCAATTAATCTCAATCTTTTCGAAGGATAATCATAAAATTTAGAAGCCGCTAATGCCAGAGCCTTTCTAGAATCAGACACAAGAATATCTGTAATGTTTTTCTTTTTTTTGCTTATCTCTTCATCAGGTATATCCTTGTCCCTTATTATAGCAATTGCACCATTTGAAATCGCTTCTTTTATATAATCATGACCATCTCTTTTAAATCCGCTGATAGCTATAAAGACTGAATCGGGTTTCACTTGATTAGAATGATAATATATACCCTTTATCATTCTATTTGTTTTTCCATGAATATTTATAACATTAAGAGATTTTAATAATTCCATAATATTAATCATAAAATAATTAAGTAGATTCTTTATCTTTTTCTAACTGGTAAACAACTTTTTCTTTTCCAAGATTTAAATAGGTTGTAAGGATTGTCATAATCTTATTTGAAATATTAGAAAAAAATCCATTTTCTAAAGAACTTTCTATCTCATTCTTATCCTTTTTAATCCTATTATCATATTTTACATAGAGCATATTTTCATTTTGAGGAATCATTAAATATCTTAATACTTGTTGAGCTACCCTACTGAAGACGGGAGCTGCTACCTTACCTCCCCAAAAGATATCTTTTGGTTCATCAATAATTACCAGAACTACAATTTTAGGCTCCTCAGCTGGAACAAACCCCACAAAAGACGCCAAGTATTTATCTTTAGAATAGGCTTTTTGTATAGGATCAAACTTTTGCGCTGTTCCTGTTTTTCCAGCAACGCTAAATCCTTTTACTGCGGCTAAATTACCCGTTCCGTTATTAACAGCACCTTTTAAGATTTTACTCATTATTTTACTTGTTCGATAAGATATCACCCTTCTTATCTCTTTTCGCTGAGTCTCTTTTATAATCTTATTTTTATAAGACACCGCTTTTAAAATTCTTGGTTTAACTAAAACGCCCCCATTAGCAATTAGAGATACAGCATTGATTAATTGTATAGGGGTTATAAGGATTTCCTGGCCGATGGAAATTGCTCCAATAGATACATTAGACCAATCTTTTGGAGCTCTAATAAGCCCTGGAATTTCTCCTGGAAGACCAATGCCTGTTTTATCTCCAAAACCAAATTTTCTGATGTAATCATAAAAACTTACTTTTCCCAGTCTCTGGCTTGTTTTTATTGCCCCTATATTGCTAGATTTCTGAATGATCTCCTCAAAGCGCAACCATCCATATTCCTGATGATCACGAATTGTTAATCCTCCTAGCTCTATCTTTCCATTTTCACAAAAAATCAGTTCTTCTGAATTAACTTTATTTTCCTCTAATGCTGCAGCTGCAGCTATGATTTTAAAAGTAGAACCTGGCTCATAACCAGTTGTTATTGCTCTATTTCGCCATATAAACTGGTCGTATTTCACAAAGATATTTGGATTAAAACCCGGGGTCTCCGACAATGCCAAAATTTCTCCTGAATAAGGATCCATGATAATAATGATACCCCTTTTGGCATCGGTCTCTATCACCTGCCTCTTCAGCTCTTTTTCTGCTATATATTGAATAACCTCATCAATGGTTAATATCAAATCATAACCTATCAAAGGATATCTTGAATCAATATCCTTAAGATATAGATTTCTTCCTAAAGCATCCCTTTCAATAAGAACCTGCCTCGATTCTCCTCTTAAGCTATCATCATGTAAATATTCTAATCCTTCTAATCCTTTATTATCAGTCCCTACAAAACCTATTACATGACCTGCTAGACCACGTTTAGGATAAAATCTTTTATACTCTTTTATAAAGCCAGCACCTTTTATATTAAATTCCTTAATTTTCTTAGCTTTCTCAGGTTCTATTTTTCTCTTGACCCAAACAAAATTTTTCTTTTCTTTCAAGCTCTTCAGAATCTCACTTTTTTTAATATTAATCACCTTTGATAACTTCTGAATTGTCTCTTTAGGATTATCTATTTCTTTAGGATTTAAATAAATAGAATCTAACTCGATACTTACTGCTAATTCTTTCATATTACGATCATATATAGTCCCCCTTTTAGGCTCCAATAAAAGAAATCTTTGATACTGATCTTTAGCCTTTGAGAAAAATTCATCATGCTTAAGAACCTGAATATAATATAATTTAACAGCTAATGTTAAAAAACATACAGTTATCAATAGAGAAAAAAATATAATTCGCTTATTCAATTTATCCTCAATATGTTTCAACATTTCAATCTTTATCCTTTAAAAACAAAATCTGTTCTTTCTTTGGGAAGATAAAACCCAGATCCTCAACTGCTAATCTTTCGATTCTATCAAGGGATTTTATACTCGCGATTTCTAATCTTAATATTCTATTTTCTTGGAATAGCTTTTCATGTTTGGCTATTAACTCTTGATACTCATAACTAATTTCTATCATCTGATGATGGGGCCACATATAAAAAAGTGCTCCTACGATAAAAATCAAGATATAAAAAGAAAATAAAGCAGCCTTTCTAAAGTTAATGAGATTTTTTTCTTTACTTAAATTTGGTTTCACGATTTTTCCCCTGTTAGCCCTATGCAATTTTTTCAGCCACCCTTAATTTTGCACCTCTTGATCTTGGATTAATCTCTATTTCCTTGAGGGAAGGAACAAGGGGTTTCTTTGTCAAAATCTCAATCACCTTCTTCTTTCCGCAGATACACTTCGGTATTCTCGGAGAACATGTACATCCTTTTTTATATGAATTAAAAATATTTTTTACGATTCTATCCTCTAATGAATGGAAAGATACTACACATAATCTTCCTTTAATTTTAAGAAGTTCTATTGCATCTTTTAGCGCAACTTTTAGAACATCTAATTCTTTATTAACATCTATTCTT
>Ga0307379_10001938_pt1 | contig 31429 bp, 28 predicted proteins | sample UN2MG_FD_202237 | JGI IMG/M metagenome (GOLD analysis project Ga0307379, IMG submission 202237) | Soil microbial communities from Risofladan, Vaasa, Finland - UN-2 | ecosystem: Environmental > Terrestrial > Soil > Coastal area > Acid sulfate soil | place: Finland: Risofladan, Vaasa | collected...
AACAATTTTTGCTGGAAAACCATATTTTTTCGATAAATCTACTGCTACTTCCATTATCATTGCATTTTTGGGAGTATTAACCATTCCTTGTCCTGGTTTGAAATCCAATTGATATTGTTTCTCACCAAATAATTCATCACACATTTCTCTAAGAGCGGCTTCTACTTTGTCATATTCTTGAGTCATGGCTCTGATATCAAGAGAAAGTTCCCAATTACCATTATTTTCAGAAAGAACATTAGGTCCAATTGTTATTCCAAAGGTAGAGAATTCAGTTGGAAATTGTGTTCGAATGAGGAAGCGTAAATTCTCAAATATAGCAGTCAATCCTTCATCATATTCGTATTCTTTAGCATCGGATTCCATTGATGGAGAAATTATCTCAAGTGATATTTCATCTGGTACAACATTTCCTTTAATGAACTTTCCAGTACATTTTGCGACCTTCCATGCATTAAAAGTAACTTCCCTGGAAGCTCGAATCATACAGTGAACATCCCCACCGGGGTTCTGATAAGCAGTATGTCTTCCCCATTGATCAGAGGTAAAAGTTTTCTTAACTAGAGTGCCTTTAATCTTAGTTTTCCTCTTTGGTATGGTTATAGTAGCTCCCATTGCATTCCTTCTTCTTGAAATGATAACTGTTCCAGCTCCATCTAAATTCATAACTACATCAGGCATTCTTCCGAATTTTTTATGGTAATTCCCAACACTGTGTACTCCACCGATTTCCTCATCTCCCGAAAGCTCAAAACAAACGGACATCTTATCCCCTAGATTTAATTTCTGTATCTCAGGTAAAATGGTCATTATTGAAGCAACATTGTTTTTGTTATCAATAGTTCCTCTACCAAAAGCAATACCCTCTTTAACAGTCATCTTAAATGGATCTGAATCCCATCCATCACTTACAGGAACTACATCAAAATGAGCCATTAAAAGTAAATGAAACTTGCCATCCCCGATCTTACCAAATACCGAATAAAAACCATCTTCATCAAAAATTTCAGCTTTAACGCCTTTCTCCTTGAGATAATTAACAATAAATTCAGGACAATCTTTGGTTAATTTTTTATTCTTTGGTAAATCGTTTACTGTATCGAAACTCACAAGTTTTCCCAAAAGATCAATAAGCTCTTTTCTATTTATTTCAGAAATCATATTTTTCAACAAACCTAATTTTTCTTTAATATTTCAAATATTGATTTCTTCATAAATAAAATATCTTCCGATTAAATTATCGATTAAGTATCACCCAAAATAATTAATTTATGAGAAGAGTACCATTAATTTGGAGATGATTATGACAATAAAAATACAATTGTTAGGTCACGCATCATTTAAGATGAAAGTAAGTGATAAAATCATTTATATCGATCCAGATGGTGGAGATGATTCCTTATACAAAGAAAAAGCAAATATCATTTTATCAACTCACGAACATGGAGATCACTCAAATCCAAAAAAGATTGCTCTAGCTAGAGACGAACATACCAGAGTTTTTACCTCAACTAAAAATTGCAATAATATTAAAGGAGTAGTAACAGCAATCGATCCTGGAGAAAAACAAAAAGTAGAAGGAATAATAATTCATGGTGTTCCAGGATATAATGTTCGACGTTTTAGAAGTCCAAATGTACCATTCCATCCAAGGGAAATTCAAACAGCGTTTATCATTGAAGCAGAAGGTAAACGAATTTATTTTGCTGGTGACACTGATTTTATCGAAGAAATGAAGGATTTGAAAAACATTGATATTGCAATGCTCCCAATTGATGGCAAATATACTATGGATCCACAAGAAGCTATGGATGCTGTCGGAGTAATTAAACCAAAAATGGTTATACCAATGCATTGGCGGGATAAAGATCCTGAGAAATTTAAATTAGATGTAGAAAAGAAATATCCAGAAATAAAAGTAATAGTCATAAAACCAGGGGAAGAATTTGAGATTTAAGTTATCTCTCTCCTTTTTTTTTTACTACAAACCTTTTTTTCCCACATCTGAATCTTGAAAATTTTTTTTAATTTAACTATATTGGTAGTTGAATCTATTTCAAAAAAATTAAATGACCTTTTAGTAAAAAAAAAGCATAAATGTTTAAATCTTCACTAAAAAGTTATTTTCTGAAAAGGGAATCTATTGATGAAGAAAAGAACATAATTACAAAAATGGAAATAACAATGAAGAAAGAAAAAGTAGTATTGATTCCAAAAGAAACATTAGTCAAGGGATTTAAAATAAGCTCTTTTCTAGCAGCTATAGCAATGAAGATTATGAAAATCTCAAAATTGAATCGTTTTTATAGATCACTTCTCCCAGTAAAAACTCATGTTGAATTGTTTCAAAAAGCCTTGAAAGCAAGAAAAATAACGATTGATGTAGATCTAGAATTCATTGAACGATTACCAGAGGGACCGTTCATTACACTTTCTAATCATGCTTTTGGATTATTGGATGGCATGATTTTGATTGCATTGATACGAGAAAAATATTCTGGATACAAGATTACAGCAAATTTTTTGATAGCACAATTACAACCATTAAAAGAAGTGTTCATCCCTGTGAATCCTATGGAGGGAGCTGATTACATACCGATGGGAGGAACGAAGGAAGTGCTAAAAATATTAGAAGAAGGACATCCAGTAGGCTTGTTCCCAGCAGGAGGAGTAGCAACTTATTACAAGGGATCAAAAGAGATTATCGATAAACCATGGATGATTTCCGTTTTTCAGCTAATAAATAAAGCCAAGGTGCCTGTTTTACCAGTATATTTTTGGGGAACTAATAGCTTCTTGTTTCATTTCTTGGGAAGAATCCATCCTCATTGGCGAACATTTAGATTGTTTAAAGAATTCTTCAAAAAGAAAAATACTACCATAAGGATGGAAGTTGGAAGGATAATCTCTCCAGATGAATATAATAGAATAAGTGACCTAGAAGAGCTGAGTGAGTTCTTCCGAAGCAAAGTTTTCAATTTAAGATGGAAATAATTAATGGACACAATAAATAATACAATTGCTCTTAAATTACCAGGAAAAAAAAGGAATAAATACTGATTTAATGCCAGCATTCTACAATGTTAACGGTGACCTGCCAATAGAATAAAGGATTAATTAACAACATAAATCACACTAAGGGAAAGTAAGAGAAGCCAATTTTACACACATATTGAGACTTCAAAGAGTGAGTTTTTCTTTTAAGTGAAGAAATCATTATCCAATAATAAAAACCATTAATAGTGAGGTATTTCTGATGTATGCTCCTAATTACGAGTTTGTTATCAAAGAATTAAGAACTGAAATAGAAGATATAGTGGAAAAGGATAAAATTTGTGGGTTAGCTATTGCTTTAGTGGATAGAGAAAGAATCATCTGGTCAGAAGGTTTTGGATTTACTGATTTTACTAAAAAAGAAGAAGTAACAGCAAATACTCTCTTTAGTACTCAATCGATGGGGAAAACGATAACAGCTACTACCTTTATGATTATGGCAAGTAAGGGATTGATTAACCTTGATGATTCAATAAGGAAATATTATCCTGAATTTACTGTCAACTCGAAATTTGGTGATAAAGAGGAAGAAATAGCAAAGATTACTTTTCGAAAGATGTTGGGCCACTTCGCAGGTTTTACCCATGAAGCTCCTATTGGAAGCAATTATGATGATACTCCCTGTACTTTCGAGGAACATATAGCTAGTATTAACAATATTTGGTTACGAAGTAAAGTTGGCTCAGAATTTGCTTATTCCAATTTAGGTATAGATTTAACTGCTTATGTTCTTGGTAAAATACAAAAAAAGGCTTTTCAGGAAGTAGTTAAAGATGAACTCTTTCACCCCTTAGGGATTGTAAATGCAACATTAGATATTCAGGAAGCACGACAACAAACCTTCGCAAAAGGGCACATTGGTGAGTTTGAAACACCAACAGTTCAAGTGCCAATGTTGGGTGCTGGTGGAGTCTACATTTCCGTGAATGACCAAGCAAAATTTGCCATGTTTCATTTAAACAAAGGAAAGGTCAAAGGTAAACAGCTTATAACTGAGGAATTATTCGAGGAAATGTATAAATCGCAATTTGAAAAAGATGGAATAAAATTACCTTTTGGATTAGGATTATATAAAGAAAGTTCAATCAATAATGCAGAAGTTTACTCTCATGGTGGAGGAGGGTATGGTTATTTAACACAGCATACTTGGGTGCCAAAATACGGTCTTGCTGCAATTGTTTTTACAAACGACATGCATCATAATGAAAGACAATTGCAAATAGCAAGAAAAGCTCTTGAATTGATGGTGAAAGAGAAATCTAAACCTTCAGCTGTTGAGGTTCCTTTTGAGAAGTTAAAGCGATTAATTGGTTCTTATTATACTTATAGAACAAATATGCATTATGCCAGTATTGAAAATAGAAAACTTGTAATATATGACACTCAAGGTAATAGATATTTGTTGTATCCTCAAAACGATTTGGAATTTTTAACTGAAGACAATAATAAAATTAAATTTGTACTGGGTGAACAAGGTAAAGCGAAATTTATAGAATTTATATCAAAGGGAAACTTTCGAACTCTCAAATATAATGATGGACCAAATGATCAACCTGGACCAAATGAGGAATCCTGGAAGAAACATCTGGGAATCTATGAGTTCTCTTCCTATGGATTGAAATATTATTTTGGGTTGGGACAATTCAATGGCTATTTGTACCTTTATATGAACGATAAATGGAGATTAGAAAAATATCAAGAAAATCTCTATTTTACACCAGATGGTGAAAGTTTGATTCTCAGCGATGATAAATTGATTTATAGGAATTTTACTTTAACGAAGACTGATTTCGATATTGATGAACTTCTTAAAGATTGTAACTCTTCAAAATTTAAAAGAGAAGTGTATAAAGGAATTTTTAATTCAGTTGTTGGTATTCTTTATTACTCAAAGGGATTTGAAAATGCTTACGATTTCATATTAGAAGCAATTGCTATTGATGATTTGTATCACGACCTTCTTTCAAGTTTTGGTATTTTGTTATATTATTATCGAAAACTAAACGAAGCAAAGCAATGCTTCAACAAATTGGTGGTATTAGATGAAAATAATGAGAAAGCAAAGATAATGTTAAAGAGAATTGAAATTGAACAAGAATAATCACTACACTGTGAAATTGCATTTTTCATTGCTATTTCAATAATTGTTAATGCAGTGAATATAACAATGAGAAAAAAACTCAAAAGTGATCCTTTAGTTGTTGTAAATTACCAACACTTTTTCCTTTTTTCATTCGTAGTTCAAATAAAATGGTTTATTTAGGTAGAAGCTAAAAAGTACTCTAAAGAAGTTTTAAAGTCGGTTGTTGTCAAATGAAGAATATTCATGATATTATTCTCGCTCGAGAAGCTAATTGGATGTATGAAAAAGGTCGTGGTTTCGAACCTATTCAAGGTGATATGACTCGTTGGCGTGGTCTTATCCCAGGTAGAGGTGAATTTTCTGATCGTTTCTTTACTGTTGAGATTGAAATGCTCGATGGTTTTCCAGCCACTCCTCCCCTTGTTAAGATGATTTCCGAGGTTGACCATCCTCGAGTTACTAAAGGAAAAATTATTGATTTATGGATTGTCAAGAAGTGGAATCCTGATTACCATCTCTTCCAAGTAGCTAATTCTATTAAAGGCTTATTTGCTCGTGAACCTTTACGACCAGCTCGTCATTTGATAGAGAAAGGTGCAGCACTTCCTGCTCAAGCAAAACCTGCTTCTGCTATTGCTGTTTACAATAGGCAGAGAACTCAGCTTGAAGAAGTGTTACAAAGTAAAGATGATGAAATTAATCGTATGAAAGCTGGTTTGAAAAGCAAATCAGGTCTTGATCGTCATTCTGAACGTGAGAAATATCTCGAGAAGCGCAAGATAGAACTTGAAGAAGAAATTTTTGATATCGAAGAAAAGTTCCACTGGGCAGATCTTACTGCGATTACTTTTGCTAAGGAATACCTTCGAACCCGTACCCAGATACAATTAGTAGCATTAATGAGTCATGAATAGAAACGCTAGAATGAGTTTTTATTCCTTTTTTTTCTTTCTTTTCTTATTTTTCTTTTAAAATTGATATTTGATAGTAGAATTAAAAAACTAAGATGCTATCGGTAAACTGTTCTTATTGGATTAACATCTGGTGATTAATTCATGATTGTTATTATTATTGCAGCAGGACAAGCAAAAAGACTCCATCCGTTAACAGAAACCCGTCTTAAAGGTTCCTTGCCAATTCTAAATGAACCTTTATTGGTTCGTATGGCAGATATGGTAGAAAAATCTGGTTTAATGGAGAAATTAATTCTTGTTGTCTCCCCTGGACAAGAAGAAAAAATGCGAGAGCTGTTCTCTGAGAGAAAATATACTTCTAAGGTTGAAGTGACTATCCAAGATCCTCCTTTGGGAACTGCTGATGCTGCTGCTAAAGGTGAACCTTTTCTTGGCAATGCTCAGCACTGTTTAATTATGAATGGCGATATTTTAGCTCCTCTCGATCAGATTATCCCTCAATTAATTTCTCATCATGAAAAATTAGATGCAAAATGCTCTATGGTTGTTTTCCCTGGTAAAAGTTCCCGCTATGGTTTGCTCCGTATTACTGATGATGGTAAAGTACTCGATATTAAAGAGAAAGATCAAGCTACAGCTGTAAGTGATGAGCAAGGGTACATTAATGCTGGAATTTATTATTTTACAAGAGAGATTTTTGATATAATTAAGAATACTCCTCTTTCTGCTCGTGGAGAATATGAGATTACTGATTCGATTTCCCTTCTTGGAAAACAAGGAACAGTAGGTGCAATTATTACTAATTCTTGGATGAGTATTGAAAATCCTATTGATCTTTTTAATGCCCAGTTATTCTTCCCTCCTTCAGATGAATTATCTTCCATGCAATTCCATGCTGGAGGGGATATAGGATTCAAAGCAGCTGAAGATTTATTCTTTGATGCGGAAACGGAAATTAATTTTTCAGGTGTTAAAATTAAAGGTCCTGTTTCAATCGGGCAAGGAACATTAATTGTTTCTGACTCAATTATTGGTCCTAGAACTTTTATTGGTCGTAACTGTGAATTTGAAGCAAATTCGTCAATTCAAGAAGCAATTATTATGGATATGGTTCGCGTGGAAAAAAATTGTAATCTTTCTTCACTTATTGTTGGTGAAGAAACTCTGATCGGAGCAAACACTAAAATTTCTCCTTGCGAAATAACACAAATAAATCAAGCCATACCTAGAAATCGTGATGAAATAGATAAATTCGTCATAATTGGTGGGAAAACAATTATTTCAATAAATGTAGTGATTTCTAAGGGAACAAAGATAGCATCACATTCAGCAATAACTAAGGATTCGTTACTTGAATAATTCAAAAAAATAATATTGAGGTTCTAAAATTGAGTGAAATTAAAGCGATTATATTTGATTTTGATAACACATTAGTGAAATCTCATATTGATTTTCCATCTATGAAGATAAGTATGGCTCAACAAGCAAAAAAACATGGATTGGATTTTGGGGAAGAAAAAGAAATCCCTCATAAATTCACAGCTGGAAATATCATTGAAAAAGTAAAGGAATATGATGAACAAAATGGAACTAATCTTGCAACTCAGCTTTGGAATCTTGTTGAAAAATTTGAGAGAGAGGGAATGGAAGATTTAACAATTGATAGTGATGTTTTCTCTTTATTGGAAAATTTACAGAATCAAGGGATTATTCTATGTTTATTTACTAACAATGCGAAAAAACCTACTTTAGAGGTTTTACAATTGCATGATATGCAAAAATACTTTCAAATCATTGTTGCTCGAGAAGATGTTTTACAAATGAAACCAGATAGTGAAGGCATTGATCTCATTTTAGAAAAGCTAGATTTGAAACCAGAACAAGTAATCCTAGTTGGTGATTCTTGGGTTGATGGAAAAGCAGCAAATAATGCTAATGTCCGTTTTGTTTTGTTTCGTGAAGAAAAGTTGGATCAAGAGAAATATGGTATTGAAATTTGGAAACATACTAACTCAATAATTGATGTTTTATCAATTTTTAAAGAAGAATAATTATTGTTATGTGTAATTTTCAAGCCAAGAAATATACTTCTTAATACCTTCTTTTGTTGTAATTTTTTGTTTCCATTGTAATTCTTTTTCAGCTTTTGATACGTCAGAAATTGCTCTTTTAACATCTCCTACCCAGCCTCTTTCTCCACCTGTATAAGAAAATTCAACATTTGTTAATCCCATTGCTTCTATAATACAATTAGCAATTTCATTGACAGTCATTCCCTCAGAAGTGGTGATATTAAATGCCTGAAATCCATCAAATGAAAATTTCATTGCTTGCATATGTGCATCAACACAATCATCAACATAAAGATAAGATTTTAGCTGCTTTCCATCACCAAGAATTTCTAACTTCTTAGGATTTTGTTTTAATTTGCAGAAGAAATCATACATAACTCCATGATTTGAGGGAGGACCAAAGATGTTTCCCAAACGAAGAGATATTGCTTCGATGTTATATAAACTTGAGAAACTTGAAAGATATTGTTCAGAAGCAGCTTTAGAGGCACCATAATGACTAATTGGTGCAAGATGATGATTCTCAGGTGTTGGTATTACTTCAGTCTCACCATAGACTGTTCCTGAAGAAGAAGCGAAAATAATTTTTGGAATGTCATTTTTCACCATTGCTTGTAAGATATTTAATGTTCCTTGAACATTTATTTTAAAATCAGAAAAGAGTTTTTCCACACTTGTTCTCACATTTGGATTTGCTGCTTCATGGATTATCATATCAATGTTCTTTGTTTCTTCTTCAATGAATTTTTGATCTGTAATTGTCCCTTTTACAAAATGACAAATGTCTTTTTTCGCGAGACATTCTTTTATATATTCTCTTCTCCCAGCAGATAGATCATCAATAATTTTTACTTGATAACCTTCAGTGATTAGTCTCTGCACAATATTACTACCTATAAAACCACATCCACCTGTTACTAATATTTTTTTAGCCATGAAGAACTACCAGCAAATTGTTTCTTGTTATAATTCATCTCAATAGTTATTAAATTAAAACATTTTCTTTACTAAATTCTAACCAAAATAATTTTTAAGAAAGTTTACGAATTTCTGCACGGAGATTAACCATTTGGATAGAGAATTACTACTCTTAACTTTGAAATTCACTAAAGAGGCACCTTTTGTAGATGTTAATGAATTAATTCAAACTACCAGCAATTCTCGAGTAAAGAATTTTTTCAAAGAAATAGAAGGATTTGGCATTATATTACAACCAACAATTGATGGTGGGTATACAATCACTTCTGAACAAAGAGCAAGATTGGTAATTTTAGGCGCTTTAAACGGATTTGATTTTGAGAAAATAATCAAAGAATTAACCTGGCAAGAATTTGAGCTATTAACAACTTTTGTTGGTGATGAGTTTGGATATGCTGCTTCTACAGGACTAAATTTCTCAACTGAAGAAAGGAAATATCAGATTGATGTTATTCTAAGGAATAAGCCTTATGTTTTACTTATTGATTGTAAGCATTTTGGAGGTACAGGGAAACAATCCGTTTTAAGAAATGCTGCTACAGAGCAAATTCAAAGAGTTGAAGCTGTTGTTGCTCATCTTGAAAAATTGCAATCAAAACTTCGAATAAGGAATTGGAAAAAGATAGTTTTTATACCACTAGTAATTACTTGGTTAGATGATGAAGTATTCTTCTATGAGCAAGTACCAGTTGTCCCCTTTAGTAAACTTCGATCATTTTTCCAAAATTTCTACTTATATATTGAAGACATTTTTCAAATTGTAATTAATATTTAGTGAAAAAAAGCTTTTTCTCTGAAAAAATGAGTGTTGTCCAAAAGGAAAAAATAATATTCTCTAGATGTTTAATAGATTTAATAACAGTAGAAAGGTGTTATATACACCAAACTAAATGGTTAATAAAGGAAAAAACGCTTATCTTGATTACTTGTAAAGTAATTAAATAGTAATAATCTAAAATACTTTGATGGGGTCTGAAAATGTCCGAACTTCAACCACCTAATGTTGATGAAATTAAAAGACAATCTGTTGTTCGTTTCCTTGCAGAAATGCAAGATTTAAAGCAAAAAATTGAGCTTGAGTTCTCCTCTAGATTTGATGAACAGAAAAATAATTTTCTAGCTACTTCTAAAGCTAACTATAGTCCTACCGAGATTGGTACAATTTTTGATACTATAAAATCACTAGAAATGGATTACATGAAAAATATTCTTACAAATGCTTCTGGAAATGGAAGCAAAATATTGAGCAATACTCTGAGTAGTGCTATGTCAGGTAATCTTAGTTTTAGCGGTGAGGCGACTCATCGAATTGCTGAACTAGAACAAGAAAATACCAGATTAAAAGTTGAAATAATTGAAAAAAGTAAAATCTTTGAAGAAGAACAAGAGAAAATTAGAGCTCGAGGAGAAGATCAAATAGATGATATGAATCGCCTGCAAGAGCAAGTAGATGAACAAAAACGTACAATAGATATGTACGAAAAACAAGCTATGGAACATGGCGAAGCTTTAGCTCAACAAAGAATGGAGATAGAAGACCTTCAATCGCAAATTGGTGATGAATCACAAGGAAAAGAACATATGGAAAGACTTCTTCAAGAGAAAGAAGAGATTATTACAGAACAAGAGAAGAATATTTCCTCCCTAAAAGAACAAATGGAATCAATGGAGAAAAGGATAAATCAAATGAAATCGGTTAGTACCGAGAAATTTGAAGTACAAACAAGTCGTTTAGAAGAAACTCTAAATCTTGAGAGACAAAGAGCAGATGACCTAGAGGTACGCTTGAAAGAAGCTTCCACTGCAATAGGTAGTTACAAAGAAGCAATTGATCAAAAAGATGAGGAGATTGATAGATTAAGGAAAACGATAACCGATACAAAATCAAATATTGCTTCAGCTTCTACAGAAAAAGATGCTCAAATTAAGAAACTCCAAGATGACTTCAAATCTCTTGAACATGAGTTCACTGATACCAAAAATACTTTAGAAAGAATGGAAAAGAAAACCACTACTCTTGAGAAAGAATTACTAGATAAAGAAAAATCCCTTGATACCAGAGATGAAGAGATTAGAAAATTAAAAGATCAATTAGTTGACGCTAAGGAAAGTGTTACTTCTGAAAAATCATCTCAAGAAACAAGAATCAATGAATTATTGAAAGAAAAAACAAATAATGAAGCTGAAATAAACAATCTCAAAAAGGAATTACGAGATATTAAAGGCACTCTTGAAGATAAAGAAAAGACAATCGCTGAAATTTCAAAAACACAAAATGTTATTGAAAAAGATCGTGATGCGGTACAAGAAGAACGCGATAAAACAATGGTCCAAATTGAAAATCTCAAAACAAGAACTTCTGAGTTAGAAAAATCTGTAGAACAAAAAGATACACTCATTAAAAGTTTAACTAAATCTCTACAAGGTGTACCAAAATTCAGAGTTTTCTTAGCTATTCAGGATATTGGTGGAGAAATTGTAGTTAAAGATCTAGCAAAGATTGTTGGGCAATCAGCAGAGGTTGTTCAACATATTGTTGATGATTTGAAAGAAGACGGATTAGTAAAAGTAGCAAAGAAAGAGAATAAAACATTTGTTTCAAGAGTTTAAATCTCTCTTATTTTTTTATTTTAAAAAATAGTTTTATACTATTAATTTCAAAGATGATGTACTAATTAAAAACTAGGGGAAAAATAAAATATAAAAAAATTAACGAGAAAAGTCTAAATTTACACATAGATTAAAAAATGACTTATTTCTCGCAACATGAAGAGGTTGGACTACTATTGGCTAAATCTACAGACAAAACAATAGAAGACAAAGATGAAGAAAATAATGATGATTCAGAATTAGAGGATTCAATTGCACAAACAGCTTCAAGAAGTGGAAAAATAGATCAGAGTGGAACCTTAAGCTTTAAAACAGTTAAGAATATTTTTTCAAAACAGAAGAAAATTGCTCTTTTTATAGATGCTCCAAATATTCTTCGTAGAGTTAATAATCGACAAATTAGATTAGAAGATATTGAAAAAATTGCTAGTAAATTTGGGCAGATTAAAATTGCGAAAGTTATCTTAAATCGCCATGCACCAAAGAATTTGTTAAAAGCAATTGAAAATAGTGGTTATGAACCAATTGTTGCTACTGCGGATATTTATATCAGAATGGCAATTGAAATCATGGATAACGTTTTTTCTAAAAATGTTGATATCGTGATAATTGCTAGTAGGCATGCGAGATGTGCACCCATCCTTCGAGCAGTTAAAGCTAATGGTTTGGATACAGCAATTATTGGATTCCAACCAGGATTTAGCATTGCAGTGAAAAACGCAGCTGATATGGCGTTCCAATTGGAAATCTAAAATCATTTCTTTTTATTTTTTCATTTATTACTGAGTATTTAAAAAGTAAGAAACTTAACTGCTTTTTTGTCAAATTAACAAGCTAGCAGTTTAAACAAGGTGTGAATTATGAGCCAAAAGATAATTGTAATAGGTAATGGGCCAGCAGGTATGAGTGCAGCAGGAGCAGCACGTTTAACTGATAGATCAGCAGAAATTACAGTAATTGATACGAAGGATTATGATACTTATCATCCTTGCGCAATGCCTTTTGTTATTGGAGGATATTTACCTTCTATAGAGTCTATAATTGAGAATCTAAATTATGAAATGAATAAAATAACATTGTTAAAAAGTTCGTTAGTTACTGATGTAAATTTAAAAGAAAGAAAAGTAGTTGTTAAAAATAAATCTGGAGAAGAACAAACTTTAGAGTATGATAAATTAGTTGTCTGCACAGGATCAAAGGTATTTATCCCACCTATTCCTGGGAGAGACTTAGATAATGTTTTTAGCTTGAAATTTGCAGAAGATGCAGAAGCCATAAAGAAAGCTGCTTTAGGGAAAAATGTTAAGGAAGTAGTTGTTGTTGGTGGAAGTGCGATTGGAATTGAGGTTGCATCTGAATTAATACATCTTGGTAAAAAAGTTACAATCATTGAAATGGAACCACAGCTTATGCCTTTTAAGATTTCAAGTGGTTTTGCAAAATCAGTAAAAGAATATTTGGAAGAAACAGGAATAGAAATCAAAACAGATATGCTTGTAAAAGAAATTATTGGTAAAAAATCAGTTGAAAAAATTAAATATGGTTCTGATGATGTAGAAGAGACCATTAATGCACAGGTGGTAGTATTAGCAACAGGCGTTAGAGCTAATGCTGATTTAGCAAAAGATATCGGATTGAAGGTTCATGAAAAATTCAGAGCCATCGAAGTAAATGAAAAAATGGAAACGAATATTGAGGGAGTTTATGCTGCAGGAGATTGTGTTACAGTAAACAATTTAATTACCAAAGATCAGAATTTAGCTCAATTAGCAGGACCAGCAGTAAGACAAGCAAGAGTAGCAGGAATAAATGCTGCAGGTGGCAATGCTAGCTATCCGGGTAATGTGAATGCCTTTATTGTATCTTCCAGAACATTCATTGTTGGATTAGCAGGAATAAATGAAGAACAAGCAAAAGAAATCGGTATAGAACCAATAACAGCAAAACTTTCTGCACACATTCGACCTCATTATATGCCAAATAGTAAGGAAATAACTCTAAAGTTAATTGCAAATGTTGCTGATGGAAAAATATTAGGTTTAGAAGCTATTGGTGAAGAAAAAGTAGATGAAAATGTTAACTACATTGCTATAGCAATTCAGGCAGGTTTAACTGTATATGATATTATGGATATTGATTTCTGCTACGCACCGGCAGTATCTGAAACGATCTATCCTTTAGTAAAAGTAGCAGATGCTATTATCCGAAAAATTGAAAGAAAGAAAAGTAAATCAACTTAGATTGTAAATAAAAAATTAGAGATTTCCCTTCATAAGGGAAAACTCCTTCTATTTTTGCTAATTCACTGAAATTATTTCTCTACAGAAGAAAATTTCATTGAGATAGACTACATTTAATTTAAGAGTATCTCCAATTTCCAAGAACAAAACCAATTGCCATTGAGTTACATTGAGATAATCTTGTGTGAACCAGACAGTAGTATTTTCGCTAGTTGGTATCGATTCTCCTTCTTCTAAATAGGTTAGGTTACCATAAGCAACATAAATAGTATTACCTTGTTTTTCAAATGAAGTAAGATCAGCTATTTCCAATGTCTCAGTGTAATTTTCCGAAGCACTACCTTCGTCACCAATTAGATTCAAGTACTCATCTAATGCCCGTACTAGAACAGTCTCAACTGTATCACCGGTAATAACTTTTTCAAAATGAGTTTCCGCCCCACCAGGATCATAGGGATTTGTTATGGCAATTCCACCAAATCGCAGTTTATCAAACTGTACAGGTACGATATAGGCATAATCAGACATATTATTATATCGTTCTCTTATTGGATATAATAATGGTAGAATTGGATAATAATTCTCAGCTGCATAACCTTCTTGATCTTCAATTTTAGTATTGCAATGGATTAAAGCATTATAAGTATCAATGGGTTTGGGTTGTAAATCTGACCAATCAAAGAAATAAATGCCCGAAACATTTGCTTTTATTGCACCACGAAGTAATTGACTTTCTGATTCAGGTTGAGTAAGCATAACATATTGAGAAGTTTCTCCCGTATTTGCATCATAGATAACGCGAATGTCATCACTCCAACCAATTCCTAATTGTTCTGTAGTAGTAAAGAAATATTGGAATTCATGATTTCCTTTTCGATGTCTTCCCCATTTATTAATATTGTATTCTAACCAATCTTCTGGGTAACATTGTATTTGAGCATATTCAGGAAGTTCGGAAAGAACTTTATAATCTTTAACTAGATTTCCTCCTAGGTCAAACTCTAATACCCCACCCATTTTATTTAGGTAAGTTGTCATTGCTATCCCATTGGTGTTCTCTATCTTCCAACTTGTAGAGACGGAATAAGGTACAAGTAAGCGCATATATCCTGCTTCATTCATTGAATAATAGCTGTTATCACCTGGTATGTAATTTGGATTTAAATTCATTAATACTCTACTAAGCATTTTTGTTCTGGCTAGATAGCTACCAATGGTGCCAGTTTGATTAATTACAACAACTTCTTCTGATGGATCAGTTAAATCGACACCAACAAATCCAAAGATAGAATTTCTTTTCCGGCCAGCATTATCTGTTCCTATTTTTATTGAATCAGAACCTATAACGCCTATCCACATTAGTTTTCCGTTTATTTTTCCCACATGTAGTTCTTGTATCTCTGTGTTACTACCAAATGGTGATGATTTCTGAATTATCTCAGCAGCAAGATCACTATCAACTACTCTCAAGTGGTCTCCAGTAACAATATTATTGAATGGCATTTTAGCATCAGTAAATTCTATAATGGTATCAAAATAGCGAGCAGTATCATATCCTCGGTATATTGCGCTACTTCCAAAAAAGAAGACCGGTGTTAGAATCATTCCACCAGCAAATACTAGCGTTATAATTGCTGCAACATCTCTTCCAATTCGGCCAAAATTTCTTGAAAAATACCGTAATAATACAATTATGCCAATTCCTGCTAATAATAATGACATAGCAATAATAGTACCAACAACTGGTAATGAGAACCATAATGCAAGCCATATTACTAGAAAGCCTCCCAAGAAAACTCCACCAGATACGAGAAAGACTATTGCAGAGAATTCTTTACGAGCTACTAACATGACTACTAGAGCTAAAATACCGTAAATCAAACCTAATATTAAAGCTATTAAAACCATTAACATAATAGTTGAATAAGCACACTGTATTATAAAAATTTGGAATGAGAAATTATAGGAGCAAATTTTTTCAATTTATCAAATAGTAATACTATAAATCAAAAGCTATTGAATTCCTTTTTCCCTTTCAGATTTTTAGTGTTATTTTGGATATTATTCTAGTAAATACTAATTGTATTTTTTGCTTTTGCCAAATTTCGTCCAATTCGATTTAAAAATACAAATTCCAATTCATTTGTACCTTTCAGAGCAAGTTTAATCTTAGGTTTAATTATTACTTGCGAATTTGCTGAAATTTTTTTACCATAAATTGCTATTAATTTCAGTATATCATTTTGTGTTTCTCTTATTTCAAAACTACCTGAAATGACATTTTCGGAATTATTCTTCAACTTAATAATTGGTTGAAATAATGAATCTCTTTTTGCAACATCAGGCATATCAATAGATATCTCGAGCGATTTTTTCTCTTTCTTTTTCTCTGTTGTAATATTCTTTTTCTTTAAAAGCACAATATCCTTATGTGAGGGTATTTTCTCTTCAACATTTAGAATTTTTACTTTACTACTCTCAATCACTTGAGTTGAGGATTTATGTGTATCAATTACAGTTGGTTCGATTATCCGAATATTCTTTGATTTGAATTTGTTGGAATCAATAGCATTTCCATTTTCTGGTGAGATGTTCCAATTAATTTGCACATCTAGTTTCTGAGTTGGATTAATTATTTGATATTTGTAAGAAAATTCCTTAGTTAGTGTTCCGCCCATCCAATTACCACGAGTTACTGTTATAAATGTAGGAATTGCTCCTAAAACAATATCTCCTCCTCTAAGTATTGTAAGATCAATGGGAATCCACCTTCCACCTATTAGAAATTCTGCTATTGCATGTCTTTCCCAATTTTGGGTTAAAGCAAATCCTGCGTTTGTTCTTGCAGGAATACCAGCAGCACGACATAAAGCAACAAACAGAGCTGAATATTCGGTGCAATCTCCTTTTTTATTCTCAATTGCAAAAGCAGCACCATATTCACCTGGCTGTATTTCATATGTTAATGTTTGTTGAACTAATTTAGCAAATTTCTTTGCTTTTACTATTGGATCAATATTAGTGATTTTTGAAGCCATTTTTACAATTGATGGATGATCGCTTTCAATATGAGGTTCAGCTTCAAGATATTTCTTTAGAAAATTGTTTTCATAAGGATTTGTACCAGCAATATGGGAATAATTTCTCGAGATAATTAAGGGCCTATTTTCAATTAAAGCAGTATAATTCATTGATATTTTATCTTTCGAATTGATTCTTGCTTCTTCCATTCTAGTCCAATGGTTACCTTCAATATCAGTCGATATCTTCAATGTAGTAGGATTCATTTGCATGTCTTTTACTATTTGTTGAGGTTGAATGCTGATTGGTAATGCAATATAGGCTAAAAAATTTCCAATTGGTTTATCACTTGGATTATAAACAGTTATTCCATAGTTAATTCGCCATTTTGGAATCAAATTTCTTGTAATTAGAGGAGCTGATTTTGGTGCAGAAAAAGAAAAGTAACAACTACAAATTATTTTTTTTCTATTATCTAAAACTGCTCCAATATAAATACCACTAATCCAATTTTTTGGTATTATTATATCAATGTAAACAATTTTACTAGAATCAAATACAGGAAGATTTGAATTTACTACTCGCATTTCTAAGGGATTGTAAACTTCTAAACTAACAGCATTTATAGGTAATTTTTCATCTAGTGAGGGAATAATAAGAAAACGCAATTTTTCACCACTTTTTACTGGTGTGGAAGTAATTGGGATATCCCCAGCAGTTGTTGAAATAAATGGTTTTAGTTGCACTTTTCAAATTCCTCAAAATAGTTGAAAATTTTTTTTCTTTAATTTTTCTTCTGCTTTTTTTTATCACTATCTTCAAGTACTTTTACAGATTTACTTGGAAGAATTTTAATTGTTTTAGCTTTCCTATTCTCATCACTTATATTTAAGTCAAAATTTGTTTTTGGTGGAAGTAATTTAATAAATTTCAATTCGTGTTCTTTTACTCCTAATAACCTTGCTGCAGGACAAAATGAATAATTCTTTATTGCTTGTAAACATTCAGGACAAAAATATGCTTGACATTCTGCACAGATGAGCATCTCCTTTCCACTTTGTATAGAGACATCTAAATTTTTATTACAAAGAATACATCGGATTTGCTCGGTCCTCATTTCAACCAAAAGTACTCACAAACCTTCCTTAATAACAAAATATCTACTATGTTAGTAGGTAGAACCATTAATAGTTCTACCTTTATTGAATCACTTTTTCTAATAGTTCTTTGTATTACTTGAGTATGACTTTTTGTGGAACTTTTTCTATTTTTTCAATTTTTTAAGTAAAATGCTGACTATTTTCTTTAGAGGAATTATTTCTTGTTCTCCAGAAATAATGTTTCTTAAAGTCACGGAATCCTTTTCTAGATCTTTGTTCCCAACAATGATCATCCATTCTGCATTCATTTTTTCAGCATTCTCGAAATGTCTTTTTATTTTCCAATCAAAAAGATTGAGAATTATTTTCATTCCTTTAGCTCTAAGAATATTTGAAAGTTCAATAACAGGTAAACTATTTTCAAGTTTTATTGGAGCAATATAAACATCACAAAACTCATTTTTAGGATACTTTACATTAAATTCTTCCATTAATTCCAATAGTACTGTTTCTCCAAAACCAAAACCTGTTCCTGTCAATGGTTGGCCACCTAACGTAGCTACTAAATCAGCATATCGTCCTCCTCCAGCTATCGCTCTTGGAAGAACACCTTCTCTACTCCAAGCCTCAAAGATGATTCCAGTATAATAATCCAATCCTCTAGCTAGACTTCCATCAAATTCAATATAATCACTTATTCCAAAGCTTTTGAGTAGTTTTGCTAATTCAGTCAAATTTTCCAATGCTTCATCAATATTCTTTCCAGGATAAATTTTCTTCACTTTTTTAATGAAATTTTCAGGTGAATCTTGAATTTCAGATAATTCAAACAAAATTTCAGCTTGATTTTCTGCAAGACCTAATTTCAATAATGAATTTATCAAAGTACCTTTTCTAATTACTTCAAATTCTTCGACTATTTTTTCAGTCTCTTTAGTTTGAGGTATTATCTTAAAAACAGACTCATCAATATTTTTAGCATGACGTAATTTAAGGGAAATATCTTTTGCTTCGTCCTCTGAAAAAGAACCTTTAAGCTCTTTTTGTATTCGTTCTTGCAAGATTTTTTCTTTCCGATCAAAATTCTGAATTACTGGTAAGAAATTTTTTACTCCAAGATTATCTAAAAATTGTTGCATAAATTGTCGATCGTTTATTCTTACAACGAATTGTTCTTTTGTTAAACCACATTCACTAATTACTTTCGTTAGAATAGTTATAATCTCTGCATCAGCATAAATTTCTTCCATTCCCAAAATATCTGCATTGTATTGCCAAAATTCCTTTACTCGACCTCTTTGTAGTGTTTCGTCTCTGTAACATTTCGGAAGTGAGAACCATCGAATTGGCTTTGTATAATATTGTTGTCGTTCAGCAAGCATCCTTGTGAGGCTTGGTGTTAACTCTGGTATAAGAACCATTTTTTGTCCACTTCGTCCTTGTACTTTGAAAGTTTCCTTCACTAAACCTTCACCGGATTTTAATTCGTAAAGTTTGAGGAATTCCACAGCAGGAGTCTCATATTGTATATAACCGAACTCCTTAGAGATTCGACTCATCGTTTCTAATACAAAAGTCACTTTAGCAAAATCCTCTGGGAAGAAATCTCTAAAGCCAGCTGGCTTTCCAATTTTGATTTTCTTTTCTTCTTCTGTCATATGAAATACCTCAATTTCGCGTTATTAGAATTGGTTCTTATTTTTGTAAGTTCTCTCTTAAGTTTAATTGAAAGAAATTTCTCAGGTATGGGATTAAATCTATTATAAACTAAAATTATTTTCTTATTGTTTGATGTGAAAACTATCCCACATTAAAATTCCACCTAAGGAAACACAAAATATCCTTTATTTAACTATTTCCTTTTTTTTGGAATCAAATCGAATTAAATCTGTTACCTGTAATTCTTTTAAAGAAACGATAAAATTAAAGATTGAACTTTTAAGATGTTAGTTAATTAGCATTATGTTTATTTGCAAAATCAAACAAAAATTTAAATTATTTAAGTTTTAGAAGTCATCAGAAAAATGAGGGGAAAATAAATTGCCTTTTTTAAGATCTACAACTATTGACACTATAATGTCAAAACCGGCTTTTGTTGATTATGATGCTAACCTAATTGAAGTTACTAAGAAATTATTACAAACAAAAAAAGGATGCGTTTTTGTTACAAGAGTAGGAAAATTAATTGGTATAATAACTGATAGGGATATACAAAGGTTAATTCTAAGAGATGCAGGAATTATATCTCCAGATATAACTGCTAAAGAATTTATGGTGAAACCTGTTGTTAAAATATTCAGATCAGCTTCTATTGAAGAAGCAGATCAATTAATGCATGATGAAAAAGTAAATCGATTAGCAATTATTGATAAAGTTAATCCTGATAAAGTAATCGGTTTTGTTGATTATAATACTACACATGCTGAAATTGTTACTAAATTTGCTAAATCTTTAATTGAACGAAGAAAATATTTTGATGGATAATAAATCCGATTTTTTATAAAAAATAAAGATGAATAGGAAAACATTATTACCTACTCAAAATTTTTTTATTAATCTAGACTACCAATTTCTTTTTCAACTTCTTTGAGAATTTCACCAGATTTGACAAGTGCTTTCATAGTATTATGATCATCAAATAATGGTCTATCTTCATCAAGGAAATTAACATGTTTTCTAATTACTTCTTTAGCTTTGGTTACTCCATCACCAAATTTGAAATCTCTGAAGTCTAATGCTTGAGCAGCAGCCATGAATTCTATGCCAAGAACACCATAAGCATTATCAAGAATTTGATTATTCTTTAGAGCAGTATTCATTCCCATCGAAACAAAATCCTCTTGATCTGCTGCTGCAGGGATGGATTGAATACTTGCAGGCATGGATAAGATTCGCATTTCAACAATTTGCATATCTGCTGCATATTGGCTTAACATTAAACCAGACATTAATCCAGCACCTTTTGTTAAGAAAGGAGGTAATCCAACACTCAAAGCAGGATGATTTAATCTATTCATTCTTCGCTCTGACATTACACAAACCATTGTAATTGCAGCTCCTGCCATATCCATTGGTAAACAAACGGGTGTACCTTGAAAGTTTGCACCAGTCAATTGTAATTTTTTATCTGGAAAGAATACTGGATTGTCACCTACACCATTCAATTCTATTTCAACTTGAGAACGAGCCCATGCTAATGCATCATGAGCAGCACCAATAACTTGTGGGGCAGAACGCATTGAATAAGCATCTTGGACTTTTACTTTCAATCTAGCTTCGTATAAATCTCCACCTTTGAAAAGTTTAGATAATGCATTTGATGATCTTATTGCTCCTGGGAATCCTCTAATTTCATGTAACATTGGTGTATAAGGTTTCATATTTCCCATTAACGCTTCAATTGTCATAGCACAAGCAATCTCAGCTTGTTTCATAAATTGTAAGGCATCATATAACCAGAGAGCACTCATAGCAGTTAGAAAATTGGAACCATTTATAGCTGCTAAACCATCTCGAGCTTTTAATCCAGGAATTTCAATTCCAGCTTTTTCCATAGCTTCTTTTCCAGGTACCAGTTTACCTTTATAGTAAGCTCTTCCTTCTCCCATTAGCAATAGTGCAATTTGTGACATAGAACATAGATCACCAGAAGCACCTACTGAACCCTTTTCACAAACCTCTGGTGTAACGCCTTTATTCAGCATTTCCACCATTGTTTGGGCAATGATTGGTCTATTACCAGAATTTCCATGAGCAAGAACATTAATTCTTCCTAAAATAGCTGCTCTAACATGTTCAATTGGAGCTGGTTTACCTATTCCAGCAGCATGATTATAAATTAAATACTTCTGAAATTGTCCAACTTGTTCATCTGTTAATACTACTTCAGAAAATTCTCCAATCCCAGTATTTACTCCATACATAATTTCTCCTGCTACAATTTTTTCTTCTAGCATTTCACGGCATTTTTCCATCCGTTTAATTGCATCTGGATGCAATTCGACTTTTTCATTATGTCGTGCAACTTTTACAACATCTTCAATTGTTAAACCTGATCCGGTAATTGTGTATGTCATTCTAATACACCTTAGTGAATTTCTAGAAATCTATGTGAATTGTGTTTAAAATCTTTATCTCAACAAAGTCAAAAGAAATGGGCGAGTGATATATTGATGAGGGAAAGCATGGAGTATCTTACCCCACTATTACCCAATATTGTAAATGAAAGAAAAAAATGCTTTTTTCTATTAAGCTCCAAAAATTATTAAGTAGCTGAAACTAATTTTACGAGGTTTGTACATTCTGGGGTAAAAAAATGAATACTAAAGTAATGGATACTACGAATGGTTCTAAATATCAAAGATTTTTTTCTCTTGATTTTGCTCGTGGTCTAGCAATTTTTGTTATGCTTTTTCTCCACATAATTCAAAGAACTTTGAATATGGAAGAATTATTTGCCAACATTAATAATGTCGCTTTAATCAATTTATTCGCTTTAGTATTAATACCATTCTTTGGGGGATTAGCAGGATTTTTCTTAATTATCTCCGCAGCTGCAAATATGGTTAGTATTTATAGAGACTTAGAAAAAGGAAAATCGATTAAGAGTTTAGTCTTTAAACAGGTTATAGGTGGATTACTTCTTCTTATTTTTGCTATGCTTTGCGAAGGTCTAATAGGATATCAAGGACTCATGGGGAATTTCGCAAAGTCATTAGATAATATAGCGAATACTGAATGGACTGTAATGCTTTGGCGCTGGAATTTCTTTGAGACTATTCATACAATTGCTTGGTGTCTTATCATCAATGGTTGTATTCAAGGATTATTATCTCTCAAAGGAAACTGGAAAAATACCAAAAGAATGATAATTTCCTACATCATTTTAGCTGTAATAGTAGTAGGATTAACACAACCAATTTGGTATCTAATAGGATTGTTAGTCCCTGGTTATCCTTTTGGTTTATATCCTAGTGGTCATGAACTCTTTATGCCTTGGATAGGTACTGAGAGTTTTTGGCAAATATTTAGAGCACCTTTTCTAAACCCATTATCTGCTCCAATGGAACCAATTTTTCCATATCTCGCAATTTCTTTTATTGGTAGTGTTTTAGGAATAATCTTATCTCAACCTAAAGATAAAATCTCCAAAAAATTCCCTCGAAACTTTGGCTTAGTTGGATTAGCAATGTTCATTGGCGGATTAGTTGGGATAATAATTGTAATAGTAAAAATACTTGTAGCAACAGATTTTGATACTGCGATTGATTTCTATTTAGTATTTATTAATCATCGAGCTTGGGCAGCAGATTATGCAAGCTATGTTCCTCCTTTTGCTTGGATTGGACAATTTTTAGCAGTAAATGGTTTTAGCATCATGCTCATCATGTTTCTCTTTCGCTTAGTTGAATTTCGTGGAAAAGCACAAGTTTATGCTGAAAGAACAAAGATTGTTAGAAGGTTTGGAATTGTAGCTTTTACCAATTATAACAACCAATGGATGTATTTTGTTGTTTTCTTTTTAACATCTTTAATGCTCACTAAAGATGCTTATCAACCCCTCTTCTGGGGAGGAGTTTTTCTCACAATTGTTTTGACTTATTTGTTATATTCATTAATTTTATTTGGTTGGGAGAAAATAAACTATATAGGATCTTTGGAGTGGTTTATCAGAACTTTCACTAATAATGTTATTCCAGCTAGAAGAAAAAAATTCGATTCTTCAGTAAAGTGGTGGCAAAGAGGTCAAGTAGATGTTGAAAAAACATTTTACAATGTTGATTGGATAAACTTAGGAAATGCTGAATTAGATAATAAAGTATTCAATGAAAAATCAGATGAAGAAAAAAAACTAGTGAATCTTGAGGATTCAAAATTTGCTCTAAGTATATCTCTCATTGGATTATGTTCAATATTATTTATTGTACTAAACATCCTTTCACTTTTTGTAGCTATTAAAACAAGAAAAACTGAAGGAAAAAATAAGTACAATATTGCAGCATTAATAATTTCAATTATTGGTATTGTACTGTTTGTAGCACTGATTATTGTTACACTGATTCTTCCTATTGGAATACTAGGAATATTCTAGTATTCAATATCATTTCTTCTTAATTTTAAAAGACAAAAAACTATGAAAGAAATTGGTGCCGGGTGAGAGAATCGAACTCTCGGCTCAGGATGTCTGCATCCAGAGATTGTTTCCTCTTAGATTCCACAGTCCCGAATGTTGCCGCTACACCAACCCGGCATATCTTATGCTTCCAGCATTATCTTACTTAATAAAATTTTTCGAAGATATCTATTTTCTTCTATCATCATTCTATAGAACGTAATACACTCTTATCCAATATACTCTTAACTATTTTTTCAATGTCAGGATAGATAATGCGATCATAAGTTAATTTTGGAACAATGCTTCGAATAAATTTGTAGGCTTTGTATGTTTTTTCACCCAGAGCTTCTTTTGGATTCAGTTTTTGTGTTTCACATCTCAAATCAATTCCTTGAGCTGCCAACATCATTTCTATTGCTATTATATAAACTAGGTTTTCATTTATTGATGCAACCTTTCTGGCAGCTAATGGGCTCATGCTCACATGATCTTCAGCATTTGCTGATGTTGGGATTGAATCTACTGAAGCTGGTGAGGCTAAAATCTTATTTTCTGAAACTAATGCTGCAGCAACATATTGAGGCATCATATATCCACTATTCAATCCCAATGCATCAAAATGTATTAGGAAAGCACCTAATCCTTCATTTCTACTACTATCAATCATTTTTGCACTTCTTCTCTCAGAGATACTTCCTAATTCAGCCATTGCTACTGCCATATTATCCATTGCTATAGCAATGGGTTCTCCATGGAAATTTCCTCCAGAATAAATATCGTATTCAAGTGGCTTCTCTTTCTTTATGAAAATTAAAGGATTATCAGTAGCAGCATTTATTTCTCTAGAAAGTACTGCTTGAATATTTTCTAGAACTTCTATTATTGGTCCGATAACTTGTGGAGAACATCTAATTGAATAATCATCTTGCAATTTTGGTAGCTGTTTTTCGAATTTGTTTTTTTCTATTCCACAATTTGGACAAATCCAGTCTTCTGGTAAATCCTCAAAAAGTGTCCATTCTTTTATTCCTTGACTTTGATCACCTAATTCAGGGTCATAATAATATCCACAAAATTCACCAGGACAAGTATATACATTACCATATAGTTTGACAAATTTACTTCCTTTATTATATTCTCTTAATTTCTTAGCAACTTTGATTTGTCCAGGATGATTTCTTGCAAGGTGAATTCTTTCATCGAATTGCTGTTTTGCTGCTTTTAATGCTTCGCATGTTAATGCAGTAGCTAATATTCCATTCTCTACTAAATCATATGCTTCCCTTAAAGCCATACAAGCTATGCCCGTAGAAAATTGAACGCCATTATTTAATGCTAAACCTTCTTTATAGGATAATTTTGTTCTTGGTATACCAGCTTTTTCCAAACCATCCCTTGCATCGTAAATTTGTCCTTTGTATTTTAGATTCCTTTTTCCCTCACCTATCATTGCTAAAGCCATGTGAGATAATTGTGCTAAATCACCACTTGCTCCCACAGATCCTTTGAGAGGGATGATGGGTAAAACATCATTATTTATCATAGCAATTAAATTTTCAAGTGTTTTTAGTTGACAACCTGAGTTTCCTCGTGCTAATGCAGCAACACGTAAAACCATCATTGCTTTGACATATTCATCTTTTGTTGGTTCCCCAACTGCAACAGCATGACTTCTAATAAGATTTGTTTGTAATTCAGCAGCGTCTTTTTCTTCAATCACGATATCTCTTAAAGCACCAAAACCAGTAGTAATACCATAAATTTTTTGTCCGGATTCCACAGCATTTTCTATTGCTTTTCTTGCAAGTTGTACTTTTTTCTTGACAGTTTCTGATAAGTCCAATTGGTAACCATTTCTTACAATATTACAAACATCTTCTATTGTTAATCCATTTTCATTCAAAATAATATTTTTTGTCAAGATTGATATGCCTCGCAGATTATTTTTATTGCTTCACTAGATTAAACTTTTTATTGTTTATTTTGGCAAGAAACACTCGAGATATTAAAATTGTCTATTACAATAGAAAAAGTAAATTGAAAGTGAGGAATAAATCGACCTTTTTTCTCATTTATTCCAGAATTTTTCGTTTTTTGTAATCACTATCTCTGAAATGTAAAATACACTTGAATTGTTTTGAAAAGTTGGGAGGTGGGGCAACCTTAAACTCAATATCTCTCTCTGAGATAATTTTAATCGTACTTTGTTTTTGAGGTTCAATTTGAGTTTCTTCAAAATTATCAAGTTCTTCTATCATTTCTCGCGAATCATCTGAAAAACTTACCTCAAAAGTAAATTGATCATGTTCTTGTTTATTATCCTCTTTTTTCTTCTCATTCAAATTATTTTTACACCTCTCTTTCTCTCTTTTTTAGCTTTATTTTCTTCTGTTCTTTGTCCTGTATTGGGGATTATCCTTATTGCATCTTTCACATCTTTTGATTCAATTGTACTTTTCTCCTCTCCAATAATTTGAATGCCACCACTTTCTTTTAAAGTAGTTTTTTCATGCCTAGCATCCCATTTCGCAATCATAGTTTGGTGAATATTTTCAGCATCTTTTTCAAACCATCTCATTGCTACAGCATTTAATCCGGAATCTTCCTTTGGAAATAACTTCGGTGGACGAATTCTTCTTGGATCCATCAAAAGATGATAAATTAAATCTATCAAAATTCTATCAATTTCACCATTCACCGTTATACATGCATCACCACTGCCACTCATAGAAATTCTTGGATGCCAAATCCTTGTTGCTGATCTCATTTTTATATGCGAAAGATTGGCAGGATATTCTCGTGGTAAATAAATCAAGAATTTGTGTTCATAACCGATATTCAAATGATCCTTAGAACCTGACTGCCCAATTAAACCAGGTAATCGACGAACTGAGAACATTATTTCCCGAAAAGTGCCATCTTTAAATTTACCAATAACATCCACTGAAAAATCTTCTTGAGTCCATTTATCACCCTTTCTAGTAAAGGGAGGCCATTTCCATCTTTGTTTTTTGAAAAAATCATCCATTGATTCATAGAAAACATTTATTGATTCAGCTATTCGAGCATTTACTACTGTTGCAGGAAAATAGTTTTTTGAAATTTCTTTTCACCTTACCAATATTAGTTTATTTGATGGGGATTTCTCATCTTTAGCTAAATCCCCTCATTTAACCAAGCATTCTTGAGTTGAATTAATTAGCTATTTTTCTTAGCCAACTTGTGCACAGGCATCTAGTTTAAATCGTTCATTTGACTCCAATTCTGGTTCTAAAGAACCAAAAGTTGCTGCAGGAGGTAAAGCAGTATTACCAGTCAATTTTCTCATCAAAACGAAACTGACATTTGGTTGCCCTACTTTTTCTTTAGCCCATTTTGTTATGTCAACACCTTCGTCAACACACCTTTGAACTAAAGTTTTCACTACTTCATCAATAGTGGAATCTTCTTCAACTGCTACTCGAAACTCTTTTTGCCTTGGTTCGACATCAACAATGACTTCTCGCCATATTTCTTCGCTCATATTTTACACCTAATTTTTTTACTTCTTTTTTGAGAATTTTTTGATGCTTCTTTGCATCTTTGATAATTCCTCTACCACAATAGAGAAAATTATCGATGTAAGAATCAACCATTCTCTCTTCTTCTTGCTCTACAGGTAACATCAACACATTTAGGACTAGGAAGAATTCCTCCAATTGTCAATTCATGATTTCTAAGATCGTATCTAATCATCTTACCAAAATTAGGTTCTTGACCTTTGGTAATATTTGGATACCGTCCCTTACCATCACTACTAATTAGTATCTTAGTAATTTCAACTGACATAATTCCTCCTACAATTGAGGTAAGAGTACTAATCATAGGAAATTTAGGTAAAGTATCAATAAAAAATTCATCACACTTTACTCTTACTTGATGATTCATTACTGATTGATAATAATCTTCACTCCATAAACATACAGCGCAAGCTGTTACCCCCGGTAGATAAATTTCTACTTCTAAGAATGATTTTCCCATTGCTCCATTAACAATCGGTAATGGATTCTCTAACATTAGATTTCCAAAATTTAACATATATCTTGCATAATCATTATCTAACGCCATAATAATTAGATCTGCTTTGTAGACTTCCTGTGGTGCCTCCTCTATCTTAACATTATAAGGAGTAATTTTTGTATTCGGAGCAATTTCGGGTAATCTCTCTGCAACTGCTTCTACTTTTGATAATTTTTTATGATCATGAGGACGAAAGAAAATACATCGATTAATATTTGATTTACTTACAATATCAAAATCAACCAATTTAATGTGTCCTACTCCAAGCATTCCAAGATTTTTACAAATTTCATTTCCTACTGCACCTGCTCCTACACATAAAATTGTACTATTCTTTATTCTCTCGAGATTATCAGAACCAAAATATCGTCTTGTTCTATCTTCAAGATCAGCTTCGTAATAGCCAATATCTATGTGCTCTTTGTTCATTTTTTTATACTCCTATTTCATCTTACGTTATATTCTACCCAATCTACCTCTTTGAGATCTTTTTGACCTGTCTCATTCACAATTACAATATATGATTTATAATACCCAGACTTTGGATCAACTAAAACGAAAACATTATGTTCTGCATCATAGGGAAAATTAAGGAAGGTATTATAATCTGTACCAGAGAAATGGGGATTTGATCCAAAAGGATGGGAATGAATAATCCCAACAATTCTTGGTCTATTTTCACTATCGCCATATTTTTCTTGTATTAATGTTGTGTACTGCCTTACTCCCTCTGGTGTGAATTCTGCAAAAACATGACTTTGATTAGCATTTCCTGTAACCCAGTCAACTACTTTAACATATTTCTGGTCATTATATTGCATTTTGTAACCAAGTAAAATACCTATTGCTTCACTTGGCATTGCTTTCTTACACATCATAATTGTCTCATAAACAACTCGATGGAGAATATATACTGGAAAGATTTTTTCAAACTCAGTGTCATTCAAGCTTTTTGAAGGATTATTCTCTTTATTATCAGAAAATTCAGGTTCAGTTTCACCTAAGAGATCAGATAATAATTTTTTACTTTTCTTTTCAGAGTTGTTCATTAAATTTCATCTCGCAATTAATACTAATTATCATCCTATTTTTTCCCAAGTGATGAATTTTCCCCGCCTTCTTTTTGTCATTACAAAACCAAAAGAGGACCACATTTCTTCTTGAATTTTAGGTGCTTCAAGATTTAATTCATCATCTTCTTCTTGTTCTTCCTTCTTATTATCCACTTCAGCATAAAATGGCATGAAGCTCATTTGTTCATCTTCAAAGAATAGTGACTCAAGTAAACCAGCAGTTATTCCTTCTGATTTATTTGATTCTACAAAGAGAATTACCTCTTCTACCGGAATAGGTCCTGGACTTAATTGATGTTCTTCTATTCCAAAAATAAAGGAAGGACATTTCCCCATCATTTTCATATCAAATTCTTGAATACAGTTAGGGCAAACAAAAGAACGGCAAATTCTACACATCCTCCATCCTGCTTCTACAGCTTCTTTTAGTGTAGCTCTGCCATTGTGACCAGCACATCGTACCGATACTGTTGTAGTTGTTATTACAGCCATTCTGTTGTTTCTCCTATCTTCTTAAAGTAACATTCCTTCAGTTCTATCAGCAATTTCCTTTCTTCTTTCAGAATTAATTTCAATTTTAACTCGAGGACCATATCTGATTTTATTTCCACCTCTACTAATATAACCAGAAACATCTAATATTCGTAGAATTTTAGTGAGAGTGTATTCCGAATAATACCCTCTTTTAACTAAACGTTCAAAGAGCTCTGTTGAACTAACAGGAGCAGCATCCCCCCTTCTTCGATCCGTCTTTTTTTCAATTAGAAAGATGATTGTTCCTAAAACTGCTTGTTCATCCAATGTGAGTTCATTTGGAATTACATACAGCGATCTTAAACAGTACCAAACCTCATTATCTTCTACATAGGAAATTAGTTCTAAACCCAAATGCTTAACTTTTTTACCATAATCTTCAAGCAACGCTTCTAATTCTAATAGAGTTAATCCTGTTTTCGCTCGTAATTGTCTTTTTGAAACACCAAATGCCAAAGAGCCATTTTCCTTTCGCCAACGAGCAGAGAGAGCAAGAAACAATTGTGGGTCTATTTCTCCGAAATCTTCTTCTAATCTTTCTCTGACTGAAGGTTTAACTTCATTTTCTGTTGGTTGTTGATTGGTATTTTCAATAAAATCGTCCATTATATTTTTCCATCCTATATTCAACTTTCTTTTCTCTCTTTTCTTGGGGTAATTGCTAATGAAATACTATAGAATTCAGCTTCTTCCATTTCTTGTTTTGCTTTTTCACTAGACAATATTCTGTATTTATTATCTTTAGTTTTAAGTAGAATTATCATCCCCTCTCTAACCATTAAAGAAATTAAATCAGCATATAGACTATCCAAGTTTTTATTGAGGTCTTCTTTTGAGAATTCTTTATTTTCAAATTTTGCTAAAACTTCTTTTTTCAATTTCATTTTTTGTGTTTTTGTTAATTTTCTTAATTGTAGATTATCTAATATTGCGATTCCTTTACTCTCTAAGATATCATCTTCAATCAGTATCTCTTTTGCATCACCTTCAATTATTCTAACATTGCTAACATCATGTAAATTGAAAATATCCATTTCTAATGTATTATCTCCTAGAATGAAAATTACTGCTTGAGTTCTTGTTTTCACTTCCCAAGCAATCATTCGTAAACGATCCTTTTCTGTTGTTCCTTCTAAAGCAATTTTTGCATCTCTTGTTCTTTGCATTTTTGTTAATGATTGATATACTCTAGCATCTAATTGCCAGTGTCTATTACTTGATAATTCTAGATAAGCATCTTCTACTTCCTTTCTATCGTCTTCACTTTCGCTAACTTGTGGAATTTCCCCTTTATCCAATAATGATTTATACTTCTTTGCTACACTCCAGAGTCGTTTTTCTACTCCTGTTACATTTCTCTTTTGGTGCTCTTTTGTTCTTGATTTCATCGATGTTTCTTTGTTTTCAGAAACAACATTATCTGAGCTATTTCCTTCTGATGATTTTGAAGAAGTGATTATTTCTTCAAAATTGTTATTGTCATCTTGGGTGTTCAACTTTAATCACCTTAGTTTCAGATACTACAACATGATGTATGTCATCTGATAATTTTACATCGATTGCTTCAGGGCATAGA
>Ga0307379_10001941_pt1 | contig 31427 bp, 43 predicted proteins | sample UN2MG_FD_202237 | JGI IMG/M metagenome (GOLD analysis project Ga0307379, IMG submission 202237) | Soil microbial communities from Risofladan, Vaasa, Finland - UN-2 | ecosystem: Environmental > Terrestrial > Soil > Coastal area > Acid sulfate soil | place: Finland: Risofladan, Vaasa | collected...
TATATTTATTTATTCACCAAATAGTATCTTAATTGAGACCTTAAATTGTCGGATATTGAGAAGAAACTTGAGGCTATTGAGAGCCGATTTCGGAAAGGCTCAAAACAATACAATGCAGCCCGTTACATAGTCCGGCAAAATCGCAATATTACTTCAGAGGAAAGGAAGGCGATATGCGAGGAGATACCCATATCATACAAGTCTCTTCAGGGATTGTTTACCAAGTTACAGAAAATGGGTCTATACCCGCCTCAGAAAATTTCAGACACATCGAATCGCCCCCCAACCCCTGAAAAGCCTCAGAAAACTTCACATCATGCCCCCGAAGATCCCATGCCACCTCAGCCCGAGTATGCTTCGGTGGAAGATCTAAACTCCCTCAGAAAAGACATCCAATATCTAGTAGACGTCATTAGTGGGAAATCAAAATCGACCCCGGATGAAGACGAGGAAGAAGACATTGAAGTGATTCCGCCGGAAGAGATGTTCATCGAGGATCCAAGTCTGACTAGGAAAACAATATGGCTTAAGCCTAAAACCCAGATGTACTTTGACATGTCACGGCAGGGAGTTTTCTCTAACTATGAGGGTACAAGAGAAGTGGGCCCCTTCACCAATTTCGATGGAAATTTAAGTGATTTTTTTAATATCATTGTGGACGATTATTTCATCCGTAACTATAATGCGGATATAGGTCTACTTATGAGGAGGTATGCTAGATGAGCACACGTAGGAAGAAAACTGAAACGGAGAGCACGCCCGAGCCAATCTATAAAGGAAGCAGCGTGAGCATAGATCCTAACTTGATTGGCCGTTTCAGAAGGATTGGCAGGAGCCCCTTGGATGATGAACTTGAATCTGAGGACGCGATGATCGCACATGAGGTGAAGTCAATGCGCGTGGAAGAGATGAATATGAAGCGCAAGGCTAGGATGGCTAAGCTCCAGAAGGAAATAGATAGGCTAGAGAAAGAGACTGAGAAAACGGACTCTGATGATTCAGATATTCCTAGGATCAGCGTTGCAATGGCGCAGCAAATAGCTAATTTGCCCCCGGATGAGCGGAATAAAGTAATCGAGACATACGCTGCCTTCAGGAGCATTGACCAGTCTAAGGGAAGAGGAGATTCCCTTCTACCTCTCCTGATAGGATACTCTAAAACAAACCCAGGAAACACACAGAGCGATATGGTAACATACGCCAAGGCCATGGCCGACCAATTCAAAACAGGCATAGATGTTATGAAGTCAGTCATGCCTCCTCCGGAGAAGGCCTCAAGCTCCACTGAAGCTCTGAAATTGATGAAGGATCTTATCATCGAAGGGGTTAGAAACCCAGTTCTTTCAGCTATTGAGAAAAATCAGCCTCAGCAATCGGCCTTCGAGCAAATACTTATGAATCCTGAGATGTTCAGTCGAGCCAAGGAGATAGGAATGTTTGGCAACCGCGAACCTAGGACGGGAAGCACTAATGTCGATCTTGAGATAGAAAAGATGAGAGGTGAAAGGGAGCTTTCAATCAAGAAGCTGGATCTTGAGTGGCGTAAATCCTTGCTGGAATCCGAGGCAAAGGATAAGAGAACAGACGCAGTCCTAACGGCACTGGCACCCCTGAGCGCCGTCTTCGCGGGTCCGGTAAACCAGAGGATGCGGCAGTTTGGACAGCAGCAAGCATCATCCTATACACCTGAGAATATATCCCCGCCAGGTAATACCATCCTGATCCGATGCTCGTGTGGCTATCAGGGTCCGATGTCGTTCCCAGGACCTCCTCCAGACATAATTAAATGCCCAAGCTGTGGTCAAGATCTCGTAGTTGGAGGAGTTCCAAGTGGTGGAGAGCCTCAGAAAACAGATAGAGGAACTTGAGGCCGACGTAGCGGAACTCGAGGAAAAGATCAGGATAAAAAACGCTAAGAAGGCGACTACAGCAGCCCAAGTACAGGCCCGAATATTCCTCGAGAGCATCTTCGCGCCCTACATGGACGGACTCTGCGATATTTGGGGCCTGAGTCCAGAGGAAGGCCTACGCGTGTTGATAAATGAGAACGCCTCTCTTGATAAGATTGCAATCGATAACCATGAAGCCCTAACAGAATTTCTAAGCCAACCAGAGATCAGGGTGATAACCGCCGTAGCCAAACCCCTCGGAGAGGTCTCTGAGGAATGGATAAAAGAGAAAACAGGTATACTTATCGAGGTCATGGAGAAGATCAGACCCGAACTAGCCAATGTAATCATAACTACACCGGGAGGACAAAAGTGGTTCCTCGACAGCCTAACAGGCCTGAGAAACATCTTATTCGGCAAGCCACAGATAAATATAGAGAAACCCTAGTTAAAATTGAAAATGTCGGAGGCTTTGAGCACGTTTAATCGAACATCGAAGGAGGGCTACTACCTTAATTTCAATAGAGACGAAATATTCAAGAACCTGATAGCCAGCGAGGGCCACTTCCGCAACTTCACTAATATAAAAAAGGACGAAAAAGGCTTCCTGAATTGCATAGTTAAGCACCTCGCCGACGCAGAGGGGCACTGCGACGAGGCGATAAGCCACGCCCTCATAGCCGAGAACGAGGAGACAAGCAGAAGCTTCCTCGAGCTCCGCGACACCATACGCGACTTCAGAAAATACGTACAGTCAAGCCCAATAACGAGGGACGAGGGCATAAGGGAGATAAGGAAGATACGTCGCCGCTTCGAAGCCTTCAACCCCGATTACGATGTCTCAAAGTGCGAGACGTGCGGAGACTCTGCAGAGATCATGGATGAAATAACAAAAATACTTAACGACCTCAAGGAGACGCCCCTAGCCATGGCGGCCCACGAGCCCGAAGCCGACCAGTTCCTGATACTGGAGAGGGAGATGGCGGAGAAGCTGATCACAAAGCTATCCGATAAGTATGGCGTAAAGCCTCCCCTGGTTGTCATAAATGATGAATGCCATGAGCCCAATTTTGGTTTATACTCTGCTAACCAGATAATGGTTTGCAAGACGGGAGTAAACTTGCATGTTCTCGCCCACGAGTTCTGGCACCACGTCCAGAAAGAGAAGGGAATGCACATGGAAGAGGGCGTGGCGGAGAAATTCGCCGTAGAGCTCTTCGAGACTCCTCACCAAAAAGGCTTATATTCAGTGCATAACCATTCACATAATGAAAGGAAGATGGTAAAAACCATCAAAGATGTCGGCATCATATACGGTTTGCAGCAGCTCGGCTTCGCAGCCGATTACGGTCTGAAGTATGCGGATACTCTCAGGCCGGAGGGCCTCCTCGGACAGCCTATAAGCTTCTGGGGAGACATACTCGGCACCGTGGGAGGCATAGCAGGCGCCCTTTACCTGAAGGCTCCATACGATCTCGCAGCCGCCATGGTTGGAGGCTATCTGTCGACCGACCTCTGGAACCAGTTGACGCGTCTAGTCCCTATGGGTATAGCTACAACTCCACTGGTGTACACTTCACCTGGAACAATTACCTCACCCGCGGTGACAGCCAAGGGCAGATACGTACTTGCTTAGAGTGCTAGTTCCAATAGGGTAATTAACGCCGACTGAACAAGCCGCCCTCCAACCCTAGAGTGTTCTATCTGAGTTCAAAGGCTTTAGCTATGTAGAACCTGCCATCCAACCCCTGAATCCAGTAAACGCTGTCTCCGTCCTCCAGCCTGATTATATCCCTGATTTTCTTGGGTATTTGTAAACGCCCTCTGTCTTGGATAGTCCTAACTCCAATTATTTCTCCCTTGATGTCCGCCGTGATCGTATACCTTTCTGTGGGCATTTACACACTTATCCCGATTGTTCCGATTAAAAATATACGCTTACCCTTCTTAAACCTCTTGGAAAAGGAGCAAAATCACATTGGGACAAGGCGGATACGTTTTCTGTGAATGGGATTCGGTGCAGAAAGACGATTCTAGGTTTCAGGCGGTATTCGCGAAGCTTGAGAACGACTTGATCAATAAGTGCAGCACGGAGTGGGCGCCGAGGACTATGGGGTACTTGACGCCGTCTGCGGGGCAGTATGGCAGAACCACGATTCTTCCAGCGCTATTCGACCCTAACCCTAACACCTACGGTGGAGCCGCTTTCGGAGGGGCCTTAACGGGCACCTTCCCGACACCTCCCGCTTACTGGAGGCAGGCGTTCAGCCAGACCGGACACCAGGTCTTGATACAGGGTAACGGAACCGGAGAGACTATGCCCGAGGACTGGAAGGTGGGATGGCTAGGGCTAGCGTTCCCTAACAAGAACCAGCACATAACTGAGATCAGGTTCCAGATAGGTGACCGCAAGTACGGAAGGATAAACCTGGAGGAGATGCTGAGCTACAACAAGCCCGCGCTGATCTTCGAGGAGCCCTTCGTAATAGACGAGGAGACGGCTTTCCACCTGTACGGCTACTTTGAGGGACCGATAGCCGCGGGTATCTGCGATCCACAGCTCTCAATCGGCGGAGTTGACACCTATATCCAATACCAGCGCATCGTTCCTCTCGGCGAGTCCTGCTACAAGATGGTGGACAGGGCTCTAGGAAACACGGGGGCGGCGATATGAGCTACGTAATCTGTGAATACGAGAAGGTGAAGCAGAACTTCCCTGAGTTCAAGGCGACGATGGAGTCTCTAGCATCTCAGCTTAGGGCCAAGTGCAGTGCCGACTGGTCTCCACTGACCTTCGGAGGGCTTGCGCCTAGGGCGGGACAGTTTGGTGAGACAACTATCCTACCGGCGTTGTTCAGGGACATTACGATGACGGCTGCGAACGCGGGTAACATGACCACATGGCACCAGTGGCTGACAGCCATAGGACACCAGACCATAATGACCGGGAGCGGCACAGGCGGCATAATCCTTGAGGACTACAAGATCGGCCTCGCGGGGCTCGTGTTCCTGGATAAGGCGATAAGGATCAGCGAGATCAAGATGCAGATCAGCGACAAGAAGCTTCCCCGTATCAACATCGAGGAGGCCCTCGCCTACAACAAGCCAGCCATTGTCTTCGAGCAGGGCTACATACTGGACGAGGAAACCGGGTTCGACCTCTACGCCTACGTTACGACCCAGGGTCCCCAGAGGATCAAGCTGCTGGGGTTGCAGATGAACAGGGTACCCAACAGGCTACAGGTAACCAACGCGGGAGCGACCCTTTGAGGTGACATGAATGGTACAAGTAGTTAAGACATGGGAGACCCGGACGGAGGCTGAGGCGGCACACGGCGTTCCTCTAATCCACATACACGATGTCGAGCGGCACATACACGGTAACAGCACAGTCGTAAAGGTCTGGGGCGAGATGAAGATCGCCGCCAAGGAGATCGTCTACGCTAGGGAGCTCAAGCTCAACACGATCCAGGTGCTTCTGCTGACCGTTGAAACTGGATTCCACTACCCGTTCACACCGATAAAGTGGATCTACCACAAAGGCGAGTACGACAACTACGCCTCAATAGACATCTTCGGCCCAGCAACCGCATACCAGTACGAGGCTAACACCCGAATCCAAACCGCGCTTGACGCGCCGGCCACGCTACCCCACGACGGATCCATCTGGCTCAACTTCATGGCGTTGGGCGAGTAACCATCGCAGGAACCTGTAAAGAAGATCAAATGGGGTGAATGCGATGGGAGAATGGACCGAGTGGAGTGAGTGGCTACGTGAGGGCTACTTCATCAGCTACCTCATGGAAGGCGTAAGATACTACGAGCACATAATCCAACGGGACCTAGGACACTGGGAGTACGACTGGCCGGAAACCGTACATACGACAAGCGAGTCGGGTCCCTTCGTTCCAACAGACCTAGAGATAACTAGGGGCTTCGACGCTACGACCTATACTAACCAGATGTGGCAAATGATTTTCGGCATAAAGGGGCAGTCTCTGATCTACGTGGAGCTCCCAACGGATATCCACAGACACGGTATACCTAAGGTGCCTAAGCCGAGTACAGCGATGAGGTACACGAGCCACTTCGAGGAGTACATGTCGCCCTTCTACGAGCCGTCGTTCCTGACGGAGCACTTCATGATAAGGCCGTGGAACCAGCAGATAGCGTTCTCAGCCTACAACCCTGACTCGATAGAAGACACGAACCTGAGGCTAAACATATTCCTCGCAAAGCTGGTGACCGAGCGCATAGGTGAGATCCAGGCTGGAGTCCAGAGACCTTCGGCGGTACGTTGGAATGAGACGCTGGACAAGCTGTACAGGCGAGTAATACCTCATAGGCCTCTTACGCTTCTACCGGTGAGGGCTCCGGCGGAGGCACCGGTGGGGGAGTGATGACTGATGGTTCAGTTCTTTAAGAAACTGTACAAGGACATAGGGCTGCAACGAGAGGTTGAGGATGCCCTTCCATACGCCGTCGTCGGCGGGGCGTGGGAGGCGAGCTTCGAGCTCTCTATGTACGACGACCAATACTACACGGCTTTGAACCATGTAGTACCGGCGGGGCTCCAGTTGAAGGTGCTCTTCCTGAGGGTATGGGCTCAGGAGTCTTTCGGTGCTAGATTCAGCATATACCAGACAAACCCAGTGACGGCGGGAGCGACAGGGGCAATCGAGGCTTACCCCGTCGTGGGGAGCGTCCCAAGCGGTGTCCGAGACTACCCGATGCTAGAGAACCCTGGGGCAGAGGTGCTTACGGGAAGCCTGATAGAGCCGGTGCATGTCCTAGAGGGAAGCATAGAGTTCAGAGTACTAGCCCAGCATCCAGGAGCGGCAGACCAAGCATCCGCGGGAGCAGCAACGGGATCAAGATACGGAATAGCCTGGTGGGGCGTAGAGAAGGTTCCTGAGCCAAAGAGGTGAGTCTGTGGGTAACTTATTTCACCACACGAGTGTAGCGAGTGTAGCACCATACGTATCTAGAAATGGTGTAGGCGTTATCGATATAGCCGACATCATTGAAGAACATCACCACAGCAATGAAACGTGGTTTGGTGCCCAACCTACACAAGTAGGCCCAGGCTCACAGAACAGTTTAACAGGGTTTCGGGTAACAAGTGGTGCCGTAGCAAACACTTTCGGAGCGGCCATAGTGGTTTTAGATGGATCAGAAACGCCCGTGAGGGCAGGAATGAAATACTTCGATCCGCATAGAATCCAGGTCCTCAACGTCGAGAACAATGCCAAGACATATAGATTACGGTTAGCAAGCAACAGGCTCGGAAATACAAGCTGGGCAGACGCCGTAACCGCTGGCGTGTTCACCGATGTGTGCTTCAAAATCGACACGACAAACAGAGATGCAAGCCCCTTCTATATCCAATGCCGTAGACAAAATGCAGGAGCAACAGTATGGACTGCCGTAGCCACCGCTGACGCTGTGGCACAGTGGGTTGACGTAATCTTCGGCATACATGAGTACGATAAGTGAGAACACTCAGTCGACGTTCCCACCTAAGTTTTTAAACTTCTAAAACTGATAAGTAGTCGAGAATAATGGTTCTGATGATTCCGGAGGAGGTCAGCTTCACCCTTAGTGCCTATGCAACGAGCCCTAGATATCAGTTTCTTGTTCTGAGGGGCTACCTAGTTGAGCGGAGGAACGGGGAGACATGGATCGCCGCTGGCCTCGTCTTCCTCGGTATAGTCATCCTTCCCATGGTAGTCAGAGATATTTTGATATCTTGCCAATAATGTCCTTGGCCCTGATGTCGTGGGTATGCCTAGAGTGTACTAGCTCATACCCTCTCTGGGCTATTTTCCTACCTTCTGACTCCCAGTTATCCAGATAGAATCGTATGGTGTCCTCTATCTTCTGCCTGTCTACATCACATGCCTGCATCGCAGGGTCCTTGAAGTCAACGAAGTTGGTTCCCGCCTTCATGCCAAGCACGTCAGCAGATCTCGGAGAGTTGCACATCAGAAGGACGTTGCAGCCCATCGCCTCGGTGAGCTTGGGGACGGCGAACCTGTGGCTGGTGCAGTCCGTGGCGAATATTTTAGACCGGCAAATCGCACTGGCGTACTCCTCTCCTAACAGATACTTCGTGTAAGGTTTTGTAGGGCTACCGAAGTATTTGATCTCACTCTGGTCCTCGAACATCTGATGAATGGCGTACCTCAAGGGATAGTTCTGATCCGTCATCTGCCCTATGTTGCATACGTCGTATGTCCTAGGAAGCACCCTATCGTAGAACATCTCCGGGTCTATGCTAAAGGGATACCACTCAACGGGAATGTCGAGCCTGTTCAACCTGACTCCCCACTCGGACGTATTATTGTAATCGTGGGACTTGAGAACCAAATCTGCTCCACCGCTTGAAAGAAAATTGTATATTTCTGGGCGCATTATGTCGTTGGCTAACTCAAGCAGCCAGATCACCCGCAGACACCTTGCCTCCTCTAAGCCCTTTAACAAGGGAAAGAGCCCCCCCGTATGTATCCCCCAGGCGAATACCACGTCAGGGTAATCCCCGGGATAAAGCCGCTCTATGACGCTCGGAACGTCTATCGACATCGGCGCAGGCGACGTGCCACCACGCCAAGAGGGCCACCCTGGCCCGAAGTACTTCACGTCGGCATACTTCTCAAGGGTGTAAACCATGCTCCAGTTACTGGCGTAAAGAGGATCAACCTTCGAGGTAAAGTATAGTATCTTCAAAACTTTCACCTAAAGGAAGTTTCTGTGCATTTTATCCTCCAAGAAGACCTCCTCTATGAGGTGGTTGAAGGTTGAGTACCTGCAAGGAGGACACCTTGAGAAATCTATCCTCTCTATCGCCTTCCTGTGTAGCTCCCCGCCCCACTGCTCGCTGAAGGGTTTCTCCTTCAGGTCGCCTATGACGTAGTCACTGTTTCCCCTGAACTGGCAGCACAGGTACATCTTGGCGTCGGCTCCGACTATCCCGAGGAGAGGCGTCGCCCGACATCTCTTGAAGTCCATTCCATACCTGATCTCGTCGAATCGCTTGAAGTTAGCGTAGATCCTTAGTTTTCCCCTGTAACCCTCAACCACGTCGCGGGAGAAGTTGATCATTGCGGGGTTGAACTCGACTCCTATGCAGGGCCTAACCTGAAGATAACTAGCTCCTATGTCCTCAAGCCTCGTTATAAGGGTAGGTAGCTCTCTATATGTCTCGGGGTGGATGAGGAAAGCCGCCCCCACGTCGCCGCTAAACCCTAAGTCGATAAGCCTCCTCATCGACTCGAGGTTCCTCGTGAGTTGGTCCCTGTTCCTTGGTTGCTTGAGCCTGAAGTAGGTTTCATCGCTTCCGGCGTCTATTGAAAGCCTGACGTAGCGGCAGGTCTTAGAAACGGCTTTGAAAACATCTTCACTTTCAAGTAGATCCCCGTTCGTCACGAGTCCGACCTGTATGCCTAGGCGCGAGGCCAGCATCATGGCTTCCGGCGTCGCAGGGTTAACAAGGGGCTCTCCGCCTCCCGTGAACGTTATCGCCTTTACACCGATCTCGCCTAAATCTGCGATTAAGTCGTTCATCATGGTTGGATCTAGGGAAACCCGTTCCCTTTGCTTAAAGTCCTTGAACATACACCAAACACAGTTCTGGGTACACAGGTTAGATGGATCTATCTCTACCGCCACGGGAGAGGGAATGTCGCCCTCCAGAATCTCATCTATCCTATCCCTCCAGCAGAGAACCTTCATCGAGTTGAACGGGTTAATCATCTTCTTTTCTCCTATACACAGCGAAACAGTGTGAATTGGTCCAGAGCATGTCGTCTATGTCAAGGTTAGCGATTTCAGCCATACCTACTAAAGCAGCCCGAAAGAATCTGTAACAGTCTATCGGATACGCATGATAAGGGAAACCGGGGCCAACCGTGTGTATGTAGAGACGACCTCCCTTCTTCAACAATTTTCCCATGTTCCTGACGGCAGCCACTGGATCTTTTACGTGTTCAAGAACGGCCTGGCAGACTATCCAATCATACCGTTCATCGGTCTCTAATGGCTTAGTGATATCCCATACAATGTCAGCGTTGCTAAGTCCTACGGAATAAACCTCTACTCCATACTCGCTCCTGAAAGCGTTTTTGACGGCCTCACCTGCCTCTCCCTGCTCACCTACGACTAAACCCTTGCCTTGTAAGCCGAAGTAGTCGAACCATGTTTTCAGCAGGCCATGATAGCCTCCTGACTCGTTTGCGACAGGCCAGTGTCCACCAATCCAAGCTGTGCTTGAACCTGTTTCAATGCCTAGAACTTCAGTAGCTACCATTACTCCCGCCTCAGTAAGCCGAGTCCATAGGATCCCTCGAATGCCTTTAACCGGTATTTCCCCTGGTTTTCTTTCATATATTGTTCTATTGCATCCAGGACCTCAGATCTCCCACTTGCCTCGTACACGTATAAATCGTGAAGCGTTATTATCCCCCCTAGCTTAACCCATTTACCCCACTCTCTGAGTTCGTTGAGGGTGTGATCGAACGTGTGGCTGGTGTCTATGAAAAGGTGGTCTATGGACTTGTTCCATCCCTTCACGACCTCCATGTCGTCGCCTCTGATGAAGGTCCAGTTCGGCTCGCCTCCATGTAACTTTCGAGCTTCAGGGCATGCGTCTATGTCAACGCTGTAAAGATGGCCCCCGGAATCGTTGACCGCGGCCAGAAGGGCCGCCGTAGAGATTCCCTCCCTGACTCCGAGCTCAACGATAACCTTCTCTTTAACTGGAATCTGCACGGTGAAGTCATAGAGTCGAACCAGATGAGCCTGTATATCTGACCACTCGCTGGCTCTCTTCAAGACATCATCATAAGTTATCATCCTTTACTCCCTCCCCATGAAAAACGGTTTCTCCTTGAGCCTGTCGAACTCCTCTCTATAGATCGGCTTCAACCACTCCCTGTACAGAGAGGGGTTATCCTTCAGGGGTTTCGCGTAGGCGTGGTGCTGAAAAAGCTCAAGCAGGGGCTTCTCATACTTCATCCACGCTCTCCATGATGACCTGGCCTCGTACAACTTGGTTAAATCGCTTTGGCAATTAGGACATATAGTTACATCCCTGGTCTTAAGGTCAAACCCACAGTAGCCACAGAAAGTTCCAATTTTATCTAGTTGCCTTTCACTGCAGGCCCTGTCGGTGATGCCACAGGCCCTGTGAATGTTTGCTGTGTCGCTGGTCATGAGGGGTCGACCGAAGCCAAGCCAGCGCATACCCGTGTCATAATCGATGCAGTAAGCCCTCTCGTCGCAGCCGCCGATCTCGAAAAACATGTCCTTGTTGACTAGGCAGCCAGTAGCCAAGCCGCGGGCCGAATAGGCCAATGACTGGCCGAGGCGGCGAACCCTGAGATCGCTCATCAACGCCGTTTCGCTCCAGTCCTTCCTAGGCTCGTCGGCTATTGCGATGCCGTCCTCCGTGTACGAAAACCCGTAAGTTCCCAGCTCCTTTTTAGCCGCTTCAACGGAGCCAGCCATAGGTGAACCCAAAATCCACGCATCATCGGTGGGATAAATGGCGTCCCTCCCGACTATCGCCGCTGGCTTCCCACATTCTCTCTCGATTTCTTTCTTCTCAACGACCATGTTGCTGACGGTTCCAACACCTAATATGGATCCAGTGGATAGAAGGAAGAAGTCCTCCCTCGCCGTTTCTATCGCGATGTTGATCGCAAAGGCAAGGGCATGTTTTCCATTTCTGATTAACTCTGCGTCTAACTCCCCCGCCTTTAGCTCCTCGCTTAGAGACCCATCTACGACATAGACGTTCCTGACCTCCTCTCTCCAGGCGCTTTCGACGCATCTCTCAAGCAGATGTCTGTGAACCTTGCTCCCCTCTTTACAGGTGTAGAAGGCGATGAATACGTCTACATCAATCAAAACTTAAACCTCCAGTCTCTCCTCCCTGAGGTTGAAATTCGGTCTGCGATCCTTCCACAACCTGAAAAGTTCCCCGGCGCAGTCGTCCTCGTAGAAGCTGGGCTGTGGTGAGCATGGAGGCTTAAGGCTCTCTTTTACTACGAAACTGTAATCCTCCTCGGTGAGGTCATCTACGTTGGCCCTACATCTACCTCTCCTCTCGTTTATGAGGTAGAGGGCATAGTTGCACTTGATCGGCTTGAGGTCATGGGTTATGATATTATCGGGTATAGGCTTGTGCTCGTGCTCTATGACAGTGTGGTTCACGTCGAGAAGGAACATATCCCTGTACCCGGCGATCCAGAGCCTGTTGCCGAAGTCCTGATCCTCTATAGACTTGTCGCCGTCAAAGTTCTCATCGAACCCGTTCACCTTAAGGGCGGCATCAAGGCTGAAGCTTGAGTAGCCGTACATCCAGTTTCGGAAGGCAGTCATCTGACCGCCGCTGGCCTCGACTAAGGGGAACCGGGAGTCGCGGACCAGCCCCCCATCGCCGTATAGCCGTTTAAGGAACTCGGCCCTTTCAACTGGCTCAAAGGTCTCTGAGTACTTGGATTCATAGCCCTCCTCTAAATACTCCTTGTTGACCCTTGCAGGCTTGCCTGAGTGATACCTGATGTGCATGCCAAGGAGGAAAACCCCATCCAAGTACTTCTCCCAGCAACGCTCTAGGTATCCTGAATCGAACTCTGAGCAATCATCGATACGCACGACCAGCTCGCCCTCGGAGTTGATTATGCCCGTGTTGAGGGAGGCGCAGACGCCCCACCTCTTCCTATCAAGCCAGAAGCTATGACCCGGATGAACGGGGACATGCTTTACCGGGAAGGGGAGCCCTGAGAAGTCGTAGTCCCTACTACCGTGCAGGGCGTCAACTATGACGAGCTCGAAGTCCTTGAAACTCTGTTTTGCTAAGCTCTTCATGGTGGGATCAAGGTAGTGGAGACGAGGTTGGCCGAGAATAGAGTAGTCGTCTCTGGCAGTAGGGGTGATGACGCTGATGCTAACCAATCACAATCTCTCCAGGACGATGACGGTGTTAAGAAGCCAGTTGCGTATTATAGCCTCGTCTACTAGGCTACAAAAGTGGTTTAACATGTCCCGGCGAAGGATCCAGTCATCGTCGTATAGCCTCTCATGCCACCATTCCTCTGGCATGACGGTTACGTGTCCGGCGACGGCGTTCCCCTCTAAACCGAGGGGAACATCTACGCCCTTCTTGAGGATGTAGCCCTCTCCCTTGGTGGTCGCTATCTGGAGAAAAATATACTTTGACGCGACGCGGTACATATCGGCTATAACCTTGCCAAGATCTTCCTCGTAGATGTGTTCGAATAAGTCGAGTGCCACGACAAGGTCGAAGGACGAATCCTCATAGGGCCAAGGCTCAGTTGCATCGTGGTGCCTGAGCCACTCCGCCTTGCATCTGGGATACCTGCCTTCGTCAGAGACGGCCCACTCGCTGAAATCGAACCCCTCAGCCTCTATTCGAACGTCCCGAGCGTATGCTATGAAGGTGCCTCGACCAGCCCCAACGTCCAATAGGTTCCTTGGCTTAAACATCTCTTTCCACGCTTTCGCTATGGGGCCAGCGCCGAGGAACTCTCCATCTGGATTCGCGTAACTCCACCTGTGGATTGAGCCGCCGGCGTCTCTGTACTTTTTACCTCCTAGGGTCTTGAAATAGTCCTGATCGTAGTAGCCGCTGCCAAACTCCTTTGGAATGTAAGACATCTATTATCGTTAAAACCGGTTCAGGCTTCCGGACTTACCTTTTAAATTGTTCGCTGTTTCGGTTCGCATTTAAGAACCAAAAAGGGGAATATTTTAAAAGGGGAGTCCTAGGTCCAGAACCCGTTCTACCGAGTGTGAATGGTAATAAAGTTCTTCAAAGATAAGGAGGTTGAAGCTTGACTCTCCGGATTCTATGGCTCTCAGACAAAATATATGGTGGCTATAGTGCCTATAGCAAGGTTACATACGAGTCGTGTACCCGCCTCGCAAAGCTCGGTCACAAGGTAGCGCACATACCGATGAGCCGTGCGAACCTAATGGGGAAGCATGTCCACGACGGCGTCTTTGTTTACGGATCTGGAAACGACCCCTGGGGAGAGGATGTGGCCGTGAACCACTACGTGGATTGGAGGGCCGACATGCTCATAACCCTCAAAGAGCCTTGGGCATTCAACACCATCCAAAACTACGCCATTAACTTCGTGCCCTACGCCATAATAGATCATAGCCCCGTCAGCCCAAGCATAACGAGCCGCCTCAACACGGCCTTCAAGGTTCTGGCGCCCTCTCGCTTCGCTCAGAGAGAACTGAAAACGGCTGGTATAGAGAATGTAGCCTACATGCCTCATGGGGTTCGAACCGACCTATACCGACCCCTTGAAGGGCATAAGGAGGACTGCAAGAAGCAGTGGTTCCTTGACCCCGACGACTTCACGGTACTCGTGGTGACCATGAACAGAATACGGAAGATGAATCCAAGGGCTTTCCGTGGCTACAAGCGTTTCCTTGAACTTAACCCTGACGTGAAATCTCACCTAGTATTCTGGGGTGACATGCAGCCGAGACAGGGGGGAGAGGCGACCGAGGGTCCCATAGGGTTAGGCGTGTCAGATGTCGGTGTGAACCTGTTGCCAGAGGTGATGAGCCTTGGCCTCGGTGAGTCGATAAGGTGGCCTGATAGGTCGATGATGGCTGAGGGCATCCCGGAGTGGGCGGGAGAAGACTATGTGGGAGGCTGGGACATGGTAAAACTATACAACGCCGCCGATGTCCTTCTTTTCTGTACCGGAGGCGAGGGCTTCGGAATGCCATTAATTGAAGCACAGGCTTGTGGGGTGCCGGTTGTGGCGACTGACTACGCTGCGGGTCCGGAGCAGGTGGGCGAGGGGTTGACTGTGAAGGCTGACGACTACGTGATCATTAACACTCCAGGTGTTCGTCGAGCGTTGACATCTATTGATGGTATGGCTGAGGCTCTGACGAAGATAATGAACGCCGATAGGAGTAAGATGGCACGTAGGGCGAGGAGGTTCGCTGAGAGGTACAGCTGGGAGAACGTTGTCGATAGGTACTACAAACCTTTCCTAGATGCGGCGGAGGAGGAGCTTAAACCTCTAGTGACGAAGGAGGGAACTAAGACATGGGCTTAAGGATCGGTGTAGTGACGCCTTGGGCTGTGAAGTGTGGCATTTCCAGCTATTCTAGGGACTTGACTGAAGCTCTCGCCGAGCTCGATGTTGAGAGCTACATAGTGAGGCTGCCGAGGTTCGGCTTTAAGTTCCCTGAGGTATTCAACGCCGTAGCCGAGTCGATACCATTGGATAAGGTCGACCTCGTCCACGTCCAGCACGAATACGGACTCTACAACAACCTGGAGGGAGGATTCTACGGCGTTTTAAGGAGGCTCAGAAAGCCCGTGGTGACTACGATGCATGCTATTGGGAACTGGAGTGTCGACCGCGTGATAGCCGAGGTATCTGATAGAGTGATCGTGCACAACGAGTTCTGCTTCAGGAGGTTCGCCTTCCCGGAGAAGACCTCCATTATACCCCACGGCTGCAATAGCGTTGAATGCCCGCCTCCTGAAGAGGCGAGGAGGTTGCTGGGCATACCCCCTGAGGTTCCGGTCGTAGGCTATCTGGGCTTCATATCGACTTACAAGGGGCTGGAGGTGCTGATAGAGGCGATGAAGGAGGTACCGAAGGCGGCTCTTCTAATAGGCGGAGGATGGCACGCCGGACCCGACACGAGCTACATAACGAACCTGAAGAACCGCAGCATGGAAGTGCTCGAGGGACGCTGCATGTGGCTAGGTTTCGTGCCCGATGCAAGCCTGCCTAACGCATACGGTGCCATGTCCATCGTCGTGTATCCGTCGATGTTCGCGACGGAGTCGGGTGCTCTGCTCACGGCTATGGGACACGGCAAGGCGGTTATCGCCAGCAGCCTCCCACCATTCAAAGAGAAGGAGGAGGTCGGCGCTCTGATGACCTTTGAAGGCTTGGAGGATTTGAGGGAGAAAATAAGGTTCCTTCTGGAAGACGATGGTGCGAGAAGTAAGCTTAAGGAGGGTGCCAGAAGATATGTTGAAGAGAACTCGTGGAAAAACGTAGCCGAGCAGCACTTGAAGTTCTACGAGGAACTACTAGACCAAGCCAAATAAGGTCCAAGTCCCTAAGATAATCTTTTTGTGGGCATTTACACACTTATCCCGATTGTTCCGATTAAAAATATACGCTAACCGTTCTTAAACCTCTTCGGAAAAGGAGCAAAATATCGATAAAGTGAGGTTTCAACGTGCCTGAGAAAGAGAAGATAATAATTAAGATGGCTGATAGCAGCAGGACCGAGATCAAGGTCGTATCCAGCACTCACCCCGTAGAGATAAGGAAGATTAAACCGAAGGGTGGGTGACCGAAATCCAATTCCCCGAAATCCTGATCCCCCTAATAGCCCGAGACATAACCAGAGTACCCGAGCAGATCCTCACCTTCTGGCACGACACCTACCTCTACATCTTTCCCCCAGGCGCTCAGGTAACCGTCACCTACAGACCCAGACCCGGTTTCCTCTACCTAGTCTTTGGAATGACCATGGGCAAGCCACGGGACTTCGCCACCGGCGACACCCTGACCACCGACGACTACGGCTTCTACCATGAGCACCCTCAGATGAAGTGGCACTGGGATCCGGCTACGGAATCTATCTACGATTTCGACTATCCTCATTGGCTGGAAGTCACTGATGATAAGCCTGTGACGCTGAGCTTCTACAACAACTCGGGGCTTACAATAATCCAGGACTTCAGTATCTGGCTGTTCGAGTGCGGGGAGCTTCAGTGGACCAAGCATGCCGTACCTTATTTGAGGGGGCTGTACCGGACGGCGTATGAGAAGGGGATTGAGGAGCCATGGCCTCCCGAGGCGAGTACTTAATGGCTGATAAGAAGGAAAGAGGAACGACGTTCAGGACGAGTAGGGGCGCAATCGTCTACGTCGAAGCCCCCGAGATTTACTTTCCCCCCCAGATAACCATTTCTCAATTGAAGCAGGGTCTAAGAGAGGAGCTAGACATCCACACCACCTTCCAGTGGGAGCGGTTCCTGAGGGATGGACTTAACGCACATTTCATCGGTCGTACCGTGGACCTAACTTCAACAGAGAGCTTCGTTGAAGCCGACGATTACTGGAGCCAGGTAGGATACCAGGAAACAGGGTTGGCTACAGAGTTCGCCGGGGCATTCACCTTACCCAAGAATCTATCTCGAGTTGCAGTCTACAGCATTAGGGCATTCGAGCATGCCCAGTTTATAGTTAACAGCAGACTCCCAACCCTAAAATTCCTAGGCAACGAGACAGAGATGCACCACTACTTTGGCCTTGAACACGGCGCAAACTTCTACAATGGTCTTCTTTGCTTCAGTCTAACTAAAACCGCTACAGTTGATAACGGGCTACATGCCTTCGTGGGAACCTCAAGCGGCGTTTCAGATGTCAACATAGACATAGATAGACCCGCAGACTACACTACGGCACTCCATGTCTATAGGATACTTCTATCAAAGAACCTTGCCACCTTCCTAATAGATGACGACCCTGTTCTGTTCGTTGTACTGTGCGGTAGATCTGACCCCGTAAAAATAAAGGAGAATGTACAGCCCTACTCAATAGTCCTCGCACAGAGTATGCCTAGCTCGTTGACTGCCTTCATAGAACTTTGGACGAATAGGACAGTGGCGGCCTCCGCTGACATGGTTTCTCCAATCAGTCCTTACAGGCTCCGCTTCTCGGACGGCCACGAGATAACCCCAATGCAACTTTCGCTGTACGACGAGGACACGAACACCCTGTTTGCGGGTTTAGTTATAGCGGCAGGCTCCGAGACTTCCCACCCGGTTCCCGTGTTCGGCTTCTATACCAGAACCTTCCACTTCCGCGCCGACCAGGCGGGGGATATAGACTTAGAGATACTGACGGAGGCGGGGAACTGGAGAATATACAGTCCCGACGCCACCGGCCACACCGAGGGAACCTACGTGGCAAACGAGCTGTGGAGCTTCGTGATGACCGGGGACGCAGTTCTCGCTAGGCTGACTTTCACGCCTGATGCCTATCCCTGCACGGTTTCGGACGCGGAGGTCGTGATGAGGTGAGCGACAGCAACCTCCCATTATGGGATGTCCTGAGGAAATGGGTTAACAAGATCAATGACATGGAGCTCAACCCTGCACCGGGGGCGGACAACACGGGAGGCGGAGCCCTGACCGTGGACACGGTGGGGGAGAACGTCGTGGCCGGGGAGGTTCTGTACCTGAAGGCTGACGGGAAGTACTGGAAGGCCCTAGCTACAGGCATAGCTACGATGCCGGGGAAGGTGCTTGCGATGGAGGCTATCGCCGCGGACGCAGCCGGGAGGCTGCTGCACCAGGGGTATTTCCGTCACGACGCGTGGGCCTTCGTCGTTGGGAACGGGACGGCCAACCTCCTCTACGTATCAAGAGTGACAGGCGGCTTGGTGACTCAGATAGTCCCCGCTACGTCGGGTGATCAGGTGCAGGTGATCGGGTACTGTAGGACGGCTGACGTGATCTACTTCGACCCCTGTCTAGAGCTTGTGGAAATCGCTTAAAATAAACTAAAAGGTGACCGTGATGCCGAGACTCGACAATCTATAGGAGGGTGCTCTGATGGAGCAGGTGATATTTGGCGGCTGGTGGGACTTCCTATCTGCCACTGACACTGAGTATAATTCACTGAACGGCGGGACGCTGTGGGCAGACTTAGAGACCTACTATTGTAAACTGGTCAGCACCGACGGGGTGATCAAGAACCTCCGAGCCAAACTGAGTGGCACCCCCGGAGCCGGCACGAAATACACCTTCACCCTGATGCTTAATGGGAATCCAACTGCCCTGACTTTTGACATTGCAGATACTGATACAACTGGCGGTGACATGATTAATGAGGTCGTTGTCACCGGTGGCGATACCGTCTCTATTCGATGTGTCCCTACTGGCCCTCCCACAGCCAGATACTGCACCTGGACATCTGTATTCAAGGGAGACACGGCGAAAGAGAGCCTCATGCTGGGGGGGTCATGGGATGCCGTAAGCAAGACGGCCACTGAATATGGCCAGGTATATGGGGCTCACACTGTTTATTCCGCTACTGAAAATAACTACCGCCAAGTTGTACCCACCGCGGGAACGATCAAGAATTTCTACGTTAAGTTGAGTGAAGACCCCGGCGTCGACCCAGATGCCTACAGATTCACGGTGAGATTAAACGGGGCAACAGTTGCACAGAGCTTAATCGTCACAATCACAGCAGATGATACAACTGGCAACGACCTCGCCCACAATCTGGCGGTGGTCGCCGGCGACATCCTCACCTTGATGATTGAGCCCCTGAATGCTCCTTTGTCGACAGTTTATGCTGTTTGGGGCATGACCTTCGTAGCCGACATTGATGGAGAGAGCATCGTACTCGGAGGGTCTGATGATGACCTTCATGCTGCTACCACAGAGTACTATGTTCTTACAAGTTATGAGGGAGGTGCATGGACCTCCATCGAATCCCAACGTTACCAACTCGGACAGATCTGCACCCTGAAGAAGCTCTACATATTGTTATCCGGTGCTCCCGGTGCCGGTACGAGTTACACTTTCACCGTTCGGATAGGGGGTGCGGATAGCAATGTAGTCGCTGTCGTCGCCGGCGCTGCCACCACGGGGAACTCGGCGGCACTTGAGGACACCGTCGCCAATGACGATTATGTTAACTTGCAGGTCGCCCCCTCAGGCGCGCCGACTGTCCGTGACGCCTACTGGGGCTTAGTCTGCTACATAGCGTGGGCAGGCAAAATTTCAGGGGTTACGAATCCAGCGGAGGTCATGGGCGTCTCCGCGGCGAACATAGCCAAGGTCAAGGGCGTGGCGTAGCCGTTGACGTTTGCGACCCTAGCGTGAACGTGTTCGTCGGTGACGTGGGAGCTGCACCTTTCTAGGCAGACTCAATAAGCTTTAACTTCACCTGTGTCTAGGTTATAGTGAATCCAGAAAAACGATTTTCCCCCAGGTACGTATCCTCCTATAAATTTTCCGTCAACGACGATTTCCTTTCGATACGCCCCGGCTAATGCACAGTCAACGACTACAACGCTATCTGTTTGCGCCCACCCGTTGGCCATCCAATCGGGATTAAATCCTTCGGAATAGAACATCGGAAAGTATATGTCGCTTTTTCCGTCGATCTCTCCAGGTATTCTTGCGTCGTCACACCTTATAACCGCGGGATACCAACCCTGTATCGCCTTCGGATAGCACTTTAGCCCCTCCGAGTATGGGTACTCGTTTAACTTCCTTCCGAATACAATGGTTCCTGTGTTAACAATAAACTCGGTTCTATCTATGATTCCTTCAAAAACCTTCCTCTTTGGACAGCCAACTTCCTTGACGATAGCGGTTAGAAGAATCCCAACTGGAATCAAAAACATTGTATATATGGCGATGTCTACAAGGCTGAACCTATATTCACTCATATTACCCCCGCACCGCCCTCATCTTGTGTGTATGATGGGTCGCTGGCATATCTATCTTAAGATACGATGTAGGATTTTAAAAGTGAAAACTAAAATAGGGTACATGATAACCTTTTAGTGAAGAACATGCCGATCCATAACTTCGATTTGCTCATGTTTAGACATATACCGAGCTACGAGTTTCGATCAGACCCAACCTTCGACCATTGGGGAGACTACTTCAAGTCGGAGAAGGGCGGAATAGCTAAAGTAATATTCAAGGGAAGTGGCCACGTCGACATATTCTTAGGAGAATCCGATAACTGGCCATCAGCAACAAGCGTCGTCGATGAGACCATAACCAGAGACAAGATCTATGAGTTCGAAGTACCCCCAGGCTACACGTTTGAACCCCGCGTCTACAAGGGCTCTTCGATAAAAAGCATAGATATCTACGGTCCTCTAGCATTGTTAGAGGTTGTTTCACCCCTAATCACAGGTACGCTGATAACTATGTGGAGTTTAGCTTAGGTTTATTCCTTGGCCTTCGACGCGTGGTTCATCAGGAACAGATCCGAGGGGACGTTGATCAATACGTAGACCAGGAACAACCAAAGGAACAAAGCCGGGTCCTCACGAACGTTAGTGAAGCTCATCGTTGCCAGCCACGTTCCTAGGTTCTTCAACACCAAGATTATCCCAAGAGTAGTTACTTCCATAAGATAAAATCCGCTACGACAATTATAAAAAAGGTGTTGGTTATTTACCCGGCTTAGCCTTTTTGACCTCCGGTACGTCCACCATGTCCCCCACCTTTATGTCTAGCAGCGTCCTTATCTCATGAGGGATGGTTATCTTCCCTCCCTCCATGACCTGGGCGACGAAACCCCTCTTACGCTCTGTCAATTTACCATCCCATAGAAAAACCCATCCGAGATATATAAAAGAATGTCCTAAACCTGTAAAGTCTTAAATATGATTTAAAACAACATAAAAGCTACCCAAGACGCCTTTTGGGAGGCCGAACCCGCCTAGCCCGAGGAACGCGAGCTGAAAGAGGTCAGAAAGAAAAAGGAAATGGAAAAATCTAAAATGGTGCAAATGATTCCACCTTTTGGGGGTAGCTAAAGTGGCAGAAGCTATTCTTATTCCCGGAAAGACAGTTTCGCTGATAGTCTTCCTAGTCATAATGGTTTCGATATACCTGACGATGCGCAACGCCAGCAAGGGCAAGGTTCCGACCATCAGGACACTGCCCGCCTACAATGCCATAACGGAGGCCGTTGGTAGGGCCGTCGAGCTTGGGAAGCCCGCCCACTACACAACCGGAACCCATAGCTTCGTTGGCCAGACGGCTGGTGGCTCCGCAGCGCTTACTGCGGGCTTGAGCCTCCTCGCCTATATCTCGGACATCTGCTTGAGCAAGGGCGCCACCCTCATCGCGTCGTGCCCATACCCCGAGGTCATGACCATCGAGTCGGAGATACTCAGGTCCTCCTACCTGAAGGCAGGGATGGAGGAGGAGTACTCTGAGGTTGAACACCTCCGCTATGTCCCGATAGTGAGCTCATGTGCTCCTTTCGCTGCTGGAGTTGCAGGCTGGCTTGAGAGGGAGAAGCCCGCCACCAACTTCCTATTGGGCCCGTTCTTCTTCGAGTCACTAATCATAGCGGAGGCTGGCTACCACGCTGGATGCTTCCAAGTGGCAGGGACAACTAGCGCCGGATACTCGGCCTTCTTCGTCGCCTGCTGCGACTACGTCCTAATAGGGGAGGAGCTCTATGCTGCAGCCGCCTTGGCAACAAACGACCCTATACAGGCAGGTAGCTTGAGGGGCAGCGATGTCAACAGGGCCTGGATCATCGCTCTGATCTTAATCGGTGTCGTCGTCACTCTGCTTGGCATGAAGCCCGCCCTTATGAGCCTATTGTCGATATGAGGTGAATGTGATGTCGTTCCTGAGATCAAGGTATATCAACGTTGCGATAATCTTTACCTCAGCCTTCCTGATGATATTCACTTACTTCTTCAAGGTTCAGGTTCTCTCTGACGCGGCTACGCTCGTACAGAAAACCGTCTCACTATTTGCTGCCTTCACTCTTGTCCTAGGTGCGATGAACCTCACGTTGATAGCGTACAGGCAGGTACAGAAGAAGGCTCCTACAGCACCCTTCTCAGTCCTCGCAATAGTCGTGATGCTAATGATGATTATCACAGGTCTCATACCGCCGCTGATGAACAGCCCCCAGTTTAACTGGATGTACAACAACATTCAAGCCCCGACAGACTCGACGATGTACGCTATGATGGTCTTCTTCGTTGCATCAGCCTGCTTTAGGGCCTTCAGGGCCCGTTCGAAGGAAGCACTGGTCATGCTTGTCATCGGCTCTTTCATCATCTTTACGTATGCACCCATCGGCGCTATAATCTGGCCAGGGTTGCCGGTTATAGGCTCATGGATCGAGAAGTATCCGATGACGGGGGCCTCTAGGGGCTTCAGCATAGGCGTTGCTCTTGGTGGCCTCGGGATAGGTCTAAGGATAATGCTCGGTCGCGAGAAGGCAATAACTGGAGAGTGAGTGGATGAACGAGAACAAAGGAATTTTTGACAAGATCGAGAACATGAACGTCAGGATAATCTACATCCTCATCATTATATGCATCGCCATCCCCATAATCAGGCCGGTAGGGCTGCCGATCCAGATAAGCGAATCAACGATGTCGGTCTATGACTTCATAGAGAAGCTCCCTGAGGGTAGCGTTGTTCTAGTAGGCTTCGAGACAGGAGCCGCCGGATGGCCGGAGCTCGGACCCCAGCTTAACATCTTCATGCAGCACATATTTGACAAGAACCTGAAGCCGATAATCGTCTCGGGCAACGTTGACGGTGCCCAACTCGCAGAAATGTACACTATCCCACAGATGAATAAACCAGGTAAGGTCTACGGCAAGGACTGGGTCAACCTTGGTTACATCGCCGGCGGAGAATCGGGCATAGCCGCCTTCGCTAGCAGTATCACTAGTATTACGCCGAGAGACTACTTCAATACTCCAGTGGAGAACCTTGAGATGATGAAAGACATAAAATCCGCGGCTGACTTTAAGCTCGCCATAGTTTGCTCATGGGGGACCCCAGGCCACTCCGATTACCTTAGGCAGTACACAACGAATTTTGGCGTGCCCCTCATCGTCGGAGCCCAAACAACCACCGTCCCAGGGCTCGTGCCATACTACCAGTCGAAGCAGGTCGTTGGCTATACCAGTGGCCTCAGGGGCGCTGGTGAGTACGAGGTTCTGACACACCACCCAGGCTACGCCGTTGCATCCCTAGACGCAGCATCTTCGTACCACCTCGTTGTCTTCGTATTAATAGTGATCGGCAACCTCGCCATGGTTGCAAAGAGGTTCACAACGAAGAAGGAGGTTACATGAATATGTGGGGTATACTAGGCAACTGGATCAATGCGATCCTAACCATAGCCATAATAAGTTTCGCCGTCCCAGGCGAAAACATCTTCTACAGGATAGCCGAGTACATCATGATCGGCGTGACCGCGGGCTACGCCGTCGTCCAGGGCATAAGAGTCGTTCTCAACCTGGGCATATCACCCATGATGGGCGGTCAAGCCTACATGCTGCTCCCGATTCTGCTTGGCCTCCTCGTCTACACGAGGTTCTCTAAGCAGTATGGATACCTCAGCAGATGGCCCATCGCTCTCATGGTCGGAAGCGGTATAGGTGTCTCAATAAGGGCGATTCCCGAGGTCGACATCATGAACCAGATAAAGGCATCGTTCCTACCCATAGTTGGAGTCAACTGGGACGTAGCTGTCAGCAACATCATACTCCTCATCGCCCTCCTCTCCACACTCTTCTACTTCTTCATGACCGTGGAGCAGAAGGGTGCGCTTCGCCAGATCTCGGTTGTCGGCAGGTACAGCCTGATGATACTCTTCGGCGCCTACTGGGGCAGCCAGCTCATGACGAGATCGACGATGTTCATCGGCAGGATGTCGTTCCTGATAAAGGACTTCCTCTTCCCGCTGCTGGGACTAGGCTAAAACCCCCTTTCCACTTTTTTTTTAAAATGTTTTACCCTATGAACAAAAAAAAATAAGGAGTAAAGGAGAAATGAATAAAGAGGAAATAAAAACTAAACTAAAGAAGGAGTTAAAAAATACTGAAAACAGTCTAGTGAGTTTATGCTCGGGACTCATCGGGATTGAAAACGAGAATCCCCCTGGGGATATGATGGATATAGCAGGATATATTAAGGATTACCTCAACAAATACGGATGCAAGTATAAATCATACGAGAAAGAGAGAGGGCGGGTGAACTTGGTCGCCGACTTGGGCGCCAGCGAGCACCCGCACCTCGTCTGGAATGGTCACATGGATGTCGTCCCCGCAGGCGACAAGAGCCGCTGGACCTTTGACCCCTACGGTGGCTTGGTGAAGGACGGTTACATCCACGGGAGGGGGGCCTCTGACATGAAGTGCGGCCTAGGCGCCATGATCCATGCTTTCACCACCGTTAAGAGGCTTGACATTGATCTCCAAGGGAGTCTCACTCTGATGGTTGTGCCAGATGAGGAGACCGGTTCGAGGTTCGGTACCCGATACCTCCTCGAGGAGGACATCGTCGGGGGCGACGCATGCATAGTCGGGGAGCCTACGGGTCTCGACCTCGTCGAGATAGGGCAGAAGGGCTCCGTGGGTGGTCTCATTAAGGTGGAGGGGAGCCCCATCCACGCGAGCCTTTCCCCAATCAAAGGAGACAGCGCAATCCTGAAGATGTGCAGGGTTCTCCCAGAGATCCTGAAGATCCACGAAGTAGAGTTTAGGACGCCGAAGGACATCGAGGACATCGTCGAGGGCAACAGGAAGCTCTACAGGGAACTCGAGGGTGAGGGCGTCGAGAGGATGCTCAACCACGCCTCAGTCAACTTCGGTGTCATAAAAGGAGGGACTAAGTCGAACGTTGTGCCGGAGTATTGTGAGTGCACCTTGGACATGAGGATACCGATAGGAGCGGACAACGTAAAGATTCAGGAGATGGTGAGGAAAGCGGTGAGGGATTCAGGGGTCGATGGCGTGACGCTGGAGATCCGGGGGAGGAACGCCTTCTACTTCAGTCCGGAGGAGTCGATAACGAAGACGGTCGGCGACACGGTAAGGGATGTTCTCGGTAGGGATCCTCGACTCTTCATACAGTGGGCCTGCAGTGACGTCTCCGCCTTTTACGCTAAGGGGATACCCACGATACAGTACGGCCCCCACGGCTTAGGCATCCACGGCTACGACGAACGGGCTAAGGTGAATACCGTTGTTACCGCCGCAGCCGTCTACGCTCTATCCGCTGTCGATTTTCTGGGCAGAGGCTGATCTCAATTGTTCGACTACCTCAACCCGATCACAGAAGGTCTCAGCAAGGAGAGGAAGAGCCAGCTCATTGAGTCGATAGCCAAGAGGACGGCGGAGAACGGGCTCATAGCCCCCGCTATCATGTTCCTCGAGTCTGTGAAGCCCATCGCCAAGGTGGGGAGCTATACCTTCATCCTCTTCTCCGCCCCTATCCTAGGCCTCTTTGGGATAAATGGGTATGAGCTGGTCGTTTTCTTTAGCGACAGGCAGAACATAGAGAGGCTGACGAAGCGTCTCGAGGAAGTGGCGAAGAAATAGGCGCGCGAACGAAAAAGTAAACCTTCCTAAGAGGATTCATCTAAGCCTCTCAGAAAATCGGGCTTCGTCCTTTTCCTCGTTTGAATTGCGGTCAATTCTACCACCAATCCCTAGATAATGTGGCTGCAATTCCACCCCTTCCTTTCTAAGTTTATTATAGAGGGCTAGTAACTCTTTCCCTACCTTAATGTTCCCGGTGCAGTAATATCCGCTAAGACAATTATAAAGTTAAGTTAGATTACCCTGATCCTGCCGAAGGGATGAATTTGTTCTCCGTTCTTTAGAAAATCAGGCTTCGTCCTTACGTATCTTGATCCTTACGCGGGTTCCCTGCTCCAGCCTGAGCTTCTCCCTGTACGATAGGGGAACGGTGACTCTGCCTCCCTGGCAGATATTGGCTAGGAACTCCTCCTCTTTATCCTTCTCCAAGCTATTCTCCATTTAATGGGGTTCAGTGGTGAATAAAAACCATTCTCTAACGTGCGCATTAGATACACTTATGTTACACGTTCACAAACGTAACCTTTAAGCGGCGATTAACCCCATAAAATGGCTGTGGGAATGAATTGAAGTTACGTTAGAGAGGTATGTTTATGGATGAATTACAGAAGCTAGGTTTAGGAGAGAAGATAACCGTCCAAACAGTGCCTGGGAGAGAGAATAAGCCAATAGGCCGGCTCCCAGACGGGCGCGTCATCCTATTCGACCAGAAAAGTCCATACTATGATGCGCTGGCTCCAGGTCAGTCTGTCGAGGGCCATGTAATAGTAATAAGTGAAAACTACGTCATCGTGAGCCCCATCCGCGAGCCTGAAATAGTAAAGGTTGAACCTATCCCAGAGGTCTACATGGATGACATTATAGAGGACTTGGAGAAACTGGCCGGAGAGGATTTTGATGAAATCATAGTGGACCTGGAGAACCTGGTTAGAAGGGTGTCCAAGAACGCAAAAATCATCCCCCGGGCTCTCATACACGTTATCCGTCTACAGCATCTAATAATAAAGATTCTAACGAGAGAAAATCAATTCTCTCATAAGTCTTAATCGGCGACGCGCCTCGGAAAACCATCGATAACCTAAATCGCTTTAAACACTAAATTAAATTAGTCCCTTGAATGGCTAAGAAGCATATGTCCCTATGCAAGATTTACCGTGGCTGGCATAGTTCCCCAACTGGAAAATTTGGCATTTCAAGTTCTTATAAATCAACAGAAGGCGTAGGATATTACCTAGCATTCGATAAGGGAACAGCTGAAAGTTTTGGCGGAAAGGTAAGACCCGCCGAGCTGATACTATGCAATCCCTTAGACGCCCGCGGTGAGCTCCCATATATTCTCCATGAAAGCGATGAACTCTTTGAACCTACTAAAAAAACTGATAGTGTTTGGCTTTCATCCATTAAGGAAGCTGTGAAAAGATCTGGAACCACTGAAACAAATTTTGGCATAGAGCAAATTGAATGCCTTAACCAGACTTTGACGGATATCCTACAGGAAAAGGGATATGACGGTATTCTAATTGATGATTGGGGGGTTGAGTTCGCCAGACCCAGGGAAAGAGTGAAACTTGAGGGTTGTAAAACTTAATGTCTGCGCGCGCACAAACTGCAAATGCTATGATGCCAACGGAAAATTAATAGTCGAGCCTGCAGTAATTTTATTCAAAAAGAAAAGGTGGAGCGAAATCCTTGAAACCTATTACCTGTCGTGTCGGGGGAAAAACAAAGCTAGTTAAGAAACTATTACCTCAAATACCTCCACATAACACTTACATAGAGCCTTTCTTCGGGACCGGGGCCCTATATTTCAACAAGGAACCAGCTAAAATAGAGATTATTAATGATCTAGATAGGTCTGTGGCGAAACTCCATAAAGAAATTCAAAAGAAGAAAACTCTCACATGCGATTTAAAAGGAAACAAGGAAAAATTTGGAAAACTTATTAATAAAAAGAATAGAGATCCCTGTGAAGAATTATATGTAGTGAAAAATAGTTTTGGATGCCAAGGAACATCATTTGGATCTAAAATTAAAGGTAATCAAAACTATGATAAACAGATACAAAGACTAAAAGGAACAAAAATATATAATGAGGACTTCAGAAAGACGCTTAAAAGGACTAGTTCCCGGGACTCGTTCGCATATTTAGATCCTCCATATGACGAAAAATGCAATTATGGCAAGGATTTGTGTGTGACCCCCGAAGAGGTAGCGAAAGCCGCTAAACAATTCCCTGGAAAAGTATTGATTTCCTATAACGATACCCCTCGTGTGCGTAAAGCCTTCAAAGAATTTAAAAAAGAAACAGTGGAATCTCGTTGGGCTATAAATAACAAAATATCCATGAAAAGACAAATGAAAAAGGAATTGCTAATCAAAAACTATGTCTGCAAGGTGACTAAAGACGGGAAGATCTGCGAGAAGATATGAAATGCCAACTAAGGGCAATTCTCAAAAACGATAAATTTTCGGGCAAAGCCGTTCTATTCATAGAATCTTATAGTCCCTTTTTTGGTATTTATGACTGCGCCCCCACATGGAAGTTCATCATCCATCTTGAAAACTGAGCACTTGTATTCTCCCTTAGGGCTAGGCCCTATACACCGCAGTATGAAAGCTCCGCCGCACTTCGTTGGAACCGATTTACTCGCTTCTCTCGCCATCTAAATTACCTTCTCTTAAGGCGCACGCAATAAATAATTCACGTGCTAGGCTATAAAAGCCTAAACCCTTTAAACACCTGAGCAAATTGGTCACTTGAATGGCGCGTGCGCCCACTAAAAGAAAAAGGGTAAGGTGAGATGAATGGCTGAATGGAAGAAAGGAGATATAGTTAAGCTAACTGCTTCGGTTGGTGGTACTTATCTAAAGTGGGGCACGCAACGGGTTCCTGAGAGCTGTATCCCTGATGGCATATACGTTGTTCTTAACAAAACTAGGGATAAAGCAAAACTAGCGGTTCAACTTGATATGAGTTGTAGGCCGCGACCTTCTAGTAAGCATATTTATGAGATATCGAAAAGAAATTTTATACTGATAGATAAACACTGTCCGTGATATGAATGGCTAAGAAGATTATGCGGAATCCTGAATGGGAGAGCGAAATGGTTCCCAGCGTGGGCTCATAGTCGAACACGGCGCAAACCAAGCCCTTGCCGGAGCCGTCACAATAGACGGTTACTGGGGGGCATCCCTCAGCTTCTTCCACTCCGCACTCTCCTCCAGCATCCTCTGGGCCACCTTGAACGCCGGCATCATCTCCTCGATGAGCCGCTGCTGCTTTTCTAGCTGCTGCTGAAGATCATCGTTCCTCGTTGTCTCAGCCAGCTTTTCCTCAAGTTCCCTTACTTTGTCCTGTAGGGTGTTGACTTCCTCATCTCTCTCGGGGTCGAACCCGCCCGATAAGACGTTCAGGAGCGGTAGGGCTTGGCTGTACTCCCCCACCACATAATCAAAGTCCCTGTAGACATGGTTGTACTCATACTCGTCCAGTTTGTGGCCCATCAGGAATTCGCCGACATCGGGGTTCGCCCTGCTCTGGCTCCACAAGGTCCTGAAGTTGTCACGGAGTTCGTGGAGCCCGTAGCCGTAGCGTGTGCCCCGGGCACCGTCCTCTTCTTTCTCGACGATCCCCAGCCGGATCAGGTGCCTCAGCCACCACCGTTTGAGGGCGGTCTCGTTGACGGGTTCACCGAGGGGGTTGATGAAGATGGCCTTCCTCTTTTCTGGGAGGTCTGGACCCAGATAGTGTATGAGGAGCCGGAGGGCGTCGCCTCCTATTAGGGTGAAGTAGGGCCGTATGTTTTTCTCGGATTTGCGTCCAGGCAGATCCACCTTAACGACGCCGGCTCCTTCGTTTAGCTGGGCTCTGAGGCTTTTCCACCCCGTGTTGCTCCACTCTAGTAACTCTGATATCCCCATCCCTCCGCCTATCATGCAGGTTATGATGGCTCCATACATCGGGTTCGCAGCGAGTACGGCCTCTTTAACGTGTTCTGGCCTCAGGTTTGACGGCGTCCTCGGCTTGTCGCCTCTGACCTTGAAGCTCTTGTCCTTCGGAAGCGCCGCCCTGTTATGCGTGAAGAAACTCAGGAGGGTTACGTAATACGTGTGTTTCGTTTTGTAGGCTCGTCCGCCCATGCTGAGAACCCATCTCTGTACAAGGTCAAGCATCTCGTATTGGTCGCCGTTCTCGCGGCTCCTCTGATACTCGATCATTTCGTCGGGGGACATGCCCGCGAACTTTCCCCCGTTCTCACTCTTCCACTCCATGAACCGTTGGAAGGTGTAGCCGTAGTCTCTCCCGGTGGTTCCGCCTATTCGGCTTAACCAGTTCTGTTCGCTCATTTTCACTCACTGACCAATAAAATAATAACCTTTTATTTAACAGTTATGGGTAATAACCAACACTATAACACAGAAACGTGTACAAAACCATTATTTATCTGGGCTTGCGCATGCACGGTGCTTTCTCTTTTTTCTCTTCATCCAAATTTATTCACCTAGCGCACAATGGAGATATCCATGAAATGAGTAAGCCAATGATGTCCTTGATTAAAAAATAACACAAACCTATCGCAGCAAAAATCATAGCCCAATATTGATAGAACTCTTCTTTTGTCTGTCCAAAAATAGAAAATAAACTTGTATAATCTTTGATTTCATTTAATTCATCATAAAATAATGGTGCAAGATCAATACCAATTTTTTCACGTTGCCCTGGCTCTATTAAATATGCAAAGAATAAAGAAAATCCAGATGATAATATACCCAAAGGTTCAGATTCAATCTGATGATCTTTTCTAGGTTTTAATCGAGGTATTTCATATGAATGTGAAATTTTTTGGCCATTAGGCGAATCGATATTAATGACAAGTGTACCACCTGGGAACACATCGTCACCAATGTTGGTTATAGTATAATTAACTTTAAACTTATTTCCTACGATAAAAGCTCCTTTGGATATAATTCTCTGTTTTCTCGATAAATTAATCAATGAAACTATAGGAGTATCAAGTTTCATTTTATATTGTTTGCTTGAAATTTTGATCACTCTCCAGATATTCTGCGCGCGCACCGCTTAAAGGTTATGCGCGTTCACCTGGAAAACTTCTTCTAACTTCACAGGGCACACGTTGCTTCCTAGCCTGTTTAAGCATGTCCGCCGTGCCTCTGCTTTTAGAGAGGTCATCGTGGAAAGCTACAACCCTATCTGGTTTACCCTCAAGGATCATTCGCCTGTTCCTGATGGGTCCCGCCGCTCTGCCATATTTCTCCCATTTGGCTGAAAAGTCCTCGACCGTCAAGCCGTGTTCCTTGGCCGCCTTATCGGCTATCCTGTCCGCTCCTCTGCAGCCTCCGTGTATTATCACTGTGTCA
>Ga0307379_10001942_pt1 | contig 31414 bp, 22 predicted proteins | sample UN2MG_FD_202237 | JGI IMG/M metagenome (GOLD analysis project Ga0307379, IMG submission 202237) | Soil microbial communities from Risofladan, Vaasa, Finland - UN-2 | ecosystem: Environmental > Terrestrial > Soil > Coastal area > Acid sulfate soil | place: Finland: Risofladan, Vaasa | collected...
CGGCGCAGCCTTCGATGACGCCTTCGAAATCGTTGTCGACTTTGACCTCGAAGCCACCGCGGCGAATGGTGCGGGCCAGGCTCTTGGGTACATGCACCCGGTCCAAGGGCAAGATGCCCCGGCGCTCTGGCTCGATCCAGTAAAGGGCGTTGTCTTCGGCGCTCTCGGCCATCGGAAAGATGCCGCAGGCATAAGCCTTAAGCAGCACCTGCGGCGTGATCTCGATCATCACGTCGTCGATGGACGTCATGGCAGTTTACCCGGGCCGCTCGGTATTCGGCAACAGATGGTCCTCGAGCCAATGGATATCGTAATTGCCGTCGACGATGTCCGGCTCGGAAATGAGCGCGCTGAACAACGGGATGGTGGTCTCGATGCCATCGACGACGAATTCCCCGAGCGCCCGCTTGAGCCGCATCAAACATTCGTTGCGCGTGCGGGCATGCACGATGAGCTTACCGATCAGACTGTCATAATAGGGCGGAATCGTGTAGCCGGCGTAAGCGCCTGAATCGACCCTGACGCCCAACCCGCCCGGCGGATGGAAATGGGTGATCGTGCCCGGCGACGGTCGGAAAGTATGGGAATTCTCGGCATTGATGCGGACTTCGATCGCGTGGCCGTTGAAGCGTACATCTTCCTGGCGCAGCGTCAGCGGCGCGCCGGCGGCGATCCGGATCTGCTCGATCACGAGGTCGAGTCCGGTGATTTCTTCGGTGACGGTGTGCTCGACCTGGAGCCGCGTGTTCATCTCGATGAAGTAGAACTCGCCGTTCTCGTACAGGAACTCGACGGTGCCGACGCCTCTGTATTTCAGCTTGCGCATGGCCACCGCCACGATCTCGCCGATGCGCACGCGCTCGCTCTCGTTGAGCGCGGGCGAGGGGGCCTCCTCCCAGAGTTTCTGGTGGCGCCGTTGCAGCGAGCAGTCGCGCTCGCCGAGATGGATGGCGTTGCCGTTGCCGTCGGCCAGCACCTGCACTTCGATATGCCGGGGGCGGCCGAGATATTTCTCCAGATAGACGGTGTCGTCGCCGAAAGCGGCCCGCGCCTCATTGCGTGCCGCCGACAAAGCCGGCTCGAGCTCGTTCTCGAACATCGCAAGCTTCATGCCGCGCCCGCCGCCGCCGGCCGACGCCTTGACCATGATCGGAAAGCCGATCTCCGCGGCAATCGCCTTGGCTTCGGCGATGTTGTCGATGGGGCCGTCGGAGCCGGGCACCACGGGGATGCCAAGCGACTTCGCCGTCTCCTTGGCTTTGATCTTGTCGCCCATCAGCCGGACATGCTCGGCACTCGGGCCGATGAAGGTGATCTTGTGCTCTTCGAGGATTTCGGCGAAGCGGGCATTCTCCGCCAGGAAGCCATAGCCCGGATGCACCGCGTCGGCGCCGGTGATCTCGCAGGCGGCGACGATGGCGGGGATGTTGAGATAGCTGTCCTTGGCCGGCGGCGCCCCGATGCACACGCTCTCGTCGGCGAGCCGCACATGCATGGCATGGGCGTCGGCCGTGGAGTGAACCGCGACCGTGGCGATGCCGAGCTCCTTGCAAGCCCGTTCGATACGGAGCGCAATCTCTCCTCGGTTGGCGATCAGGATCTTATCGAACATCGCGTGTCTAGCGCTGTTCGATCACGACCAGCGGCTCGCCATATTCCACCGGCTGGCCATCTTCTATGAGAATGGCGATGACGACACCGGCCTTGGGCGAGGGGATCTGGTTCATGGTTTTCATGGCCTCGATGATCAGCAAGGTCTGGCCTGCCGCCACCCGGGTGCCGATCTCGACGAAGGGCGGCGCGCCTGGCTCCGGCGAACGATAGGCGGTGCCGACCATGGGTGAGGTGACCGAGCCCGGTTGCACGGCAGCGTCGTCGGATTGCGCGCTGCGCGGCTTAGACTCGTGATGATCGTGCGGCGCCGCCGGGATGCCGTTGGAGTTGGTCGTCAGCGTCGTGGTGAGATTGACACCACGCGCGACCCTGAAGCGGCGTCCCTCGAGCTCGAATTCGATCTCCGTGAGTCCGGTCTCCTCGAGAAGCCCGGCGAGCTCTCGGATGAGATCTTTGTCGAGGGTACTCCCGTCTTTGGTCATCGGTGTCCTTTCTTGCCCGTCAGCCGGCTTTGCCGGGAGCGATCGTCGCGGCCAGCGCCTCGATCGCAAGCTCGTAGCCCAAGCCCCCGAAACCGCAGATCACCCCCTTGGCGGCCTTGGAGATATAGGACCGGTGGCGAAACGGCTCGCGGGTGAAGATATTCGATAGATGCACCTCAACGGTGGGAACTGGACAGGCCAGCAGGGCATCCAGCATGGCGATCGAGGTATGGGTGAAGGCGCCCGCATTGACGATCAGGCCGGAGGCGTCCGTCCTCGCCTCCTGGATCCACGTTACCAGCTCCCCCTCCAGGTTGCTCTGCCGAAAGATCACCGACAACCCAAGGCTTTCCGCCTTCCGCTCGCATCTTTGACGCAGGTCGTCCAGCGTTTCGTGGCCGTAGACCTCCGGTTCGCGGGTCCCAAGCAGGTTGAGATTGGGGCCGTTCAGGACGTAGAGCGGTTTGGCCATGACGGATGCGGGGCGCCTGTCTTAGGGCCGGGACGGCCTTGGAGGGCCAGGTCGCGGCACGGGAAACGGGCCCCTTTATCAGCTTTTCTGCCGTTCGGCAAAAGCCGCGCGCAGCCGGAACCGGCGATGCGCCCCTTGGCGCGCCCTTTGGCACCTTGGCCTCAGCAGGTCGCGTTACAGCCCTTTTCGCGGACTTCGGTCACCTTTTCCACGAGCTGATCGTACAGATCGTCCGGCGCGCCGGGGATGATGCGGTCGCCGATCAGGTAGAGCGGGGTGCCTTGCAGGCCAAGCTGCTGCGCCAGGCCGCGCGCCTCGGCGAGTTCCTCCTTGACCTCGTCGCCCTCCATATCCGCTTCGAGCTGCGGCACGTCGAGACCGATCTCGTTGGCGATGCGCAGGACCTTGTCCTTGTTGGCCTTGCCGGGCTGCGTGAACAGCTTCTGATGCATCTCGAAATACTTGCCCTGCTTATGCGCCGCGAGCGCGCCCTTGGCGGCGGCTTCGGAGTCCTCCCCGAAGATCGGCAGTTCCTTCAGCACGACCTTCACCTTGTCGTCGTTGTCGATCAGCTTGACCACCTCGGGCATCGCGCGCCGGCAGTAGCCGCAATTGTAATCGAAGAACTCGACCACCGTGACGTCGCCCTCAGGATTGCCGGCCGAGAAGGACTTGGCCGAGCGGAACAGCGCGTCGGCGTTGTCGCTGATGGCCTTGCCTTGTTGCGTGGCCTGCTCATTTTGCTGGCGCCGGTCGAGTTCCGTGGTCATCTCGACGAGGATCTCGGGATTCTTGGTGAGATAATTGCGGACGATCTCGACGACCTGCTTCTCCCCGAGCTTGGCCGCGGGGGCGTCGACAACGTCCGGGCTGGCGCGCGAGATGACGAGGATGGTGGCGGCGCTGACGATGGCGGCCACGACGGCGGCCACCAGGGCGGTGGCGAGGCCAGTCTTAGGGGTCATGCTCAGGTCTCCGGGAGCTAGAGTCAGTTATTGCGAGGCACTTCGAAGGCGAGGATATCGTCGGCTCGGATCCAATTGGGCGTGCCGTTGATCAGGCCCTCTTTGGCGCGCTTGGCTTGCACCTTGGCGAGCCCTAGGCGCCCTTCATAGAAATAGGCTTCCGCCGATGCAAGCGATGCTTGCGCCATGAAATTCTTCTTGGCGCCCGAGGCTTGGGCCAGTTCGGCCTTGCGCGCGTAGGCCGAGGCAATCTGCCGATAGCCCATCGCCGATGTCGTCTCGCGCGCCAGCGCCGTCCGCAGATTACGGATCGCTTCGTCCAGATAGCGCGGGTCGTTGGCGCCCAGCAGCGCCTGTCCCAGCATGATGCGGATCAGGGCTTCGTTGGGCGCGAGCTCGACTGCCTTGCGCAATGGCGGGATCGCCGCCGCGCCGTTGCCGCTCTCGAACAGGAACTGTCCCTTGGTCTCGTAGAAATACGGCCAGTTGGGTTGGGCGGCGATGAGCTGGTCGAACATCGGCATGGCCGCCTGCACCCCAGAGCGCCTATAGGTGGCGATGGCTCTGGCGTAGACGCCGGCCAGCGATGTGTCGGTTTCCGGATAGCGGTTGAAGGCGATCTCCGGCTTATCGAGAAAGCCCGCAAGCTTCGCCCGCACCAGGTCGTGGCGGTATTGGAGCTCGGGCGGGTCGGTGTTGTCGCGATAGGGGCTCTCGGCCACGAGTCCCTGCAGTTGCGTAATGCGCTGTTGGGGCAGGGGATGGGTCATCAGATACGGGTTGATGCCACGCAGGCCCCTGAGTTTGTCGGCCAGGACCTCGAACGTCTCCAACATGCCGCGGCCCGACTGCTTGGTGGCGTTCAGGAAGGTCATGGCCGCCTGGTCGGCGGAGGACTCCTCGTTCTGGCGGTAGGCCAGCACGCTGCGCATCGCCGCATCGGTGCCGCCATAAGCCGCTCCCATGCCCACCTGGCCGAGGCCCGGCGCGCCGGCGATGGCGCCGCCGGCCATGGCGGCAAGGCCGAGCAGCTGCAGCATGATCGCTGCCGACTTCGCCTTGGAGATCTGGTTGCGCAGCCGGGCGAGATGGCCGCCGGTGATATGGCCGGTCTCATGGGCGATGACGCCGATGACTTGGTTCGGCGTCTTGGCTTCCATCAGCGTGCCCGCATGCATGAACATGTTATGCCCATCCACCACGAAGGCGTTGAAGGCGCGGTCGTTGACGATATGGATTTGGATATTCTGCGAGCCGAGGCCGGCGGCGCGGAAGATGGGTTTGGCGTATTCGCGGATGAGAGCTTCGGTCTCCGCGTCGCGGATGATGCCGGCGGCGTCGGCGGTGGTCGAGACCATAAGGCCGCCGATCAGCCCGATCACAAGCCCCGCGCGAAGTCGCAGCGGTACGCGATTGGGTCGGGATTTAGCCAAGGCAGGCATGGTGCGGTCTGATCGTATAGGCTTGTGTGGAGCGGGCAAAGACGCCTGTTTTTTTGCGCTTTCTAATGGCGTTACGCTGGCATGCCGCTTCCGGCCCCCATCGTTGCCAAGCGTTGGTTGGATTGACTTTTGATTGAGGCGACAACGTGACAGCAGGGCGGTGGATCCCATCAACAATGCGCGAGGACAGCTGACGTGAACGACCTGCCTGAGATGCCGCGCTTGCCGCGTCCGCTGCCCGTAGGGCGTGCCATCGATCCGTTCATCGTCATGGACGTCATGGGCGAGGCCAATGCGCGCCAAGCCCGCGGCGAGGACATCATCCATATGGAGGTGGGGCAGCCGGCCACGCCGGCGCCACGGGCGGCGCGCGAACGCGCGCAAGCCGCGCTCGAAAACGAACGGCTCGGCTACACCGAAGCGCTCGGCTTGCCGGCGCTGCGCGAGCGCATCGCCTCGTATATGCGCGAACGCTATGGCGTCACGGTGGGCCCAGAGCGGGTCGTGGTCACGGCGGGCTCGTCCGCGGGCTTCGTGCTCGCCTTCCTCGCCATCCTCGAGCCAGGCGCCGCGCTCGGCCTGTCGTCGCCGGGCTATCCCTGCTACCGCCAGATCCTCAAGGCGCTGGGCTTGAAGCCGCTGTTGATCGAGACTTCGGGCGAGGGACGCTGGATGCCCACCGAGGCGGACGTGGACGCGCTCGCCGCCACCGATGCGGCCGGGCTGCTCTTGGCCAGCCCCAACAATCCGACCGGCACGATAGTGCGCGGCAACAGACTTGAGGAGATTGCCGCGGCCTGCCGGCGGCACGGACAATGGCTCATCTCGGATGAGATCTATCACGGCCTCGAATACGACATCCCGGCCGATACGGCGCTCAAACATTCCGACACCGCGATCGTCGTCAACAGCTTCTCGAAATATTTCAGTATGACCGGCTGGCGCATCGGTTGGCTCGTGGTGCCGGAGGCGCTGGTGCGCCCCATCGAGCGGCTGGCGCAAAATCTCTACATCTCGCCGCCGGCGATCTCGCAGGTCGCCGCGTTGGGCGCTCTCGATGGGTTGGACGAGCTTGAGGCGATCAAGGCGGGCTACGCGCGCAACCGCGCCATGCTGCTCGAGGAGCTGCCGCGTGCCGGGCTCGACGCGATCCTGCCCGCAGACGGCGCGTTCTATCTCTACGCCGATGTGAGCCGCTTCACCGACGACAGCGAAGACTTCGCTAAGACCATGTTGCGGGAGATCGGCGTGGCCGTGACGCCGGGTATCGATTTCGATGCCGCTCAGGGACGGCGCTATATGCGGCTCTGCTATTCGGGCGCGGAAGATGGGATGCGCGAAGCGGCCCGGCGGATCAGAGCTTGGCTCAAGACGCGCCGATAAGAGAGGAGCGAGGAGGCGCCATCTGACGCCTCCTCTAATGTCCTAGGCGCGAAGCGGCTTAGCCGCGCGACCACCAGCCTCGACGGCGGCTTGCCGGCTCGGCATCGTCTTTCGTGTCGGCACTCGGCGCCGGTGCCGGCAGGCGCTCCTCGCGCACAGCCGCCACGCTGAAGACGGGCTCAGGCTCGCGCGGTTCCGGCGCGGGCGTCTCACTACCGAAGGCCTCATCCGGCTGGCGTTTGGCCCGGCGGCTTCTGCCGTTCGGCTGATCCTCGCGCGCCGCGGGCCGATCCTCTGCAGGCTCGGTCTCTGCTGGCTTGGCTTCCGGCGCACGGCCTTCTGATCCGTTGGCATGCGACGGCTCGCCGCCGGCTTCGGCCTGGCTTTCGCCGTCCTCGCCGGCTGCGGTCTGCGGACGCTGTCCGGAGCGGCCCCGCCTGCCGCCACGGCGGCCTCTGCGGCGCGGCGACCGGCGTGCCGGTGTCTCGCCACCGTTCTCGCCACTGGTCTCGGCGCCGTTCTCGGCGGCTTCTTCCGTTCTGTCTTCAGACGATTGGTCCGCGTCCGACGCCTCGGCGTCGTCGCGGCGTGCCGTGTTTGCCGGCCGGTCGGCATCCGTGCCGCCGCCTTCGCCGCGCCGGCCTCTGCGGCGGCGGCGTGAGCGGCGCTTGGCTTGCTCACCGTCGCCGTCCCCCTCGCTTTCGCTCTCGGAGTCCCTGGCCGGCGCCGCGCCGTCCTCGCGATGATGCGCCCAATCCATCTGCACCACGGCGTTGTCGCCGTTGATGAACGCGCCTTCGGCACCGCGCTCGATCACATATTGGGAAATGTGCATCTCTTTATCGGCGGTCACCGTGATCGGCACCTGATACCGCGCCTCGATATCTTTCAGATGGGCCCGCTTCTGGTTAAGGATATAGAGTGCGACCTCCACCGCCGTGGTGGCGGCGAGCGGCATCACGCCGTCGGTGATCAACCGGTCCTCGACTGAGCGCAGGATATCGAGCGCCACCGATTCCACGGAGCGTACGATGCCGGTGCCCTGACAGATCGGGCACGCCGTGGTGGAGCCTTCCAGCATGCCGGTACGCAAGCGCTGGCGCGACATTTCGAGCAAGCCGAAATGGCTGATGCGGCCCACCTGGATGCGCGCGCGGTCGTCGCGCAACGAGTCCTTGAGGCGCTTTTCGACCAGCCGGTTATTCCGCCGCTCATCCATGTCGATGTAGTCGATGACGATCAAGCCGGCGAGATCGCGCAAGCGCAGTTGCCGGGCAAGTTCCTCGGACGCCTCCAGATTGGTCTTGAGGGCCGTGTCCTCGATATTGTGTTCGCGGGTAGCCTTGCCGGAGTTTACGTCGACGGAGACGAGCGCCTCGGTCTGATTGATGACGATATAGCCGCCCGATTTGAGTGTCACTTGCGGCGAGAACATCGCCGCCAGTTGCCGTTCCACCTGATAGCGGATGAAGACGGGCTCGGGCTCCTTGTAGGGCTTCACGTTCTTCGCGTGGCTCGGCATGAGCATGCGCATGAAGTCCTTGGCGTCGCGATAGGCGTCGTCGCCCGCCACCAGCACCTCGTCGATGTCCTTGTTGTAGAGATCGCGGATCGACCGCTTGATCAGGCTGCCTTCCTCGTAGACGAGGGCCGGCGCCGTCGACTCCAGCGTGAGGTCGCGGACGGTCTCCCACAGCCGCAGGAGATAATCGTAGTCGCGCTTGATCTCGGTCTTGGTGCGCTGCGCGCCCGCCGTGCGGATGATCAGGCCCATGCCTTCCGGCACTTCGAGCTCGCCGGCAATTTCCCGCAAACGCTTGCGGTCGGTTGGCTGGGTGATCTTGCGCGAGATGCCGCCGCCCCGCGCCGTATTGGGCATGAGTACCGTGTAGCGGCCGGCAAGCGACAGATAGGTCGTCAGCGCCGCGCCTTTGTTGCCGCGCTCTTCCTTCACCACCTGCACGAGGATGATCTGGCGGCGCCGGATCACCTCTTGGATCTTGTACGACCGGCGCCCTCTGCGGGGCGGCGTGCGCTCCGGCAACTCTTCAAGCGCATCCTCGGAGCCGACCGACTCGACGCTGTCGCCATTGCCGTCTTTCAGCGATGCCCCGTTATGATCGTCGTCGCTATGGTCGTCGTCATGGTCGTCGTTGTGATCCTCGCCGTCATGGTCGTGATCATGGTCGTCATGATCATCGTGACCATGGTCGTCGTCGGCATGGTCATCCTCGTCGTCGCCGCGCGCTTCGGATTCGTCGCCGTGGTCGGCCGGCTCGGAAACCGTGTGGGTGAGATCGCTGGCCTCCATGACCACATCCGATCCCTCGTCGCGCGGCGTCGTGTCGATCTCGTCCTCATCGTCGTCGAGCTCGAACTTCGCTACAGCCATCATCGGGGCTTCGGGTGCGGGCTCGCTCGGGAGCGGCGCCTCGTTGCGGGCCTCGGGACGGCCGCGGCCACGGCCCCGCCGGCCACCGCGCCGGCGGGGCCCAGCGGCGGCATCGTCCTCGGCGGCTTCCTCGGCGGAGGCGCGGCTCTGTTCGGCGGCCTCTTCATCGAGCAGGGCCTGCCGGTCCGCGACCGGAATTTGATAATAGTCCGGATGGATTTCAGTAAAGGCTAAGAAGCCGTGCCGGTTGCCACCGTAGTCGACGAAAGCCGCCTGGAGAGACGGTTCGACGCGCGTGACTTTGGCGAGGTAAATATTGCCTCTGAGCTGCTTCTTATTCGCGGATTCGTAGTCAAACTCCTCGACGCGATTGCCCTTTACGACGACGACCCGGGTTTCCTCCGGATGTGCCGCATCGATTAACATTTTGTTTGGCATGTTGTGTTTTCTCCGGCGCGCAGGCCGGGAAGGGCGGCATGGAAGACCGCCTCACCGAGCGGAAGCCTGAGGCCCGCGCGCGCCAATATCCAATAGACCATGATTCGGTGCGACGACCCACGGTGAGCCGGAATGTCCGGCTCAGGGGTGCGGCCATAGGCGGCCGCCAAGTCATCAGAGGCGTCAGAAAAGCCCGGGAAGTACCGTGACTTAGCTGCGTGGCCTGAATCTGCATCGCATTTCTCACTTGCCGCGTTTCAGCCGCGGCCAGCAGTTTCGCCCTGGGCGGCCCGATTTCGCACTTGGCCGCCGCCGTTCTGCGTCCAGGCCATTCCAATAAGGCCTGCCGCGCTAAAAGAAATTCCGCCCGTATCGCCATGCAGCGTCCAGGGCTCGGACTCAAACAATGAGTCTGTCTCTTATTACGTGTTTGCCGAGAGATTTGGCAAGTCTCGCGACGCCGCCGCCAAAGGGTCACAACGGTCGCTTAACCAGGCGTGGTTAACAATTGGGCCCGATTCCGGGCCTGATTTGGCGCATCGTCACCTGGGTTTGCCCTGGTCAGGCGCCCACTAAAAAGAAGACCGGGCGAACTCGATGCATGTGGGGAACGATGCAAGCTGTGCGTGCCTTGATTGCGGTCACGCCAATTTGGGCCGCGGCAGTTGGACTTTTGACGGTTGGGGTCGGGCTTGTGAGCCTTACCGCCAGCGTCCACGCCAAGGACACGAGTGCCAAGGAGGCCGTCGCCAAGGACGCCCGTCTGGCCGGCGACCGCGAGCGCACCCGCTTCATCGCCGATCTGTCGAAGAAGGTCGACGTCCACGTCTTCGCTCTCGGCAATCCGTACCGGGTCATCGTCGACGCTGCCGATGTGAGCTTCCAAATGCCCCCCGGCCTGGGCAAGGAGCAGCGGGGTTTGGTCACCGCCTACCGCTATGGCTTGTTCGCGCCGGGCAAGTCCCGCATCGTCATCGATGTCAGCGGACCCTTTCTCATCGACAAGTCCTTCGTGCTCGAGGCGCGCGATGACCAGCCGGCGCGCCTGGTCATCGATCTCGTCCCGACCGACGAGGCGACGTTCCTCGCCAAACTCCGCGACGTGAAGCGGGCGAGCGCCGAGAGCACGGTGATGCCGCTTCCCGAGCCGCCGTCGCGGCCGGCCGACGCCAAGCCCGTCATCGTCCTCGACCCGGGCCATGGCGGCGTCGATCCCGGCACAAGCAGTAAGAGCGGCGTGACCGAGAAGGAGGTCGTGCTCAAATTCGCCAAGCGGCTGAAGGAGAAGCTGGCCGCCACCGGGCGCTACGAGATTCACCTGACGCGCGACGACGACACCTTCCTGCCGCTCAAGGAGCGCGTGGCCATCGCGCAGAAGAAGGGGGCGGGGCTGTTCCTGTCGATCCACGCCGACTACTTCCCGACCAAGATCGACGATGCGCGCGGGGCCACGATCTACACCCTGTCGGAGCAGGCCTCGGACGAGGAGGCGAGGGCGCTCGCCGCCAAGGAGAATTTCTCCGACGCCATTGCCGGCGTCGAACTGCCGAGCGATTCCGATGAACTGGTGGCCAATATCCTCATCGATCTGGCTCAGCGCGAAACCCAGAACCGCTCAGTAGTGTTTGCCAGGTCCATCGTCGGCGAGCTTGCTGGCAAGAACACGCTGCACACCAAGCGCTTGCGCTCGGCGGGGTTCCGGGTGCTGAAGGCGCCGGACGTGCCCTCGGTGTTGCTGGAGCTCGGATTCTTGAGCAATGCCGACGACGAGAAGCAGCTCACCTCGGCGGCCTGGCGCGACCGCATGACCGATTCCGTCACCGCGGCCATCAACGGCTATTTCGAAAAGCGTATTGCCCGCAGCCCGTTCTGATCTTAACGATCGGGCCGAGAAGCTGCCTGAACGCCCACGATTCGGGGCGACTCCAGCTTGTTGTTGCCATATTCTTGGTTAGGGTTGGCGCGGGCGCCCCGCGGGCTGAAATGCGGGGCCGGGACGGGTAAAAACAATGGATATTACGGCACCAGTCAAACCGCCGAAGCAAGGGCGCCGCCTCCGCCGTGGCGGGTTCCTGTTTCGCTTTTTCGGCTTCATGGTCGCCGCCGGCATGATCTTGTTCATCGCCGTGGGCGCCGCGGCCGGCTTCGTGCTGTGGAAAGCATCCCAGGAGTTGCCGGACTACGAAGTCCTCTCCAAATACGAGCCGCCGGTGATGACGCGCATTCACGCCAATGACGGCAGGCTGATCTCCGAGTTCGCCCGCCAGCGGCGCATCTACGTGCCCATCACGGCCGTTCCGCAGCGTGTCATCGAGGCGTTCATCTCGGCCGAGGACAAGAACTTCTACCAGCATGGCGGCCTCGACATTCAGGGCATCATCCGCGCCGTCGTCACCAATTTAAGCGCGGCGCAATCGGGCCGCCGCATGGTCGGCGCGTCGACCATCACCCAGCAGGTGGCCAAGAACTTCCTGCTGACCAATGAACAGAATATCGAGCGCAAGCTGAAGGAAGCGATCCTCGCTATCCGCATCGAGCGCGCGTTCACCAAAGAGCAGATCCTCGAACTTTACCTCAACGAGATCTATCTCGGAGCCGGTGCCTACGGTGTGGCCGCCGCGGCCCAGACCTATTGGGACAAGGCGCTGAGCGAGCTGACCCTGGCAGATGCGGCCTATCTCGCCACGCTGCCCAAGGCGCCGAGCAATTACGATCCCTTCCGCCATGCCGACCGCGCCATCGCGCGGCGCAATTGGGTCATCGACCGCATTGTCGAGAACGGCTTCGCCACGCCTGAGGAAGGCGAGGAAGCCAAGGCCTCCTCCCTCGGTGTCCAGGCGCGCACTTACGGGCCTAAGATCTTCGCGTCGGAATATTTCGCCGAGGAGGTGCGCCGGGAGATTCTCGATCGCTTCGGCGAGGACAAGCTTTATGGCGGCGGCCTATCGGTCCGCACCACGCTCGACCCGACCCTCCAGGCCATGGCGCGGAAAGCGCTGGTCGCCGGGTTGACCGGCTATGATCGCGTTTATACTGGCTGGCGGGGCGTAGAAAAGACGATCGACCCGTCCGGCGACTGGGGCAAGGCGCTGGCCGGCGTGCCCGTATGGAGCGACATCGACCCGTGGCGGCTCGCCGTGGTGCTCGAAGTCACGAAAGACCAGGCTAAGATCGGCCTGCGCCCCACGCGCGACAAATCCGGCAAGCTTGTCGCCGAGCGGGAGGTCGGCGTGATCCCATATTCGGAAGTGAAATGGGCGCGCCCCAAACTCAAGAACGGCCTCGGTGCCAGGCCGGCCTCGGTATCGGCAGTGCTGAAACCCGGCGACGTGGTCTATGTGGCGCCGGTCGAGGCGAAAGAGGCCAAAGAAGGCGAGGCGGCCGAGAGCGTCGCGGGTCAATGGTCGTTGCAGCAGCCGCCTGAAGTGAGCGGCGCACTTGTCGCCATGGATCCGCATACGGGCCGCGTGCTCGCCATTGTCGGCGGCTTCAGCTTCGCCCAGAGCCAGTTCGATCGCGCCACCCAGGCGCGCCGCCAGCCGGGATCGTCCTTCAAGCCGATCATCTATCTGACGGCACTGGATAACGGCTACACGCCGTCGAGCATCGTTGTCGACGGCGCCATCTGTGTCAGTCAGGGCAAGGGAATGCCGCAATGGTGCCCGAAGAACTATTCGGGCGGTGGCGCCGGTCCGTCGACCTTGCGCTACGGCATCGAGAAGTCGCGCAACCTGATGACGGTGCGGCTCTCCCGCGACATGGGCATGCCCATCATCGCCGAATATGCGCGGCGCTTTGGCGTCTACGACAATCTGATGCCGGCGCTCTCCATGTCGCTCGGCGCCGGCGAGACCACGCTGATCCGCATGGTCAACGCCTATTCGATCATCGCCAATGGCGGCAAGAAGGTCGAGGCGACCTTCATCGACCGCATTCAGGACCGTTACGGGCGTACTGTTTGGCGGCATGACAATCGCGACTGCGGCCAATGCGGCGCGCGCGAATGGACCGGTCAGGCCGAGCCCGAGCTCGTCGACGATCGCAAGCAGGTCGTCGATCCGATCTCCGCCTTCCAGATGGTCGGCATCATGGAAGGCGTCGTGCAGAGCGGTACCGCGCGCAAGCTCACCGTGTTGAAGCGCCCGATCGCGGGCAAGACCGGCACCACCAACGACTACAAGGATGCCTGGTTCATCGGCTACACACCCGACCTCGTGGTTGGCGCCTATGTCGGCTTCGACCAGCCGAGAAATATGGGCCGCAGCGCGACGGGCGGCGGCGTGGCCGCGCCGATCGTCCGCGACTTCTTCGCCGAGGCGCTGAAAGACGTGCCGCCGGTGCCGTTCCGGGCGCCGCCCGGGGCCATGCTGGTGCGCGTCAACCACAAGACCGGTCTGCCGGCCCGCCGCGGCGACCAGGGCGTGATCATGGAAGCCTTCAAGCCTACCCAGGTGCCTGATGGCGCCGCCGCCGTCGCGGTTGAGGGCGAGGAAGACGGCATCCCAGGCGAGGACTTCCCCGAATACCCGGACGGCGCACAAGCCGACCCGGCCGGCGAGTTCCCGCCTCCGCAGGGCCAGTACCCGCCTCAGCAGGGCCAATACCAGCCGCCGCCTGGCAACGACCGAGCTTTGACATCGGGCACGGGCGGCCTCTACTAGACCCCCGAAGCGAGCGCAGGTCAGGCGGGTTTCCGCCTGGCCGCGGCTCATCGCCAAGCTGGCTCAGCCAGTTTCCACTCTTCAGTTCCCACTAACCAAGCCGAGGAAGCGAATGCGCGCCGAGACTGAAACGGTCGTCGACGAGATCAGAGAATCGCTGTCTTTGCTGCGGAGGTATCTTTGACCCCGATCAGGCAAAGCTGCGGCTGGAAGAGCTCGACCGCGAGACGGAGGCGCCCGACTTCTGGAACAATGCGGCGCGCGCGCAAGGCCTCATGCGCGAGCGCCAACAGATCGAAGCCGCACTCGGCGAGTTCAACCGCATCAACCGCGAGCTCGACGACAATCTGACCTTGGCGACCCTCGGCGAGGAGGAGGGAGACGAGAAGATTGTCGCCGAAGCGGAATCGGCCCTGCGCAAGCTGCGGCAGGAGGCCCATACCCTCGAGGTCGAGGCGCTATTGTCGGGCGAAGCGGACGCCAACGACGCCTATATCGAGATCCATGCCGGCGCCGGCGGCACCGAGAGCCAGGACTGGGCGCAGATGCTGGAGCGCATGTATATGCGCTGGGCGGAAGGCCGGAAATACAAGGTCGAGCTGATCGGCGAGCATTACGGCGAGGAGGCGGGCATCAAGTCGGCCACCGTCCTCGTCAAGGGTCTCAACGCTTATGGCTGGCTCAAAACCGAGTCGGGCGTGCACCGGCTGGTCCGCATCTCGCCCTTCGACTCCAACGCCAGGCGGCACACGAGCTTTGCCTCGGTGTGGGTCTACCCGGCGATCGACGACGCCATCGAAATCGAGATCGACGAGAAAGACCTCCGCATCGACACCTACCGGGCTTCAGGCGCCGGCGGCCAGCACGTCAACACCACTGACAGCGCCGTCCGTATTACCCATGAGCCGACCGGTATTGTGGTGCAATGTCAGAACGAGCGGTCGCAGCATAAGAACCGCGCCACGGCTTGGGCCATGTTGCGCGCACGGCTCTACGAGGCCGAGCTGAAGCGGCGCGAGGAGGAGGCGCTTGCCACCGCCGCCTCCAAGTCGGAGATCGGCTGGGGCCACCAGATCAGGTCCTATGTGCTGCAGCCCTATCAGCTGGTGAAGGATTTGCGCTCGGGCGTCGAAAGCACCAATCCGAGCGCCGTGCTCGACGGTGACATCGATGCGTTCATCGAGGCGGCGCTCGCCCAGCGCATCCACGCCGACGCCAAGGCCTAGATATTTCACCCTCGACGCAAAAGACCCTAGGCGCCGAAGCGCCTAGGGTCTTTTGCTTGTTCGCTGATAACCGTTCGGTGGGCCGGTTACTCGGCAGCGCGGCTCGAGAACGGATTGCCGCCGGCGTCGCTCGGCTTGTCGGAACGCGGGGCAGGCCTCTCGGGCGCTTTGATGTCCGCCATCGGATCGTCGGACCGGCGCGATTTTCCCTCGAAATAGGCGCCCTGTTCGATGGCGAGGCTCTGATGGAAGATGTCGCCTTCGACGTGGGACTGAGACTGCAAGGTCACCCGCAGACCGCGAACGGAGCCGACGACGCGGCCGCGCACCACGACATCCTCGGCGATGACCGATCCCATCACCTGCGAGGTGTCGCCGAGCAGCAGGGAGCCGCAATGAATGTCGCCCTGGATCTCGCCGTCCACCTGGATCTCACCCTTCGAGGTGACATTGCCGGTGATCGTCAGATCTTCGCCGATGATCGAAGGGACCATCTTGCTGGCGTTAGAGCTGGCGCTCGGGGTCGGGCCCTTGGCGTAGGTGGCGGGCCGCTCGGTGAACGGCGATGATTTGGTCTCGGGGGCGGCGCTTGGCCGGTCCCCCATCTTGGTGACAGTTTCACCAGGCTCGGGTTTCTTCGTGAACATAACTGGGTACCTCCCCATCCAAACGAGTGACGCAAAGCGCAAAAACGTACACGGCACCAGGTCCCGCGACATTGAGACAGCACAGCAGACCGTAGAAGCTGCCGAATTGGATTGTCGCGGAGTTGCCCGTCAAAGACCAATACCCAGCACCCAACTCCTGCCCGTGACAATATCGCCTCGCCCGAACCTTGTCATGGGGCTTCTCCAGGCTCGCCGCGGGGCCTCCCGACGAGGGTTTTGGCCCGGGCCGCGGGGGCGGAATCGCCTTCCTTTGGCCGATTTTGCTGCCTCATATGCCTCGAGGTCTTAGCCTCGCGTTACGCGCCGTGGTAACCAGGACGGGCGGGAAGTTAAGGGTACGCCTTGGGGGGGTGCCGGCAAGAGACCACGAGCGGGTCGGGTAACGCGCTCTGCCATTCGATGGCGGAGCCGGACGTTACTTGTGTCTGCTTGCGGGCTCTCTGGAGAGGGCCGCGATCGGGCGCTCGGCCGAACTTAGTTGGGGCCTGTGACTGAATGGACGAACCGAGCGCAGGGACCTGGCTCAAGCTGACCGCCGAGGGCGGCAAGGCGATCCGTGCCTTGCCCGCGCGCGGCCGGGAACTGGTCAAACGGGTTCCGCCGCCGGTTCAGATCGAACTAGCCAAACTCTCCTCGCGCGGCGCCCATGTCTGCCGCGAAATCTTCGCCGGCGTCCTGGTGGTCGGGCTCATCACCATCGTCTTCGGTTACGGACGGCTGGCCAACGGGCCGATCTCTCTGCCCGCTCTCGTTCCACCCATCGAGGCGGCGATCAACGAACAGCTTTCCGACTTGCGCGTGAAGATCGACGACGCGGTGCTCCAGCGCAGCGCCGACGGACCCGGCGTGTTATTCCGCCTGCGCAACATTCGTCTCATCGACCAGGACGGTTCGATCGTGGCGCAAGCGCCACTCGCGGCCATCGGCATGAGCGGCGCCGGAATTCTGTCGGGACGGCTGGCGCCGGGCAGCGTCGACTTCATCGGTGCGCGCCTGTTGCTGTCCTATAACCCCGACCAGGGCCTTGCCTTGAGCTTCACAAGGACCTCGAATGAGGATGGCGATGCGTTGATCCGGGGCACCCTGCCGGCCGAGGGTACGCCCGACGTCACGCCACAGGCGCCGGAACCGGTCATGGCTACACGCCCCGAGCTGCCGGTCGGCGCGGGCGGCCGCAAGTTCGATTTGAACAAGACGCTGGCCGAGGTCTTCGACCGCGCCCGGCGGGGCGACACGTCCTACCTGACGCGGTTCGGATTCAAGAACGCGATTGTCGTGCTCAACCAGGACGGCGCACAGACGCTGTGGCAGGTTCCCGACTTCGCCATTGATCTGGAGCATCGTGACAATCGCAGCATCCTGGTGGGCGAGGCCAATGTCGCATCGAGCAAGGGCGACTGGCAGCTCGAGGTCCGCACCGAGCAGCGCGCTAGGCGCAAGAGCCTGTCGATTACCGCGCTGATCGAGAATCTGGTGCCCTCCGGCATTGCCGGGAACTTTCCGACGATCGGCATCCTTCGGGCGCTCGACATGGCGGTCGACGGTGAGACCACCGTCGAGCTGGACGACTCGGGTGAGTTCCTGTCGGGGGAGGCGCGGCTGCGGCTGGCGCCGGGTCAGGTCACCCCTCCATGGGATCGCGATACGCCGCTGCGGATCGACCACGGCGACTTCACGGTGCGCTATCGGCAAGAGACCGACGTGGTCGAGATCGCGCCCTCGACGCTTCGCTGGGGCAAGAGCCAGGCGACCTTCAGTGGCGAGTTCCGCCCGGTTCGCGATGCCAACGGCAAACCGGTTTCGTGGGACTTTGACTTGCGGGCGAATGATGCAGCCTTGGGCATCGCGGAGTTCGGTCTCGCGCCCGTCAAAATCGACGAGTGGGTGGCCAAGGGGAGTCTCTCAGCCAAGGAGGGACGCCTGAAACTCTCGCGCTTCGTCATTCGGGCGGGCGACGCCTCGATTGCCATGTCCGGCAGCGTGGTGGATGCGCCGGGTTCGCCGGAGGTCAAGCTGGTCGGTGTAGTGAGCGCGATGCCGGTCGACACGCTAAAGCGGTTCTGGCCGAAATTTCTCGCCGGCAAGGCGCGGGAATGGGTGCTAGAGCGCATCACCGGCGGACAAGTCGTCGGCGGCAAGTTCGACGTGGCGTTGCCGGCCGGCGCCATCGCGAAGATCGAGCAGGGGGCCGCGACGCCTGAAGGCGCCGTCAATGTCGAACTGAACTTTTCCGGCATGAGCATCGTCTATGTGGAGGAGCTGCCGCCGGTCATCACGGGCGACGCGAAGCTGACCGTGTCGGGGATGGAGTTCGCCGTCGACATCCCGCAAGGAAAGATCGTTGTCGCCGAAGGGCAGGAGATTGCGCTCAGCGAGGGCCGGTTCTTTATTCCAGACTTGCGTGAGGATCCCCAGCAGGGCGTCGTCACCTATAAGGCGGCCGCGCCGACGCCCACGGTCATGCAGCTCCTCGATCACAAACCGCTCGGCTATATCAGCGAGGTCGGCATGAAGCCCGACTTCCTCGGGGGCTCCGCCGCGGGCGAGTTCACGCTGTCGATGCCGCTCAAGAACGATCTCGATTTCAAGGAAATCAAGATGAGCGGTTTGGCGCGGCTCGACGACGCCATCGCCTCGGATCTCGTGGGCGACATGGACATCGATGGCGGTGCGCTCGACATCGTGCTCTCCGAGGAGGGCGTCACGGCCACGGGCGAGATCAAGATCAAGGACGTGCCGGCCGAGATCCACTGGCAGCGTGTCTTCTACGCGCCCGACGGCCAGCAGCCGCCGGTCAGGGTTATGGCCACGCTCGACGAAGCCTTGCGCGCCAAGCTTGGCATCAAGGTCAACCATCTGGTCAAAGGGCCAACCCCGCTGACCCTGTCGGTCACCGGCTTGGGGCAGGCCACCCAGACCTTGCGCATGGAGGCCGATCTTACGAACGCGCAGCTTCTCTTCGGCAGCATGGGGTGGACCAAGCCGGCCGGGAAGGCGGCCCAAGTCAGCTTCGATGTGGACAAGCACGAGGACGGTTCGACCGATCTCAAGAATTTCCAGATCGTCGGCGACGAGATCGGTGTCTATGGCCAGATCGCGCTGGATTCGGATCAGCACCTCAAGAACTTCTACTTCTCGGACTTCTCGGTGAGCCCCCAGACTCATGTCGAGATCACCGCGAATGTGCGCGACGACCAAGTGCTCGATGTGCACGCCGAAGGCACGACCTATGACGGGCAGCAATTCTTTCGCTCGCTATTTTCGGCGGGGCAGCTCGTCGAGGACGGATCGGCGGAGCCCGACCAGCCGTTCGGCATCGACTTTACCGCCAAGATCGGCCGGGTTGTCGGCTTCTACGATACGACGGCCACGAATGTCGATGTCATGATGAAGAAGCGCGATGGCAAGCTGATCGCGCTTAATGCCCAGGGGATGTTGAACGGCAAGAACGCGGCCGCCGTTGAGCTCCAGACCAAGAATGGCGACCGCGTGCTCAAGGCCGATGCGCACGATGCGGGCGCGGCGTTCCGCCTGGTCGGCTTCTACCGCAGTATCGAGGGTGGCAATGCCTCGCTGCAGGTGAATATGGACGCGGGCAACCGGGGTACGAAGTCCGGGACGTTATGGGCGCGCGATTTCGAAGTGGTGGGCGATCCCGTCGTGGCCGACGTCCTCACCGACCCGAGCGCCGCGGCGGTCCTGGGCCAGCAAAAGCAGCAGATCGCCAAGTCGAGCATCGTCTTCAAGCGTCTGCGGGCGCCCTTCGTTGTCGGCGCCGGCAAGTTCCGCCTGCGCGACGCCTATGTCAACGGTCCGGCGCTCGGCGCCACCATGCGCGGCACGGTCGACTTCAAATCGCAGACGGTAGACCTCGGCGGCACCTATGTGCCGCTCTATGGCCTGAACTCGGCGCTCGGCGCCGTGCCCATTCTCGGTAAGATCTTGGTCGGCCGTCAGGGCGAGGGCGTGGTGGGTATTACCTTCGCCATCAAGGGCAAGCTCGACGATCCCACGGTGCTCGTCAATCCGATGTCGGTGATGGCGCCGGGCATCTTCCGGCAGATTTTCGACTTCACGGGCAGCACGCCCGACCCTGGCGCCGCAACCGCGGCGCAGCGAAACGAGCGCATCAGGCCGTTTCAGAATCGCTAGACGGAAAATCTAGACGGGGCGGATGAGCGCGTGCCGCTTCTTGCCGAGCGACAGCTTGATCACGCCTTCTTCGGTCAGGTCCGACGGCGTCAGTGACTGCCGCTCGTCGCTCACGGCCACGTCGTTGACCTTGATGCCGCCGCCCTTGACTTGACGCCGCGCTTCGCCGGTCGACTTCACGAAGCCCGCCAGCACCGCCGCGTTGAGCACGCCCAGTCCCTTTTCGAGGTCGGCGCGCGCCACCTCGAAGCTCGGCAGATTCGCCGAGGTCTGACCCTGCTCGAATGTCGTGTGCGCCGTGGCCGCCGCACAGTCGGCCGCATCGCGTCCATGCACGAGCGCGGTGGCCTCGGTGGCGAGAATCTTCTTCGCCTCGTTGAGCTCGGCGCCTTCCAGCGCGGCCAGTCTGCCGATCTCGGGCAAAGGCAGCTCGGTGAATAGCTTGAGGAAGCGCGGCACGTCGGCGTCCTCGGCGTTCCGCCAAAACTGCCAATAGTCGTAAGAAGAGAGCATGTCGGGGTTGAGCCACACCGCGCCGGCCGCGGTCTTGCCCATCTTGGCGCCCGAGGCGGTGGTGAGGAGCGGCGAGGTCAGGCCGAACAGCTCGGCGCTCTCGGTGCGCCGTCCGAGTTCGATACCGGTGACGATATTGCCCCACTGGTCGGAGCCGCCCATCTGCAAGCGGCAGCCCTCGCGCCGGTAAAGCTCTACATAGTCGTAGGCCTGCAGCACCATGTAGTTGAACTCGATAAAGCTCAGATTCTGCTCGCGCTCTAGCCTGAGCTTCACGGAGTCCTGGCTCAGCATGCGGTTGACGCTGAAATGGCGGCCATAGTCGCGCAGGAAGTCGATGTAGTTCAACGCGCCGAGCCAGTCGGCATTGTTGACCATGATCGCGTCGCGGTCGCCGTGGCCGAAGCTGAGGAATTTCGAGAACACCGTCTCGATGCCGGCGATATTGGCGCCGATCTCGGCTTCGGTGAGGAGTTTGCGGGTTTCGTCCTTGCCGGACGGGTCGCCGACCTTGGTGGTGCCGCCGCCGATCAGCACGATCGGGCGGTGGCCCGTCTGCTGCAGCTTGCGCAGCAGCATGATGCTGACCAGGTTGCCCACATGCAGGCTGGGAGCCGTGCAGTCGAAACCGATATAACCCGTGATGGTCTCGCCGCGCGCGAGCGTATCGAGGCCCGCCTCGTCGGTGCACTGATGGATAAAGCCGCGCGTGGTGAGTTCGTGCAGCAGGTCCGATTTGACGGTGCTCATGGCGGATTGGCCGCTTCTAGTCTGAACTGGCGTTGGCCAGAGCCTCTAGCAGGTTTGTAAGACGAATACCAAACCCGCCATTGCCGGAAAACGCGAGAGCGGAGGCGGCCTTAGGCCGCTGCCCCCTTCTTCTTGCCCGGCTTGCCGAGGCGCTTGTCGAGATAGCCGTCGACGACCTGCATCAAACCCTCCATGCGGTCTTCGAAGAAGTGGTTGGCGTCGGGCACGGTCTGGTGGTCGATGACGATGCCCTTCTGGGTCTTGAGACGATCCACGAGCCCGCGCACCGATTCCGTTGGTACGACTCGGTCTTTTGCACCGTTGACCATGAGCCCGGAGGACGGGCAGGGCGCCAGGAAGGTGAAATCGTAGAGATTGGCCGGCGGGGCCACGGAGATGAAGCCTTCCACCTCGGGGCGGCGCATCAAAAGCTGCATGGCGATCCAGGCGCCGAACGAGACGCCGGCGATCCAGCAGGAGGGCGCATCGGCATTATTGCCCTGCAGCCAGTCGAGCGCCGTGGCGGCATCCGCCAACTCGCCAGGCCCATTGTCGAACAGGCCCTCGCTGCGGCCGACGCCGCGGAAATTGAAGCGCAGCACCGAGAATCCACGCTTCTGGAAAGCGTAATATAGGTGATAGACGACCTGATTATTCATGGTCCCGCCGAATTGCGGGTGCGGATGCAGGATCAGGGCAACAGGCGAGTTCGGAGAGCCCTCGTGATGATAGCGGGCTTCGATCCGGCCGCTGGGGCCGCTGATATTGACTTCAGGCATGAACTACTGGCCTCGACTGACGTTAACGCGCTGATGGGGCTACATGCCTGTATATGGGGCGTGTGGGTGGGCGCCGCAAAACTTGACTCTGCCGCCTCGGAATCCTATACAAACAAGAGGTTAGAATTGTTCCAAACAAGGCCGTTCCAAATCAGCTGGGCGCTTGGAACGGTCCATTCGTTAGGCCGCGCTTCATAGCACGTGCGACGGGGGCTCGTGCAAGCGTTAACCGGCGGCGTTCGGCCGCAAGCTTCGGCACAGCATGATCCAGCGCTCTTATCTTGACTATAACGCGACGGCGCCTTTGCGCCCCGAAGTGCGCGATGCGGTGACGGCTGCGCTTGCGCTGCAGGGCAATCCGTCCTCCGTGCATACGGAGGGCCGTACCGCCCGCGCGGCCATCGAGGACGCCAGAGCCAAGGTCGCCGCCCTGGTCGGTGCCAAGCCCGCAGACGTGATTTTCACCAGCGGCGGCACCGAGGCCAATGGTCTGGCGCTCGCAGCCCAATCCGGCGAGGCCTCCTGGCACTGTTATGTGTCGGCGATCGAGCACCCCTCGGTGCTCTCGGGCGGCCGGTTCTATCCCGAGACCACCACCGTCATCCCCGTCACGCGCGACGGCGTCGCCGATCTGATGGTCCTCGCCAAGAAGCTCGAGAAGCATAAACCGGGCGGCTGGCGGCCGATCGTTTCGTTGATGGCGGCCAATAACGAGACCGGCGCCATTCAGCCGGTGGCCGAGGCTGCCAAGATCGTTCACGACGCCGGCGGGCTGCTGCATTGCGACGCCGTTCAGGCGGCTGGCCGCGTGTCCCTCGATATAGCCAAACTGGGCGCCGACATGGTGACCTTGTCGGCCCACAAGATGGGCGGGCCCAAAGGAGTCGGCGCGCTGGTACTGGCCGAAGGCGTGACCGTCGAACCGCTGATCAAGGGCGGTGGCCAAGAGGGCCGGCGCCGTGCCGGCACCGAGAATGTTTCGGGCATTATCGGCTTCGGCGTGGCGGTGGAACTGGCAGCAGCCGATCTCGCCAGGATGGACGAGATCGCCAAGCTCAGGGATCGGCTCGAGATCGGCGTGCGCGCCATCGCGCGCGATGCGGTGGTCTTTGCGGCAAATGTGGCGCGCCTGCCCAATACCGCCTGTATCGCCGTGCCGGGCGCCAAATCGGAGACGCTGATGATCGCGCTCGATCTCGCGGGCATTGCGGTGAGCGCAGGGTCCGCCTGCTCGTCGGGGAAGGTCGAGACCTCCCACGTGCTGGCGGCCATGGGCATAAGTCCTGAACTGGCGCAAAGCGCCGTCCGGGTAAGCCTTGGAATTGGCAGTGAGAATACCGATGTCGAGAGATATCTCAGCGCCTTCGGTGACGTGATCAAGCGGCTCAAGCAGAGCGCTAAGGAAGCGGCGTAACCAGCCACCAAAAAACGAGAATTTGGAGCAGTTGATATGGCGGCAGTGCAAGAAACGGTCGAACGCGTCAAAGAGATCGACGTCGACCAGTACAAATACGGCTTCTTCACCGACATTGAATCGGTCAAGGCCCCCAAGGGCCTGAACGAGGACATCGTCCGCTTCATCTCGGCCAAGAAGGCCGAGCCGCAATGGCTGCTCGACTGGCGCCTGGAGGCGTTCCGGCGCTGGCTCACCATGCAGGAGCCGGAATGGGCCAATGTCCATTACCCGAAGATCGACTTCCAGGACCTCTATTACTATTCCGCACCCAAGAGCACCGAAGGGCCCAAGAGCCTGGCCGAGGTCGATCCGGAGCTGCTTGAGACCTACAAGAAGCTGGGCATCCCCTTGCGGGAGCAAGAGGTGCTTGCCGGCGTCAAAGGCGCGCCGCGGGTCGCGGTCGATGCCGTGTTCGACAGCGTCTCGGTGGTCACCACCTTCAAGGAAGAGCTGGCCAAGGCGGGCGTCATCTTCTGCTCCATCTCCGAAGCGGTGAAGAACCATCCGGAACTCGTGCAGAAATATTTGGGCTCGGTCGTCCCGGCCACCGACAATTTCTACGCCACGCTCAACTCGGCGGTGTTTTCCGACGGCTCGTTCGTCTACGTGCCGGAAGGCGTGCGCTGCCCCATGGAGCTCTCCACCTATTTCCGCATCAACGCCGAGCAGACCGGCCAGTTCGAGCGCACGCTGATTATCGCCGAGAAGGGCTCCTATGTGAGCTATCTCGAAGGCTGCACCGCGCCCATGCGCGACGAGAACCAGTTGCATGCCGCCGTGGTCGAGCTCGTGGCCCTCGAGGATGCCGAGATCAAATACTCCACGGTGCAGAACTGGTATCCGGGCGACAAGAACGGCAAGGGCGGCATCTACAACTTCGTCACCAAGCGTGGAGATTGCCGCGGCGACCGCTCCAAGATCTCCTGGACGCAAGTGGAGACCGGCTCGGCCATCACCTGGAAATACCCATCCTGCATCCTGCGCGGCAACGGCTCACGTGGCGAGTTCTACTCGATCGCGATTTCCAACGGCTATCAGCAGGTCGACAGCGGCACCAAGATGATCCATCTCGGCAAGGACACGTCGAGTCGCATCATCTCCAAGGGCATCGCCGCCGGCCGCTCCAACAACACCTATCGCGGTCTCGTCTCGGCCCATCGCCGGGCGACGAACGCGCGCAACTTCACGGTCTGCGACTCGCTCCTGATCGGCGACAAATGCGGCGCGCATACCGTGCCCTATCTCGAAGCCAAGAATGCGAGCGCGACTTTCGAGCACGAGGCCACCACCTCGAAGATTTCCGACGACCAGCTGTTCTATTGCCTGAGCCGCGGACTGTCGGAGGAGGAGGCCGTGGCGCTCATCGTCAACGGCTTCGTCCGCGACGTGCTCCAGCAGCTCCCCATGGAGTTCATGGCGGAGACGCAGAAACTCATCTCGATCAGCCTTGAAGGTTCGGTCGGGTAACGACGCAGCAAGATAGACTCAGACGCCAAAGAGTTAGAAAGACGGATTGATGCTTGAGATTAAGAACCTTCACGCCAATGTCGGCGGCCGCGAGATCCTGAAAGGCCTCGACCTCACTTTGCCCACCGGCGAGGTCCACGCCATCATGGGACCAAACGGCTCCGGCAAGTCGACGCTCGCTTATGTGCTCGCCGGCAAGGAAGATTACGAGGTCACCGACGGCTCCATCACCTGGAACGGCACGGACCTGCTCGCTCTGGACCCGTCGGAGCGTGCCGCCACCGGCGTATTCCTCGCCTTTCAATACCCGATGGAGATCCCCGGCGTCGCCACCATGACCTTCCTGCGGAGCGCCGTGAACGCCGTACGCAAGGCTCGTGACGAGGAGGAATTGTCGACCCCGGACTTCATGCGCGTGGTGAAGGAGAAGGCCAAGGGCCTCAAGATCGATGCCGAGATGTTGCGGCGTCCGCTCAATGTCGGCTTCTCCGGCGGCGAGAAGAAGCGCAACGAGATTCTGCAAATGACCCTGCTCGAGCCGTCGCTGTGCGTGCTCGACGAGACCGATTCCGGCCTCGACATCGACGCGCTTCGTATCGTTGCTGACGGCGTGAACGCGCTGCGCAGCAAGGAGCGGTCCATGCTGGTCATCACCCATTATCAGCGGCTCCTCGATTACATCGTGCCGGACCGGGTGCATGTGATGTCGAACGGCCGGGTGGCGCGCTCCGGCGGGCCGGAACTCGCGCTCGAACTCGAGAAGTCCGGCTACGCCGAATTCGGCGGCGAAGCCACGGCCGCGTAGGGAGAGCCAGTCATGGACCTTTCCGTCCAACAATTCCGCAGCAAGGCCGAGCAGGATTATTTCGACCTGTACACCAAGGCCGCCAAGGCGCTGCCCGGGGCCGGCAACCCGTTCGTTGCCGCGCTCCGCGAGGACGCCATCAAGGCTTATGGCCGTCTGGGGCTACCCCATCGCCGGGTCGAGGCGTGGAAATACACCGATTTGCGCAGCCGCATCGACGAGGTGCATCCGCTGATCGCGGTGCTCGGCGCCGAAGTCAGCGACGCGGCACTCGATAGGGCGCTCGGCCAAGCCATCGCGGCATTCCCCGCCTACCGCCTCGTCATTGCCGAAGGCGAGTTGCGGGTCGATCTGTCCGACATGTCGGCGTTACGCGCGGCCGGCGTCGAGATCGCATCGCTGGCTCATGTTTTGGAAATGCCGCCAGAGTGGCTTAAGGCCAAGTTGGGCCAGGTCAACCCGCGCGAGGACGATGCCGTGCTGGCGCTCAACACGGCGCTGATGACCGGCGGCGTGGCTTTGCGTCTGCCGGAGGGCGTCAACCTCGACAAGCCCATCCATCTCATCCAACTCGACGGCACGGGTGCGCCGGCGTCCATCTTCAACCGCAATGTCATCGTCGCGGAAGAGGGTGCCTCGGCCACCATCCTAGAGAGCTATGGCAGCCTCGGGGTGACGGGGCTTCAGCGCAACGCCGTGACCGAGGTCAGGGTCGGCGACAAGGCGTCCATCCATCACATCAAGCTCCAGCGCGAAGCCGCCGATGCGCTGCATCTGGGCGTATGGCTCGTCAGTCTGGGCGCCGATGCCCGCTACAACGCCTTCCAGCTCTCCTTGGGCGCCGCCCTTGCGCGCAATCAAGTCTATGTGGGCTTCGACGGCGAAGGCTCTTCCGCCGATGTCTCCGGCGCCTGCTTGGCGCGCGATCGCCAGCATTGCGACACTACGCTGGTAGTCGAGCATCGCGTGCCGTCCTGCGCCAGCCGCGAATTGTTCAAATTGGTTCTCGACGACGAGGCGCGCGGCATCTTCCAAGGCAAGGTCGTCGTCGCGCCGGACGCTCAGAAATCCGACGGCAAGCAGATGGCCCAGGCGCTGCTGCTGTCGGAAACGGCGGAGTTCGATTCGAAGCCCGAGCTTGAGATCTTCGCCGACGACGTGGTCTGCGGTCACGGCGCCACCTCGGGCCAGATCGACGAGGACCTTCTGTTCTATCTGGAATCCCGCGGCCTGCCCGAGCCGGAAGCCCGCGCCATGCTCATCCAGGCTTTTGTCGGCGAGGCCTTCGAGGTCGTCGACAACGAGGTCTTGCGTGAGGCGTTCAACGCCGCGTCGGCCGCGTGGCTCGGCGTTCAAGCCGACTGACGGGAGCGCTGATGACCATCATCACCCCACCGGTAAAGACCCCAATAGCGAAGGATATGCGTGCGTTGGCGGCGCCCTACGATCTCGACGCCATCCGCGCCGACTTTCCCATTCTGGCCGAGACGGTTCATGGCAAGCCGCTGACTTATCTCGACAACGGCGCCTCGGCCCAAAAGCCGCAAACGGTGATCGACGCGGTCTCTCAGGCTTATGGCCACGAATACGCCAACGTCCATCGCGGACTCCATCACCTGTCAAATCTCGCCACCGCCAATTTCGAGAAGGCGCGCGAGAAGGTGAGGGGCTTTTTCAATGCGCGCTCGGACGAGGAGATCATCTTCACCCGCAACGCCACCGAGGCGATCAACCTCGTGGCCTCGTCCTTCGGGCGTCCCCGTATCGGGGCGGACGATGAGATCCTGCTCACCATCATGGAGCACCACTCCAATATCGTGCCCTGGCATTTCATCCGGGAGCGGCAAGGCGCGGTGCTGAAATGGGCGCCGGTGTCGGACGAGGGCGAGTTCCTGCTCGACGAATTCGAGAAGCTGATCACGCCGCGCACCAAGATGATCGCCGTGACGCAGATGTCGAACGTGCTGGGCACCATCGTGCCGGTGAAGGAGATCGTGCGCATCGCCCATGCCCACGGCATTCCCGTGCTGGTCGACGGCGCCCAAGGCGCTGTCCATATGCCGGTCGACGTGCAGGATCTCGACTGCGATTTCTACACCTTCACCGGCCACAAGCTCTATGGCCCCACCGGCATCGGCGTGCTCTACGGCAAGAAGGAACTGCTGGAGGCCATGCCGCCCTATCAGGGTGGCGGCGAGATGATCGGCTATGTCACCACCGAGGAGGTGACCTACGGCAAACCGCCGCACCGCTTCGAGGCGGGCACCCCGGCCATCGTCCAGGCCATCGGGCTCGGCGCCGCGATCGACTATGTGGAAGGCGTCGGCCGCGAGGCCATCAAAGCCCATGAGGACGCGCTCCTCGCCTACGCCATGGAGCGCCTTGGCGAGTTGAATTGGCTGCGGATTTTCGGCAACGCCAAGGGCAAGGGCAGCATCATCTCCTTCGAGGTGGCAGGCGCCCATGCCCACGATGTGAGCACAATTCTCGACCGCCACGGCGTCGCCGTGCGGGCCGGTACCCATTGCTGCGAGCCTCTGCTGGCCCGGTTCGGCGTAACCTCGACATGCCGTGCCTCATTCGCCATGTATAATAGCTTCGAAGAGGTCGACCGGCTGGTGGACGCGCTACGCAAGGCCCGTGAAATGTTCGCTTAAACGCGGTGGCTGAAATGACGGAAAAGACTCACAGAAACGATCCCGAGCAGAGCCCCGACGAGATGTCGCCGGGGGTGGCGCAGTCCGTGCCTGGTGACGCACAGCCGGCGTCCGATGCGGCGGCCTCCGATACGCCGGTCCTCGGCGAGCCGGGCGCGTCGCCCGAGCCCGCAGAGATCGTCGAAAGCGCCCCGTCTTCCATTCCGCCGGCGGAACTGGAGCAGCTTCACTCCGATCTCGTGTCCGCCCTCAAGACCGTGTTCGATCCGGAGATTCCGGTCGACGTCTATGAGCTCGGTCTCATCTACAAGATCGACGTCGACGACGACCGCAATGTCGACGTGGTGATGACGCTGACCGCCCCGGGCTGTCCGGTGGCCGGCGAGATGCCGGGCTGGGTGGAAAACGCGGTCGGCGCAGTGCCCGGCGTGGGCCAGGTGAAGGTCAATCTCGTGTTCGATCCGCCTTGGGACATGTCGCGCATGTCCGATGAGGCACGCCTTGAGCTCAACATGTTCTAGAGCCAAGCTCTTGAACCGACCGGCAAATCAACCCAAGTTCCAGCGATGACCATGATCCGACCCCAAGTGATGCGCCTGACCGAAGCCGCCGCGGAACGCATCCGCGCGCTGTCTGCCGCCTCAGACAAGGCCGTCGAAGGCGTGCGCATCGGCGTGAAGAATGGCGGCTGCGCCGGCATGGAATACACGATGGAGTATGCCGAAGCGCGCGGGCCGCACGACGAGGTCGTCGAAGACAAGGGCGTCAAGCTCCTGATCGATCCGACGGCCGTGATGTTCCTGCTCGGCACGGAGATGGACTACCAAAAGGACCGCATGCATTCGGGCTTCGTGTTCAACAACCCGAACCAGACGAGTGCCTGCGGCTGCGGCGAGTCGGTGATGCTGACGCCCGCCGGACAAGCGCCCGAGGCCGTCGAAGCCTCTGAGTAGGCTTTTCCAAACATCCCAGCTTCGTCATGCCCGGACTTGATCCGGGCATCCACGCCGCGGCCGGTCAGTCGGTCGAAGAGCCAATGGAATGGATTGCCGGGTCAAGCCCGGCAATGACGGAATGTATTGAGAGAGACTGGGCGCCTAAGGGAGCCATTACGGCAGCCGTACGGGGCGCATCATGAAGGCGGGGACGTGGTCGCCCATGCCCGTTTGCTGCTTGCCCCGCGTCTGCTGTGAACCCTTGTTCCGATCCTGAGACCGGTCCTGACCGGACTGGCCGCTACGGCCTTGTTTGCGCTCGCCCTGGTTCCGATCGCGGCCGCCATTCCGCCGCTCATCGTCGCGAGGCTTGGCGTCACGGGGTTTGTTTTCGTGACGGCCATTGCCGCTTACAGCGGCCTCTTGCGCCTTAGGCGCCTCTTGGGGCCTGGCGGCCGGCTCTTGGGGGGCGGCGGCAGCTGCTTCTTGAGGCTTCGGCGTATCGGCTTGCGCTAGGCCCGTGTCGGCGCCATTGGCGCTGGCGCCCTTGGTATTGGGGTCCTTGGGACCGGCGGCCTTGCCGCCCCGCGAACGGCCGCCGCGTCGGCGCCGTCCATCGCTCTGCTCTGAACTCTCGGCTTGCGCCCGCTCTTCCGGGGAGGGGGACCCATCGACCCAAGCAATCTCCTGGCCCAGCATTTTCTCGATTGCCTTGAGCGCCTTGGTGTCTCTCGGCGTTACCAGCATGGCGGCAAAGCCTTCGCGTCCCGCCCGGCCCGTGCGGCCGATGCGGTGGATATAGTCTTCCGGGTGGACCGGAACGTCGTAATTGAAGATGTGGCTCACGTCGGGGATATCGAGGCCGCGCGCCGCCACGTCGCTGGCCGCGAGGAAGGCGATCGTGCCGTTGCGGAAGGCTTCGAGGGTTGTCGTGCGCTCGCGCTGGTCGAGGTCGCCATGGAGTGCCCCGACGTTAAACCCGTGCCGCTGCAAGGACCGGAATACGACACCGACGTCTTTCTTGCGATTGCAGAAGATGATGGCGTTTCTGACGTCCACCTCTTGCATCAGTTCCCGCAGGGCCAGCCGCTTGCCGGCCGGATCGTCCGGCGCCTTCTTCAGGCGCTGCACGATCGTCGCTGCGGCCGTGGACGGCGGGGAGACTTCGATACGTTCAGGGTTATGGAGGAAGTTGTCGGCGAGGCGCTGGATTTCCGGCGGCATCGTCGCCGAGAAGAACAGGGTCTGGCGGGTGAAGGGGAGTTTCTTGCAGATGCGCTCGATGTCGGGAATGAAACCCATGTCGAGCATCCGGTCGGCCTCGTCGACCACGAGGATCTCGATGCCGTTCATCATCAGCTTACCGCGCTCGAAATGGTCGAGCAGGCGGCCTGGCGTGGCGATCACCACGTCGGCGCCGCGATCGAGCTTCTTGTCCTGTTCGACATAGGACACGCCGCCGATGAGGAGCGCCATGGTCAGCTTGTGGTTCTTGCCGAGTAGCTCGAAGGACTCGGCCACCTGGGCGGCGAGCTCGCGGGTCGGCTCGAGGATTAGCGTTCGCGGCATGCGGGCACGCGCCCGTCCTCGCTCCAGCCGCGTCAGCATCGGCAGCACGAAAGATGCCGTCTTGCCGGTGCCGGTTTGGGCGATGCCGAGCACATCGCGGCCGGTGACCGCGATAGGGATCGCTTGGGCTTGAATTGGGGTCGGGGTCTCGAACCCTGCCGCCGTGACGGCAGAGACAACTTTGGGGCTTAGGCCAAGATCAGAAAAGCTCATGCGTTGGCTAAATACTGCGCGGCCTTTGGGCAGCGCGCATCTTCTTTCTTAAGGCGCAAAGGTTTGCTGCTACGATTCGTGGGCTCTGCGCAAGACACCACTGCAGCGTTACGGCCTGATGACCGTCTAACGCTTAGCATTCAAATAGGGGGCATGGCCCACGGGCGCAAGGGGCAAAAATAGGCAGAAAGAGGGTAGATCTAGGGAAATCGCGGTCCTTTGCCCGTTCGAAGGGGCGCGTCACAGGATCGCGCCCTTGTGAACCGCCACGCGGCGGCCACGTTCTATAAGAAGCGCGCGTCGAAGATTATGATGTTGAGGGCAGGGCAGCAATGAGTACGACCGACTACGCCGACGTGGCGATCAAGCCGCCGC
>Ga0307379_10001944_pt1 | contig 31402 bp, 33 predicted proteins | sample UN2MG_FD_202237 | JGI IMG/M metagenome (GOLD analysis project Ga0307379, IMG submission 202237) | Soil microbial communities from Risofladan, Vaasa, Finland - UN-2 | ecosystem: Environmental > Terrestrial > Soil > Coastal area > Acid sulfate soil | place: Finland: Risofladan, Vaasa | collected...
AGAGCAAGGTTAGAAGTTCCCCTAATAGCGCGGACTTCTCGCAACTAACCTTTTTGCGACGAAGCAACCGCTGAATGCTTACAAGTGAAGGCTTCTGCGCCTATATTTGGTGTGGGGGTCCGGGGGGAGCGGTTAACCACCACTAGCTCCGAGGTGTCAAAAGACATGCTGGACGACATGCCACGGCAGAGCACTGCACTCGTCGCCACGACCGGCGGCGATGTTGCGGAATATGACGACGCGTCTTCGCAAACGCCGGCGAAGGCGAGCCGCCGTGCGCGTGCGGTGAAACAAAAGGTCGTCAGGCCGTCGGCGCTCGGCATGTTTCTCAAGCCGATCGGCATCGCCATCGGGTTCGTGCTGATCGCCTACGCGGTGCTATCGCTCGGCACCACGTTCTACCGCAGCTATTACCGGCACCTCGATCACACCGCCGCGGTCCATCCCGACCGAAGCATGTTCGACGTCTTCTTCCCGGACAAGACGCTGCCGCCCGATGCGGTGGATCTCGTGGTCAAGGACGTGGACGGCAGCCTGCACAAGGTCGTGGCCAGCAAGTCGGACGCCGACGAGTTCGTCAACGACACCATCCTCATGCTCGATCAGGAACGCGCCAGCATCAAGCAGGCCGCGCATCAAGATCTCGACCGCAGCTTCGCGCTGGCCTTCCAGGATCGCGAGGAGACCATCTCCTCCTATGCCGATTGGTTCTTCGCCTGGAAGCGCTCTTATGTCGTGCTGAAGGAGACCATCGCGTCCGCGGTGTCGCGCTTTTTCGAGACCGGCAAATACGAGTCGCTGAGCGAGGCCATCGAAGCGGATGTGAACGAGTACTTCCTGCGCAATTACACCGATCAGGTGCTGAAGCCCGAACTGCGCGACGACACCATTACCAAGGGCGTGGAGCAGGCGGTGCGTCACGCCCATGACAGCTATCGCCGCGTCATCGCCAACGGCGACATGCGGCTTCAGCTGTTCCTCGCCAAGCACACGAGCCATATGAAAGACATCCCGGCGACGACCTCGATGACCAACATCAAGCTCGATTGGGACGCGCAGAAATGGAAGGCGCCGATTTATCTGATGGAGGATCGTGCGTTTGACGGCGTTGTCGGTGTCGGCACGGCGGCGGCCGGCGGCACGGTCGGCGCGCTCGCGCTTGGGCGTGCGATCAACGGTATCGCCAGCCGCAGCTTCGGGCAGATGTCCGCCCGCGTCGCCACCTCGCTCGCCACGCGCGCCACCCCCGCCCTGCAAGGCGCCGCGGTCGGCACGGCGGTGCAACCCATGGGCGGGCAGGTGATCGGCGCGGCCATCGGCGTGGTGATCGGCATCGCCATCGATTATCTGGCCAACGAGGCCAACGAAGCCATCAACCGCGAGAGCTTTGTCGCCGCCAACGAGGAGGCGCTCGACGCCACCATCGCCGCATGGAAGTCGGGGCTTGAGGCCAGTGTCGACACCGCGATCGACAAATGGTTCGACGATGCGAGGGCCTCTGTTGTACTTGCCTCCCAATAAGCGTCCCGACACGCCCGCGTCCCGACCCTGGGGCGATGCCGCCAGGCCGAGCCATGCGCCCTGGGTCGCCGAGACCGGCTCCGCCCCGCCAAAAGCCCGGTTCCCGGCCGATTCCAGCGGGGAATTTCGGTCGCATTTCCGCCGCTTGGCGGGCTATGCTGAGCCCAAGACGGAAAACGGTAGGGGCGTTTTGGGGATGGAGAACAGCGTAAAGGCGATTGCACGTCCGGCGGCAAGCCGGTCCCTGCGCGAGGCGATCCGCAAGGCCCGGGTCGAAGAGGCCGAGCGGCTCGATGTAACCGCCGATACCCGCGACAGCGAGATCGCGCGGCTCGAGTTGCTGAAGTCCGAACTCGAGACCGTCTTCGCCGAAATCCCCAAGAGTGACGACCGCTTCAGCCTCGCGCTGGTGCCGAGCCGCCCGGCGCGGCTTTGGGTCGACGTGTTCACCTATGTCGCTGTGGACGACAGCTCGGGCGCCTATCTGTTCATCCGCAACAGCGAGAACGGACGGCGCACGCTGTTCAGCGCGAGCAACGTCGCCGACATGAGCGACCGCATCACCACCTATATGGCGCAGGAGATCGTGCGCCGGGAGCGGATGGAGGCGGCGCTTCTGGAGCCGGGTCCGCGCCAGAAATTGGTCGTCGAGCCGGAGACTTCCGGTCCGGGCACCGGCGTGGTGCTGTCGGCGTTCGTTATCGGCGTGGTCACCGGCGCCGTGGGCCTGTTCGCCGCCGTCTGGCTCAGCGTGCCCTAAGCACGCTCCGCTCGCATTCCCACATTTGATCCGTGCTGCCCGCCGCGCGGCCGACCATCTCCACGCGCCAGCCATTGCCGGCGCGCTCGATGTTGTACTCGTTGTAGCGCGCGGCCGGAACGCGTCCCTCGACGGCCTCGGAAGCCGATGGCACGCCGACGATGAGTGCCGGGCCCGAGACGGTTTCTAGCTCGCGTACGGAATGTTTGTGATCGTGGCCGTGCAACACGAGCTCGGCGCCGTGCTCGCGCAACACCTCGCGGAATTTCTTCGCGTCGCGCAGGCCTCGCGCCCAGCTGGCTTGGCCTGGAAGCGGCGGGTGATGGATCAGCACCACGCGAAACAAGCCTTCGCGCCCGAGCGTGTCGAGCGCGTTTGCGAGATCCGACCGCTGCGTCTTTCCGATCCGTCCCGCGGCGACAAAGGGCATGGTGGGGATGGCGGAGGACAGCGCGACGATGGCGATATCATCGCCCAGGCGCCGCACGAAGGGGAAGCCGGACTCGGGCGTCGCAAACAAGGCTTCGCCGCCTTCGTTTGACTCCATGTAGGGCTGCCAATGGCGCATGCCGCGCTCGGGATGCAGGCGCACATAGGCGTCGTGATTGCCCGGGATCGCGGTGACATCGCTCGGCGGCCCCAGATGGTGCAGCCATTCGGCGGCGCGCAAATATTCGTCCGGCAGGCCGAGATTGACGAGATCGCCGGTGACGGCAACGTGGTCCGGGTGCCGCTCCAGCAGATCGCGGGTCAGGAGATCGAGGATCTCGCGCTTGTGGACGTATTTGCGGCCGCGATGCCAGTTCACATAGCCGAGGATGCGCTTCGACAGGAGATGCCGGCGCTTTGCCCGCGGCAGCGGGCTCAAATGGATGTCAGAAAGATGGGCGAGGGTGAGCACGGGGGGCGCGACTGGGACTTGAGGATTTCCGGAGGGCGGAGACTAGCCCGGGTCGGCGCCTCGTCAAAATCGTCAATGACCGATTTGCACCCAGAGTAGACCGCGCCGGGCAAAGCCCGGCGCGGGTTTTCTAGCGGTAGACGTAAACGACGCGGCGCGAGTCGGGTTGGACCAGCACCGGCACCTGGTTCACATAGGTGTATTGATACTCATAGTCCGGCACGTCGTAGAGTTCGACATTGTCGGGCACCGCTGCGCCCACCACGACCTCGCCGTCGAGAATGACGGGCGCCCGCCGGTTCTGAATCACATAAGTCTGAACGGTCGGGGGCGGCGGATCGAAACGCGGCGCGGGAATGGCCTTCCGTGCGGGCGCAGCCAGCCTGCCCGCAGGCCGGACGGGGACATAGGCAGCGCCGCCCGGCTGCGTATAGGCAGCGGCCGGAATTCCAGCGGGCGGCCAGGTGTCACCGATCACCACGCCCTCCGTCGTGGCCAGGTAGTCGCCATAGGCCCAGCCGAGAGTCTCCTGCGTCTTGACCTGACACCATTTGCTGGTGGCCAGGCAGCCGACGAGTTCGACCGAGGCGTCCTCTTCGATGACGTCCACCACGGGGAACTCCGGACCTGGGCCTGTGCGAATGTGTACGTCCACAGTCCCAACGGCGGTTGCCGCCAGGGCACTCCCCGGCAGTCCTATGATCAGCGCGGCAATCGCCGCGATTCTGCGCATCGTATTCATGCTTGTCTCCTGTCGGGCCCCTTGCTCAGCGCCGTAGGCAGTGAACGCCTCACGCCGATCCCCAGTTCCCGGGAGTGGATGCGTTAGGGGGTGTTGCGTTTCGCAAAGTAACCCCATACCGCGAGCACGATGATCGCGCCGACGGTCGCGCCTATGAGCCCGGCTGAATCGTCAGCCCCGTACCAGCCGATCGCTTGGCCAAGAAAGGTCGCGACAAAAGCGCCGACAATGCCGAGGATGGTCGTGAGGATGAAGCCCTGTGGCTCGTTGTCGCCAGGCATGATGAGCTTGGCGATGACGCCGGCGACAAATCCAATGATGATGATCCAAAGAAGATAGAGCATAGAGTCCTCACACAGCTTGTCGGTTCAGGCTTGATTCGGCGAGCTTCGAGAGCTTCTTGTCGGCGGCGTATTCCTGATTGAGATTCTCTTTCAGCAACTTGGCCGCCTCGCGCATTTTGAGCTGCCTGGCCCAAGCGATCATCGTGCCATAGCGCGTGATCTCGTAATGCTCGACGGCCTGCGCCGCGGCAATCATGCCGGCGTCGCGCGCGTCGGGATCTTCGCATTCCTTCATGATCTCCTTGCCCTCTTTGAGAATGCCGTTGATCGCCTCGCAAGTGACGCCGCGCGGCTTGAGGTCGAGCGTCTTGAAGACCTTTTTGAGATTGTTGATTTGGCCTTTGGTCTCTCGATGGTGTTCTTTGAATGCGTCGCGAAGCTCCTTCGCGTCTGCCTCCTTGGCCATTTTCGGTAGCGTGGTGAGCACTTTGTTCTCTGCGTAATAGATGTCGCGAAGAAAGTGCTTGAATAGTCCTTCGAGGTCTTTCATGGGGAGCCTTTGGTGATGTTGAGATGCAGAACTAGTTGATGGTGCTCTTGGACAACGTCAGCAGAAGGACTTTGTTCCTCGCGGACGTTGCTTGCAGTTGCCGCGCTGATCGGGCGTGGCAATTTTCCCACAGCCGACGCTGAAATCACCACTCATAAGCAAAGTACATAGCCAGCCCAGCGGCTTCCGGGACAGGCTGTACGGATTCTTTTTCGACCGTCACCCCGGAGAAAGTGCATTGGCTTCCCTGCAAGGCGTTACTTTGTAGATAAGACAGTGCGCGAAGGCAGGGGAAGTCCCAATGGAGACGCATTACCGGCTCGCGGGCGTCGCCCGGAGGCGATACGGCATGGCCTGAACGCATGTGTTAAAGGAGCGTGATGAGTTCCAACTGGTTCATTGCCGCCGGCCTCGCGCTCTTATTGTTGGCGCCCGGTCAGGCTTCGGCACAAGGGGCACAAGGGGCGCAAGCTCAGCAAGTGGCCCTGCCCGACGCCGAGAATATCGTGCTTCTCGTGCGCAACAGCCTCATCACCCTGAACGACGCGCTCCAGACCGGGAACTTTACGGTTCTGCGCGACAGGGGTGCGCCGGGCTTCCGCGAGGCGAACAGCGCCGCGCGTCTGTCGCAGATCTTCTCCGATCTCGTGGCCAAGAAAGTCGATCTGTCAGCCGTGGCGGTCGTTGCGCCCCAACTCAGCCAAGGGCCGGAGCTCGACAAAGAGAAGGGCATGCTGCATCTCAAGGGCTTCTTTCCCGGCAAGCCCGTGCGGATCGATTTCGAGCTGCTGTATCAGGCGGTGAAAGGCCAGTGGCGCCTGTTCGGCATTTCCGTGCAGCCCGGCAGTTCCGCAGCAAGCGCGCAAGGGGCGGGCTCGACGGCCGTGCCGAAGAACTGACTCCTCGAGACCCGGAGATTGTCCTGAGCGTCAAACCATCACAAAGTCCGCGCGTCTCGCGCCTCGTCACGGCGATGCTGCGGCCGTTCTGGCGCTTGCGCCGGGGCATGACGCTCGGCGCGCAGGGCGTTGTCATCGATGCGCAAGACCGCGTGCTGCTGGTGCGCCACAGCTATCGGCCGGGCTGGTTCTTCCCGGGCGGCGGCGTCGAATGGGGCGAGACGCTGGAAGATGCGTTGTATCGCGAGCTCGAGGAGGAGGTGGGCGTGACGCTCACGGGTGAGCCCGTGCTGCATGGCGTGTTCTCCAACAACGCCAACTTTCCGGGCGATCATATCGCGGTCTATCTGGTGCGGCGGTGGACGCGGGATGGCGACTACCGGCAAAAGAGCGAGATCGCCGAGGCCGAGATGTTCGCCGCCGACGATGTCCCCGCCCGCACCGACCCGGGGACGCGGCATCGCCTCGCCGAGATCTTCCGCAACGCGCCGCTGAGCGCCCATTGGAAGCCGTAAGGTCAGCCGGAGGTCGCGAAACGGTCGCGGTCGTGGGCTTTCGCGTAATCGACCTCGGGTCCGAGCGGGACGATGCCCTTCGGATTGATCCAGGGGTGGCTCTGGTAGTAATGCGCCTTGATGTGGTCGAGACGCACGGTCTCCGCGATGCCGGGCTGCTGGTAGAGCTCCCGCATGTAGTTCGAGAGGTTGGGGTACTCGGCGATCTGCCGGAGATTGCACTTGAAGTGCCCCACATAGACGGGGTCGAAGCGCACCAGCGTCACGAAGAGACGCCAATCGGCTTCCGTCATGGTGTCGCCGATCAGATAGCGCTGCTTGCCGAGCCGCTCCTCGATGCGGTCGAGAGTCCCGAACAGTGCTTTGAAGGCTTTTTCGTAAGCGGCTTGGCGGCTGGCGAAGCCGCAGCGATACACGCCGTTGTTGACATTGTCGTAAATGTCATCGTTGATCGCGTCGATCTCAGCGCGCAAGCCTTCCGGATAGTAGTCCGGGCCGGCGGCGCCCACCGAGTCAAAGGCGCCGTTGAGCATGCGGATGATCTCGGACGACTCGTTGGACACGATGGTTTCGCGTTCCTTGTCCCACAGCACGGGCGTGGTGACCCGGCCGGTGAAGTCGGGAATCGCTTTCAGATAAACGTCGGAGAGCTTGTCGAGGCCGTTGAGGCGGTCGCCGGTGGCGCCGTCGAAGTCGGTCGAGAAGGTCCAGCCTTTGTCGCCCATGTAAGGATGGACCACGTCGAGCGTGATGGCTCCCTCAAGCCCTTTGAGCGTGCGGAAGATAATCGTCCGGTGCGCCCAGGGGCAGGCATAAGACACATAAAGATGATAGCGGCCCGGCTCCGCCTTGAAGCCGTCTTCGCCGCTTGGTCCCGGCGATCCGTCTTTGGTGATCCAGTTTCGAAGCGTGGTCGGTTCGCGTTCGAACGCGCCGCCGTGGGACTCGGTGTCGTAGCCCTTGTCGTGCCAGACGCCGTCGATCAGAACTCCCATGCCGCTCCTGTATCCGGTCCGCTAGTCGCCGCCGCCGGCGAGCTTCATGGCGATCTTGGCGACGTGGTGCCCCTGGAAGCTCGCGAGGTTGAGCTCCTTTTGGGATGGGGTGCGGGAGCCGTCGGGCGCGGCGATGGTGCCCGCGCCGTAGGGCGAGCCGCCTTTGACTTCGCTGATGTCGGGAAGGTCGGGCGCCGAGTAGGGCAGGCCGACTACCACCATGCCGTGGTGGATCATGGTCCAGTGCACGGAGACGATGGTCGTCTCGTTTCCGCCGCCGGTCGAGGTCGAGGTGAAGACGCTGCCGACCTTGCCGATTAGCGCGCCCGAAACCCACAGCGGGCCGGTCTGATCGAAGAAGTGGCGCATCTGGGAGGACATGTTGCCGAAACGGGTCGGCGTGCCGATGATGATACCGTCATACTCGGCGAGTTCTTGGGGCTCGGCGATCGGCGCTGGCTGCTCCACCTTCATGCCGGCGCCGCGCATCACCTCTTCGGGCATCAGCTCGGGCACGCGCTTGACCGTGACCTGGGCGCCTTCCACCGCGCGCACGCCGTGGGCGATCGCGTAGGCCAATGTCTCGGTGTGCCCGTAGGAGGAATGATAAAGAACGAGAAGTTGCGCCGTATCCGCCATAAACAATGCCCCCGCTTGCCTTCAGGGGGCGTGGCTCCACGACCCCTTCTCGCCACTCTTAAGTTTAGCAGATTCAATAAAGTGATGAGAGGCGATAACACATACTGAACTTGAAGGGCTTCGTAAACTTAACGGGACCTCGCCGGGCCTTTGAGATCGCTGGACCTTTGGGGCGTGTCCGTGATATGGCAGCGCCCGTTATGTGGACGAGAAACACAATATCGGTCTTTCCCCGACGACGAGCGCGCGCCCGCTTCCCGCGGACCGCTTAGCCTCGCCGTCGCCGCCTCGTCCCTTCTCCTGAAGAACCGCGTTTGGCGCCCGGCCGGCGGGAATTTTTCCCTCGACCTTCCGATTTGGTGCGAACGCCATGACAAGCTTTGAAATCCAGACCGAGACCGCCGCCGACGCAGGCGCTCTATCGAAACTCTCCGCGCAAGCCTTTGGGCCGGGCCGTTTTACCCGCACCGCGTATCGGGTGCGCGAGGGCGTGCCGCCGGTTCCCGGCTTGAGCCTCACCGGCTGGCTCGACGGTAAGCTCGTCGGCGGCGTGCGCTTCACCGCGATCAAGATCGGCGCGGTGGAGGGCGCGGCGTTGCTCGGCCCGCTCGTGGTCGACCCAGGCGTCAAGGGTAAGGGCTACGGTAAGGCGCTGGTGGGCGAGGGTCTGGCGCGGGCGAAGGCGCAAGGCTTCGGCCTCGTGCTGCTCGTGGGCGACATGACCTATTACGGCCGGTTCGGCTTTGTGCCTGTCCTACCGGGCAAGATCACGCTGCCGGGGCCGGTCGATCCGGAGCGGCTGCTTGCGGTCGAACTGAGCCCGGGCATGATCGAGACGGCCGCGGGGCAGATTAGGGCGCATGCCTCTAACCCCTAGTGCCCTTCGCGGAACCAGGTGGCGGCCAGCAGGCCGAGCAGCAGCGCGAGCGCCAGGAAGCCGGTGAACAGCGGGAACAGCCGGATACCCTTGACGTGGTAGGCGTCGCGCTTGTGCAGGCCCAGCCAGTCGCTGCCGTGCATTACATGGCCGCTGCGGATCAAGGCGAGCCGCGGCAGGTCGGAGGCTTCGCCCGCCTCGCGGCCGAGCCAGAAAGCGCCGCCGCCGGTCTCTTCCAGGATGGCTGAGAGCGGTTCGTCGGTCGCGGTCACGGCGGCGAACTCGCGGGTGTTCGCCTTGCCGACGGTGACGATACTGGCGAGCTCGCCGGAGGACACGCGATAAACCCCTTGCTCGTCCACGGTCATGGCCTTGCGCCAGATGCCGCGGTCGCCCTTGTCCAGCGTCACCGTTTCCTCTTCGCCGGACGGCTTGGTCACGGTCACCGGCTCCACCTCGTCTTCGATGGAGCGGCGCTCGATGATCAGCGTCTGTCCCTTACTCGAAGCCTTCAAGGTCTCCTCTTCGAGCTCGGGCTCCTTCATCAGCCAGTGCGCCAGTCGGCGTAGGAGGTCGGAATAAGGGCCGCCGCCGTCATAACCGCGCGCCCAAAGCCAGGCGTGGTCGGACAGCAGCAAGGCCACGCGTCCCTTGCCGCGCTCGCCGATGACGAGGAGCGGCCGGTCGTCGGCGCCGTTCATCAAGACCTCGGCCTCGCGGGGGGTGACATCCACCACGCGGAACCATCGGCCCCAACTCGGCTCGCCATTGGGTCCGCTATGTGCGCCAGGCAGCTCGCTGGTCACGGGATGCTTGCCGCCGAGCTCGGTGAGGGCGGGCTTATACGGCTTCTCGACGACACGCCCCGACGGCACGGCGGGCAAAATTTCGCCGAGCGGGGTCCGGTAAAGGCTCAGCGCCGAGGCATAGTCGTCTCCGGCGGAGACAAGCACGGCTCCGCCGCGCTCCACATAGCGCGCGACGTTTTCCAGATAGAGCAACGGCAACACGCCGCGGCGTTGGTAGCGATCGAAGATGATCAGGTCGAACTGATCGAGCTTCTCCTGAAACAGTTCGCGGGTGGGGAAGGCGATCAGCGAGAGCTGATTGATGGGCGTGCCATCCTGCTTTTCGGGCGGACGCAAAATGGTGAAGTGCACCAGATCCACCGAGGCATCCGATTTCAGCATATTGCGCCAGGTGCGCTCGCCCGTATGCGGCTCGCCGGAGACGAGCAGCACGCGCAAGTTCTCGCGCACTCCCTCCACGGTGAGCACGGCGCGGTTGTTGATGCTGGTGAGCTCGCCGGGCTCGGTATCAGTCTCGATCTGCACGATATTGGGACCGGCGTGGTCGATCTCGACGGGGATCTCGACCGTCTCCCCGACACGCACGGTCTTCGTGGTGGGCGCTTGCCCTTGGTGGGTGATGGTCAGCGTCGCGATGTCGGTCTTGCTCGGCCGCGTCTCGGTGATCCGGACCTCGATGGGCTGGGTGCTGCCGACGATGCCGAAACGGGGCGCAGCCGTCACTTCGAGCCTGCGGTCGAACTCATCCTGCTTGCCGGTGAGAAGGGCATGCACCGGCGCATCGAAGCCGAGTGCGGCCGCCGAGCCCGGCACGTCGTGCACCTCGCCGTCGGTGATCATGATCACGCCGGCTAATCGATCGGGCGGCACGTCGGCGAGCGCCTGGCCGAGGTCGGTGAACAGCATGGTGCCGTCGCGCTCGTCATCGGCGGAGGTCGATGTGGAGCGGACGAAGCGCAGGTCGAGATCGGGGACCTTCTTGAGGCGCTCCTCAAGCCCCTTGCGGATTTCCTCGGTGCGCTTACCGCGCCCGGCAATCGCCTGGCTTTGGCTGTCGTCGACGACCACGGTCACGATGTCGTTGAGGGGTTCGCGGTCCTCTTGCTTGAGATGCGGGTTGGCGAGCGCCAGCATGAGCAAGGTGAAGGCAAGCAGCCGCAAGACGGCGCCGCGCCGCGCGCGCCAAAACAGCAGGGCGAGGAGGCATGCGCCGATCCCGGCAACGAGCCAAAGCACCGGCCAGGGTACGAAGGGGAGGAACTCGATGGACCAGCTCATGACCTATTGCCCCAGACGCTCGAGCAGGGCGGGGACGTGCACCTGATCGGCTTTGTAGTTGCCGGTGAGCGCGTACATCACGAGGTTCACGCCGGCGCGGAAGGCCATCTCGCGCTGTATCTCGCCACCAGGGACCACGGGAAAGATCGGCCGGTTCGCTTCATCGAGCGCCCAGGCCGAGGCAAGATCGTTCGAGGTGATGACGAGCGAGCTCACCCCGTCGGTGCGGCGCGAGCGCTCGCTGCGCTCGGCTTCTCCCGCCGGTTCCGCCTCGACCCAGAGTGAGCCGCCGTCCCAGCGGCCGGGGAAGCTGTGCATCAGGTAAAACGACTTGGTGAGAACGTGACTCTCGGGTACGGGCTCCAGCGGCGGCACGTCGAGTTGGCCGATAAGGCGGTTCAGCGCCTTGCCCTGCACGCCGCCATAGGACACACGCTCCTGATCGCGGGTGTCGAAGATGATCATGCCGCCTTGCTTCATGTAGGCATCGACCTTAGCCAGCGTTTTATCCGACAGCGGCTCGGCGTCCTCGCTCACCGGCCAATACAGCACCGGGAAGAAGGACAGCTCGTCCGTCTCGATGTCGACGCCCATGGGCGCTGCCGGTTCGAGCGCCGTGCGGGCGCGCAACACCTTGCTCAAGCCGCTTAGACCTTCCTCGCTGGTATGATCGATCTCGGCGTCGCCGGTCAGAACGTAAGCGAGCCGGGTCTTGAGCGAGGCGCGCAGCGCAAAGTCGTCGGCCGTGTCACCGTCGCTGGCCGTGTCACCGGCTGCCGCCTCAGGGGCATTCTCCGCTTCCTGGGCGAAGGCCGGTGCGGGCGCCAGCTGTGCGGCAAGCGCAAGTGCCAGAGCGATGGCGGCGGCGCTTGCTGCATGGCGGCGGCGGAAGCGGAAGCCCGTGCTCAGCGCCAAAACGGCAAGAATGTCTAGGCCGAACAGCGCGAGCGCGGCGATATAGAGCCAAGGCTCCAGCGCGAATGGCTTCTTCAAGGTGTAGCCGCTCACCGTGCTTGCGCCTTCGGCCGGCGCGAGCGGTGTGAGGCGCGTCGTCGGCGTCACGATGTTGAGCGCGCGCGCCGCGCCGGACGGTCCGTAATAGCCTGGCGGATGCTCAGGTCCAGGCACGGTGGAGTCGAGCTTGTCGGGCGTGATCGCCGCCGCGCGAAGTGGCGGCGGAATCAGCTGTCCGAATCCATCGAGAGTCTGAATTGGCGCGAGTGCCGTGGTCGCGGCAGGCTGTGCTTGGCCTGCTTCCAGGGTTACGTCCGTGTCGCCGGTGGCCGCGCCCACTTGGCTCGGGGCAAGCGAGATGGCTCTGCGCAGCATCTCGACGAAAAGGCCGGAGAGCGGAAGGTTCGACCAATCGGAGTTGGCGGTGACATGGAACAGCACGACCCAGCCTTCGCCCTGCTTCGCCGCGGTGACGAGCGGGGTGCCGTCGGCAAGCGCCGCCCACACTTCCGCATCCATGGCCACCGTGGGATCGGCGAGAACCTGCCGGTTGACGCGCACGTCCTCCGGCACCTCGAGTCCCTTGAACGGGCTCTTGTCCTCGAAGGGCGCGAGCGGTTGCGGTGTGCTCCAAGACAGCGAGCCGCCAAGCGAGCGGCCGCCGCGGCGCAGTGCGACGGGCAGAAGCTCATCGCCGCCTTGCTCGAGCCGCGGGCCTGCGAAACGGATCAGGACACCCCCGTCGGCGAGCCAGGCTTCCAGCTCCTCTTGGGTGCCGGCGACGAGCTTGCCGATATCGGCGAGAACGATGGTCGAAACGCGCTGCTTGTCGATGAGATCGTGCACGGCGGTCGCCACGTTGCGCTCATTGGGCGTAATGACGTCGGCGTAAGGCGAGAGCGCCCGGTTCACGTAGTAGAGCGGGGAAAGCAGCGGCTGCGCCTCCTCGCGCGATTCGCCTGAGACGATACCGACGCGATGCCATTGCGCACGCGCATCGAGCAAATGCACGGCGCCGGCCGAGCGTTCGCCCTTGATCTGAAGGCGCGCCACTTGATTGCGGATCTCAAGAGGCAGATCGAAGCTCGCCTTGGCTTCGCGCTCGCCCGTCTTGATGGTGAAGGGCGCTTCGCCAAGCGGCTCGCCGCGGCCGGTCAGTGCTCTGACAATTCCGGTGCTCGGGCCTTCGGCACCGCTCAGCACGCGCCCGGCGAGCACGCCGCCTTCGCCGGTGGCCTGGCCGACACCAAGCGGCGTTTCGTGCGAACCCGGCGTCAGTACGGTGAGGCTGCCGCCGCCGCTGGCAAGCTTGGTGAGGGCTTCGGAGAAACTTTCACCTTTGCCATAGTCGAGACCATCGGAAAGCCAGACCACGCTGTGACCGGTCTTGGCCGCAAGGTCCTTCTCAAGAGTCTCGGCGAGCTTTGCGCGGTCCGGCGCATAAGGCTCCGGGTTGAGACCGGCAATGCGCTCGCGCACCTCATCGGCGGGGAGGGCCTCGCCGAGCGGTTCGCCGGTTGCGGTGGGCGCAAGGATCACCGTGCGTCCGTCGCGGCTCGCCCGATCGATGGCCGCGGCCAGGGTCTCGCGGCGCGCCGCCCAATGCGCGGCCGAGGCCCAGCCATTGTCGACGATCAAGAGAAGCGGGCCTTCGCCGGAAAAAGTCTCGCGGTCCGGATTGATCACGGGTCGCGCCAGAGCGAGGATCAGAAGTGCTGCAAGCAGCATCCGCAGCAAGGTCAGCCACCACGGGCTACGCGCCGGGGTTTCCTCGGTGGGCTTCAGTTCTTTGAGTAAGCGCGTCGGCGGGAAGACCACGACGTGCGGGCTTGGGGGTGTGAAGCGCAGCAGCCACCAGATGGCGGGCAGGGCTGCGAGCGCCACCAAGATCCACGGCTGCAGAAAGCCTATGGGGCCGAGCGCCATCATGAGGCGTCTGCCTGTGCGGGGGCGGGCCGGGGCGAGCGATAGCGGTAGTCGCGGTCGAGCCCGGCGAGATGGCTATGGACGGCGAGCACGACTTCTTCCGCTGGGCGATCGGTGTGATGCACCACGAACGACCAGCCGAGGCGTCGCGCGGCTTCTTGAAGGTCGATGCGGTGGCGCTCCATGCGCTCCTGAAAGCTGTCGCGCAAGGACTCGGCGCGGCCGGCGATCATGCGGTCGCCGCCTTCGCTCGCGGCGAATTCCGTGCGTCCGACGTAAGGCAGTGTCTCTTCCGCCGGATCGAGGATCTGAATGAGATGGCCGCGCACGCCCTGGCTGGCGATGGTCTGAAAGCGCGCGACGGTTTCGTCCACAGGCTCGAGGAAGTCGGAGAACATGAGACATTCGGAGAACCGGCTGAGGCGCGCGGGCGGCGGCAGACTTGTCTCCGCTGTCTCGTTCAATAGAACTTCCGCCACTTTGCGGCCGGTGTTGCGGCCCGTGAACGGCTGGCCGCCAAGGAGGCCGACGCGCTCGCCGGCACGGGACAGAAGCTCGGTCATGGCGAGCGCCAAGATGACCGCGCGGCTTTCCTTCGTTGTCTTAGACAAAGACGAGCGGAAGCGCATGGACGGCGACAGGTCGACCCAGAGCCACGCCGTATGCGCGGCCTCCCATTCCCTCTCGCGCACGAAGAGATGGTCGGAGCTCGCCGAGCGGCGCCAGTCGACACCGGCAAGCGTGTCGTTGGTGTCGAAATGACGGAACTGCCAGAACGTCTCGCCGGGACCGGGACGGCGGCGGCCATGGGTTCCATGCGTCACGGTATAGGCGACGCGTTGCGCCTCGATAAGAAGCGCGGGCATGCGCGCCGCAAGCCCATGGGCTTCGGCTTCCTCGGCCAGAAATGGCTGGAGCGATTTCGCCTGCGCGGTCGCCAAAGCTTGTCTACCTCAGCGGCTCTATGAGCCTTGCCATCATGTCGCTCATCTCGATCCCTTCGGCGCGGGCGGCGAAGGTGAGCGCCATACGGTGCTTCAGCACAGGCTCGGCCAGGTCGACGACGTCGTCCACGGATGGCGCGAGCCGTCCCTCCATCATCGCTTTCGCGCGGACCGCAAGCATGAGGGCTTGGCTGGCGCGGGGGCCGGGGCCCCAAGCGATCATTTCGTCCAAGGCTTCGTCGTTGCCGGTTCCGGGACGGGCGGAGCGGACGAGTTGCAGAATGGCGTCGACCACCTGGTCGCCGACCGGCAACTGGCGGACGAGACGCTGGGCCATCATGAGCTCGTCGGCGGAAAGAATGGTCTTAAGGTTGCGCTCCTCGACACCCGTGGTCGCGAACAGCATGCGCCGTTCGGCATCGGCGTCGGGATAGGAGACATCGATCTGCAACAGGAAGCGGTCGAGCTGCGCCTCGGGCAACGGATAGGTGCCTTCCTGCTCCAGCGGATTTTGCGTGGCGAGCACGTGGAAGGGCCGCGGCACGTCGTGGCGGACGCCGGCCACTGTGACGTGATTTTCCTGCATGGCTTGCAGCAAAGCCGATTGAGTCTTGGGGCTTGCGCGGTTGATCTCGTCGGCCATCAGAAGCTGGGTGAAGATCGGGCCCTTGACGAAGCGGAAGCTGCGGCGGCCGCCGGCTTCTTCCTCGAGCACCTCGGAGCCCACGATGTCCGACGGCATGAGGTCCGGCGTGAACTGAATGCGCTTGTTGTCCAGACCGAGCACGCTTCCCAGCGTATCGACGAGGCTCGTCTTGGCGAGGCCCGGCACGCCGATGAGGAGTGCGTGGCCGCCGGACAGCAGCGTGGTCAGAGCCAAGTCGATGACTCGCTCCTGACCGAAGATAACGGTCTGGGTCGCCTCCCGCACGTCCTGGATCTTGGCCCCGATCTCGTCGAGGCGATCCACGAGTTGGGTCTCGGATTCAACTGTGGTCATGGCTTCCGTTTCGCTCGATCTTGATGATGGAAAAATATAGGGCCAAAGGCCCGGAAAAGCTGAACACTTTGATCGGCAATTGGGTCACAATAGCGTTGGCGCCGACTGCTGGACGGCTCCCGGCGAAGGGCAAGAGGTCGTGAATCGGCGAGTATGACAGTGCCTGACCAAGATGAAAGAGACAGACTCGTAGCATCTGGCAAGGACGGCGGCAAACAGCCCAAGCCATTATTGCCAAACCTTAATGATTGCGGAGATATCGGCCTGAAGATCGCCCGAGACGGCACTTGGTATTACCAGGGGAGTCCCATCGGCCGAAAGCCTCTCGTCAAGTTGTTCTCCACCGTGCTGCGCCGGGAAGACGACGGCTTCTATCTCGTCACGCCTGTGGAGAAGGTGCCCATCGACGTCGAGGGCGAGCCTTTTCTTGCAGTCGCCATGACCCGCGAAGGCCACGGCGAGGATCAACGCCTCACCTTCGAGACCAATGTGGGAGACGTGGTGACCGCCGATGCGGGGCACCCGATTGGATTCCGGGCCAAGCCGGGCGGCGGGCACGCGCCTTATGTGGAGGTGCGCGACGGTCTGACCGCGCAACTCGCGCGCCCGGTCTACTACGAACTGACGGAGTTTGCAGTAGAAACCAAGCAGGGCGCCGGCGTGTGGAGTGGGGGCGCCTTCTTCGCGTTTCCCATGGAGGACTGAAGCGGAGGACTGAAGCGCTCTCGCTTTGTCGGGCGCGCGCGGCTAAGGTCTCGGCAAAACAACATGCTTGCCGGGGAGAAGTCTGACGCGATGTTGCGCATCGCCTTCATCGATATCCTGCTGTTTGCGTTGCCGTTCCTGATCTACGCGGGCTACATGGTCTGGATCAGGGGCGCCGCGCCCGCCACTCTGTGGCAAAGCGCGCCGATCTTCTGGTTGCTGGCGGCGGGGCTTGGTCTGCTGTTCGTCGTTATGGCGACGCTCGTGCAATTCTCGGGCGGCGAACGCGGCGGCATTTACCATCCGCCGGTCATCGAAGATGGCGTGATCAAACCCGGCGGCATCGATTGAAGACAGAGGTGTCATGGCCGAGCACGACACGCCCAGCACCGAAGCGCCGCCTTCGCTGAAAGACGCCGCCTGGCTGAAGCAGCCGGAAACCATGCGCGTGTTCGCGGCCTTGTCGGGTAGCGACATCGAGACCCGCGCGGTGGGCGGCGCCGTGCGGGATGCACTGCTGGAACGTCCCGTGCTTGATATCGACTTCGCGACCACGGCGGTGCCGGACAAAGTCATGGCGCTGGCGCGTAAGGCCGGCCTCAAGGCGATCCCCACGGGCATCGCCCATGGCACGGTCACGGTCGTCGCCGACGGCGTGCCGTTCGAGGTCACGACGCTGCGCCGTGACGTGGAGACGTTCGGCCGTCACGCCAAGGTCGCGTTCACGAAAGACTGGGCGGAAGATGCGCAGCGCCGCGACTTCACGCTGAACGCGCTCTATGCGGCGCCCGACGGCACCGTCTACGACCCGCTCGGCGGCTACGCGGACTTGGCCGCGGGACGCGTGCGCTTCATCGGCGAGGCGGAAGCGCGCATCGAAGAAGACTATTTGCGCATTCTCCGCTTCTTCCGGTTCAACGCCTATTATGGCAAGCAACCGCTCGACGAGGAGGGGCTCACCGCGTGCGTACGGCAGCGTGGCGGGCTGGCGCAGCTTTCGGCCGAGCGTGTCACAGCCGAGCTGAAGCGTCTCCTGGTGGCGCCGAAGGCTTTTGCGGCGATCGAGTCCGTGTTCGACTTCGGGCTGTTGAGCGACATCCTCGGCAGCGCGCCGCGGCTCGACCGGCTGGCGCGGTTGATCGCCATCGAGGATGGTGCGGGCCGCGACCCGAATGCGATTTTGAGGCTTGCCGCGCTTTCGGTGTTCGTGGCCGAAGACGCAGCCCGCCTTGCCGCCCGCTTCAAGTTGTCGAATGCCGAGCAGGCCATGCTGTTGTGCGGCGCCGAGGAGACATTCGACCCCGCGCTGCCGGAGGAGGGTGCCGCGAAGCGGCTGCTCTATCGCCTTGGGCCGGAGGCTTACGGAGCGCAGGTTCTGCTTTCATGGGCCACACGCGGCGCGCGGCCCGACGATCCCGATTGGCAACGCGCACTTGCGCTGCCTGAACGATGGCAGGCGCCCGAGTTTCCCTTGCGTGGTCCGGACATCACCGCGCTCGGCGACTTCAAGGGACCGGAGATCGGCGCCATGTTGCGCGCGGTCGAACAGCAATGGATCGACGGCGGGTTCACGCAAGACCGAAAGCAGCTTCTCGTCAGGGCAAAGGCTCTCGCCACGTCTTAGTCCAGCCGGGCAATCAGCTCCATGGCGGCGGCGGGTGCCCGCAGCTTTCCCTCATGAATGAAATAGACGAACACGTCGCGCGGCTTGGTGGCGGGTGCGTGCGACGCATCCACTACCGGCAGATCGTCGGGCATGCCGCCCGCGGCCCAGACTTTGGCGCGGTCCGCCCACGCATCGATGTCTTTCGGCTGGTAACCGGTCTCGATGGTGTCATCACCGCGTTGGAGGCGCGCGTAGACGACGTCGCCGGTGACGTCGGCGATCGAGGGATAATCTTCGCTGTCGACATAGACCGGTGAAACGTTGTGATCGCGCAGCAAGCCGATGAAGGCGGGATCCTGGAAACTGGCGTGGCGTGCCTCGATCACGTGATTGAGCTTTTGCCCGTTCAGTTCATGCGGCAGATGCTCGAGGAACTTGGCGAGGTCGGCTTCGTCGAATGTCTTGAAGGGCGCGAACTGCCACAGTACCGGCCCGAGCTTGTTACCCAGTTCGGCGAGCCCTGAGTCGAAAAACCGGGCAACGAAGCTGCCGGTCTCCGCCAACACCTTCTGCTGGGTGACGAGACGCGGACCTTTGACCGAATAGACGAAGCCGTCCGGTGCGGTGCCGGCCCATTTGTTGAAGCTCTTGGGACTTTGCAGCCGGTAATGGGTGGCGTTGATCTCGATCGAGGTGAGGTGGCTTGAGGCATAGGCCAGCTCGTCGGCCTGTCTGATACCTTTGGGATAAAAGACTCCGCGCCACGGCGCATAGACCCAGCCGCCGACGCCGGCGCGAATGCGGCCTTGCTTATTGGGCTGCTTGGAATTCGGCATGGCCGTATGCGTAGCGCAACTTCGTCGGGCGCACATAAGAAAAGAGCCGCGCCCAGGGAGGGCGCGGCTCCATACTCTCGGGGGTACTGATACGCAGGGACGCAACTGACGCGACGCAACCTACGCTTACCACGGCATACGCAACTGAACGCTACGCGACTAAAAGCCCATGCCACCCATACCGCCCATGCCACCCATGTCGCCGCCGCCAGGCATGGCGGGAGAACCCTTTTTCGGCAGCTCGGCGACCATGGCCTCGGTGGTGATGAGCAGGCCGGCGATGGACGACGCATCCTGGAGCGCGGTCCGCACAACCTTGGCCGGATCGATGACGCCGGCCTTGACCAGGTTGCCATACTCGCCGGTCGCGGCGTTGTAGCCGAAGTTATACTCGTCCTTGTCGAGGATCTTGCCCACGACCACCGCGCCGTCTTCACCGGCATTCTCGGCGATCTGGCGCAGCGGTGCCTGAAGGGCGCGGCGCACGATATTGACGCCGATCTTCTGGTCCTCGTTGGCGCCCTTGAGGGTGTCGAGCGCCTTCAACGCACGAAGCAGCGCCACGCCGCCACCGGGAACGATGCCTTCCTCGACGGCCGCGCGGGTCGCGTTCAACGCATCGTCGACGCGATCCTTCCTCTCCCGCACTTCGGTCTCGGTCGCGCCGCCGACCTTGATCACGGCAACGCCGCCGGCGAGCTTCGCCAGCCGCTCTTGCAGCTTCTCGCGGTCGTAGTCCGAGGTGGTGTCCTCGATCTGCTGACGGATCTGGGCGACGCGCCCCTCGATATCCTTCTTCTTGCCGGCGCCATCGACGATGGTGGTGTCATCCTTGGTGATGACGATCTTCTTCGCCTGGCCGAGCATGTCGAGGGTCACGTTGTCGAGCTTGATGCCGAGGTCCTCGGAAATGACCTGGCCGCCCGTCAGGACAGCGATGTCCTGCAGCATGGCCTTGCGGCGATCGCCGAAGCCCGGCGCCTTTACGGCCGCGACCTTCAAGCCACCGCGCAACTTGTTGACCACGAGCGTGGCCAGGGCCTCGCCTTCGACGTCCTCGGCGATGATGAGAAGCGGCCGGCCCGACTGCACCACCGCTTCGAGCAGCGGCAGCATGGACTGGAGGTTGGAGAGCTTCTTTTCGTCGATGAGAATGTAGGGGTTCTCGAGCTCGACGCGCATCTTGTCGGCGTCGGTAATGAAGTAGGGCGAAATGTAACCGCGGTCGAACTGCATGCCCTCGACCACTTCGAGCTCGGTGCCGAGGCTCTTGGCCTCCTCGACGGTGATGACACCGTCATTGCCGACCTTTTGCATGGCCTCTGAGATGAAGCGGCCGATCTCCTGGTCGCCATTGGCGGAGATGGTGCCGACCTGGGCGATCTCCTCGTTGGAGGTGACCTTCTTGGCCTTCTCCTTCAGCGCCTCGATGACCTTGGAGACGGCGAGATCCACGCCGCGCTTCAGGTCCATGGGGTTGGAGCCGGCGGCGACGGACTTGGCACCTTCTCTGACGATGGCTTGAGCGAGCACCGTGGCGGTGGTCGTCCCGTCACCCGCCTCGTCGGCGGTCTTGGAGGCGACCTCGCGCAGCATCTGGGCGCCCATGTTCTCGAACTTATCCTCGAGCTCAATCTCCTTGGCGACCGTCACACCGTCCTTGGTGATGCGGGGAGCGCCGAAGGATTTCTCGAGCACGACGTTGCGGCCCTTGGGGCCGAGCGTGACCTTGACCGCATTGGCCAAGATGTCGACGCCGCGAAGCATACGCTCGCGGGCGTCTTGGGAAAACTTCACTTCCTTCGCAGACATGTCTTCTTACTCCTATGAGCCTCACCCCATGGTCCCGCTTTTGCGGCGACGCCCGGGGGCGGCAGGGAATTCTTCTTGAGCTGGTTACGCGGCCTTCTTCTTGGCAGCCGACTGTTCGAGCACGCCTAGAATGTCGCTCTCCTTCATGATGAGCACGTCCTGGCCGTCGATCTTGACTTCGGTACCGGACCATTTGCCGAACAGGACGCGGTCGCCGGGCCGCACATCGAGCGCCTGAAGCTGACCCTTCTCGTCGGTCGCGCCGGGGCCCACGGAGACAATCTCGCCTTCCTGGGGCTTCTCCTTCGCGGTATCCGGGATAATGATGCCGCCTTTGGTCCGTTCGTCCCCGTCGATCCGACGCACCACGACGCGATCATGCAATGGACGAAACTTCATCTTGCGTTCTCCTCCAGACAAATTGTCATGTAATCGGGCGCCGGCCCGGGATGGGCGCGCCCAACAGCTATGTAGATTCGGGTCTTGGCACTTTCAAGGCGAGAGTGCCAGAAAATTAGCACTGCGCTGAGGCTGCTGCCAAGATACTGATTCAACTCGATAAATGTCCTGGACGCAACGCGGTCCCGTGCTTAGCATCGAAGAAGTCAAAACACGTTGGCCAATAAGGGACGAGGGACTGATGGACCAGGGATTCGTTCACCAGATCGCAGGCTACTCACTGACCACCGCCGAAATTCTCTACCGCCTTCCCGACCACCCCAAGCTGCTCCAGAGCTATGTCTGGCAGGACTACGACATGGCGCCGCGCTTTCCCAAGCTCACGGATTTTTTGGACTTTTGGGACGCCAATCTCGAAGGGCCGCTTTACCGGGTGCGCGTGGCGCATAAGAAGCTGATCTCGCCGACGGAGTTCAGCTTCGTGGAAGGCGAGCTGCGGCTGCACTGAGCGCGCCCAAGCGCTCGCTATCACACCGCTGCCATGGCAAGCTCCTAAGCTCTTCGGGGCATTGGGAGGCGCGATATGTGGCGATGGGTGAAGGGATTTCTTGCCGGCGGCCTGCTTGGACTGGTGTTCGGCTTCGTACTCGGCATTTTCTTCTTCCCGTATATCTTCCCGCCGCCGGACGCCAAGGAGACGCTGAGACGGGACGAGAGCGGCCAGCTTGTGGCCAAAGGCACGTTCATTCAGCCCAATCCCAACGATCCGGTCCATTACGGCAAGGGCACGGTCAGCGTCTATCCCCGGACCGTGTTCCTCGGCGAAGACTTCGAAGTGGGGCCGGGCCCTGACTTCCACGTCTATCTCGTGCCGAAAGCGGAGATCCGCACCTCGAGCGATGTCACCGACACAATGTATGTGGACTTGGGCCGCTTGCGCGCGTTCAAGGGCAGTCAGAACTACGCGATCCCCGTGGGCGTGGACCTAAAAAAATTTCCGAGCGTGGTGATCTGGTGCCAGCAGTTCTCGGTGTTGATCTCGCCGGCCGATCTCAACTACGAGGGAAGCTGAGGCTTGCCAAAGCGCGGCGTTGTTCCGGCCATATCCGGCTTTCAACTGTCTGCAATTCATGCCTGAAATCGGCGGCGCCGCTCAGCGCGCCGGTTGGCGGCCATCCTTTTCACGCGGCCCGAAATCGTACTCGTAAATATGGGCGTGCTCGCGCTCCAGCACCGGCTTCAGATCCCGAAAGGCCTTGCCGTATTTGTAAAACGGGATGCGCGGGAACAGGTGGTGGATCAGATGGAAGTTCTGGAACCAATAGAACCAGTTCACGATGGGTTCGACGATCTTGCCGCGCACCCAGAATATGTTGGTGTCGCGGTAGCGCTCATGCACCTGGTGCGGCTTGTGGGTGAGATAGGCGAAGAAATAGATGATCATTGCCGAGGCAAGAATGTGCGGGAAGATCCACAGCATCAGCACCTCGCGCCAATAACCCATCACTGCGAGCGCGAGCGCGAGCCCGTAGAGGATCGCGTATGCGAGGATGATGTGGATTGCGAGCGGCAGCATGCCCGGGTTACGGAACTTGAAGGCGATGTTCTTCCAGAAATACTGATGGTACCAGAACACGATGGTCAGGCAGCGAAACGCCACCAGGACCGGGTTCTTCACCGCCACCCAATGATCGGGGTCGATCTCGGGATTGTTGGTCTCCCGGTGGTGGGCGAGATGCATGTAGCGGAAGGCTTTGTACTCGTGCAGCAAGATCGCGCCGCAGGCAAAGCCGATGAGATGGTTGAGCCACAGATAGCGTGAATCCCGCCCGGCAATGTTGCCGTGACAGGCCTCATGCAGTGGCGTCTGGTCGGCATAGAGGATCAGCGTGTTGAGGATCAGCCCAAGCCAGAGCGGAATGATGCCGAGTGTGCCGAGCGTGCAGACGGCGGCGAATGCAGCGACGATGCCGAGTGCCAAATACACGGTCGGCCAGGCCACCATGCCTTGATAGGGCTTGATCTTCCGGAGCGCTTGCCGGTCGGCTTGGGCATTGGGCTGATCGCGGGACGTCTCGGTGATGGGGGGTCCGGCGGCCGTCGACGCATTGGTCATCTTGGTTGTGACCCTCAGTTCGCCAGTCGAGATGTTGCCCCGCATGCCACTCTGCCCCGCATGCCACTGTCCGAAGGCTAAACAATCGTGATCGCCGGGGAGGCTCGCCTTCTCGGCCCTACACGGGAAATGTAACCGGATCGGCGAAAGAGGCAAGAATCTTGCGCGGACCTTCGACGTTCATGCGGCCGTGCCCCGTCAGGATGTTGTCGAGCACGAGAACATCGCCCTTTTTCCACTGGAATAGAACCGAGTGATCCCATGTGGCGCGGCGGATTTCGGCCAACTCATCGGGGGGAATAGGCGTTCCGTCGCCGTAAAGAATTTGGACCGGCATTACGTCGAGGGCGTAAAGCAATCTGAGGCCCATTTTTAGAGCGGCGTTATGGAGCCCGTTCTGGCGCGGTCTGACTTCGTCGAGATCCTGAAGGATGCTGGTCCGGTGAAAGGCCTGAAGGTTGAGGCACGGTTCACCGGTCTCAGGATGGAGGGGCAGTGGATCGACCACGTTATAGGTATGTAGGATGCGCCCGTCCGGATGCCACTTGCAGACCATTCCCTGCGCGCTCACCATGGCCTCGATCTCATCGCGGTCGGAGGTTCCGAAAGCCTCGTCCCAGTCCCGGTTGATGATCGGCGCCCAGCCCGGGCGCTTTTTCGGAAACCGCCGCCGATAGCAGACCTTCTTTTCCTTCAGCTTCGCCCGAACCTTGGGATCAAGGGTGCTCGCCGCCGCGCGCGAGTCGAACAGCGGCGTTTCGCCATAGCGTATGGGTTCGACAAAGCAGAAGAACGAAATCATGCGGGGTCGTTCGTTCAGGAAGCTGTTCTCATTGTGGGCGAGGATTGGATAGGCGTCGGGGGTGTCGGTCGAGGTGTATACGCTTTCGGCCACCTTGCTTCGCGGGCTGGTGTCGAACAGGTTCTCCGCCTCGGGCTGGTACCCGAGTGCCCCGAGGACTTCCGCGAAGCCGGCCGGCTCGTTGACCTCAAACCCGCGCAGCAGAAAGCCGCCTCGCTTCAACATTTCATCCCGAAGCGGTGCGCGTTCGGCGGTCGCAAAGGCGAGGAGATCCGCCAGCGATTGCTGTCCGTTTGATTCCACAACGCGCGGGAGACCTGCGCAATTGGTCGGGCGGGTCAATTCCGAGGGATTGAGATTTCGCCAAGTCGCCATTCTTTGTCGGTAGCCAAATTGGCTGGCAATGTCTAGATGGGGGCGAACGAACGGGGGGTTCGGCCATGCGGCGACTTGTCCCTCTGGTTTCGGTGGAGACGGCGCGCGGGTTCTTCGGGCCGCCGGCTAAGGCTATTTCTGCTTCGCGATGATGAAAACTTGCGTCCGTGCTCGATTTCGGCGACACCTTTCGTCCGAACACGACCATCAGCCGCGTTGCGCCGAAAAGGGGCGTCGAGCGTAGCGCATCACGAGGTGGTCGTGGGACCAGGGTCTATCGTCGGCACGCAGTGGCGATGTCGCTTTGCCTCTTCGGTGCGGCAAGTGGAGATCGCCGGTTCCCCAAGAAGCCTTAAGTTCGGGAGACCGTACGGTCTTAGAAATCGGGCGCTCACCCCTATCCGTAAGCGAATTTTTAGCGAGGCAATATGTGCGGCTTGGCAGGTGTGATCGACCTTACCGGTCGACGAGAACCCGATCGGGCCTTGGTCGCGCGCATGGGCGCGGTGCTGTTCCATCGCGGCCCGGACGATTCCGGCACGCTCTTCGCGCCGGGAATCGGGGTCTCTCATCGGCGTCTCAGCATCGTCGGCGTGGCGAACGGTCAGCAGCCCATCTTCAACGAGGATCGTACCATCGCGGTCCTGTGCAACGGCGAGTTGTTCGATTACACGGAGCGAAAGGCCGAGCTGCAGGCCCGGGGTCATGTGTTCCGAACCGACAGTGATTGCGAGCTGATCGTGCATCTCTACGAGGAGCACGGCGAGGATGTGTTCGAGCATTTGAAGGGTCAGTTCGCCTTCGTGCTTATCAACTTTACCAAGAAGCTCGTGCTGCTCGCGCGGGATCGGGTTGGCATCTGCCCGCTGTTCTGGTCGCAGCAAGGGAACACCGTCTATTTCGGCTCGGAGATCAAGGCGCTCATAGCCTCCTGCGCGGTCTCGCCCGTCGCGGATGTCAAAGGGCTCGACCATTTGTTCACTTTTTTTGCGTTGAGCTCACGCCGCACCATGTTCGAAGGCGTGCAATCGATCTTGCCCGGGCACTATCTTCGCATCGCCTTCCGGCGTGACGGCAAGGCAGCCGAGGTCGCCGAACGGCGTTATTGGGATCTCGATTTTCCCGATTGGGGCGACGAGGACGATCCCGCCGACGAATCCCTCCTCATCGACGAGTTCGAGGCGAAATTCCAAAGGGCGGTCGAGATCAGGCTCAGGGCCGACGTGCCGGTGGCCGGCTATCTCAGCGGCGGCGTCGATTCGGCCTATGTGCTCGCCATGGCCTCGAAGGTGAGTGGCCGGCCGCTCCCGAGCTTCACGGTCAAGGTGCCTGACCCAGTGCTCGACGAGGAGGAGAACGCAGCCGAGGCGGCACGCCATATCGGGGGCGCGGCCACGGTCGTGGAAGCCGGACCCGCTTTCATCGCCGACAGATATGCGGAGCTGATTCGCGCGGCTGAGAGCCCGGTGCTCGATACCTCTTGCGCTGCGCTGTTGGCTCTGTCGCAGGAGGTGCATGGCAAGGGCTTCAAGACGGTGTTGACCGGCGAGGGCGCGGACGAGGCTTTCGCAGGGTATGTCTGGTTCAAGATGAGGGAGATTGTGCGCAACCTCGATTTCGGCGACAGCTTTCGCCCGACCACGGGTATCAGCAGAGTCGCGCGGAAATGGGCGGCGCCGAATTTGAGCTTCGGCGATTTCGCGCGCATCGATAGCCTCATCGCTGGGCCTCACGCCCAGTCGGTGATGTACAATCTCGTGGCGACGTCGCGTGACCTGTATTACAGCCAAGACCTCAAAGAGAGGCTTGGTTCGTTCGTCGCCTATGAGGACTTAGAGCTCGACCTCGACCGCTTGCGCCGCTGGCACCCGCTGAACCGCTCGCTGTATCTCGGTTACAAGGTGCACCTCCCCGGCCTTCTGCTGAGCCAAAAGGGCGACCGCGTCGCCATGGCGAACAGCGTCGAGACGCGCTACCCATTCCTCGACGAGGACGTGATCTCCTTCGCCGCGCGCATCCATCCACGCTTCAAGCTCCGGCGTGGGCTGAAGGATAAATATTTGTTGCGGCAGGCGGCTGCGCGTCTGCTGCCGGAGGCGGTGGCGCAGCGGCGGAAAGCCATGTTCAGGGCGCCGCTGGCCGAGACGTTCCTATCGTCCCCGCCCGGTTTCGTGCGCGATCTGATTAGCTCGGAGTCCTTGACACGGACCGGCTATTTCGACGTGGAACGCGTGCGGGCAGACTGCGATCTGCTGGCGAGGGGCAATGGCGGTACGCTCGGCACCTTCGCCAGCTTGGGGTTGGGCGGCGTGGTGGCTACTCAGCTCTGGCATCATTTGTATCTCGGCGGCGGTCTTTGTGATCTGCCGCACGCGGCCGAGCACAGGAATCTTGCGGAAAAGTTCACGTCCGAATTGTCCTGCGCAGACAGCTAGGCCCCTCTGCGTCGGAAAACGACCCGGCAAAAAAGAAAGGGCCCGCCGGACCGGCAAGCCGGTCTGACAGGCCGTTCTAGGTCGCTCCCGGGCCTCTAGCGGCAGAAATGCTCGTAGCCGTCATAGCCGACGAAGGTCCCGGTATTGGGATTGAAGCTGCGGTACCTCGAGTAGCAATAGGTGTACCAGTCCGGCGTCCAGGGCGCGGGACCGTAGCCGGCGCGATAGACAGGCTGTGCCGGCGGCGCCACATAGACATCGCGCGGGGTAAGCGCGCTGCCGACAATGGCGCCGACGCCGAATCCGATAAGCCCGGCGCCCAAAGCGTTGTAGCCGCCGCCACGGCGGTATCCGCGGCCACCATAATAGTTATTCTGCACGTAGCGGCCACCGCCGCCGCCTTTCCAGCCATTTCCATGACCACGGCCGGCTTCCGCCGGTGCGGCCATCGTCAGGGCGAAGAGCCCGACAAGCGCAGCAATCAGTGCTGTGAAGGTTGTCTTACCCATCGTTTGCGTTCCTTAAACGTGAGACGCCAGGGCGCGTCGCACAGATGGAGGGTTCCCCCAGGGATAGGGTCAAGCGAGATTTTTGCCCCCGCTTTGAGGCAATTTAGAGCCGTAAAGATGAACCGAGCCTGAACGGATTCAGGGGGCCTAAGTTCCTGGTCACGCATGCGAAACGCCTGCGGCGCCCTGGTCTTTGGCGCGGCGCCAGAAACGTGTCTAAGCTCGCCCGGGGTTCAAGGATTCGGACAAAGAGGGGCGGGGTGCTGACACTGCAATCGGGCTTGGGCGTGCTGGCGCTGCTCGGCCTTGCTTTCGCGTTGAGCGAGCGTCACGCCGCCGTCTCGGTGCGCCACGCGGCGCTTGGTGTGGGCGTCACCATCGCGCTCGCGCTGCTTTGCCTGAAAGTGCCGCCGGTCAGCGCGTTCTTCGCGCTCGCCAACGCGCCGTTTCTCGCGGTCGCGGACGCCAGCCGCGCCGGCACGGCCTTCGTCTTCGGTTATCTCGGGGGCGGCCCGCTGCCATTCGATCCGAAGACGCCGGGCTCGGATTTCGTGCTGGCGTTTCAGGCCTTGCCGATCGTTCTCGTGACGAGCGTGCTCACGACGGTTCTGTTTTATTGGCGCATCCTCCCCGTGGTGGTGAAGGGCTTCTCATGGGTGCTTGAGCGGACCATGCGGATCGGCGGCGCGGCGGGCCTCGCCACGGCCGCCAATATCTTCGTCGGCATGGTGGAGGCGCCGCTGTTCATCCGCCCCTATCTCTCCCGGCTGTCGCGGTCCGAGCTGTTCCTGGTGATGACCGGCGGCATGGCGAGCATCGCGGGCACGGTGCTGGTGCTTTACGCCACCATCTTATCGGGCGCCGTGCCCGACGCCGCCGGACAATGATCGTCGCCTCGGTGCTGAGTGCGCCGGCCGCGGTGGTCATTTCCCAGATCATGGTGCCGGAGGCCGAAGAGGGGCAAACCGAGGCCGCGCTTCACCCGCCGGAGCCGGTTCGCCGCAAGCACGGTCGACGCCATCGTCAAGGGCACGGCCGTCGGGCTCGAGCTGCTGCTCAGCATCATCGCCATGTTGATTGTGCTGATTGCGCTGGTTCATCTCGTCAACGCGGGGCTCGGCCTGTTGCCGGCGGTCGGCGGCGAGGCGATTACGCTCCAACGGGTATTGGGTTACGTCATGGCGCCGGTGTGCTGGCTGATGGGCATGCCGTGGCGCGAGGCGCTGACCGGCGGCGAGTTGATGGGCATCAAGACCATCCTCACCGAGCTTGTCGCCTATGTGCGCCTGTCGGAGCTGCCGGCGGACGCCCTGTCCGATCGCTCCCGGCTGATCATGCTCTATGCGCTGTGTGGCTTCGCCAATTTCGGCAGTCTGGGCATTCTCATGGCCGGGCTTTCGACCATGGTCCCGGCGCGCAGGGGCGAGATCGTCGCGCTCGCGCCGAAATCGATCATTTCCGGCACGCTTGCCACCTGCCTCACGGGGGCGGTGGTCGGACTGCTCACCTCGCCGTCATGAAAAAACCGCCGGGCGAGGCCCGGCGGTTCTCAAGGTCAGCGATGCGCTGAAAAGCTTTATGCGAGCTGCACGTTGGCGGCCTGCTTGCCGCGGCCGCGGCGGTCGTCCTCGAGCTCGAAAGAGACCTTGTCACCCTCGTTGAGGGGCTGAATGCCAGAGCGCTCGAGCGCCGAGGCATGGACGAAAACGTCCTTGCTGCCGTCTTCCGGCTGAATGAAGCCGAAGCCGCGCGTGTGGTTGAAGAATTTCACTGTGCCATTCACACGAGACATTTGGGGGAATCCTTTCCCGTTTCAAAGTTTGCGTAACGGGCCGTTGGCCTACCCGCGAGCGGGAGACCCTCGTCGTCTTGAGATGTCAGGAAAGGTCGTCGTGCTGGTAGAGCCGCGATAGTCACTTGCCGTCGTCCAAGTCCGCGCCCAAAGCCTTGGGCGCCCGGTCCTGGAAAGATGGGCGATGCCGAACCCCTTGGCAAGTGGGAACTGCGCCCGAAATCCCAACCTAAACGCCAGATGAACGGCCGCCTCAGATTGGGTTCAGCCGCCAACCCCTAAACCCAGCATCAGGTGAGCGCGAACACGCGCCGCCGATGCCGAAGGAAGGGGAGCGGATATGTGGAAAATCGTTACGGTTCTGGTGCTTATGGCTCTCGCGATCTTCGCGGCCCGCCTCGCCTACGATGCCCCGTTTGCCGATTTCGAGCACACCGGCTCCATCGCCCTGGAATCGACCTCCGCCAACGCCGCCACCCCGCCGCTCATGTACGCCGGGGTGCGCGGGTAGGCTAAGGCCAGCGCACCAGCGGCGGCATAGAGGACAGGATCGCCTCGACATTGCCGCCGGTCTTCAAGCCAAAGATCGTGCCCCGGTCGTAGAGCAGGTTGTACTCCACATAGCGGCCGCGGCGGATCAGCTGCTCCTCGCGGTCTGCGTCGGTCCAGGGCGTTCCGATGTTCCGCCTCACGATCTCCGAATAGACGGCGACGAAGCGTTTGCCGACGTCCTGGGTGAAGGCGAAGTCGGCCTCCCAGTCTCCCGTGTTCAGATAGTCGTAGAAGATGCCGCCGATGCCCCGCGGCTCCTTGCGGTGGGCGAGGTAGAAATACTCATCGCACCAGGCCTTGAAGCGGGGATAGTCGGCCGATGGCTGGCCGTCGCAGGCGGCCTGCATGGCGGCATGAAAAGCTTGCGAATCTTGGTCCTCTTGGGACCGCCGGCGATTAAGCACCGGGGTCAGGTCGCCGCCGCCGCCGAACCATCCCTTCGATGTGACCACCATACGGGTGTTCATATGGCCGGTCGGTGCATTCGGATTGGTCGGATGGGCAATGAAGGACATGCCGGACGCCCAGAAGCTCGGATCTTCGCTTGCGCCGGGGATTTGGCTTGCGAACTCCTTCGGAAATTCGCCGTGGACGGTCGAGGTGTGGCAGCCGACCTTCTCGAAGACGCGGCCCGACATCAGGGACATCACCCCGCCGCCGCCTTCCTCGCGGGTCCAGGGCGCGCGGGTGAAGCGGCCGGCTTCTTTGCCCTCGCAGCCCGGCGCGTCTTCGGCGGCGTCTTCCACGGCCTCGAGGGCGGTGAGCATCTGGTCCCGCAAGGTCTCGAACCAGAGCTTGGCGCGGTCCTTATTGGCCTCGAAATCGCCGATCGGCGCTCCACCGTCTGACTGTTCGTCTGTTTTCATATCCATTGGCTTCTTGGCGGGAGGCGCTCAACGACAGCGCCTCTTCGACCATCCCTATAGCTGCTTCGCGTGGGGAATGGCATCGCGCGGAGCGATCAGTGGCTTTGACAGGGATCAACTCCCACGCATTCCGACCCGTGCTAGCAGTTGGCTCCCCGGCGCGTGCGCCAATTTGCCCATGTTATAGGCGGGCGTGGGCGCTGGACAACCTGGAGAAGCAATGCCAGAAAACCGGCATCCACCGTGCCGGGTTATGGCACCAGAGAGGCAATAACAGAAGTTCGGCGCATTTGTTGCCGGCTTAGAGAGCCGAGAGGCTGGGCTGTTGCTCTCTTCGGCTCCTTTAATCGTCAGGAGCTTTGGCCCGTGGCCAATCCCGATAGTTCTACCGACCCGTCCCTTCTTGCGGATGATGATCCGTCGCGCCGCGACGTGATCCTGATCGGCGCCGGCGCGTTTGCTGCGATCGGCGGCGCGGCGGTGCTATGGCCGCTGCTCGATCAGATGAACCCCGATGCCTCGACGCTGTCGCTGGCCAGCATCGACGTTGACCTGGCGCCCATCGAAGAGGGCCAGGCCATTACGGTGATGTGGCGCGGCAAGCCGATCTTCATTCGCCATCGCACGGCGAAGGAAGTCGAGGAGGGGAAAGACATCAAGGTCGACAGTTTGCCCGATCCGCTGGCCCGCAACGCCAATCTGCCCGACGATGCGCCTGCGACCGATGACAACCGCGCGGCACCGGAGCGGGAGCCGTGGCTGGTGATGATCGGCATCTGCACCCATCTCGGCTGCATTCCGAAGGGGCAGGCGGTCGGCGACTACAAGGGCGAGTATGGGGGCTGGTTCTGTCCGTGCCATGGTTCGCAGTACGACACGGCGGGCCGTGTCCGCGTCGGGCCGGCGCCGGAGAACATGTACATCCCGCCTTACGAATTCACCGCCGACACCAAGATCAAGATCGGGTAGGGCGAAGCCATGTCGCATCCTTCAACCTACGAAC
>Ga0307379_10001945_pt1 | contig 31376 bp, 27 predicted proteins | sample UN2MG_FD_202237 | JGI IMG/M metagenome (GOLD analysis project Ga0307379, IMG submission 202237) | Soil microbial communities from Risofladan, Vaasa, Finland - UN-2 | ecosystem: Environmental > Terrestrial > Soil > Coastal area > Acid sulfate soil | place: Finland: Risofladan, Vaasa | collected...
GATGCACGCCCCTTCATAATTCCGCCGACCAGGGCAAGCGCGAGATCTGCGAGCTCCTGCTCGATCACGGCGTGGACATCAACGCCCGCAGCGGCAGTGGTCAAACCGCGCTCAGCATGGGCAACCCCTTTGTCATGGAAACCCTGCTCTTAAGGGGCGCGGACCCCAATATCCCCGACGACCAGGGCACGGCGCCCCTGCACAAGGCCGTCCGGTCCGGAAACCTGGAGATGGCCAGGCTCCTCCTCGAAAATGGCGCGGACCCCAATCTCAAGACCGCGGAATGGGACGGCGCCTCGCCCCTGCTCCTCGCCGCGGACCTCCCCGCCTCCGAAGACATGATCGCGCTCCTGCTCGCCTCCGGCGCCGACCCGAATTGCCGTGAAGACCGCGGAAAAACGCCCCTCCACCACGCCGCGCAAAGGAGCAATCAGGCCGCAATTGACCTCCTCCTCCAAGCCGGCGCCGACCCTGACCTTGCCGACAGGGCGGGCCGCAATTTCCTTTTCGAGCTCCTTAAGTCCGGCGACCCGGACGTCTTCAAGGCCGTACTGCCCCGGGCCGTGACCAGGGGCGCCGGACTCGACGGCACTGACGATTACGACAAGATGACGCTGCTGCACGTTGCCGCCAAAGCCAAGCGTGCGGACGCGGTGAAATTGCTCCTTAAGCAGGGCGCGGACCCGTCCGTCACCGACAAGACCGGCCGCAACTTCCTTTTCTACCTGCTCGATTCCGCGGACCCCGACACCTTCCGCTTGGCGCTGGCCAAGGCCATATCCCGTGGAGTGGACATCAACGAAAAAGTGGGCGACTCCGGAGAGACCCTGCTGCATCTCGCCGCAAAGTCCGGCCGGCCCGAGATCGTCAAGGTCCTGCTTCAAAAAGGCTCCGACGCGAACGCCATTGACGCGCGGAACCAGCAGACCGCCCTGCATTACGCGGCCGAAAGCGGCAACGAGGAAATCGTCAAGCTGCTCCTGGCCTTCAAGGCCGATCCCAACGCCCGCGACGAGCGCCGGCTCACGCCTCTGTTCCGGGCCCTGGACCGCGGACAGACCAACGCGGCCCTGGCGCTCATCGCCGGCAAGGCCGATCCCCAGCTTATCATCTGGAAAAACCGGAACTTCGCCAATTGGCGCTGCGACCGGGAGTCATGCAAAGAAACCCAAAAGGAGGTCATGCGGCTCCATCCCGAGATCAAGCCCCCTCCGCCGGAGCCCTATAAAAATTATGACTGTCCCCCTTGCGGCGCGGTGGGAGACCATGACTTCCCCACGCTCAAAAAGTTCGTCGCACAAAACCCCGACAGCGCAAACAAGCAATCAACCGACGGCAGCACGCCCCTGCTTTTTGCGGTCATGCAGGGAGATACTCCCATGGTCGAGTTCCTCATCGCACACGGCGCCGAAGTGAACCACCAGAACCAGAGCCACAATTTTCCGCTCCTGGTCGCGACCAGGAAAAACGACCTCGCCATGATGGAAATACTCCTGAAAAACGGCGCCGACACCGGGGCGCTGAACGAGTGGGGCTTCACGCCGCTGCACTTCACCGCCTATAAGGAAGACCAGGCGGAAGCCGCCGAGCTGCTCTTGAAACACGGCGCCAAGGTGGATGCCTCCAACAAAAAGTGCAATGGCTGGACCCCGCTCCTCAACGCCGCCCGGGAGGGCGCGGTCAAGACCGCCGCCGTACTCCTCCAACACGGCGCCGACCGCGAAGCCCGCACCACGAACGGCGGCGGAAGGACACCGCTGGCCCTTGCCGCCCAGTACGGACAAAAGGACTTTGTCGCCTTGATGATCGAAAAGGGAGCGGACATGAACGCGCGCGACAGCCTGGGCCGCTCGCCGCTACACCTTTGCGTCACCAACAGCTTTAAAGCGCCGCCCGAAGAGATCGCGGAGGTGGTCCGGCTCCTGGCCGCCCGCGGCGCCGATCTCAACGCCCGCGACAAAGAGGGAAAAACCCCGCTGCATCTTGCCGTGATCAACAACCATAAGGACATGGTCGAGCTGCTTTGCTCCCTCGGCGCCGACCGCTCCATTGCCGACCAGGTCCGCAAGACCCCCCTCGACTACGCCAAGTCCATGGAGCTCGATGAAATCAAGGCGGTATTGAAGAAGAAATAATGCGGCCCGCCAGCCGGGGAAGGGCAGGGGAGGAGAAAATGAATGATGAGCCGAACGAACGGGAAAAAGTACGGCCGGCGGCCGTCCCCGGCAGCGTGGACCCGGCCCCCGTTCTTCCCCAGTGGAGGCGCTATTGGGCCGTGTTCGCCCTGGTCGTCACCCTGGCCGTCATATCACTCCTCACCCTGGCCGCGTGGTACAAGATAAGAATCAGCCGCGCCTCCGAGCTGTACGTCAATGCCATCGGGCGCCACGACTTCGAGCGCGCCGAAAAAATACTTGAGGACAATCCGGGGCTGTCCCGGCTCCCCGCGCTCCGGGAAAAACTCCCCGGTTTTTTCCTGAATAGCATCGAGGGCGGGGACGTCGAATGCGCGCGCTTCCTGTTGCACCACGGGGCGGACCCGAATGGGCCGTTAGTCGCCCCCGGCGAGTATGAAAACGGCAAAGCCCCCCTCCTGATCGCCGCCACCTGGGGGCAGGTCGAGATGTGCGAACTGCTCCTGAAAAGCGGCGCCCGGCCCGACATCCTGGATCACGAGGGCCAGTGGACCTATATCAACTGGAGCGGGCCCTACAGCAAGCAATTCGCCATCGTCTTCCTCATCCTCGACCACGGCGGCGCGCCCGAGCAGGCGCCCGGCGGGGACGTATATTGTTTCGGCCAGCGCCTCATGCTTGACATCGTCCTGCACGGCGAGCCCACGGAGCTCTTCAAAAAGGCCCTGCAATACAAGCAGCTCAACATCAATTGCGCGGACCCAAACGGGGTCACCCTGATGCACCGCCTGGCCGCGATGGACAACGCGACCCCGTACATGAAGCTCGCCATCCAGGCCGGCGCCCCCCTCAATGCCCGGGACCGGAACGGCGGCACCCCGCTCGCCTACGCCGTCAACGCGGACCAGTTGGACGTCGTTCGCCTGCTAGCCGACGCCGGCGCCGACCTGAGCGCCAGGGACAACAAGGGACAGTCCATCATGCAAACCGCCCAGCTCCATGGCAATCAACCCATCATCAAATTCCTCTCCGACTGCGGCGCGCATTAGCGTTTTTTGTTTGCTCTCTCGCCCAACACCGGTTATAATTACTGGCTGCGAAACAAGGCCCGGCGGAGGGAAGTGCTCGGGACAGGAGTGTCCCGGCCACCAGTTGAGGGGAAGGCGCGGGACAAGAGTGTCCCGCCCACTATGATATGCCTGCGGCGGGGCAGGGGGGTATTAACGGAAATGGCCAAGAAGATCAAGATCACGAGAAAGCAGATGAAGCGGCCCGACGATTTCCTGAGCTGGTCGGAGCTGGTCTGGGACTGGTCCGAGAAGCACACCTGGCTGGCGGCGGGCGCGGTGGCCGGGGTCGTGGTTCTGTTCCTCGCCATTCAGGGAGTGGGCATGTTGATCCGCTCCAGCGGCCAGAGCCCCCGCGCCGAGCTGGCCCAGTCCGTGCGGACCTTCAAGGCCCCCATCATGGCCCAGGACCAGATGAACATGCCCGGCATGGCCGAGGCCTATGCCACGGACAAGGTAAAGTACGAAAAGGCCGCGGCCGGGCTCGCCACCCTGGTCCGGAAGTACCCGGCCAAGCCGGTGGGCGAGATGGCCATGATCTACCTGGCCCGGAGCAGGCAGGAGCTCGGGGACTACGACGCCGCCATCGCCTCCTTTCAGAAATTCCTGAAAAGCAATATGGCCGGTCAGGAGCCGACGCTCAAGTACTCCGCCCTCATGGGCCTGGGCCAGAGCTTGTACGCCGCCGGCAAATACCAGGAGGCCCTGGACTACTACAACCAAGTCAAGGACTCGGACTCCGTTTTCAAGCCGGATGCCATGCTTGCCGTTGCCCGCTGCCAGTTCAAGCTCGATCACCCGGACAAGGCCAAGGAAGGCCTGGCAGAGGCCAGAAAAGACTTCCCGGACGCATGGCTGGCCGAGCCTTCCGACTTCCTGGCCGGCTACTGGGAAGAAATGAAAAATCAGCAGAAGATAGAGCAGTTTAAGATCGAGACCGGAGAATCTTCATCAAGTTCCGAAGAGGGCGCGCCCGGATTGAGTATCGGCGGCACTGAAAGCAAATAAACAATATAACATAATGTTGTTTAATAATTATTGCTTATAACCAATGAATATTAATATTAAAAACCTAATCAATATGGCCGCGATTATTTTGCTTGCGGCTGTTTTTTGCCTTGTTCCAATTTCCCGTGCGGTTTCCGATGGTAATTCCTTCATAAAACCTGTTAGTTTCAGCGTAGAGCCGATGAGCTTGATGAGGTCAAGAGACTTGAGGCCGCAACGGGGGTCGCCGGTTATTTATAATGATCTCATCTACGTAGTCAGCTCGCGGGGCAAGCTGGTGGCATTTGATCTGGCGGGGAACCGTGGCTCTTCCGTGGCCATCGCGTTCAAGCCTCTGGCCACTCCGGCCATTGACCAGGGCAGGCTGTTCGTTGGCGGAGACGATGGCAAGTTCCATTGCCTGGACCTGGGGACCGGCAAGGAAATCTGGTCTTACGATCTGAAAACCATTGATTTTTCGCCCGCCGCGGTCTATGGCTCGAACGTGATCTTCCAGAGCGCGAGCGATCGCGTCATGGCTCTCGACGTCGAGACCGGGGCCTGGCGCTGGGAATACCAGCACTTGCGCATTGACGACCTTGCGGTCCGCGGCATGGCGTCGCCGGTGATCAAAGACGGCGTGGCATATGTTGGGCTGTCCAGCGGCTTTGTCGCGGCCATGGATGCTCAAACCGGCCGGCTGATCTGGAAAAAGCGCGTGTTTCAGGGAGAGCAGTTCAAGGACGTGGACGCGCCGGTCCAGGTGGACGATACCAGCGTTTACGCCGTTTCCGATGCCGGCGACTTGGCCGCCTTGAGCCGCAAGACCGGGAACGTCTTCTGGACCTACCAGGCCGGCGGCATGGCCGGGCTGGCCCTCGATGGAGACAACCTGTACCTCGCCACCGACGAGGCCGAGCTCATCGCCCTTGACAAGATCACCGGCAAACCCGCCTGGTCCACCAAGCTCCTGGCCGGACGAGCCAAGTTGTCTTTCCTTAACCTGCCCACCGCGCCCCGCATGATCGGACCCGAAATCGTCACCGTGAGCCGGGATGGACAGATTTTCTTCCTCGATAAGTCAACAGGCAAGATCGAGGCCCGGCATCACTACCACACCGAGACCGCGAGCCCGGCCATATCCGTGCCTGGAGGAGGAGTGCTGTTCTGCGATAATAAAGGCATTGTCAGATACTGGCGTCAGCCGGCCTCGATAACGGATTAGCTTTAGCTTCCCTTAATATATATTATGTTAAAAGATTGAAGCCCCGGTAAATATTGCTTTAAAACTCAATGAAGTGATTGGAAATGAGCCTTATGTTAAAAGATTGAAGCCCCGGTAAATATTGCTTTAAAACTCAATGAAGTGATTGGAATGAGCCTTATGTTAAATGATTGAAACCCCGGTAAATATTGCTTTAAAACTCAATGAAGTGATTGGAAATGAGCCTTATGTTAAAAGATTGAAGCCCCGTAAATATAGCTCTGAAACTAGCTAACTCCATGAGAAGTGAATAGATATGGGCCTATTGAAAATATTCAAAGACATTAGGATTGCATTCTTCAGCAGGGTCGCGGACAAGCGCAAATACCCGCGCGTGCCGTTTTCGGTCAAGGTCACGAACCATAACAGCGGCAACTTCTCCTATTACCAGGCCACCAACATCAGCATCGGCGGCATGTTCCTCAAAGCCGACGAGCCGCTGCCCATAGGCGCGACCCTCGATTTGCGCTTCTCTCTGCCCACTCCGGACAACCGCGACCTGGACATCCAGGTCCAGGCCCAGGTCGTCCGCGTCCAATCTCCCTCCCCTCAAGACACCTTCCCCTCCGGTATGGGCGTCAAATTCCTCTCCCTGCCCCGCGAAGCCAAAAAGACCATCAAGGCGTTCATAAGGAGGAGGATGTAGCTGGATTCGCCAGGAGGCAATTTGGGGCTGGGCGTGAGTCGTCGTGGTGTCCTTTCTCCCTGCCCTGTTGCGGGTTGTACGGGGGGGATACGAGGGATTAAGAGGGTTAGAAGAGTTAGAAGGGTAAGAAGGGTAAGAAGAGTTAGAAGGGTAAGGATCTCATGGCTCCTTCTTATTCCCCTTCTGCTTTTCCTCCTTTTCCTGCCTCTCCTTTTCCTCGCGGGCCCGGATGTTGACTAGTTGGGCTTCGCGCAGGGCCTTGATTCTGTCCTCGGCTTGTTCGCCCTGCCGCCGGGCGGGGCGGGAGAATTTTTCGCCCTTGTAGGCTGAGCCCTGGAGGTAGGCGATGAAGTTGGAGATCATGCCGCTGGTGCGGCGCGCGAGGTCACGGAGCTTATTGTAATCCTGGGCCAAGATGTAATCCTGGTCCCTGGCGATTTGGAGCTGGGCCCGGACCTCGCCGCACGAGCCCTTGGCGATGAACAAAAACTGGATGAATTCCGATGACGATCCGCGCTCAAAGCCTTCGGCGATGTTGGACATGATGGAGACGCAAGCGCGGCGGATTTGGTCGCAAAGCCCAAGGTCCCGGGCGAATTCGCCTTTGCGGGTCAAGCCGTAGACCAGGTTGGTCAATTCCCTTGCGCGCTGGTATATATGCAGTTCCTCGAATGACTCGGCGGCTTTTCCCTTCATGTCCTTTCTTCCTTTCCGTCTTTCATACCCTTCTTACATTCATACCTTCTTACCCTTCTTACTCTCCTTCCCTTTCTCATCATTCACCTTCATCTTCCCGCGCATCCAACCTTATTCTATTCCGTATCTCTCCATCATATCCAGCGCCAGCGCCGGCCAGGTGAACTTTTGCGCGCCCTCCTTATTATCGGGAAAAATCTTCACAGGTGACGGTCGAAGAATTCCATCATCCGGTCGAACGCGTCCCGGCTGTCCTTCCCCTGGAAGTGGAAGTCGAAACCGTGGGTCTCGAAGGGGTACTTGACGTACTCGGCCTCGACGCCGGCCTCACGCAGCGCGCGGTAGTAGAGGTTGGACTGGGGGGGGTAGAGGGGGTCGAGCTTGCCGCAGACGAGGAGCGTGGGCGGCGCGCTCTTGACGAAGTTGATGGGCGAGGCCAGGCGGTAGTTTTCGGGAAGCTGTTTTTCCGTTCCGCCCAGGAACTTGCGGTTCAGTCCGATCCAGTGGATCACGTCGTTCCTGGAAAAGTCATAGACGCCGAAGAACGGGACCTGGGCCTTGACCGCTCCTGCGAGCGACGCGGTCTCGTGGCCGGTGGGCTTCCAGAACGGGTCGCCGGCGGCGGAGGACACGAGCGCGGTGAGGTGTCCGCCGGCGGAGCCGCCGGTGACGCCGAGACGGGAGGCGTCGCCGCCGTACTCGGCCGCATGTTCGCGGACCCAGGCGAGCGCTCCCAGGCAGTCGTTGACCGCGGCCGGGAACGGGTACTGCGGCGCCAGGCGGTAGTTGACGTTGAAGACCACGTAGCCGCGGGCCGACATGCGCCGCGCCCACGGGTCCATCTGCGACTTGTCGCCCTCGGTCCAGCCGCCGCCGTGGATGTAAACCAGGACCGGCAGACCATGCGCGCCGTCCGGGAAGTGCGCGTCGAGCTTCATGGCCTCGTCACCCGGATACCCGGAGGCGTAAGGCACGTCGTAGATCGAATGGTCCGACGTGGGGAAGCTCACGCGCGCCGTGGAGCAGGAGCCAAGGAAAATCAGTTGAATAAGGCAGGCGATAAGAAATGACGTTTTTTTCATGGAAGGAGCTCCAGAAACGGATTGATTTCACGCAAAGACGCAAAGTCCGCAAAGCCCTTTATCCTCATTATCGCAATTCTCCCCTTTGCGAACTTTGCGCCTTTGCGTGAAATACATTGCGCCCGGCCATACCCCAAGTCCCCCTGCCCTTAAAGCCGAAACATAAAACGAGGAGTTTATTTATTGGGGTATTCCTTTCCGGTCCACTCCTTCCAGTGCTCTTTGGCTTTTTTCTGGGCGTAGCGGTTATAGGCTCGCTCTTCGGGGAAGGCGCCGGGGTCCATTTTCAGGGCTTTGTCCAGGGTGGCCAGGGCCTCGTCCTTTTTGCCCCGGTTGTGCTGGAATTCGGCCAGGTAGGCGTAATTGTCAATAAAGCGCGGCTCGGAATTAATGGCGTCCGTCAGTTGTCCATATGGCTGGTCCGGGTCCTGGCCCACCATCTTGATCACGATCGCGGGCACGCGGGTGACCACGCGCGACCAGAAGCGGGCGTAGCCGCCGTACTTGTAGTGCTGGTCGTGCGCCTCGATCCATTCCATGTGGGTGTTGAGCTCCGGAAAAATGGCGGCCTGCGAGATGATGGAATTGTTCTCGTTCATGGCGGCCAGGTTGGCGGCGCTCCAGTAATGCGCGCCGGCGGTCTCCTTGACCGCCATGGCCTGCTTGGCGTAGTCCAGGCCCGTGGTGAAATACTTGGCGCGGGCCTCGAAGTTCTCGTCCGAGCCCATCGGCATCTGGTCGCCGCGCTGGTAATACTCGTCCGCGAGCTCGACCAGGAGCTCCTGGTTGTTGGGGTCGAGCTTCAGGGCCTGCTCCATGTACTTGATGGTCTCGTCAATCTGCTTGAGGCCCATGTCCTGGTCCTGCGCGTCCCAGCCCTTGTCAATCAGGGCCTGGGCCTCCGGCTTCGCGCTCACGGGCTTCTTGGGCTCGCTGGCCAGGGCCAGAGGCGAGAGAAGAAGCGCCGCGACGACGACGGCCAATATCATGGTCATTGTTTTTTTCATCTTAATGTCCCCCTTCCCTTTTCAATTTATTCGTGTTCCTGAAATTTAGTGGCAGCAAATTCCCTGGAGGTTGTCCACTCCTCTGCCCTGCCGCGCGGTCAGTCCACCTTGACCATCAGCTTTTCGCCCAGCTCCTTGAAGCGGGCGAGCCAGGACTTCATGGAGTCGTCTCCTTCCTGGTACTTCTTGTTGAAGGCGGGATAGGTTTCGCGCAGCATTCGCCAGTAGGCGTTCTGGGCGTTCCAGAGGTCCATCTTGACCGGGGTGGAGCGGTCGAGCTCGATCATGAGGAGCAGCGATTCAAGATGGGCGATGTCATCGGGGTGTTCCAGTAATTGGACGGCCTTTTTTTCGATGGCCTTCCGGAGGGCGTAGCTGAGCTCGACCATGTCGAGGGTGAGGTTCAGGGCCTTGGCCTCGTCGAGCAGGGCGTGGACGCGGTGCGGGTCGAACTCGGTGTCGAAGATACGCTCGAGGTCCTGGGTGATGATGAACTTGGCCACGGTGAAGAAGCCGCGCGGAATGGGAGCGCCGAGCCCGGTAAGAAAGCGCATGAGCGGCGCGTGATAATCGAAGAACTGGCGGAACACGGCCTCGCCGTCCTTCAAGGCGGCCGCAAGCAGCACCCGGATGATCTTGCGCTGCTGGTCGCGGAACAGCGACTTCAGGTTGTGGGCGGCGCCGTTCATGCGCTTGTCCAGGATGCGGATGGTTTCGGGGAGGTCGGCGGAGGAGAATGCCGTGAGGAGCTCCGCGGCCAGGGCCTTGTACTCATCAATGGTGCCGGCGGCGCGGACCCCGGCGTTGACGTTGTGGTCGCCCAGGTGGAGCACGCCGAATTCCAGGTCGGCGGATTCCAGCGTGATGCGCGACGAGAAGCGGGCGCGGCCGACCACCATTCTCGCCCGTCCCGCCTCCTCCCTCCGATAATCGGAAAGCTCGACGCCGTAGCTGTAGATGCCGGTGCGCTCCGGGTACTCTTCGAACAGCGAGCTCACCGCGTAGTGCGCGCCGACCTTGGTGAGGTCAATCATGGCCGGCCGCACGTGTTTTTCATAGATGGCCCTTCCGTCTCCGTACGCGGGGTCATTGCTTTTGGCCTCGCCGAGCATCGCAAGGAATTGCGGCTCCAGTGAATCGCCGAGCACCTCCGCCGCGAGCTGGAGCACGCGGCCGGCGTATTGGATGATCTGGATGGTCTCGATGCCCGAGATGTCGTCGAAGAACCAGCCGCAGCTCGTGTACATGAGAAGAGCGTGGCGCTGGAGCTCCATGAGCTTGAGCGCCACTACCTTTTCTTCCGGGCCGAGCGGCCGGGCCTGGTGCGCGGCCAGGAATTTCTCGACGCTCTCCGGCGAGCGGTCGAGGATGACGCTGATGTAATCGTCGCGCGCGGACCACGGATCTTTAAGCAGCGCGGCGGCCTTCTTTTCGTAGGCGGGCTGGGCGGCGTCGCGGAGCCAGTCCAGGGATTTCCGGAGCGGCGCGCGCCAGGCCTGGTTCCAGCCCGGGTGGCCGCCGGTGTTGCAGCCGCAGTCCGAGCGCCAGCGCTCGACCCCGTGGGCGCAGCTCCAGGAGCTGTTCTCGAAAATCCCGGCCTCGTGCGTCGGCGGGAACTTCTCCAGGAACTCGCCGTAATTGGTGAGCCGCGCGAGCCCCTGCTCCTCGATGTAGCGCAGCGCGTAAGAGAGCGCCATGTTTCCGAACTTGTGGTGGTGGCCGTAGGTCTCGCCGTCGGTGGCGATGTGCACGAGCTGGGTCCAGGCCCGCTGATCGGAGAAGGCGGCGGCGAGGCGGCGGGCCAGACGGTCGCCGGCGGAGAGCAGCTTCTCAAAGGCCACGGCCTGCGAGGTGGGGCCGTCGTAGAAAAAGAGCGCGAGCTTCTTGCCGGAGGGCAGCACGATCTGATAGGCCATGGTGGGATCAACGCTCGCGTTGCCCACGTCTTGCCAGTCGCGGTCCCCGATCCTGCGCACGCGCGCGGCCTGGTGTGGCGCCAGCACCGCGAAGCGCAGGCCCTGGCCGGCCAGGACCTCGAGCGTCGCCAGGTCCACCGCCGTCTCCGGCAGCCACATGCCCTCCGGCTCCGCCTGGAAACGCCACTCGTAATCGCGCCGGCCCCACGCCACCTGCGTCACCTGGTCGCGCGCGTTGGCCAGCGGAAGGATCATGTGATTATACGCCTGCGCCAGGGCCGAGCTGTGCCCGGAAAAGCGGAGGCGCGACTCGCGGTGCGCCTCGATAATCGCCTGATACGTCTGTGGCGCCGAAGCCTCCATCCACGCCAGCAGCGTCGGACCGAAGTTGAAGCTCAGCTTCTGGTAGTTGTTCACTACCTTGAGGATCCGGCCCTGCCCGTCGAGGATCCGCGACATTCCGTTGGCCGCGTAACACTCCGCGTTCACCCGCTCGTTCCAGTCGTGATACGGATACGCGCTGTCCTGGACCTCGATCGCCTCCAGCCACGGGTTCTCCCGCGGCGGCTGGTAAAAATGGCCGTGGATGCAGATGTAGCGGTCCATTAAGCCAGGCACCTCCGTATTGACCATGACGATACGACCAGGATTTTATTATGCACGCAAAGGCGCAAATAACGCAAAGAAAGATCGGAATTCATTCCTCTTCATTATCCTTTGCGTTCTTTGCGCCTTTGCGTGAAAAAAAGATTATCTTGCGAATGCTTCACTTTCCTCAAGCTCCGGACTTGAAGAAGACGGCGGCCAGCGGCGGCAGGGTCAGGTTCAGGGAGAAAGGGCGGCCGTGGGAGGGGCGCGGCTCGGCCATGAATCCGCCCACGTTGCCCATGCCGGAGCCGCCGTAGAATTTGGAGTCGCTGTTGAAGATCTCCTTCCAGAACCCATCGCGCGGCACTCCCACGCGGTAGCCCATGCGGGGAACGGGAGTGAAGTTGAGCGCGGCCAGGATGATGTCCTTGTCCGAGCGCCCGCGCCGGAGATAGGTGAGCACCGAGTTCGAAGCGTCGTTGGCGTCAACCCACTCGAACCCGCGCGGGTCGTAATCCAGTTCATGCAGCGCGGCTTCGCTCTGGTAGATGCGGTTGAGGTCGGCCACCATCTTTTGCACGCCGGCGTGCGGCGCGAACTGGAGCAGGTCCCAGTCCAGGCTCCGTTCGTGGTACCACTCGTCCCATTGCCCGAACTCGCCGCCCATGAAAATGAGCTTCTTCGCGGCCTGCGAGTACATGTAGGAGAAGAGCAGCCGGAGGTTGGCGAACTTCTGCCAGTCGTCGCCCGGCATGCGGCGCAAAAGCGAGCCCTTGCCGTGCACGACCTCGTCGTGCGACAGCGGGAGCACGAAGTTCTCATGGTAGGCGTAAAGCATGCGGAAGGTGAGCTCGTTGTGGTGGTGGCCGCGGAACACGGGGTCGCGGGACATGTAGCGCAGGGTGTCGTGCATCCAGCCCATGTCCCATTTCATGCCGAAGCCGAGCCCGCCCAGGTACACCGGCCGCGACACCGCGGGCCAGGCCGTTGATTCCTCCGCCATCGTCTGCACGTCCGGGTAGTTCTTGTAAATCTCCTCGTTCATCCGCCGCAGGAACGCGATGGCGTCGAGGTTCTCGTTGCCGCCGTACTTGTTGGGGATCCACTCGCCTTGCTGGCGCGAGTAGTTCAGGTACAGCATCGAGGCCACGGCGTCAACGCGCAGGCCGTCGGCGTGATACTTGTCGAGCCAGAACAGCGCGCTGCTGAGGAGAAAACCGCGGACCTCCTCGCGGCCGTAATTGAAAATGAAGCTGTTCCAGTCCGGATGGATGCCCTGCCGCGGGTCCTCGTGCTCGTAAAGGTGGGTCCCGTCGAAAAAGCCTAAGGAGTACTCGTCGCCCGGATAATGCGACGGCACCCAGTCGAGGATCACGCCGATGTTGTTCCGGTGCAGGTAATCAATGAGGTACATGAAGTCCTGCGGCGATCCGAACCGGCTGGTGGGAGCGAAGAACCCGGTGACCTGATAGCCCCACGAACCGTAAAACGGGTGCTCCATGATGGGCAGGAACTCGACGTGCGTGAAGCCCATCTTGATGACGTACTCGGCAAGCTTCGGCGCCAGCTCGCGGCAGGTCAGGAACCGGTCACCCTCCTCCGGCACCCGCGCCCACGAGCCCAGATGCACCTCGTAAACGGAAACGGCCGCGTCCAGCGCGTTCGCGGCCTTGCGCTTCTCCATCCACTCGCGGTCGCCCCACTCATAACCCAGGTCCCACACGATGGAAGCGGTGCGCGGAGCGGTCTCGCTGAAAAAGCCCAGCGGGTCGTACTTGTCCACCTCGTAGCCGTGGTGCTGGGACAAGATGTGATACTTGTACAGCTCGCCCGCCTTGACCCCCGGGATGAAGCCCTCCCAGATCCCGGAGCTGCCGCGGGAATTGAGGAAAAAGCCGGACTTGTTCCAGCCGTTGAACTCGCCGATCACCGATACGCGCTCGGCATTGGGCGCCCATACGGCAAAATATGTGCCCGCCACCCCGTCCGCGGTCAGCGGGTGCGCGCCCAGCTTCTCGTAAAGCCGGAAATGCGCGCCCTGGTTAAAGAGGTAAAGGTCGTCGTCGGTGAGGAGCGAGGTGATCTCGACCGGCTGCTTGGGCGGCGGCCCCGGCTCGCGGGCCGGGGCGGACCTCGGGCCCTTCCCCGCGGCCGCGGATTTATTCTTGACTGCCGGCGTGTCTTTCTTCATGGTCCCCTGCCCTTCCCTGCCTTGGCTCACTCCGATAATTTCATTTTATCAGACATTGCGTTCTTCTCGAAATCGGCGGCGGGGATGGGAACAATGGTGGGTGGGACATTCCTGTCCCGCTCCTCTCTCAACAATGCCGATGCTGCCCGACAAGAGTGTCGGGCCTACCTGTGTGGATGTCCGCCAGTTATCGCTCACTTTAGCAGAATTTCGGCAGCCACTTGTTGTCCTGGTACCAGCGGACGGCCGCGGCCAGGCCGGCGCGGGCGTCGGGGTGTTGAAGCCGGTAGCCCAGCTCCTTGAGCGCGGAATTGTCGAGCGCGTAGTCCGCGTTCATGTAGGAGAGGAAGTCGCGGTCGAGGCGCGGCGCGAGGGCGGGCTCAAGCGAGTGGGCGGAGACCACGCCCTCCCATTTTTTCTGGAACCATCCGTTCATGCGGCTAAACGAGCTTTCCGGGAGCGCGAGCAGGGCGCGGATAAAGGGCCAGTAGGCGCGGGTGAAGTAGGGGTAGTGGAAGAGCGGCTCCATGTCCAGGCCGGGCATGAGGGCCTCGAACAGCTCGCCCTGCCCGAGAGGCGTGTCGTCGGCGACGTTGAAGGCGCGGCCCACGACCTTTTCCGCCGGGGCCGTGAGCACCGCGGCCACGGCGCCGGCTACGTCCTCCACATGAACGTGCTGCATCTTGGGTCCGCCCTTCATCACCGGGATGCGCCGCCGGCCCGAGTGCCGGACGAGCGCCAGCAGCGCCATGAACGCGGCCTGGCCGTAGCGCGAGCGCGGCCCGTAAATCCCGGCCGGCCGGAGCGTGACCGCCGGCAGGCCCTGCTTCACGAATTCATCCACCACCCCCTCCCCTTCCTTCTTGCTGCGCTCGTAATTGTTCTTCGCGTTCAGCGGGTGGTCCTCCTTCATGGGCACGGACACGGGCTTGCCATAGACGGCGATGGAGGAGATGTGCGCGAAGCGGGAGACTCCGGCGGTAAGCGCGGCCGCGCACATGTTGCGCGTGACCTCGACGTTGGCCCGCTGCAATACCTCATAGGGCAGCGCGTAATTGAACAGCCCCGCGATGTTGGCCACGAGGGTGACACCGTTAAAAAGCGGGGGCAGCACCTCGCGGTCGAGCAGGTCCGCCTCGATGACCTCGGCCTCGGCCCGCCTGGCCGGGGCAAGGTCCGAGCCGGGCAGGTCCGTGGCCCGCACCTTAAGTCCCCTGGCGCACAACGCCTCCACCACGCACGAGCCTAAAAACCCGCCCGCGCCGTTCACCAGAACCATGCCTGATTCCATGTTCCCCTCCGATGGAATTTAGCACCGTCTATAATATAATGTCCTCAAGTGATTGCCCAGGGCCGGTTTCATAACCAAGGCGGCCAGCTCGGATGAAAAGATTATTAACAAGGATATTCAGGATTCCCAGGATAATTGCCGTTTTTTCGAATCCTGAACATCCTGAATATCCTTGTTGAAAATTCTCTCTTGGCGCGGAGCGTGAAATGGGCTCCGGGAGGAGGCGGGAGATGACGGAAAACGGGGATCGGCTCCGGTATTTAAAAATCATCATGGCGGCGGGCGGCGGCTATGAGATGTTCATGGGTCTCACGATGATCTTTTTCATCGGGTGGTTCTTCCGGTTATTGGGCGCCGGCGATGAGATCCGCTACCAGATGTTCCCGGGGAGCGTGGGCGTTCTCGCGGTTTGTTTCGGCCTTCTCCTGCTCCTCGGCTCGCGCGACCCGGAGCGATACCTGTTGGTGGCGCTGGTTTCCATTCTGCTCCGGGTGTTGATCCAGGTCCCGATCATCACCGGATGCCTGCAAACGCCGGAGCTGACCCTGCCCCTCATCGGCTTCGGCGCTTTTGACCTGGCCTTCGCGGCGCTTACCGCACACGCCATCCGTGCTTCAGGGATTGACTGGGAAAAATTTTAATATTATTCCTGCTTGAAAAGATGTTCATACACCTTGCGCAGCTCCGCCCGCTTGGGCTTGAAGCTGAAGGTCATGGGCAATTCCTTGACCACCACCACTTTGCGCGGGCACTTGTAGGCGGCGATGTGGTCCTTGGCCCAGGCCATGAACTCTTCCGGCTTGAGCTCCGCTCCCGGCCGCGGCACGATCACGGCCACCGGGAGTTGGCCCTTGATCTCGTCGGGCACGCCGATCACCACGGCCTGCTCCACGTCCGGGTGCTTGATCAGGTGGTGCTCGATCTCGGACGGGAAAATGGAGTACCCGCCGCACTTGATCACGTCCTTCTCCCGCTCCATGAAATAAAGCAGGCCCATCCGTCCCCGTTTCATGATGTCGCCGGTGCGGAACCAGCCGTCCACGAAGGCGTCCCTGGTCTTGGCCTCGTCGTTGTAATAGCCCTTGGTGATGGTCGGGCCCTTGAGCACGAGCTCGCCGGAATCTTTCCGGTTCACCGGCCGGCCCAGCTCGTCCACCAGCCGCCACTTGAGCATGGGCACCACCCAGCCCGCGCACGCTCCCTTGACCGGCCACGGCGGCGTCATGCACACGTGGCCGCCGGTCTCGGCCAGCCCGTAGCCGCGCACGAACATGGACTTCACGCGCAGCGGCCCGAGCCTCCACCCGCCCCACTGCCGGAAGGTCTTGACCAGGTCCGGAGTGAAGGCGTCGGCGCCGCCGCCCCACACCTGCATCGAGGACAGGTCGTAATTCTCGATGCCGGCGGCCAGCATCATCTTGTACATGGTGGGGATGCCGGCGAAGAAGGTCACGCGGTGCTCCTGGATCATGCGCCCGACCTCCTTCGGGTCGAACCGCGAGACGAAGATCATGGGGATGGCCATCGCGATCAGGATCAGCATGTTCTGGTGGCCCGAGGTGTGCGCCACCGGCATGACCAGCAGCGCGAGCTGCTTCGTGTTCGTGGGCAGGAGCGCCAGCAGCCGCGCGTAGTTCCGGATCGTGAACATCATGCTTTGCTGGCTGAGCTCGGCCCCCCGCGGGACCCCGGTGGTGCCGGAGGTGTAGAAGATGATGGCCGTCTCCTCCGGGTCGCGCGGCTCATACGGCTCGAGCGTTTCATAGGCGCCGTCGGCCAGGTCCTCCAGCGTGATCGCGCCCGTGACCGGCTTGCCTTCGCCCACCACGATCCATTGCTCGATGCAGGGCACGAGGCCCGGGTCCCGGATGTTTTCCTCGAACACCTTCCGGTCCGCGATCAGCACCCGCGTGCCCGAGTTCTCCATCTGGTAGCGCACTTCCTCCGCCTTCAGCATGAAGTTGAGCGGCACCGGCACCGCGCCGATCTTCCACGCCGCGAACTCCGCGAGCGCCAGTTCCACCCGGTTCATGGTCATCAGCCCCACCCGGTCGCCCGGCTTGACGCCCAAACCCTTGAGCCCGTTCCCGATCCGGCTCGCGAGCATGGCAAGAGCGCGGTACGTGACCTTGTCCTCGGGGCAGCACTTGAAGCTTAAGCGTCGGTCCAGGAAAAACACCGGCCGGTCCCCGTACACCTCGCCGAAGATGTCCGTGAAATTAGCGGTATTGAGCCGCCCCCCGTCAAGGACCAGGCGGCGGAAGCGCTTGATGTAGCCCGGGGCATTTCTGATTTTCGGGATGTTCATTGGTTGTCACCTGATGAAGATAATTTATGCCCATACCATAAAGTCATTCGGCGGATGGAATCCTCATTTAAGCCTGTCGGCCAGATACTCTTTACAATGCTCAACGAATTCCTTCGCACGCCTCAAGGTTTCGGCGACTTCCTCGGGTGGAATCATCTCCTCCACCTTGTAATCGGAGCGGAGGCGGTCCTCGAACGCCTCGTGCAGCCAGCGGGAAAATTTTTTATCGAACGCGCCGTCTTTGATGAAATCCAGGTCGAACATTGCGATGGCGCCGCTGTGCTTTGATGTCCCCTTTCCCGACAAGATCAGGAGAGCGAGCACCGCATAAAACATGGCATAATATGACCGGTTGATGGCGGCGCGGTAACGTTCATTCGACAAGAGCAGGCCGGCATCGGCGAGGGCCTCCTCCGCTTGATCCATCCGCCGCTTGATCAATGATCGCGCCTGTTCGCTGCTCACGCCGCCACTCCTTCTTGGAGAATGTTCTTCACCAGAGGGCTTACCGAGTCAGGGCCCCGGTAAAATTCCGATTCGCTGAAACAGAGGGTGGTGATAACCATCTCATGGCTGAAGGATACTTCCCAGGCGATCTTCGATACCTTGCGCTCCGCTTCCCGGTCCGCATTGTTGACGACAATGCATATATCAAAATCAGAATCAGGTTCCGCGTCCCCGCGCGCCCGCGAGCCGTATGCCCAGATCCGCGCTTCAGGAAAGAGCTCTCGCACCCGGCCGGCGAACTCCTGAAGAACGGCGCTGTCTGATTCCTTGATCATGATAAAAATTCCTCTCCATTAATTGCAGCAATCAACTCCTGGCCTTTAATCTACATTCCCCGCCCTCCGACCGCAACCTTTCAGAAACACCCCAGCAGCTTCCCGATGATCAGCCGCTGGATCTGGTTGGTCCCGCCGCCGATGGTGCCCAGGAGCGCGTCGCGGACGTAGCGCTGCATGTCGTACTCCATCATGTAGCCGTACCCGCCCATCACCTGCATTCCGTCCTGCGTCACCTTCTTGGCCATCTCCGTGGAGAAGAGCTTGCAGTATGACGCCTCCAAGGAGCACGGCAGCTTCTGGTCCTTGAGCCACGCCGCGCGGTAGGTGAGCCACCTCGCGGCCTCGATCTGCGTCTTCATGTCCGCTAAAATCTGCACGACCATCTGGTAGGTCGAGATGGGCTTCCCGAACTGCTCGCGCTGCTTGGCATACGCCAGCGCGTCGTCGAACGCCTTCTCCGCCAGCGCCACGTGGGCCGCGCCCATCATGATCCGCTCGATGTCGAGCTGCATCAGCATCTGCGGCCAGCCCTTATTCAGCCCCTCCGGACCGCCCATAATCAGCTCCTTCGGCACCCGCACGTCCTCCAGAAAAATCTCGCAGGTCGAGATGATCCGGCCGCCGAGCTTTTTCAGCTTATTGATGGTGATGCCCTTGGTCTCGCGCGGGACCATGAAGATGCTTATGCCCTCGTAGCGGCGCACCTCCAGGTTGGTCTTGGTCACCACCATGATGTAGTCGGCGATCTCCGCGCCGGTGATGAGGGTCTTGTGGCCGTTCAGCACGTAGTCGCCGCCGTCGGCCACCGCGCGAGTGGTGACGCGGGAGGCGTCGGAGCCGGCGTTGGGCTCGGTGAGCGCGAAGCAGCCCTTCAGCCTCCCCCCGATGATCTCGGGCAGGAACTTCTGCTTCTGCTCCTCGCTCGCATTATTCAGGATCATCTCGCCGGCGAAGAACACGGGAAGCAGGAACAGCGCGCACGCGGCCTCGCTGTGCTTGGCCAGCGTCTCGACCGCCAGGCAGAAGTCCATGGTCGAGCCGCCGGTCCCGCCGTACTTCTCCGGGAACGGCAGCCCGTAGAGGCCGGTCTTGATGAGCTTGTCGTTCAGCTCGAGCGGGTAGCGCTCGTTCTCGTCGCACTCGCGGTCGAGCTCACGGGAGGTCTCCTTTTTGCAGAAGTCCTCGATCATGTGCACCAGTTGCTTCTGGTCGTCGGTAAGGCCGAAATTCATTTTCTTTCTCCTGGAATTCAATTTTTCTTTTTGCCGCAGATGAACGCAGATTAACGCAGATAAGATTTATTTTTCTTTTTGCTTCTGAATTCTTGCTTCTTTATTTCTTATCTTAATCTGTGTTCATCTGCGTTCATCTGCGGCTAAAATACTCTTCTCACTTCACCGGCCGGAACACCGGCAGGTGGACCTCGTCGTCAATCTGCTTGAACAGGACCTCGACCGGCATGCCGATGTAGATGTCGTCGTTGTCGCATTCCACGATGTTGCTGTGCATGCGCGGGCCTTCCGCGAGTTCGATGATGGCGGTGTTGTAGGGAACGTCGTCGGCGTAGCCGGGGTAATAGACCTGGTGGAACACTACCCAGCTCCAGACCTTGCCGCGGCCCGAGAGCTTCACCCACTCCGACTCATCCGAGAGGCACTTGGGGCAGAGCACGGACGGAGGCATGCGCACGTGGCCGCAGCTCGAACACTTCTGCAAGCGCAGCTCGTGCTTGGCGCAATACTCCCAATAAGGCTCCGTGTCCTCCGTCGGCGCCGGCTTGAATTTTTCCCATTCCGCCATCTTCGGCCTCCAGAAATATTTTTTCAGACGGGATTAACAGGATTTACAGGATGTCCCGGATTTGATTTTTTATTGATTCTTTTTCATCCTGTAAATCCTGTTAATCCCGTCTTGAAAATTCTCCGTATCGCGGCGCCTTTTCCGGGTGAGCTGTTCTCCTGAAAATCATGGGCGGCTCAGGATCAGCGTCGAATACGCCAGCGCCGCCGGGTACGTGTGCGGTGCGCCGCCGTAGCCGGTAACGAAGCACGTGCGCGCGTCCTTCACCTGCCGCTCGCCGCAATCGCCGCGCATCTGGCGCACGCCCTCCACCACGTGGCCCATGCCCATCAGGTGGCCCTCGCTAAGCAGACCGCCCGCGGTGCAGCAGGGCAGCGACCCGCCCACCTTGAGCTTGCCGTCTTCCACGAACGGACCGCCCTCCCCTGTCGGACAGAAGCCATAGCCCTCCAGCGATGTGATGACCAGGATGGTGAACCCGTCGTAAATCTGGAGCACGTCCATGTCGCCGGGTTTCATGCCCGCCATCTCGAAGCACATCCTTCCGGCGGGCACGCCGTTACGGTGGCCCGTTTTCGCGGGCCACGGCTCGATCAGCTCGGCCGAGTGCGACTGGCCCATGCCGGAGATCAGCGCCGGCGGCTTTTTCAGGTCGCGCGCGCGCTCCGCGCTGGTCACGATCACGGCGCCGCCGCCGTTGGTCTGCACGCAGCAGTCGAAGAGCCTGAGCGGCTCGACCACGAAGCGCGAGCTCTGGTGGTCTTCCACGGTGATTGGCCCTTTCGAGTGCATCTGCGCGGCCGGGTTCAGCAGAGCGTTGTGGCGGAAAGCCACGGCGACCTGGGCGAGCTGCTCGCTGGTGGTCCCGTAATCGTGCATGTGCCGCCGCGCGATGTGGGCCTGCAGCGCGGTGGCCCCGATGTCGCCGTAGGGCATGGTGAACTCGAGGTTGGGAATGGCGAAGGCCGCGCCCTGCGGGTTTTCCGAGTGGCCGTAGGCGCAGACCACGACGTTGGCCATGCCCGCGTCAATGGCCATGGCCGCCGTCTGCACCATGCCCACCGGCGTGGCCCCGCCCAGGTCCATGGTGGCGGTGAAGGTCGTCGAGATTTCAAGCAGAGCCGCGATCCGCGAGGCCCACCCGTGCTCCTCCCCCATCATCGCCGGCAGCGCCACCAACAGCCCGTCAACGTCGTCGCGCGTCAGCCCCGCGTCATCGAGCGCCCGCTTGATCCCGGTCAGCGTGAACCCGATCGGGCTAAAGTCCCACACCTTGCCGAACTCCGACAGCCCGACGCCCACGATCGCGTACTTGTCCCTTAAATTTCCCATGAGTCTTCCTTCAGCAAAAGATAAACGCCAAGACGCCAAGAATTAATAATGATATTTACTATCTGCGTTCATCTGTGTTCATCTGCGGCAAAAAAATCTTCTTCCCCTTGGCGTTCTTGGCGTCTTGGCGGTTCTCTTCCTCTCTACTTCTGGTTCTTGCGCTTCTCAAACCACGGCGTCAGGTCCTGCCACCGCACCACCCATTTTCCGTTCTCGAAGGCGGCCGGGAACTCGCCCCGCTTGGCCCGCTTCACCAACTCGCCGTAATCCACCTGGATCAGCGCCGCGACCTCGGACAGCGGGTAGAGCATGCCCCGCTCCTTCATCCGCTCCACCACCGGCCCGTTCTCGTCCGAGACGTAGCACGCGTTCTTCCACTGCTCGAAGCTCATCTCCATCATGGCCGCCGCGTCGAGCGTACCGTCCCGGAGCGCGTTGGCCGCCTGCTCGATGAAGCGCACGAACGAGCCCTGCACCGCCACCGGCGCCATGGCCAGGATCAGCGTCAGCACGTGCGGGCAGGTCTTCACCCGAGGGAACAGCTCGTGCGCCCGCCGCGTGAACCCGGAAGCGATCCGCTCCCCTTTAAGCCTCTGATACTGCTCCCTCACCTCGCGGCACTCGGCCTCCGGAGTGTGCGGCATCGTAACGTCAATGTCCAGGATCGTGAAGTCCGGCAGCCGCACCTTCATCACCACGTCCATGCCGTGAATAGTCTCGCTCTCACCCCCGCGCGTGCCCATCCCCTGCGGCCGCTCGTCGCGCAGCTTCCCCCGCAGCTCCAATAAATCCGGCGCCGGCGTAAAACACTCGACGTGAATGTCGCGCACGTGCACCGGCTTCGATTGATCAACCATTTATTCCATCCTCATTATTTAAGCATGCCTTTATCTCGCCCCTTCAGGGCTGAAAAGGATATTAGAGACTCCGCTATCCCAGGGTAGGCCGAAGACGGCCAACCCTGGGCTATCTTATTTCCGCACTTTCAGGGCTGAAGAACAAGAACCAATTAGATCCCAATAGAACAAATTATTCTTATCTGTGTTCATCGGTGGTTAAAAAGATCCTTCTCCCCTCTCCTCTGTCTACTTATTCTTCCACTCCGGCTTGCGTTTCTGCAGGAAAGCCAGCGGCCCCTCGGTCGCGTCCTCCGTGCCGAAGACCTCGGCCGCGAAGTTTAGCTCCAAGTCCAGGGCGTCGGGGATGGACATGCCGAGCCCGCGGACAGCGCTCTCCTTCACCCTGCGCACCGCGTACGGGCCGTTGGCCAGGATGCGCGCCGCCATTTTTTCGGCGGCCTCCATCAGGGCCTCCTTGGGCACGACCTGGTTGATGAGCCCGATGTTGCAGGCCTCCCGCGCGCTGATGGGGTCGCCGGTGAGCAGGATTTCCATGGCGCGCGCGAACGGGATCTGCCGCGGCAGCCTGACCGTGGACCCGCCGCCCGGGAACAGCCCGCGCTTCACCTCCGCGATGGAAAACACCGCGTGCTCCGCCGCCACCCGGATGTCCGTGCCCTGCAGCATCTCCATGCCCCCGGCCGAGCAGATGCCGTTCACCGCCGCGATCACCGGCTTATAAAGATCGCCCTCCCGCAGCACCGCCACCAGCGGCGCGCGCGCGTCGAACTCATCACCCAGCAGCGACTCGTCGAAGTTCGCCAGCTTCTCGATGTTCTCGGTCACCGCCGGCACGAACTCCTTCAGGTCCGCCCCCACGCAGAAATCGCGCTCGCCCGCGCCGGTCAAGATGGCCACCCAGCATTCCGGGTCCTCCCGGAAATCCGTCCACGCCATGGCCAACAGCCGCATCGCCGGCAGGTTCAGCGAGTTCCGCCGCTCCGGACGGTTGATGGTAACGTAGGCGATCCGGCCCTTTTTCTCATAAAGCACTTCGTTCGCCATAAATAATCTCCATCATCATTAGAGATTTATTTAACCGCAGAGGCGCAGAGGACGCGGAGAAAATTTATTTTAAAAAAATACCTCTGCGTTCTCCGCGTCTCCGCGGTTAATAAAACATTTAAAACTTCATCTCCTCTTCCTTGAGGCCCAGGTTGGTCTTGATTCCTTGGTACTCGATCACGGCGAAGCCGTCGGGATCGTAAGTGTTGAGATACTCGACGCGGCGGGGCAGCCAGGTGTCGGGATCAAAGACCACCGCCATGTCCTGGATCTGGCCGGGCCTGGGCTTTCCGGGCCGCTGTATGAGCGCGCGGGGCATGGGTCTCCCGGCCACGGCCACCATTGACGTGGACACCTGGCCGTTCGTCTCGTACCAGCGCATCCGGTCCCGAAGCGAGAACAGGTCCATGGAAGCGAGTCCCTCGCCGAAAGCGAACCCGGAACGCGGGTCGTCCACGCTCATGAGCTGGACCCCCACCACCCGCATGGCCCCGCTCCCGAGTGCCGCATACAGGCGCTCGTCGCGGTGATAACACACCTTCACCCCTGACGATGCCAGGTGCAGGTGGTTGATGCGGAAGTCAGGATCGAACTCGAACAGGAAAAACCGCGGGTCTTTGATCACGCTGTGCACGAGCTTGCCCTGGCTCCGGAGCCGGAAATATTTTTGCGTGAACATGAGCTCGGCGCGGTAGTCCTTGATCCGGTCCAGCGCCGCGGTGAAACGCTCATGCAATTCCGGGAAGGCCGGCGCCTGCCCGGCCGCCGCCAAGAGCGGCTGGTATTTTATTTTGTCCAGGCCCTTGCCGTTGGCCACGAACTGGGCCGGAAAGCTCCACAGCGACAGTCCCTCGAACTCCACGTCATCCGGGGTCAGCCCCACGTTCGTTTCCAGCGTCTTCAGCTCGTAATCCATCACGGGCTTAGTGCTTCCGTGAACAAAGCCCTGCCAGCGCCGCGGCAGGCGGTCGTCAGGGTCAACCCATACGTCAACGCGGCTCACCGCGGCACTGCCGCCGAACGACTCCGCCGCATACGTGATGGTAATCACCTCGAAGCGCTTGCCCTGAAACGCCTCGCTTCGCAGCGCGAGGGAACCTTGTTTGAGCCTGGCCCGCCAGATCTCAAGCTGGTCCCACATCGCCTCCTCTCCGGGCCGCTCGCCGTTCAGCCACGTGCACTTCACGTCCTCCGCGAAAATGTGGATCACGCCCAGCAGCCGCTTTGCGCCGGTGAGCAGAACCTTGAGCTCGTCGCCGCGCGAGTCAAAGATGAGCTGCGTTCCCGGCTCGGTGGGGTCCTTGAAGTTGTCGTCCATGGCCACGATCTTCACCCAGTAGAGCCGGGGCGAGCGCAGGAACTTGCCCACGGCCGTGCGCCGGCCCACGAGTGCGCGCTCTCCGGTGGTGGCGCTGTAATGGGTGAACTCCGCCCGGTAGTCCCGGACCGCGTCAATGGCCGCGGCCATGCGGGCAAAGGCCGCCTCCGCGTCCGGTCCGGCGTCGCCGGCGGACAGGCCCGCGCTCAGCGGCCAGGCCAGCGCGCAGACAGCCGCGATCAATACTTGCAACCCGCGCCCGAAAAAATGCCGGTTGCGTGTTCGCGACGGGTTGGGCATGGCGTGCTAGATGATGCCAAGCTGCTGGAGCTTGATGCCCGTGTTCATGTCGCCCTTGAACTTGAGCTTGCCGGTCATGAAGGCCTTCTGCCCGGACAGCTCGCCGTTCACCAGCTTCACGTAATCCACGTCCTTCATCTTGAGCGTGATCTTGGGGTTCTCGACGGTGCCCTCCCGAATGGCGGCCTTCTGGTCCTTGATCTCCAGGACCCAGTCGCCGCCTTGCTCGCCCGTGATGGTGAACTGCAGCGCGAAGTCCAGGCCCTTCAACTTTTCCGTGTTCGTGAGCTTGCCGGGAAGGACCGTCTCCATGAATTCCTTGGGTGAACTTACCGCCATTGTCGTTTCCTCCTCTTTTCTTTGATTGCGCCGCGAGGCGCTAATATCTTTTTCGTAGGGCGTAGAGCGGAGAGCGAATGGCGTGAAGAAAATCCGCGACGCTGTCCAGCTCTTCACGCCCTACGCTCTTCGCCCTACGCCCTACGTCTTCCATTGTTTACAGCCCAAAGTATTTTGCGATCACGAACCTCTGGATCTCCGAGGTCCCGCCGCCGATGCGCAAGAGGCGCGCCAGCCGGAACATGCGCTCGACCGGCAGCTCCTTCATGTAGCCCATGCCGCCGTGGACCTGCAGGATGCGGTCGGCCACGCGGAAGGCCATCTCCGAGGCGAAGAGCTTGGCCATCGAGATTTCCTTCATCGCGTCCTTGCCCTGGTCAATCAGCCACGCGCAATGATACGTCATCCAGCGGGCCGCGTAAATCTCGGTAGCGGAGTCCGCGAGCATCCACTGGATCGCCTGGTTCTTGCCGATCGGCTTCCCGAACTGCTCGCGCGCCTTGGCGTAGTCAACGCCCAGGCGCAGCAGATGGTCCGCCATGCCCACGCCGTCAATCGCCACGATCAGCCGCTCCGCCGACAGCCACTTCACGGCCTCCACGAACCCGAACCCCTCCGTGCCCACACAGTTCCCGGCCGGGACCTCGCAGTCGTCGAAGAAAAACTCCGACTGGAAATCGTCGTCGCCCATGGACTTCTGCGTCCGCCGCGTGAAACCCTTTGAGTCCGCGTCAATCAAGAGCAGCGAGCACCCGCCGTTCATGCCCTTTGACGGGTCCGTCATCACGAACGCCTGGGCGAAGTCGCAGAACGGCCCGTTACTGATGAAGTGCTTCTGCCCGTTCACGATGTACTTATCGCCCTTCTTCACCGCGCGCGTCTTGATGCCGGACACGTCGGAGCCGGCGGAAGGCTCGGTCAGCGCGAAGCAGGTGGTCTTCTCGCCGCGCATCAGCGGCCCGAGGTAATTCTCCTTCTGATACGGCGTGCAGTTGGCGAGCATGACGGTCGGTCCCATCGGCGGGTCGCCGAGCACGAAAAGCCCTAGGATCGAGGAGCCGGATCGCGCGATGGTCTCGCGGAACGCGGTCATGGCCACGTGGCCCATGCCGCCGCCGCCCGCCGACTCCGGCATGTGCAGCGTATAGTAGCCGAGCTCGACCGACTTCTTCCGGATGCCCGCGCCCAGCTCCCGCACCTTGTCGTTGAACTTGCCCTCCCAGATCTCCTCCTTGTGCTTCTCCTCCAGCGGAAGCACCTCCTTGTCCACGAACCGCTTGATCGCATCATTGATCTGCTTTACGTCATCGCTAAGATTGAAGTCCATTCCCGTCTCCTTCCCTTCACACCTTCTTACCTTCTTCTCTTCTCACACCTTCCGGTACTCCCCCCAATCATAATCCTCCCGCTCCAGTATGGTCGTCCCGCCCTGGCCGTAGCCGCCGCAGATGGTGGCCAGGCCCCAGCGGTTGCCGCGCCGGTTCATCTCGTAGGCCAGGTGCCCGATGAGCCGCGCCCCGGTCGCCCCGACCGGATGGCCGATGGCGCAGGCCCCGCCGTTCACGTTGATGATGGCCCGCGCCTTTTCCGGGTCCATCCCGAACTCCTTGATGAACACCAGCGGCACGCAGGCAAACGCCTCGTTGATCTCGATCAGCTCCATCCGGTCGAGCTTCATTTTCATCATGGCCAGCGCCTTCCTGGTGGCCGGGACCACGGACCAGCCCATGATGGTAGGATCGCACCCGGCCACCGCCATGGCCCGGACGGTGGCGAACGGCTTCAGCCCCTTTTTTCTCGCCATCTCCTTGCTCATCACCATGCACACGGCCGCGCCGTCGGCCGTGCCGGAGGCCGAGGCCGCGGAGATGGTGCCGTCGCCCGGCTTGAATGGCGTGGGCAGCTTGGCCACCTTCTCATAAGTCGTGTCCGCCCGCGGGCCCTGGTCGTAGTCCAGCATGAACTCGGCGCCCTGCTGGTCCTGCGCCGCCACCGGCATGATCTCATCCTTCAGCTTCCCCGCCTTTTGCGCTTCCACCGCGCGGAGGTTGGACATCACCGCCCAGTGGTCCATCTCCTCCCGGGTGAAATGGAACATGTCCACCAGCTTCTCCGCCGTGATGCCGCCCACCAGGTCCAGCGGGTTCATGGTGCCGTACATCTTCGGGTTCGGGTTCATGGCCGAGAGCATGGTGTTCTCTTGCTTCAACAGCTCATCGAAGTCCGTGTCGGGCGTCACCACCGGCAGCGCGATGTGCGTCATCGAGTCGAGACCGCCCGCGATATAAATGTCGCCCATCCCCGCCATCACCGCCAGCGCCGCCACGTGCACCGAGCTCATCGCCGTCACGCACGCCCGCTCCACCGACAGCCCCGGCACCTCGTAGGGGAACCCCGCCAGCACCAGGCAGTTCCGGCCCGGATGCGCCTGCTCGCCAAGCTGCTCCACCGCGCCCAGGATCACCTCGTCAACCTCCTTGGCCTCGATCCCCGTCCGCTTCACCACCTCCTGCAGCACCATCACCCCCATGTCGTCCGACCTGACGTTCCGCAAAAACCCCTTCTCCTTGTGCGCCCGGCCGAACGGGGTCCGAACGGCGTCAACGATAACCGCTTCTCTCAATTCAGTCATTTAAGCACCCCCGAAAAGTTGTTATTTCACGCAAAGGCGCAAAGCACGCAAAGGAAAAAAGGAATTAAATTATTCTTTAAAGAAAATTCTTTGCGATCTTTGCGCCTTTGCGTGACAAAAAAATATCTCATCCCAATACCACCGTCGCCTCGACAACGATCTTCTCCTCCCCCTTCTCCACACCGATGCCCCTCACGTCCAGGTCCAGCAGCTTTCTGTCTCCTTCCTCGTATTTCTTCTTGACCACAGCGGAAAAGCGCAACGTCTCGCCCGGCCACGTCTGCTTGGCGAACTTGGACCAGATGCGCCGGATGCTGCCCACGCCGAACAGGTCGGTGATGTACTTGGCGGCAAAGGCCATGAGCAACATGCCCTGCGCGAAAACCGTCGGATACCCCAGGTCCTGAGCGTACTCCTCGTCCGTGTGCATCGGGTTACCGTCCAGCGACGCCTCCCCATAAGCCTGGAACAGCTCGATCCCGATCCCGCCCCGGTCCCACGGATCGAACTCCCGGCCTTCCTCTATCTTCTGCCAATCAAGCTTCACCGCCATGTCTGCTCCTTCATCATTGAAGTTATTTTTGCCGCAGATGAACGCAGATTAACGCAGATAAGAATAAGATGAAAAAGAAAATAAATTTCTTATCTTGGATTTATCTGTGTTCATCTGCGTTCATCTGCGTTAAAAAAATACCACCTTCCCCCTCACCCCTCCTTCGCCCGCTTCGAGATCAGCGTCATCCGCGCCGTGAACACGTGCTCCTGGCTCTTTTCCTCGACCGCCTTGGCCTCGAAGCGCACGAAGTCGAGCATCCCGGACCGGCCCTGCTTTTCCCAGACGTCGTCAACCTTGCCCAGGATCGAAAGCTTCTCCCCGGCCTTGACCGGACGCTCGTAGATGAACTCCTGCTCCGCGTGGACGATGCCGGCCATGTTGAGGCCGAGCTTGAAGAACAGGTCCGGGTCCAGAGCGTCAAACAGAAAGCGCATCGGATACGTCGGCGGCGCCACCAGCGCCCCGAACCTGCCCGCGGCCGCGGCCTTCTCGTCCACGTACTCCGGCCGCGTGTCCCCGATGGCCTCGCAAAACGCCGCCATCTCCTCCGCCACCGCCTCCGCCATACCCGGAGGCGTCTCCGCTCCGATCAAGCTCCTGTCCGCCATATCTGCTCCTTATAGAATGTTTTTTCAACCACAGATGAACACGGATGAACACTGATGAGAAGAAAGAATCAAATAGCAAGAATACAGTTATCTGAATTTCTATTATCCGTGTTAATCCGTGTTCATCTGTGGTTTTTAAAATACCCCCGTCCCTTTCGCCTCTAAACGATCTCCTTCATCTTCTCCGTGAGCTCCGCCACCGTCCACCGCCCCTCCTTGGAGATGCTCTTGATCGGCTTCCACGGCTCGAAGATCTCGATGTCGCCGGCGGAGACGCCGATGACCTGTCCGGTCACTTCCGCGGCGGCGGCGGAAGCTAGATACGCCACCAGCGGGGCCACGTTCTCGGGGGCCATGGCGTCGAACTCGCCCTCCTCGGGGGTGAGGTCGCCGAACGCGGCCAGGGTCATGCGCGTGCGCGCCGCCGGGGCGATGGCGTTCACGGTCACGCTGTACTTGCCCATCTCGCGCGCCCAGATCAGAGTCATCGCCGCGATGCCGGCCTTGGCCGCCCCGTAATTGGTCTGACCCACGTTCCCGACGAGCCCCGCCGCCGAAGTGGTGTTGATGATCCGCCCACCCTCGCCCTTCTCGCGGAAATAGCGGCACGCCCATTTGCCCAGGTTGAACGTGCCCTTCATGTGCACCGCGACCACCGCGTCGAACATGGCCTCTTCCATGTTATACACCATCTTGTCGCGCGTGATCCCCGCGTTGTTCACCACGATGTCGAGACGGCCGAACGAGCTGATTGCCTGCTCGACGATCAGCCGCGCCGCCTCGTGGTCCGACACGCTCTCCTGGTTGGACACGGCATCCCCGCCCGCCGCCATGATCTCGTCCGCCACCTTCTGCGCCACGCTCTGGTCCCGGCCCGAGCCGTCCAGCTCAACCCCCAGGTCGTTCACCACCACCTTCGCGCCCTCCGCCGCCAACAGCATGGCCTCGGCCCTCCCGATGCCCCTCCCGGCCCCGGTCACGATCGCGACTTTTCCGTCCAGCAGTCCCATACTCCACTCTCCTTTCACCGATCGGTGAAATTATACTAAAAATTAACCGCCAAGGCGCCAAGACGCCAAGACTCAGAAAAGAAAATTTCTTAATTTCTTTCTTGGCGTCTTGGCGCCTTGGCGGTTAATCTTCGCTTAACTCCTCTTACAAAGTCCGGACAATAAATCTCCTCAGCTCCCGCTTCCTTTCCTCCAGCGCTTCCTTGGAAGTGGGATCAACCTCCCAGAGCCGCTCCAATAAAGGCGCCACCATGAAGTAAAGCAGGTTGGCGCCTCCGAAGCTGAGCAACAGGTGCTGGACCTCGCGGCCGTTGCCCGAGCGCGCCCCGACCAGGTTGCCCAGGTAATTCTCTCCGGCCGTGAAAATGGGCTTGATGTAACGCTCGGTGAGCAGGGGCAGGAGCTTGCCGCGGTTCATGATCTCGCGCATCAAAATGCGGATCGGCTCCTCGTAGCGCGAGGCGAAATAAATGAAATTGTCCGAAAACCGGATCAGGCTGAGCCACGGGTCGTCAAGGTCATCCGGGGTCACGCAGAAATTATCCAGGAACTTCTCGACCTTGCCGAAAAAATCCTCGAGCGCGGCCAGGTACAGCTCTTCCTTGTTGTTGAAATAGTAGAACACCAGCCGCTTGTTGACGCCCGCGCGGTCGGCGATCTCCTGGGTGGACGCGCCCTCGAACCCCTTTTCCGCGAACAGCGACCGGGCCGAATGCAGAATCTCGGTTCGCGGCCCCGCGGCATACGCGGGCGCGGCAGGCCGGGGCAATTGTTTCGATAGCGCCTTCATTTTCACCGCTTGGTGAAATTTATAGCATGGCAGAAAGAACTTGTCAATATATTTTTCAGCGATGGATGGAAAAATCTACCCGTCCGCGCCCCTGCCCCTTGACTCCGGCCCCAGGGCGCTATATGTTTTAGCTTTCGCTACGGGATGGTCCGCTCTGACGAATGCCAAGAGCGTGGATTAAATGCGGGAGACATGCAAGGTCCGGTAAATTGTTCAACCATGAAAAACAACCGCGTTAACGTCCTCCTAATCGTTGAGAGCCCCGCCGACGAGCGCAAGCTTCGCGGGATGCTGGGCGACTCCGCTTCGTTCATTTTCCATTGCCATAGTGAAGACAGCCTGGAAAAAGGCCTGGCCCGGCTGAGTGACGGGGACTGGGACGTGGTCCTGCTCGACCTCTCTCCCGCGGGCGAGCGGTCGGAGATGCTCAGCCGGTTCCGTTTGGCGGCCCCGCGGGTTCCGATCATCCTGCTCACTGATGCCCCCGACCGCGACGTCGCGGCCGGTCCCATGCCGGAGGGCGCGCAGGATTGCCTGAACAAGGGCGGATTGAATGCCGGCGGCTTGTCGCAGGCCATCTCCAGCTCCATCCAGCGCAAGCTGGCGGAGGAAGAGCAGCGCTCGCTCACTGAAAACCTGATCAGCATCAACCGCCGGCTCAAGGAGACGCAGGCGGAGCTGGTGAATTCGGAGCGGCTGGTGGCGGTGGGCCATTTGGCCGCCGGGGTGGCGCACGAGATCAACAACCCGGCGGCGTTCGTGCTCTCCAACCTGGGCACGCTGCAAAGCTACGTGAAGCAGCTCGCGGACATTTATAATGAATG